>Ga0075418_10004282_pt1 | contig 16274 bp, 15 predicted proteins | sample SoiMetdeltSBSDD2_FD_81776 | JGI IMG/M metagenome (GOLD analysis project Ga0075418, IMG submission 81776) | Bulk soil microbial communities from a Populus tree surrounding site in Tennessee, USA - Soil MetaG P. deltoides SBSDD2 | ecosystem: Environmental > Terrestrial > Soil > Tree plantation...
CGACCCCGACCCAGCGATAGGCCGGAAACATGCGCATGAGCCGCGCGTGCTCTTCGCGGTAAGCGAGATCCGCGGTGACGCGCACTGTCACGACCGAAGCGATGCGGCCGCGATGCCCTCGCCGCAGCAGTTCCCAGATCATGCGGTTGTGCGGCGCTTCCCCCGTGCCGGTGGCGAGGAAGAGCACGTCGTCGTCGGGTTGGACCGCATCGAGTGTGTAATTGCCTTGCGGCCGTTCGCCCACCCACACCCGATCTCCGGGTTCGAGCGCAGCGAAGCGCGCCGCCACCGCCGCACCGCTGGCGCCGGTGGCGCGTTCGGGGTCGAACCCCATGTACAGCTCGTACCAATCGTGCTCTTCGTGCTCGAGGAGACGATCCTCGCCGCGGGCGAGAATGGCGCAGGAGAGGGAGTACGTCTTGCGAGCGAGGCTCGTCGCTTCGGCGAGAGTTTCCTCCGGACACCCGGCGCCGCGTGGTTCCCACAATCCGATCCCGGCCGGCAGCCATTGCCCGGCGGCGTACTCCGGAATCGGGGCATCGGGGCGAACGCGCAGTACCAGCAGACCTTCGCGCGCGCGTCGCAGATCGATGACGGTCGCGTTGTAGTGTTGCTGGCGCAGCGCGGCGAAACGCGACGTGTCCTGCACGCGTCGATGCTCCTCGAGGAGTCAGTAGCCCAGCGCGATGCCATCCTTACGCGATTCCGTCGCGCCGAGGAGCACGCCACGCTCGTGATCGATCCAGATGCCTTGATAGCCGCCGTAGCCGCCGACGTTCTCGACGACCCGATGTCCCTTGAGCACGAGATCGCGCACGACCTCGGCGGAAACGCCGGATTCCAAGTGCAGGACGCCGCCGTCTTCCATGTGCTCACCCGTCGGCTCGCTCGAACCGGTGTGGTAGAAACGCGCCGCATCCCCGGCTTCTTGCACGTCCATGCCGAAGTCGATGATGTTGCACAAGATCTGCACGTGCCCTTGCGGCTGCATGTCGCCGCCCATGACTCCGAAGCTGAACACGGGCTTGCCGTCGTGCGTCACCATGGCAGGAACGATGGTATGGAAGGGACGCTTGCGCGGCTCGTACGCGTTGGGATGCGCGGGGTCGAGACTGAACATCTCGCCGCGGTCCTGCAAGCAGAACCCCGTGCCTTCGGGGACGACGCCGGAGCCGAACCCTCTGTAGTTGCTCTGGATGAGCGACACGACGTTGCGCTCGGAGTCGACGACGGTGAAGTACGTGGTGTCGCCGGCGCGCAACGGCAGATCGCCCGCCGCCACGCTCTGCTTCGCCCGCGCCGGATCGAACAGAGTCGAGCGCTGGCGCGCGTAGGTCTTGGATAGGAGCTGCTCGAGCGGCATCTGCACGAAATCCGGGTCGGCGTAATAGCGGGCGCGGTCCTCGAAGACGATCTTCTTGACCTCGACCATGAGATGCAGGGTTTCGGCAGTGTTGTGCCCCATCGCTTTGAGATCGTAGGGCTCGAGCATGTTCAACATCTGCAGGGCTGCGATCCCCTGTGTGTTCGGGGGCAGCTCCCACAGACTGTAGCCGCGATAGGTGGCGGCGAGCGGCTCGACCCACGTCGACTGATGGTCGGCCAGATCCTGCCGTGTGAGCGCGCCGCCGTGCTTGGTGACCGCCTCGACGATGCGTTGGGAGATTTCGCCACGATAGAAAGCGTTGCGGCCGCCGGCGGCGATGCGTTCATACGTGCGCGCGAGGTCGGGATTGCGGAACACGTCGCCGGCGCTGGGCGCCTTCCCGTCCGGGGCGTAGACCTGCAACCAGGCAGGAAAGTCCTTGAAACGCTGCGGTGCCCGGCTCCAGTAGTACGCGATGATGGGCGGTACCGGCTGTCCTTCGCGCGCGTAACGGATGGCCGGCGCTAGGATCTTGGACATCGGCAGCTTGCCGAAACGCCCGTGCAGCGCGAACCAACCGTCCACCGTTCCCGGCACCGTGACGGGCAGGCCGCCCAACTGCGGCATTGTCTCCAACCCTTTGGCGCGGAGCTCTGCGAGAGTGATCGCGCTGCCAGCGCGTCCGCTGGCGTTCAAGCCAACCAGTCGTTTCTCCTTCGCGTCCCAGACGATGGCGAAGAGATCACCGCCGACACCGCAGGCCGTCGGCTCCATCAGGCCGAGCGCGGCGTTGACGGCGATGGCCGCGTCCACGGCGGTGCCGCCCGCTTCGAGGATCTCGACACCGATGCGACTGGCCAATGGATGTGCGCTCGCCACCATGCCGTGGGTTGCGATCGTTGGAGAGCGCATGGAAAACCCTCTCCCGCTCGGCCGATCGGCGGCGTGACTGTGCACGGCACCGACGCCGGCGAGGATCCAGACCGTGACGATGGCGAAGCCGTAACGCATGGCAGGCTCCCGGGCGCGTGTGTCGACGGATCGTATCACATGGTGACACCGGGCGGATCCGGGTATGATGTCCGTTCAAATGCACGGTGCGTCGAGACACCACGTCTCCACGGAGGAACCCAATGGTCATGCCGCTGCGGGACATCCAGCAGCGCAATCGGTTTCCCGTGGTGACCGTGACGTTGATCGTCATCAACATGGTGGCGTTCTTCTACGAGCTCAGTCTGGGATCCGGCCTGCAACCCTTCCTCGTCCACGTCGCCTTCGTCCCGGTTGTTTACTTCGAGCCGGGGAACTGGCTCGCCGATGGGCGCTCGGTGTTGTACTCCATGTTCTTGCATGGCGGCTGGGCGCACGTTCTCGGCAACATGCTCTATTTGTGGATCTTCGGCGACAACGTCGAAGATCGCCTCGGACGTATCGGATATGTGATCTTCTATCTGTTCTGTGGTTGGGCCGCGACTCTCGCACACGCATACACCGACACGTCGTCGGCGATCCCTTCGATCGGCGCCAGCGGCGCCATCGCCGGCGTGCTCGGCGCGTATCTGGTGATGTTCCCGAAGGCGCGCGTGTTGACCCTGATCCCGCTCGGCTACTTTCTGCGTGTGGCGGAGCTGCCGGCGCTGATCGTTCTCGGCATGTGGTTCGTGCTGCAGCTGTTCAGCGGCACGTTGAGCCTCGGGGCCCAGGGCGCGCAGACGGGCGGTGTCGCCTGGTGGGCGCACATCGGTGGTTTCGCCGTCGGCATGGTGGTCGGTCGCATCTTCAAAAACCGCGGGGTGCGACCGCGCCACGCTTGGAAAGCGTGATGTCTCGCTGTCCAAGCCATTCATGTTTTCAATGGGGTCCAAAGTGGAGTCGCCGGTCTGCTTTGCTTTCATCGTCGATGGTAGCACTGGCCTGCGTGCTCGGAGCCGTTGCGGCGCAGGCGGACTTCACCCTGCCGTATCAGACATTGCAATCGCTGCGAGTGGAACTGCACAGCCTGCGCGACGAAGTGACCTTGTATTTGGGCACTCCGCAACAGCTGCTCGAGGTGCGAACGCAACCGGAAAACGTGTACCCGTACATCATCATCGGAGTCGGGATGAACCCAACCTTGCGCATCCGGGATCTCGCCCTGCTCGAGAACCCGCCGGCGCCTGATTCGCTCGACGCCGGCGACTTCCTGCCCGCGGAGCCGCGAGTTGCTCCACCCCGGGCCGAGAAGTGGGAACTCATGTTCTCACCACCCGCACCGACTGAATTCCTGCTGCGCTGCGAGGGCGGCCGCGGTGCCTTCGACTTCACCGACATGCCGGTCAAGGAGCTGCAATTGATCGGTGTGGATGCCGAGCTGCGCGTCGAGTTCCGCCGTGTCAACCGCGTGCCGCTCGAGCGCTGTCGCCTGGTTGCCGACGGCGGCAGTCTGGAGCTGCGCCAGCTCCTGAATGCACGCGCCAAGGTCGTCACCGTGCAGGCCCCGCGCGCCACGTGCAAGCTCGAGCTCACGGGCAAACCATTCGACGGCACGATGGAAATGTACTTCGAGGGCGCGAGCGCCGAGGTCGAGCTCACCGTGTCACGCGAGATCGGCCTGCATGTCGAAGGACCTATCCCCCTCGTCGCCCGCTTCGACGCCGATCACATGCAGCGCCAAGACATGGGCCTCGTCTCCCGCGACTACGACGAAGCCCGCTGCAAGCTGCGCCTGCACTTCACCGAAGGCGCCAAGTCCCTCGAAGTCATCTGGGATTGACTGTCTTCTCCATGCTGCCCAATGCGCCGGCGAGGTCATCCATCGACGTCCGCCGTTCGGGCTCAGCGCCCGCCCTTCGCGGCGGGCGCTGGGCGCGAGAAGTGGTCGCGCACGATGTCGCCGAGAGCGGTCATGGTGACGGCGCCGTGGCTCAGGACCACGTCGTGAAACTCGCGCAGGTCGAAGCTCGTGCCGCGCAGGCGCTTTGCCTCTTCGCGCAGCTCCAGGATCTCGACCTGCCCGAGCTTGTAGGCGAGTGCTTGCCCCGGCCAGGTGATGTAGCGGTCCACCTCGTTGACGATGTTGTTCTCGGCCAGCGCCGAGTTGGCGAGCATGAAGTCGATGGCTTGTTGCCGGCTCCAGCCCTGGGCGTGCATTCCCGTGTCAACGACCAAGCGGCAGGCACGCCAGGCCTCGAAGCTGAGCTTGCCCATGCGATCGAGATCGCTGGAATACAGCCCGAGCTCGTCGCACAGCTGCTCGGTGTACAGCGCCCAGCCCTCGACGAATGCGGTCGCGCCAAGGTGCTTGCGGAACGCCGGAATGCCCTCGATCTCCTGCGCGATGGCGATCTGCAGATGGTGTCCCGGCACGGCCTCGTGGAAAGCCAGGGCTTCGGCTTCGTAGCGCGGGCGCGTCTCCGGCTCTGACGTATTGATGTAATAGCGACCGGGGCGCGACCCATCCACCGCTGGTTGCCGGTAGTAGGCGATTGTCGAGTGCTTCTCTTCGTGCGACTCCATGCGCACGACCTCGCAGCCCGCACGCGGGCGAATGCCAAAAGCCCGCGGCACTGCCGCTTGCGCCCGCGTCAGCGCCTCGCGCGCCTTCGCTTCCACCTCGTCGCGCGTGGCGAAATGCAGCTTCGGATCGCTGCGCAAACGTTTCAAGATCTCGGCTTGGTCGTAAGTCTTGAACACGCGCTCACCCAGGATGCGCATTTCCGTCATGATGCGCTCGACCTCGGCGCGGCCGAATGTATGGATCTGGTCGGCGGTGAGCGCGAGCGTCGTGTGACGGCGAATCATCGCCGCGTAGCACTCGTCACCACCGGGGAGATTCACGAGGCCGACTTTGTCTTCCGCCCGCGCACGCGGCAGGATCTCCGCACGCAGGAAGTCGCGGTAGCGTACAAACGCCGGCCGAATGAGCTCGCGCACGGCACCGGTCAGGCTGTCGGTGAACGCCTGGCGCTCGGCCACCGGCCAATCGGGATGCGGGGTCTCGAGCGGTGACAGGAGCGCCCATTCCCGCACGTCTTGGGCGAGCTGCTCGTCCAGCTCTTCCAGCACGCGTTCCACTTGGTTGCGTGTCGCGACGCGGCCGTTCGCGAGCCCCGCGCGCAGGTTGGCGATGTGTGCATCCACCGCCGGGCCCATGGCGCGCCAGCGCCTCCCCATGGCCCGTGCCTGCTCTGGTGTGTCGACGCGCTGCATCGCCGGCACGTTCTGGAACGCCACCTGCGGACCTTCGAGCGGATCGACGACCCAATCATAGAAACCGCAATCGAGATTGGCGAGATTGCCTGCGATGACCTCGAGCAACATCGAAGCAGTGATGCGTTCTTCCGCGCTGAGCGGGGCGAGATCGAGCGCGGCCACCGACTGATGCAAGGCATCGAGCTGCTGGCGCAAACGCGTGCGCCCCGCGGGGGTGATGTCCGTGAGCAAGTGATCGAAGCGCCGGTCGCCGAGCGCTGTGGCTTCCACGGGCTCCGACCGCAGATACAACTCCCAGAAATCCGCCGCCAGGCGTTCCAACCGCACGGCATCGCTGCCTTCGGCCGCGGCAGCCGGCTGCCGCACGCCGAACGCTCCCGCCACCCAAACCAGGACCATGCCTCGGCACAGGCACCGCAGGATTCTCGCTGCGATCATGGAACCGCCCATCCCTTCAGGTATGCGGCCATCGTGCCGCCCGGTTTCTCGAGCCATCGGTCGTGCGTGGGCGCGAGGTCTGGCGTTTCGAATAGGTGACGCAGGTCTGGATCGTCGTGGACACAGCTCGCCTTCGCGACCAACGCCACCCCCTGCGTCGCCCGCTCGAGTCGCACCTCGTAGCTCGTGCCATCCGTGGCGAATGTAATGTTGTACTGGATACCGCTCCCGCGCAGGCGCCCGAGGCTCGCCGCGTCGTCGATGGCATAAATGTGCGCCCCGAGATCGGTCAAATCCGCCGTGGCGCGCGCGAGCGCCGACGTGAGGTTGCCGTCGAAAGTCAGTTGCGTGTTGGGAATGAAAGCGACACGCGGCTGCAGCGCTTGCACCCAAGCCGACGTCGACGCATCGGGCAAGCCGTGATGATGCGCCTTGTAGTACTCGACCTCGAGCTCCGAGGCCGGGAACGCCTGTAGCATGCTCGCTTCAGCCGCCGCCTCCGCGTCGCCACCGATGATGAAATCCACGTCCCCATAACTCCACCGCAGCACCACGGAGTCGTTGTTGATGTCGTCGTTCTCCCGCGCCGCGGAGGGAGTGTAGTTCGGCAGCCTGCCGCTCGAGAGCACGACCACCTGCACGCGCGAATCCCAGGCCAGATCGGGCGCGCTGGCCGAGGTTTGACCGCGCGAGAGGACGACGCGCCGCGCGCCGGCGCCGACAACGGTGGCGAGAGCCTCATCGTAGGCACCGCGCGACCAGCTCTTGGCTGGCGAATCGAAAAACACGGATGGACGTCGCGCGAGCAACCCATCGGTCGGGTTGCCGAAATCGCCGACCAAGCCACCCATGTGGTCGATGTGTACATGCGTCGCCAGCATCGCGTCGAGTGTCCCGACCCCGTGCTGGTCCAGGTACTGCGACACCGAAGCGGCGGCGGCGCGCTCGCCCCCATCGATCAGCACGCGCTTGCCATTCGGCAGCGTGATGAGGTGGCTGTCGCCGAAACCGATGTGGATCATCGTCGCGGTCAGTAGATCCGCCGCCGGGGTGACAGCCGGATCGAAGGCGCCCACCTCCGAGTAACCCGTGGGGTGACCAGAAGCTTCGTTCACCGTTTGCAGGAACACCAGTTGCCCGGCACGCACGTCGAGCAGGGCTACTGCGTGCTCCGTGAGCAGCTCACGATCGCGCCGGTCCGCGGCGGCGGGATAGGCCATGTGGTCGAGAGCATCGGCGGCGAAGCCATAGCGCACGCTGCCGCGGGATGAGAGTTCGGTCGACCAGTGAACGACGTTGTCCACGACGGTGACACCTTGCGGCAGCGGTGGTGTCGCGGGCGGCTCGACGATGCTGTCCTCGTGCGAACAGCCGCCAGCCACGAGCGCCAGGAGCCACACGAAGATCACCGATCGCATCTGCAACACCTGACGGTTTTCCCGGTCTCTGACCACTGCCGGTTCTCCGCTCCCTGATCGCGACCCGCCAACTCCGAAGCGCACCTTCCGTGCCTCTGAATGGCCGGTCCGGTCAATCGAGGCCGGCGAGGCGTCGGATGGGGTCACCGTTTGCGCGGCGCACCGAGCACGAAGCCCGCGAGCACGCAGACCGCGAGCGCGCGGCGGGTCACTCCGCCCGGAAATTCGCGCCGATTCATGTCGCACGATAGCACCGGCAAACCCACGTGGGAAGCGACTACCCCGTCGATCCTCCCCGCATCAGGCTTTTCGCGGAGTGTGGACTCCGTCGGCGACGTCTATAATGTTGCGAACATCGATTCGTGGAGGTTTCCCTGAAGAAAGAGCTCATCGTCGTCGGCGACCGCGTCCTCGTCGAACCGGAGGTCGGCGAGGAACGCACTCGCGTCGGACTGTATCTGCCGCAAACCGCCGTTGATTCTCGCGCCGTGCAGGGCGGCAGGGTCGTGGCGCTCGGTCCCGGAGTCCCGGTCGGACCCCTCGATGAAGCCGACACGGAACCCTGGAAACGCCAGCGACGTGAGCCGCGTTACATGCCCATGCAAGCCCGCATCGGGGATTATGTGCTCTTCTTCCGCAAGGCCAGCGTCGACATCACATTCGAGGGCCGGAATTATTTCGTCGTTCCCCACGACGCCATTCTGGTGATCGTGCGCGAAGCTCCGGACTCGGACCACCCCCCACTTTGAACGCAAGTGAGAGGCTCGGGTGCCGCGATTCTTTCGGCGGTCCGTTTCCCCGCCCTCAGCTGCGGTGTGCCGGCGCAGTCTTGCGACGCGCGAATCGCAGACCTGACCAAACCGAGTCGATGGAGCTGATCTTGTAGTCCACGAACTTGTGTGCGAGGCCGAAAGCCCGGACTTCCTTCTCGCCGAGATCGGTCGCCTGCCCCGAAGCCTGCTTGCGCCACAGGATCCATAGGCTGCCACCCGTAGCCAGCGCGCGCCCGGCAGCTTCGAAGCGCCGCCGCAGATCCGCTTGCGACTTCGCGAACAAGAGGATCATGCGCGGCGCTCCGCGCGTGTGAGCCTGAAAGCGCACACCATCCGGGAGCGGCGGCAGCGTCGCGACAAACCCGGCTGGCGCACCCAAGAGAGCGACTCGCATGTCGGCACGGATCCCGAGTTTTTGCGGCAGCGGCGTCCCCGAGTAGGCATCCATGACACCAACGACGATCGGAGCGCTTGGACGCTGGCGCAGCGCCTCGCGCAACCCCGAACCGATGCGGCGCCAATCGGTGAAAGTCGCATCGGGCAGCAATGTCCGGATCCGGGCCACCTTCTCGGCATCCCCGCCCACGAATACCAACGGCAGCGCGCGCGTCGCTCGGCGTTGGCGCAACGACACACCGATATTCCGGCCTTCCGACGGCCGTCGCGACAGATCGATGAGAATGGCATCGAGCGGCTGATCCACGACCTTGCGCAGCTCGCCGCTGTCCTTGGCCACCACGAGCCGCGCGTCGTAGCGTGCGCGCCGCAGCGTTTCCATCCCAGGCTCCGCCGCCGCTGCGTTCCAGTCGATCAAGACCACGCGCAGTGATTGGCGAGAAGCTGCGGGCATCGAGGCCTCCCTCGAATCACGGTGAATTGCCATCACTCGAGGTCACTCTGGTCACGTTGCCTTGATCTTACCAATTCGCTCCCGGGTTTTCGACACGACGCCGCCCGGGTCCCTCTTCCCGTTTCGCTTCCTCGACGATCCCGTGGCGAGCTTCGACGAACAGCGTCTGGTCTTCGGATTGTCGCTCCTGCTGCGCAATCGCTGCCTCCCCTGACGTTTTCCGTGCACATTTTCTTGGCGACGGCGGAAAGCATTCCGTGCATTCGATCGCGTCGCGGTGTGCGATTCCTTCGCGTCGTTCCCCGTTTCCCGAGGTCATCCGGCACACTGATTGTTCATGCAGTCGTCGAGAGTGCGAACTCGGCAGGCTCGCACTGTGTCTGGAAACTCGTCCGCTCGACAGGAGGTCGGATCGATGCTTCGCTCGTCGCTTTTGGCTCTGGGTGTGTGCACCGCGCTCGCGGGGAGTGCAGCAGCTGCACCACCCAGCAACGGCTACATCGGCGCGTTCGGAGATGTGGCCGGCACAGTTTGCTGCATCAGCACCAACGCCTCGGGGAACGGCCACGTGTATGTCTTCGCCGTAACTGGTGGCGCGTCGGCGGCCGGGATCACCGGTGCAGAGTTCAAGGTGTCCGTCGAGCCGGCGGCTCCTGGCGCCACCTTCAGTTGGAATCCCGCCAGCGGCACCACCTCCAATGGAGCTCCCATGGACAATGGCAGCGGCGGGGGCATCACGGTGTCGTTCGGAAGCTGCCAGACGCAAACGGGGCTCGCGGGCGACAAGGTCCTTCTCGGCACGGTGCACGTGTTCGGGATGACGACCGAGCATCAGCTCGTGGTGCGGCGCACCGACACGCCGGTCAACCCATCGTTCATGTGCCCTTCGGTGCAACTCTGCGACTCGCCTGCGTTCACGCAGGTGTGTTTGACCTACCAGCAGGGCGACCCAGCGCTCGGTGGAGAGGAACCCGCTGCGTTCACTACGGTCGTGAACAGCGCGACGTGCGCGGGTACGTCGTGCGGCTTCGTCGCGGTGAACGAATCCACGTGGAGCCAGGTCAAGCACCTCTACCAGTAGGCGACGCGCGACGACCTCCTGAGACGGCGCGGCCAACCCTGTGGTGGCCGCGCCGTTGTGTTTTCGCTACACTCGGCTCGCCATGATGCAGCAGCGGCACGCGCATCTCGTCCTCGACTTCTCTGCCCGCGGGATCCTGCGCTCGTGCTTGACGGGTTTTGCTCTGTTCGCGACAGAAGCACAGGCCCAAACTCTCGTCGATCCCGTGCTCGAGGTCAGTCTGCAGGTTTCGTCGTTGGCGAACCCCACGAGCATGGCACTGCTCCCGACCTCGACAGGACAGCCCCTCGAGTTCCTCGTGTGCGAAAAGGCGACCGGCCGCGTCATGCACGTGCGTGGCAGCACGATCGTCGGCCCGGCGCTCGACCTGGCGGTGAACAGCCTCAGCGAGCGCGGCTTGCTCGGGATCGCCTTGCATCCAGCGTTCGCGAGCAACCAATTCGTCTATGTCTACTATTCCGCGAGCAGCACTTCGCTCGACAATACGAATCAAAACGCCATTGCCGCGAATCGCGTCGAGCGCTACTCCTGGGATGGAGGCGCTCTGTCGGCGCCAGCGCTCATCCTGAGCTTGCCAGCCACTCCGGGTCCGAACCACGACGGCGGCGTCATCCTCTTCGGACCCGATGGCATGCTGTACGGCGCCATCGGCGACTTGAATCGCAACGGCCAATTGCAAAACTACCCGAACGGCCCACTCCCCGACGATTCCGGCATCTTGTTCCGTGTGCGCGACGACGGCACTGCGCCCGCGGACAATCCGTTTTACGACCTCGGCGGCAACATGGCCAAGGTGTACGCCTTCGGTGTGCGCAACAGCTTCGGCCTCGACTTCGACCCCGCGTCCGCCGTGCTCTGGGACACCGAGAACGGCCCGACCCTCTTCGACGAGATCAACCGCGTGCTCCCGGGCTTCAACAGCGGGTGGGAACGGATCATGGGTCCGGTTGCCGAGGATGCGGAAGGACTTGGTGACTTGTGGCCGGCGGAGGGATCGCGTTACGAGGATCCGCAGTTTTCGTGGCGTGCACCGATCGGCGTCGCCGCCATGCACTTCGTACGCGGCGGCGTGCTCGGGCCGGAGTACGCACAGGATCTCCTGGTCGGCGACAACAACACGGGCACTCTGTACCGCTTCGAGCTGAGCGCCGATCGCACCAGCCTCATCATGCCCACGGCCGACACGGCCGACCGCATCGCCGACACCACGACCGAGCGCAACCTCTTCCGTATCGGCAGTGGCTTCGGCACGATCACCGACCTGGAAACGGGCCCGGATGGCGTCTATGTCTGCTCCTACGGCAACGGGAGCATCTATCGCATTCGCCGCAATCCCACCGCGGTGAGTCCCTCCAAGTGGGGCGACGTGAAATCTCTTTACCGCGCGCGTTGAGTGCTGTCCTTCGACGTCCAGCCCGGCTCGCGTGCGGCATCCCTTCTCTTCATTCGTGCGCAGCGGATGGGTGGCGCGCCCGCAGGCGCTCGAAAACCGTCGCCAATCCGTAAGCGGCGAAAGCGGAGCCGAGAGACGCGAGGTACGGCGTGCGAATCATCCCTCCGTAGGAACCCACGCACCAGACCCCGACACCGGCGGTGAGCGCCGCGAGTGCCGCGAGACGGGAGCCCTGGCGCGTGAAGAGGCCGAGCGTCATCACGACGAAGATCCCGGCGCTGCCGAAGGCGGAGGCCTGTTCGACCAGCGCATACACGGCATCGGCGTGCAGCGCCAAGAAATATGCAATGACTCCGAAACCAACGACGGCTCCCCGAGCCAACTGGACTTTCTTCGCTTCACTCAGTGTCGGCCGCAACGGCACGAGCACGTTGTGCGAGAGCAAAGACGCCGAGACGAGCAGGTTGCTGTCCACGGTCGACAGAATCGCCGAAACCACGGCGCCTGCGAACAGCGGATAGACGTAGTCCGGCAAAAGCTCTTGTGCGATCCGCGGCAAGACGTGCTCCGGATCGTCGAGGCCGGCCACGAGCTGCGGGCCGATGAGGCCGATCCAGACCGGCACGAGCCCGACGAGCACGTACATGCAGCACGCGACGAGCGCCGACCGTTGTGCAACTTGCGGCGAACGCGATGCGATCGCGCGGGTCACGAGTTCGGCCGCAGTCACCGACCCGAATACGGGGATCGCCCAGTGCTCCAGCACATCGAGCGGCGAGGCTCCGCTGCCGAATAGCAGCTTTCTCTCGTGTGGGACGGCGGCGAAGAGACTCGTCCCGTGCTCGTTCAGGATGAAGCCGAGGAGCACGAACAGACCGATACACAACGCCACTCCTTGCACCACATCCGTCCAGGCATCGGCCAGGAGGCCGCCGAAGCTGGTGTAGACGATGACCACCAACGCCGCCACGGTGATGGTCATTTCCACACCCCACCCCGAGGACGCCGACAGCACCTGACCGAAGGCACGAATCTGCGCCGCGCCCCAAAAGAGCGAGGTCGGAATCATGAGCAGGACGACGACACGTTCGACGGCGACACCGAACCGCAGACGAAAGAAATCGGCCGGTGTGGTGAGCTTCAGTCTCCATAGCGGAACCGCGTAGACGAGCGCCATCACCAGGATGCATAGGCCATAGCCGAACGGATCGGCCGAAGTTCCGGACAACCCCCGCTGGTAGACCGCTCCCGCGGCACCGATGCAGGTCTCCGCGCCGAACCAGGTGGCGAAAATGGAGAATGTGGCGAGCCCGTATCCCAGCCGACGCCCGCCGAGCAGATAGTCTTCTTCGGTACGAACGCGGCGCGAGACGAACGCCCCGAGCGCAAGCTGCGCCAAAACGTAGCCCAAGATGGCGACGAGAGTTTTGTCCACGCGGCCTCCCCTGGTTCCAGCGACGACGGCCGTCCGCATGATTCCAGCGACAGGTGCTCGAGCGCCAGGACGATTGCGAGGAATCGGCGCCGGACCGTTTTCCCCCTTGACCCTCCCGGACGCCTATCGTATATTTACGATTGACGATTGGGGAGGGCCCATGGGCCGTTCACGCACAGAATCGCCTGCTCGCCGTGCCAGCGGCTGGACTCAGGAAGAGCTGGAGTTGGCGCGCCTCGCGCGCGGGATCGCGCATCCATTGCGACTGCGGATCTTGCGCACGTTGCGCCAGCGTGGCGAGTGCGTCTGCGGCGACTTGGTGGAAGAGCTGCCCCGGGCACAGTCCACCGTATCGCAGCATCTCAAGGTGCTCAAGGAAGCGGGCCTCATTCGCGGCGAGGTGGAACCGCCGCACGTGTGCTACTGCCTCGACGACGAGACCGTCCGCCGGCTGCAGGCACTCGTCGAGGAGCTTTGAATCGAAACCGGTTCGCTGGCGCGCCGCCTGCAGCCGGGCCGATTCCGGAACAGGAGGAAAGATCATGGATGCGACGAACGCCCGCGTGAAGGACACGACAAACGCCAACCAGTCATGCTGCGAACCGACCTGCTGCAGCGAGCCTTCGGATCCACATGTGGCGACGCTCGAATCGGCGTCGGGTTGCGGCGGCGACAAAGCCCTTGGGCCGGCGCCGGGACGAGAGATCGCACTGACTTCCGACATGGACATCCATCGTCTGGTCCGCGACCGGTACGCGCAGATCGCGCGCGCCGAGTCTCCCGGCTGCTGCGGCACCAGCGTCGTCGAAGACGCGGAGCTCTTGGGCTACAGTCCGGAACAAGCTCGGGCCATCCCCGCGGGGGCCAACCTCGGCCTCGGCTGCGGCAATCCGTTGGCGCACGCGCAGGTGCGCGCCGGCGAAACCGTGCTCGACCTGGGCTCCGGTGCCGGGATGGATGCATTCCTCGCCGCCCGCGAGGTCGGGCCCTCGGGTCGCGTGCTCGGCGTCGACATGACGTCCGACATGATCGAGCGCGCACGGCTGAACGCGCGCAAGGTGGGAATCGACAACGTCGAGTTCCGCCTGGGCGAGATCGAGCACCTGCCGGTGGCCGACGCCAGTATCGACCTCATCATCTCCAACTGCGTCATCAACTTGTCGCCGGACAAGCTGCGCGTTTTTCGCGAGGCCCTGCGCGTGCTGCGCCCCGGCGGCCGACTGGTCGTGAGCGACTTGGTGCTGCTCCACCCGCTGCCGCCGGCGTTGAAGTCCTCCGTCGAGGCCTACGTCGGCTGCGTCGCAGGCGCCGCTTTGCGCGACGAATACGTCCAGATGCTGCGTGATGTGGGGTTCTCGCAAGTCGAGGTTGTCGAGGAGAAGCCCTACGCCGGGTGCGCGACCGGTGCGAGCGACGAGCTGCTTGCCGCCGCGGATGCCGTCGTTTCGGCCAAGGTCCGTGCTTGGAAGCGATGACGAGCGACCCGGCCGCGCGGGCCGGCCGTTTGCCATCAAGCACGCCGGATCAGGATGTTTGCGCTTCGGCAGCGGCGAGGACTGCCTCGAGGAAATACGACTCCGGCATGGAGCCTTCGACACCACCGGTGGCGTTGACCACGGTCTTCGGCACACCCCTGACGTGATGACGCTGCGTCAGGTGTGGGAACTCCGTCGCCTCGACGCAGTCAGCGCGCACGAGGGCGCTCTCGATCGCGAAGGCGTTGGCGAGCAACACGGCCCGCGGGCAGTGCGGTCACGTCGGGGTGACGAAGACCTCGAGATGCAACGGCTTCTGGTGCTGCGCCAGTCGCGCCCGCGTCTCCGGCGCGAGGCCGCTGTCACCGCTCGCGACCAACAGCATCGTATCCAGGAGCGAGGCGAACTCGTAACCGGAAGGGATGCCGTAGAAGCGGATCCCGACGTCGCTCTCGCTCATCACGACCGTGGCGGGGATCTTGTCGATGCCGTAGGCATCGCGCTGCTCGCGGTCGGTCTGGAAGTTGTAGACCTCCAGGCTCACTTTGTCCGAGAGCGAAGCGACTTCCTCGAGCAGCGTCCGCGTCTCCCTACAGAACTCGCATTCCAGTTCTTGGGTGAAGTTGACGAGCCGCACCGGGTTGGCCAGGTCGGCGAGGCGCTGCCGCACCGCTTGGCGATCGCGTTCCTGCAGCATCATGGTCTTCGTCCCTCCACCTGCATGATGCCGTCGTGACACGCGCCGGTCAAGTCACACGCCCGCGCATCATGCGCTCTGCGTTGCGCGCACGAATTCCAAAGCGAGGTTCGGCGCTTCGGTGTCGTGCTTGAAGTAGATGAAGGCCTCATCCCACGGCTGGGCCCGAATGCGATCCGCCCAGGAGCCGATCGCCGCGGCGGAATAGCGCCCTCGCCGCAGGCGGAAGTAGCCGAACTTGGCTGTCGGCACGAGGTGCGCATCCGCTTCGGTCTCTTCCATTGCACACAAAGCCACACCGTTCTGCCGCAACAAGGAATACACCGAGTCGTCGAACCATGTTGGCTCGCGAAACTCCAGCACGCTCTGGATGTGGGGCGGCAGCTGGGCCAGGAAATCCTGCAGCAGAGGGATGTCGATGCCGAGATTCGGCGGCAGCTGGAACAGCACGGGCCCCAGCCGGCCTTCGAGCGCCGCCAGATTGCCGAAGAGGAAATCCAGCTCGTTGCCGACATCGCGCAAGCGCTTGAAGTGCGTCACACGTCGCGTCGCCTTCACCGCGAAATGAAAGGCCGGTGGCACCTCGGAACACCAGGCTTGCAGGACCTTCTTCGATGGCATGCGGTAGAAGGTGTTGTTGATCTCGACGGTGCCGAGCTGTTCGGCATAGAAGCGCAGCATCGCTGCCGCCGGAAGCTCCGGCGGATAGAACGCCGGCTTCCATTCCTTGTAGGCGAAGCCGCTCGTGCCCACGTGCAAGCGCATGGTCGTTCCCCGTCGTCCTCGCAGTCGGTTCGCTCGGATCCCCACCCTGGCATGGCCCGGTTTTCCGGTCGGCTGGCTGTTCCACATCCCCAGCCGAGGAAGAGAGAGTACAACGACCCGGCGTTGCACGGCTCTCGCGGCGCGGGTACGCTGGGCGCATGAACCGGACCGCATGGCTCTTCGCCTCACTTCTCAGTGCGCACGCCTGTATCGCGAGCACGACGCCGCTCCCCGATGTGGTCCTGAGCGACCGCACCGCCATCGCGCTCGGTGCGGTCGTCGGCGATACGTTGGAGATCGCCGCCGATGCCGCCATGCGCAGCGCGCGCCGGTTCGTCGTCGGCGGCATCGCCCGGCCTGGACCGGATCCATTCGAAGTCGGCTTCGAGCAG
>Ga0075418_10004283_pt1 | contig 16272 bp, 14 predicted proteins | sample SoiMetdeltSBSDD2_FD_81776 | JGI IMG/M metagenome (GOLD analysis project Ga0075418, IMG submission 81776) | Bulk soil microbial communities from a Populus tree surrounding site in Tennessee, USA - Soil MetaG P. deltoides SBSDD2 | ecosystem: Environmental > Terrestrial > Soil > Tree plantation...
CGCGAGCCGAACGGCAGCAAGTGGCATCCCACGGAGTGCCGCACGGCGCCGCCTCCGCCGCCGGCGCCTTGAGCGCGCATGTTCGCGGCCAAGCCGCATTCCTTGCTGATACCGGGCGACGGCTCGTTCCACGCAGCCAAAGCGCCGACCTCGCCGCCCAAGAGTAAGGACGACTGGAAAGCGCTGCTCGAGGGCGAGATCAAGAAGCTCGGCGAGCTGCAGGAGCGGCTCTACGCGAACGGACGGTTTGCTGTCCTCATCATCCTCCAGGCGCTCGACGCCGCGGGGAAGGACGGCACGATTCGGCACGTATTCGACGGCGTGAACCCTTCGGGCTTACGCGTTGCCGCATTCAAGCAGCCGACGCATCAGGAGCTCGCGCACGACTTCCTCTGGAGAACGACGCTGCAGCTGCCCGAGCGCGGCGGCATCACGATCTTCAATCGCAGCTACTACGAGGAAGTGCTCGTCGTTCGCGTGCATCCGGACTTCCTCGCGGCACAGCAACTGCCGAGCCCGCCGTCGGCCAAGCTCTGGGCCGACCGGTTGCGAGCGATCGCCGACCACGAGCGCTATCTCGCGGAGCAGGGCACGCTGATCCTGAAGTTCTGGCTCAACGTGTCGAAGGCCGAGCAGCGCAAGCGGTTTCTCGAGCGTATCGACGAACCGAAGAAGAACTGGAAGTTCAATCTCGGCGACCTCGACGAGCGCGACCGCTGGGACGACTACATGGTCGCTTACGAGGAATGCTTTCGCGTGACGTCGTGTCCGTGGGCGCCCTGGTACGTCGTGCCGTCCGATGACAAACATTACCAGCGTTGGCAAGTTGCGAAGCTCGTCAACTTGGCTCTCGAAGACCTAGGTCTCGATTTCCCGCGTCCCGACAAAGAAGCCCGTGCCGCCCTGGCCAAGGCGAAAGCACGCTTGCTAGCACAAAGTGACTGACCGCCGCAGCCGCGGTCTCCAAAAAAAGCAAGGGCCCTAAGCCAGAACTTTAGCGCCTGTCGCGTTGTCTCGCTTAGGAGGGACCGATTGAACGGCAGGGACGCCGCTATGCGCATTGCTCAAGTCGCACCGCTATTCGAGAGTGTGCCGCCGAAGTATTACGGTGGCACCGAGCGTGTCGTGTCGTATCTGACCGAGGAGCTCGTTCAGCAGGGGCATGACGTCACGTTGTTCGCGAGCGGCGATTCCGTCACATCGGCCCGGCTCGCGGCCACGACGCGGCGCTCCCTGCGACTCGACAAGCACTGCGTCGATCAGCTCGCCCATCACGTGCTGATGCTCGAGCGCGTCGTGCAGCGCGCGGGCTCCTTCGACGTCATCCACTTCCATGTGGACTACCTGCATTTCCCGTATTCGCGCCGGCACGCGACGCCGCAGTTGACGACCTTGCACGGGCGGCTCGATCTCCCGGATCTCGCGCCGCTCTATCGCGAGTTCCGCGACATGCCCGTGGTGTCGATCTCCGCGGCGCAGCGCGAGCCGCTGCCGTTCGCCAATTGGATCGGCACCGTGCATCACGGTCTGCCGCGGAACGTGTATCGCTTTCGACAAAACGGCGGCGAGTATCTCGCGTTCATCGGGCGCATCGCTCCGGAGAAGCGTCTCGACCGAGCCATCGAGATCGCGAAGCGCGCGGGGCTACCGCTCAAGATCGCCGCGAAAGTCGACGACGTCGATCGCGAGTACTACGAAAGCCTCATCAAGCCGTTGCTCTACGATCCGCGCATCGAATATCTCGGCGAAATCGGCGAAGGCGAGAAGGACGAGTTCCTCGGCGACGCGCTCGCGCTGCTCTTTCCGATCGACTGGCCGGAGCCGTTCGGGCTCGTGATGGTCGAGGCCATGGCTTGCGGCACGCCCGTCATCGCGTTCAGCGGCGGCTCCGTGCCGGAGATCATCGCCGAAGGGCAGACGGGTTTCATCGTCAACGACCTCGACGACGCCGTGGCCGCCGTCCACCGCGTTGGCGAGCTCGATCGGCGGCGTTGCCGCGAGGTCTTCGAGGAGCGCTTCACGGCCACACGCATGGCTTGCGACTACATCGAGCTCTACTCGACGTTGCTCGAAGCGCGATTCCGAAGCAGGAAAGGACTCGCCAGCCGATGAACGACGAATCCCAGAATCCGTCGGATCAGTTCTACATCTTCCACACCTATGCCCGCATAGACGAACGGACAAGAGTCATGAAGCATGGAGACACCTTCGCAGTATTCGACCGATTCGGCGACATCGAGCAATTCGGCAATGGCGAGCTCGGCGTCTACGATCACGACACGCGCATCTTGTCGCGCTTATCCCTGCGCTTGGAGGGATGCCGGCTCCTGCTGCTGAGCTCGTCGATCAAGGACGACAACGCCGTCCTCGCCGTGGATCTGATGAACCCCGACCTCAAGCGCGGCGATGTGCTGATCCCGCGGGGCACCGTTCACGTCGACCGCTCGCGCGTTCTGCTCGACGGCGCGTGCCACGAGCGGATTCGTGTTCACAACTACGGCAACTCGCCGGTCGAGGTCGCGATGTCGATCGAGTGCGGTGCAGACTTCGCCGACATCTTCGAAGTGCGTGGAACGCAGCGGGCGCAACGCGGCAGGCAGTTGCCGGCGCGCGTCAACGGGGCGGAGCTCGAGCTGGGCTACGAGGGCCTCGATGGGCAGGTGCGGCGTACGCGGCTCGCGTTCGACCCGCCGCCGACGAGCTTGAGCGAAACGCGCGCGGAGTACTCGCTGCAGCTGGCGCCGCGCGGTGAGGCCGTCTGTCAGCTCGTCGTGGCGAGCGAGCGAGCCCAACCTGCCGAGCCGCCGTCGGCATGTTACGAGGACGCCGCGCGCAAAGTCTCGGATATTCTTGCGCGAGCACGCGCCGAAGAGCCGCAGATCAGCACCTCGAGCGAGCCGTTCAACGACTGGTTGTCGCGCTCGCTCGCGGATCTGCACATGATGCGGACCGAGACGGTCTACGGTCCTTATCCGTACGCCGGCGTTCCGTGGTTCAGCACGCCGTTCGGTCGCGACGGCATCATCACCGCGCTCGAGTGTCTGTGGTTCTGTCCGGGCGTCGCGAAAGGTGTCCTGCAATACCTCGCGGCGACGCAAGCCAAGTCGGATATCCCGGACGCCGACGCGCAGCCGGGCAAGGTGTTGCACGAGACGCGTGCCGGCGAGATGGCCGCGACGGGCGAAGTCCCGTTCGGCAAATACTACGGCAGCGTCGATGCCACGCCGCTGTTCGTGATGCTGGCCGGCGCGTACTACGAGCGCACCGGCGATCGCGACTTGGCGGAGGGTCTCTGGTCGCACGTCGAGCGCGCGCTCGACTGGATGGACCGCTACGGCGATGTCGATACCGACGGTTTCGTCGAGTACGCGCGCCGTTCGGACACGGGCCTCGTGCAACAGGGTTGGAAGGATTCGCAGGATTCCGTCTTCCACCGCGACGGTTCTCCTGCGGAGCCGCCGATCGCGCTCTGCGAGGTGCAAGGGTACGTCTATGCGGCCAAGCGGGCGGCGGCCGCGCTCGCGAGCGCGCTCGGCGACGAGGCGCGCGCACGCCAGCTGACCGACGCCGCGAAAGCGCTGCGGCAGCGTTTCGAAGAGGTGTTTTGGTGCGACGAGCTTGCCACCTACGCCTTGGCGCTCGACGGTCGCAAGCAACTCTGTCGCGTGCGCGCCTCGAACGCGGGGCATTGCCTCTACTCCGGCATCGTCAGCGACGAGCGCGCCGAGAGAGTCGCATCGACGCTGCTCAGCGATGCCTCGTACTCGGGCTGGGGCATTCGGACGGTCGCGCAGACGGAAGCGCTCTACAACCCGATGTCGTACCACAACGGCTCCATCTGGCCCCACGACAACGCGTTGATCGCGGCCGGCCTCGCGCGCTACGGGCGGAAGTCCGAGGCGCTGCGCGTGCTCACCGGTCTCTTCGACGCGAGCGCGTTCTTCGATCTGCACCGCCTCCCCGAATTGTTTTGCGGATTTGCGCGAAGGCCCGACGAGAGCCCGACGACGTATCCCGTGTCGTGCGCCCCGCAGTCGTGGGCGTCGGCCGCCGTGTTAATGCTGCTCCAGGCTTGCCTCGGGCTCGACGTACGCGGCGCGGAGCGCAAGGTGGTGTTCGCGGATCCCGTGCTGCCCGAGTTCCTGCGCGAGGTGCAGATCAGCGGCTTGCGAGTCGGCGACGCGAGCGTCGACCTGTATCTCGTGCGCCATCGCGAAGACGTCGGCATCAACGTCGTGTGGCGCGAGGGGCGAGTCAACGTCGTCACGATGAAATAGCGCGCGCGGGCGAAGACGCTCGCGCTCAGTACCGCCCTTGGCGCCCCGCGAGCCGTTGCCGAAGCTCCTCGAGCTGCGCGGGCGTGCCCGTGAACACGGTCGCGGGTACGTTCGGCTCCTTCATCGCCAGAGCGGAAAAAATTGCGCCGGCCGCGAGCACGTTGAGGCCCCCGCCCGCGAGGTATTGGAGCCGCAGATTTCGATCGGTGTTGATCTGCGCGCCCGCGAGCCACGGCTCGAGCGACGCGGCGTCCGCCGCGAAGGTGCTGAGGAGGTCGACCGCGGAGTCGAAACCGACGGCGCGCAATGACGCCGCGACGCGCTCGTAGTCGCCGCGCCCGAGTTGCTGCGACATTCGCGTGACGTCGATCGGCTCATTGCCGTTGCGGCCGACGAGCACGACGTCATAACCCATGCCTTCGACGGTGTTCGCAAACACGGCGGTGTTCGGAAATACGTCGAGGAACGTCGCGAGCTCGCTGCGCACCGCGTCCTCCGTCGTCTCGTAGAGCTGCACGAAAACCGTGACCACGCCGCCGTCGTTGAGCCTTGCCTTGCAGAGCTGCCAGAACTCGCGCGTGTAGAGCGCGGCTGCGCCCTTGACCCAAGGGTCGAGCGGGTCGGACGTGATCGCGTCGAAGCGCTCGCCGGTCGTCGCGAGCAGATGGCGCCCGTCGTCGATGCGAATCTCGACTTTGTTGTTCGCGACGACATAGTAGTTGGCCGCCTCGAAGAGCGCGGCGGCTACGGTCGGGACGAGTGGCTCGAGCTCTGCGACTACGACGCGCTCGACCGCGGGATCGATGCTGACGGCACCCGCCGTGATTCCGGCGCCGAGGCCGATGACGAGCACGTTGCGCGGCTCGGTTGGAACCAGTGTCGTCAGATGCCCGAGCATGCGTTGCAACCGCATGTCCTGCGGGTAGGTCGAAGCCTGCGTCTTGCCGGCGTTGTGGTACGTACGCGTGCCGTTCGGCTCCTCGGTGACGGCGATCGAGGCCGTCACGCCCTCGCCGACATAAACGACGTTTGCGTTCTGGCCTCTCGTTGGCATGAAGCGGCCAAAGGCGACGAGCTCCGGCGGTAGGGCTGGCACGACGATCGCGACGCCTGCGAATACCGCCGCGACTCCGGCGGCGCGCTGCAGCCCGCGAGCCTCGTAGCCGCGGTAGCGCACGAGCAGCAGCACCGCTGCCGCTGCACTCGCAAAGATCATGAGCTGCTGGGTACGCTGGCTGCCGACGACGACGACGAGCACGAACGTCGTGGCGATCGCGCCGACGATCGCGCCGGCTGTGTTGGCGGCATACAGGCGCCCGATTGCGCGCCGCGGCTCCTCACCAGCGCGTGCAAGCGCCGCCAGCGCGAGCGGAAAGCTCGCGCCCCAGAGCAGCGCGGCTGGCAGCACGACATACGTCACGCGCAGCAAGTCGAGCTGCAATGCGGCGGCCGCCGTCGTCGGCAACGTCACGTCGATTGGCCAGAACGGCAGGGTGCGCGCCAGCGTGTACGTGCCTGCCGCCATCGCGAGCGCGAGCAGCGCCTGACACCACGCGAGCGCGATGCGCGGATCGACACGCTTTCCCGCGGCGGCGCCCCCCGCGCTGCCGACGCCTAGACCGAGCAGCAGCACCGCGAGAATCAGCGCGAACGTGTAGACGGTGCCGCCGAGCAGCAGCGACAGATGGCGAGTCCAGAGCACCTCAGCTGCGAGCGCCGTCATGCCCGACACGGCTGCGGCGACATAGACCGCGCCCACGCCGCCGACGCGCGCAGTGCTCGTCGGCGTTTCGCGGCTGGCCGGTTGCGGCGGCGCATGGCGGCGAGCGAGCATGCCCGCGATCGCCGCAACGCCGATATTCAACGCCACCGCGACGTAGGTCGCGACGTAGGCGTCGTGAACACGCAGCAAATAGAACGCCGCGACGACGGCGCCCAGCATGCCGCCGGCCGTGTTCGCCGCGTAGAACCAACCGAGCCACGCCGCGCCGCGCGTGCCAGCGCCGGCGAACGCCGCAACGACGGGCAACGTTGCTCCCATCAGTATGGTGGCCGGCAACAGTGCGACGGCCGCGATGAGCAGCCGCACGCCGAGCGACCACGCACCGCCGCCCGCGAGCGCGGCGTACGCGCCGCCGAGCAGCGGAATGACCGCGAGCGCAACGAGGCCGAGCACGCCGAGCGCGAGCTCGATCAGCGCGTAGCGGCGCAGCGGTGAGGAGGGGGGCAAACCGCGGCTCGCGAGCAGGCTCCCGAGCCCAAGCCCGCCCATGAACGTCGCGAGCACGACGCCGAGCGACGGCGCCGACGAGCCGATCGCGAGCGCGAGCCGCTCGAGCCAGACGACCTGGTAGATCAGCGCCGCGCAGCCGCTCGCGCCGAACAGCGCCAGAAAGACGACGTTGATCGCCGGCGCGGGGGCGGCGGCGCTACCGGACGGCGGCGAGGGGGTGAGCTCTGGCACTGTGGGGCGAGTAGGAACGATGGGGCCACGATTGCGCCAGCAAGCCGTGCTCTTTGCAACTCAGCCGCAACCCACGCGGCTTCTTTGCGGGACCGAGAGTGGTGCAGAATGGCCCCGGGGGGGTATCGATATGCAGCGGAAGTCCGTGTTCGATGGGCTCATCGGCGTCGCCGCTCTCGCGGCTGCGGCGATGCTGACGGGTTGCGAGCAAGGGGCGCCGGGCACGACGGCGGCGCAGCCCACGGCCGCCGCGGCGCGTCCCGCGGGCCGGCAGAGCTACCAAGACTGGCCGACGGGTGCTTACCGTGTCGTCGAAGGCTGGCCGAAGCCGTTGCCCGACACACGCCATTCGCACGCCGGTTGGACGTGGGGCTCGTTCGGCGGCGTCTACGCGGAGACGCCCGACCGCATCTGGATTGCGATGCGCGGCGAGCTGCCCCTGCCCGAAGGCGCCGCGCCGTGGACGCCGTACGTTGCGCTGAATCCGTCGCGCGGCAATGCGACCGGCAATGGCGACGGCATCACCGCCACCTGCGGCGATGAGCCGAAGCGCGGCTGGGAAAGGCGCTTCGAGCACTCAATTATTGTTGTTGACCGCCAGGGCAACCTCGTCGACGAGTGGCCGCACCTCGATCCGATGTTCAGCCAGCTGCCGTGCGGCCGCGGCCCGCATCAAATCAAGATCAGCCCGTACGATCCCGAGAAGCACGTCTGGATCATCGACGACCAGCTGCACATGATCTATCGCTTCACGTACGACGGTAAGCTCGAGATGAGCAAGGGCGAGCTCGGCGTGCGCGGCCGCGGGCCGAACACGTTCGATCGGCCGACGGACATCGCTTGGCTGCCCGACGGCACGTGGTTCCTGACCGACGGCTACGGCGGCACGCGCGTCGTCAAGTTCGACAAGAACGACAACTTCGTGAAGGACTGGGGCGGCCCGCCGAAGGATCCCGCGAATCCGGGCCCGAACGAGTTCAACACCGTGCACAGCATCGCGATCAGCAAGGATCAGCGCCTCTTCGTCGTCGACCGCGGCCATCAACGCATGCAGGTGTTCGATACCGAGGGCAACTTCCTGGACATGTGGCCGCTGCGCTCACCGCACTGGCCGGCGAGCCAAGGCACGCTCGTGACAAACCACTTCATCGACGACAAAGGCTTCATCTGGGCCGGCGACGCGTTCACGAATCGAATCTTGAAGTTCGATCTCGACGGCAATTTTCTGTACAGCTGGGGCGCGCCGGGCCCACAACCGGGGCGGCTCGGCTGCTCGCACGGCATCACGACGGATCAGCTCGGCAACCTCTATCTCGCGGACTGTTTCGCTGGCCGCATCCAGAAGTTCGAGCCGTTGCCCGGCGCCGATCCCGACAAGGTGGCGGGGCAGATCCTGCGCACGTGGGACACCTGGAAACCGTGAAGGCAGCGTGCGAGCCGCGACGAGCGCCACGATGTCGACGCGTCGCGCACATCTGAAGGGGCTGCTCGGCGTCGCCGCGGCCGGTGCGCTGCCGCGCGTGCTTCAGGCCGCCGTCGGCGACGACATCCCGCCCGAAGGCATCGGGCGCGGCATTCGCCACGTCTCGTACAGCGATCAGGGCGGCCGGCCCGACGGCGTGCAGGTCATGATGCACCGCGGCCATCTCTACGTCGGCCACATGTTCAGCGACGGCGTCACGGTGCTCGACGCGAGCGACCCGCGCGCGCTGAAACCGGTCCACTTCTTTACGACGGCGCCGAACACGCGCACGCATCACTTGCAAGTCGCCGAGGGGCTCATGCTGCTCGCGAACGGCGCGAACATCGTGCGCATGCAGTCGTACGACAGCACGCGCGGCTATTTCGAGAACACGCTCGCCGACTCGCTGACGAACCGCCAGCCGTTTCGCGCCGGCCTCTCGATCTTCGATATCGACAAGAACCCCGCCAGGCCGCGCGAGATCGCATTCCTCGAGATGCCGGGCATCGGCATCAACAGGCTGTGGTGGACCGGCGGCCGCTACGCGTACGTGTCCGCGCACTTCGACGGGTTCACGGACCACATTCTCTGCGTCGTCGATCTCGCCGAGATCACGAAGCCGACGATCGTCTCGCGCTGGTGGTTGCCCGGCATGAATCGCGCCGGCGGCGAGACGCCGACGGCGCCGCAAGGCAAACGTTACGCGCTGCATCACATGATCGTCTCGGGCAATCGCGGCTATGCGGGGTGGCGCGACGGAGGATTCACGATCCACGACGTTAGCGATGCGTCGAGCCCGAAGCTGCTCTCGCACCTGAATTGGTCGCCGCCGTACCCGGGCGGCACGCACACGGCGTTGCCGTTGCCGCAGCGGCAGCTCGTGGTTGTTGCCGATGAGTCGAACGCCGACTTCTGCGCGAAGGGACTGTTCTACACGTTCGTCGTCGACGCGCGCGCGGAAGAGAACCCAGTGCCGATCGCGACGCTGCCGACGCCTACGGGGCTCGACTTCTGCGCGATGGGAAACTTCGGCCCGCACAACCTGCACGAGAACCGGCCGGAGTGCTTCGTCAGCGAGGAGACGATCTTCGCGACCTACCACAACGCGGGCGTGCGCGTGTTCGACATCCGCGATCAATACCAGCCGAAGGAGCTCGCGTCGTGGGTGCCACCGATGCCGAAGGCGATGATCGACCCGCGGCCGCGAGTCGCGCGCAACGCGCTGACCTGCGACTGCTACGTCACTAAAGACGGGCTAATCTTCGCGACCGACTGGAACGCCGGCCTTCATGTCCTCGAGTATCTCGGCTGAGACGAGCTCGCGGAGCTCGAGTCGCGAAGGTCACTGAAGACCCACGCGAATGTCACCCGCGCGGACTTTGGCCTGCAGGCGGTGAGAACCTTCGCCCATCGCTGAAGAACTGCTGCCCACCAGGAGGACTCGATTCGTCTCGGCGTTCTGCACGCCGTCGACGGTGGTGTCTCCGACTCGGGCCTTCAGGTCGATGCGTCCCGTCGAAGATCGGTCGACGTCGAGGTCGATGGTTCCGGCAAAGAGAAGCACCTCCGCGTCCGTCGGCGGCAACGTCCCCAGGACCTCACCGGCCGTCGAGTCGATCGTGAGCTGCTTCAAGGGCGGCACGCGAACGAGCATGTAGCTATGGACGTCGTCCTCGCCGAATTCGAGCGTGAGCCGATTGCCATGAACGCTGGACGAGAGGTCCAGGTCGGCCACGTCACCGCTCCATTTTTGCTGGGGCTCGATGCGCAGCTCTACTTCGATCCGGTCCCCTTCCGCGGGCGCGAGCGTCAGCTCGCCGGCGCGATGCTCGATGCGCAGGTGCTCGATGCCGGTCGTGTCGAACGTGTGGCTGCGACGAACTTCGTCGGCGAACGCCGTGCTCGTAGTCGCGGCGAAGATCACGATCAATGAGCTAGCGGAAAGTGCACGCATGGGCACTGCTCCCATCTCTCGCTGTCGCTCCAATCATAACAAGTCGATTTGCATGCGCCACAAGCTCTCGCCGCGGTATGCTCGCATTCCCGTTTTCGGGAATCCTCGCATGACCTTCTCGCGCTCGGCCATCTTCGCGGCTGCGGTTGTCCTCGCGTTCGGCGCCGCGGCGCAGCCGCGCAGCGTGCCGTTGCCGCCCCCAATTGCCGAGCCCCGCGACGTTCCCTATGCGGGCGTCATTGCGCTCGACGTCGATGCCAGCGACGTCACGCGCGGCATCTTCAGGGTCCGCGAGCGTATTCCTGTGTCCCAGGCGGGGGCGCTGTCGTTGCTGTATCCGCAGTGGTTGCCGGGGAAACATGCGCCGCGCGGGGCGATCAATTTGCTGTCGGGCATCGAGATCAGCGCAGGCGGCAAGCCGCTCGAGTGGCGGCGAGATCCCGTCAACGTGTATGCGTTTCATGTCGACGTGCCGACGGGAACGCGCGCGCTAGAGCTCGAGTTCCAATTCGTGTCGCCGACGCAGACGAACCAGGGCCGCGTCGTCGCGACGCGCGAGATGCTGAATCTGCAGTGGGAGGCCGTGCTGCTGTATCCGGCCGGCTATTACTCGTCGCGCATTCGCGTCGCGCCGAGCGTCAAGCTGCCCGAAGGCTGGCGCTTCGCTGCCGCGCTCGATGGCGCCGCCACGAGCGGCGCCACGACGCGCTTCGCGGAAACGGATCTCGAGACGCTCGTCGATTCGCCGTTGTTCGCGGGCAAGCACTATCGGCTCATCGAGCTCGATCGCGGCGCCGCTCGACCGACGCGGTTGAACCTGTTCGCGGACCGCCCCGATCAGCTCGCCGCGACGACCGAGCAAATCGATCCGCATCGCAATCTCGTGCAGCAGGCGTATCGGCTGTTCGGCTCGCAGCATTTCGATCGCTACGACTTCCTACTCGCGTTGACGGATCGGATGGGCGGCATCGGCCTCGAGCACCACCGCTCGACGGAGATCGCCGTCGACAGCGTCTATTTCACCGATTGGAGCCTCGCGACGAGCGAGCGCGACGTGTTGGCGCACGAGCTCGTGCACTCGTGGAACGGCAAGTTCCGGCGACCAGCGGATCTCTGGACTCCGACTTTCGACACGCCGATGCGCGGCAGCTTGCTCTGGGTTTACGAGGGGCTCACGCAGTACTACGGCTTCGTGCTCGCCGCACGCTCGGGGCTGTGGTCGCAGGACGACGCGCAGGCGGCGCTCGCGATGACGGCTGCTACGTATCAGCACCGCGTCGGCCGCGAGTGGCGTTCCGTCGCCGACACGACGAACGATCCGATCCTCTCGGCGCGACGGCCCGCTCCGTGGCGAACCTGGCTGCGCAACGAGGACTACTATTCGGAAGGCTTGCTCGTCTGGCTCGACGCCGACACCTTGATTCGCGAGCGCACGGACGGCCGCCGCTCGCTCGATGATTTCGCGCGCGCGTTCTTCGGCATCGGCGACGGGTCGTGGGCGCCCGTCACCTACACGCTCGACGACGTGGTGGCGGCGATGAACGACGTGCTCGAGAACGACTGGGCCGCGTTTTTTCGCGAACGAATTTACGAAGCCGGTGCCGAGCCGCCGCTCGACGGTCTCACGCGCGGAGGCTACCGGCTCGTGTTCGCGGAGGGCCGCAGCGAGTTCCAGCGACAGGCGGAGTCTTACGGCCGCACCGCCGATCTCAGCTATTCGCTCGGCCTGCTGTTCGGCGAGAACGGCAACGTCACGGGCGTGCAGTGGGATGGCCCGGCGTTCAATCAAGGCGTGACCGTCGGCACGCAAGTCGTCGCCGTCAACGGCGTCTCGTACTCGAACGATTCGCTGCGCCGCGCAGTGACCACTGCGAAGGGCGAGCGAACGCCGATCGAGCTCTTGCTGCGCAACGGCGACCAGTATCGGACGATCGCGCTCGACTACCACGACGGCCTGCGCTTCCCCCGCCTCGAGCGCGATGGCACGGCGAGCGACCGCTTGACCGAAATTCTGTCACCGCGCTCGCAGTGAGTGCGACGCCCAAGTGCTAGACTCGCGCTGCTTTTGAGAACACCCGCGTGCAAATCGGCCCTCATAACATCGACCCGCCGCTGATCCTCGCGCCGATGGCCGGCGTGACGGACAAGCCGTTTCGCTTGCTGTGCAAGCGGCTCGGCGCCGGCTACGCCGTCTCCGAGATGACGAGCTCCGATCCCAGGCTGTGGCGTACGCGCAAGAGCTCGTACCGGCTCGACCACGCGGGAGAGCCGGCGCCGATCGGCGTGCAGATCGCGGGCGCGGACAGCGAAGCGCTCGCCGCGGCGGCGCGGCACGCCGTCGAGAACGGCGCCGAGATCGTCGACATCAACATGGGCTGCCCCGCGAAGAAGGTCTGCAATGCGTGGGCCGGCTCGGCGCTGCTGAAGGACGAAGCGCTCGTCGAGCGCATCGTGCGTTCGGTCGTCACGGCTGTCGACGTGCCGGTCACTCTGAAAATTCGCACGGGCTGGGATCGCGAGAATCGCAACGGAGTGCGCATAGCACGCATCGCGGAAGACGCCGGCGTAAGCGCGCTGGCCGTGCACGGCCGTACTCGCGACATGCTCTACACCGGCGACGCCGAGTACGACACGATCGCGGGGATCAAGCAGGCTGTGCGCATCCCCGTGATCGCGAACGGCGACGTCACGTCGCCGGAGAAAGCGCGCGCGGTGCTCGCGGCGACGGGGGCGGACGCGCTGATGATCGGGCGCGCTGCACAGGGCAGGCCGTGGATATTCCGCGAGATCGCGCACTTCCTCGCGACCGGCGAGATCGTGCCGCCGCCGTCGATCGCCGCCGTGTGCGACACGTTGCTCGAGCACGTGCGCGCACTGCACGCGTTCTACGGCGAGCTGGCGGGCGTGCGCATTGCACGCAAGCACCTTGCTTGGTACGCCAAGGACAGGCCCGAGAACGCCGCGTTTCGCGCCGTCGTCAATCGCGCGGAGACAGCCGAAGAGCAGCTACGGCTGACGCGCGACTATTTCGCTGCGCTCGAGCGCGACGCATCGGCGCCGGAGCTCGGCGCCGCTGCATGACCCCGCAGCCGCGTGTTGTCACGCTCGTAAACGATCGGGACGTTGCGGCTCGCCGCGAACGACACGGCCCATTCGAGCGCGGCCGCGTGCGATAGCGGCACGGCTTGTCCTAGAGTCACGACTTGCCAGCGCGTCTTGTCGCCGACGACTCGGCTCGCGACGTGCTCGATTGTCGTGACGGGATCGCCGTTGTCGTCGAGAGCAGTCTCGACGAGCATGAACGCCGTGTCCGTGTAGGAATCCCCGGGATCGAGCGCGGGGAGAATGCGAACTTCAGTGGCCTTCATTGTTGTTATCCGTGGCCGTGCCGAGAGTATGGCCCAACGGCCGTTACTCGGTTCGCGGTTTCAACATAAGAGGGCGGCCACGCGCGGACCCGCGTAGCGGCGCGGTTGGTGCGGCTAGGCTTTGGCCGCGCGCCGCGCTTTGCTACTCGGCGCGAGAGTACTCGGGTTGCGGTTCCGGGCTCGCCGACAAGCGGCCGAAGCGGCGGTCGCGGCGCCCAAACTCGCGCAGCGCGGCCTCGAACGCCGCCTCGTCGAAGTCGGGCCAGAACGTATCGACGAACACGAGCTCCGCGTAGGCGCATTCCCACAGCAGGAAATCGCTGAGGCGGCGCTCGCCGCCGGTTCGAATCAGCAAGTCGACGGGCGCTTCGACGTTCGAATGAACGGCCGCCGCGAGCTCGCGATCGAAATCTTCCGGCAGGCGAGTGCGCGAGGCGGCGTGAGCGATCGCCGCGCGCGCCGAGTAGTCGACGGCGAGGCGCAAGTGCAAGCGCGAGCCGCTGCTCGTGATGCGCTCCGTGTTTTCGATCGTGCGCACGAGATCGCGGCTCAGCCGGTCGCGACGGCCGATTACGCTCAATTGAACGCCGTTGTCGAGACAGCGCGCCGTCTCGCTGACCAAGTAACGCTTGAGCAAGCGCATCAAGCTCGCGACTTCGGGCGCTGGGCGCGACCAGTTGTCAGAGGAGAATGCGTACAACGTCAGGATATCGATCGGTCCCGCGGTCGCGGCTTCGACGATGCGCCGAACGGCTTTCGCTCCCGCGCGATGGCCGGCTGAACGGGCGAGACCTCGGCGTTCCGCCCACCGTCCGTTGCCATCCATGATGATCGCAGTGTGCATCGGAATTAAGTGCCTTTCGCCGCTTGGATCAGCGCTTCCATGTGTTCGAGGTGGCGCGTAAAGACTCGCTTGCCCTTGGCGGTCAAGCTGAATTCGGTTTTCGGAACGCGGGCGGAAAAACGCTTCTTGCAGGCGACGTAGCCCGCGTCCTCGAGCTTGCGCGCGTGAATGCTCAAATTGCCGTCGGTCGTCTGCAGGAGCTCCTTGAGCTCCGCGAAAGTCATGCTGCGGTTGACGCTGAGCGCGCTCATTATTCCTAAGCGCACGCGCTCGTAGATCAGCCGGTCCGTTTCGCCCGCTTCGCGATCTGCGAAGTAGCCGGCTACGGCGCGAAGGCGCTGGGCGTCGGGCGCTTCGTCCGCGACGTCCTGGCGCTTCAATACTGTCTTAGCCGCCATGGTGCCTCATGATGTTTGCTCCGAGCGCCAGATGAATCCCGCCGAAGCCGAGCGCGAGAACGATGTGCGCCGAGCCGGGCGGCAGCCAAAGCGTTGCCGTGCCGAGCGCCATGAACGCGAGGCCGGCGGTGGATACCGCCCGCGGTGCGAACAGGCCGCACGCCGCGAGCCCCGTGCCGTAGAGCAGCAGCCACATGCCCGTGATGATCTCGCGATCGACGTGGCCGACGATTGCCGCCGTGAGGATGGCGCCGGCGATGAATGCGGGCGCCAAAGTCATGAAGAACCGTCGCGCGACGGCTCGTCGCAAGCTCAACCCTTGGGCTCGCGCCTTCTGCTCCATGAACCACAGCGCCGTCGCGCAGGCGACGATCGCGGCGCCGACCCAAATGCCGAGCCAATACGGAGTCAGCTGCGGGATGGATTCGACGCCGACCGCGGCGAGCGCGGTGATGCCCATCGCGATGCAGCCCTTTCCGGGAACGGTGGTGAACGTGTCCGCGGCTTCGATCGTGCTGCGGATGTAACGCAAATTCTCGAGCGCTCCGGAGTCGATCGGAGTCGGTTCGATTCGGCGGGGGCGGTTCGGTGAGGCGTTCATCGAAGCTTCCGGGTGCCTGTCTTGTATTCTAAGGCAAGTACTTTACAACGCAAAGTGGGTAGGTGTCCGTGACGTGGTGCCACAGTTAACATATCTCAGAACGGGGCTTGACGCCCCTTGCGCAGCGGCAAGGCGGCAGCTCTAGCGGGAGGAGGGGCGCGGCGGCAGGCGCGGCGCGCGCGAACGACCTTCATCTCAGTGATTGCCCCTACGTTCGGTGATCCAATCTGTCACTGCAAATAGCACGCCAGAGATAACGAAGGTGACGTGGATGCCGACTTTCCAGGCAAGTATCTGCCACGGCGTGGTCTCGTCGACGTTGATGAAGGCTTTGAGCAGCTCGACGGCGGAGATGGCGACGATCGCGCCCATAAGTTTGATTTTCAAATCTGAGAAACCGACACGACCCATCCAAGCCGGGCGGTCCTCGTGCTCGCCGGTTCCGATCTTCGAGACGAAGTTCTCGTAGCCGCTGAAGCCGATGATCAGGAGCAACGCAGCGATCAGCGCCGAGTCGACCAGCGTCAAGATGTCGACGATGATCTGGTCACTCGAGATCGTGAACATGTTCATCGCCAATGTGCCGAGCTGCTTCGCGAACTTGATCAGCAACGCAACGATCGCGAGCAGCAAGCCGATGAAGAAGGGCGCCAGCAGCCAGCGGCTGAGGAACACCCAGTGCTCGAGAGTCGATTCGACCTTGTTCATGGCTCCGCCTTGGTGCCGGGTTTCCGGTTTCGGTTCAGTAGCGGCGATGGGGCAACTTGTTCAGTTGCTGCGAACCGAAACCGTAAACCCGGCACCACTGGCGAGCGCGACTATACTGCATCGCGCCGCGCCGTCGCTATTTGATCGCGAAGACCTTGAACGAGCCGGTGTTCGACTCCCCCTCGGACGAGTCGAC
>Ga0075418_10004284_pt1 | contig 16270 bp, 15 predicted proteins | sample SoiMetdeltSBSDD2_FD_81776 | JGI IMG/M metagenome (GOLD analysis project Ga0075418, IMG submission 81776) | Bulk soil microbial communities from a Populus tree surrounding site in Tennessee, USA - Soil MetaG P. deltoides SBSDD2 | ecosystem: Environmental > Terrestrial > Soil > Tree plantation...
CACTCCCCCATACTCTTCTTTCTTTCCTCCGCACTCGTACTCGCCATCATCTTTTGCATTTCCGCCATATCCATTCGGTACAACACTAGAAACTTTTTCATGCGATTCCTCTTTTGCCGATTATTGAAATGTCCTTCACTATACCCTGGTGCGCGCGAAACAAGATAACGCCACGAAGAGGTGGGGTCTTCTCCGCTAACGCTATTGAGCGTTATGCTTTTATCTTAGTAACAACACCCGCACCTCCTATTTTACCACCCTCGCGAATAGCAAAACGCAATTGTTCTTTCATCGCAATCGAAGCGACGAGCTTCACTTTGAATGTGGCCGTGGAACAATTGCCAGGGCTTCACGGGGTGGTGTCGAACTTCAAGTCAGTTAGAAAGAAAGGAAAAGGGTCCCCCCGTGTAGAATGGGGGATCACTGACTTCACCTACTCCACCGACCGGGCGACGGTCCCCCCGGTATTCCCTCCTGGCGGGCAAAACCGACCCACTGTCGGGCGTAAATGGTCCTTCGTGCGAGCAACCGTGCGGCCCGGTGTCCCGGGGCGAGCAAGGAAAAGTACCGAACCCAAGTGCGGAAGGGCTTCCATCCAACACACGCGGCAGAGAGCGAGCAGGTTGCGATGGGTCTAGTATTGCCCACCACCTGTTCGCTCTCAAAGAAAGAAAAGCAACGAATGAATATCGAAATGGGGGGGCCGATTAAGTTGCGACGAGCGCAAGATGGAAAGCGGCGGATGCCCGAAAATTGCTAAATGCCCACTTTTTTGGTCAGAGCGCTGGCCGAGGATTAATGTCTCCTCTCTGCTTCTCCTGCCAGATTGCAGCACTGGTCAATTCTGGGGGGAAATACGACAAGCCTGACGAATACAACGCGCTATCAAATACGTAGCTCGAAGAGGATCATCGACTCGATATAGAAGGAGCGTGCATAGGCGAGACGGGTGCGGAAGCCGGCCTTATTGATTAGCCGGCCAAGCAAGTCGAGATCGGAATCCGACGAGAGCATGACATAGAGGCAGCCGCCGGGTTTGAGGCGTTCGCGAGCCTGCTCAAACAGGGCTGCCCCGTCCCGATAGTACGGGCCGGCGTGCCAACCCCGGTCCGCTAGATCGCGGGGCTCGCCCGCATGAGGACGTCCACCTGTCGCAGCTTCGCTACGATCTGTTCAGGCTTGTAGCGTGTCGTTCCCATTTGCGGGTCCTAAACGGCCGATATGGTGTGAACGGCTGTGACAGCGACGGCCAATGGGTGCAGTGAGTGAAGTCGATGATTTCTACCTCCCTCACCGACCTTACTTTTTGACCTTCCCGGCGTCATAGAGAAGGAAATCGACGCAGTCATAAAGAAAGGTATTAGAATTGGAGGTGGAAAGCCACCTACTTCACCCACGGCAGTTACATGCCGCCGCACGCTCCCCTGTTGAGAGGGGGTGTGCGGTGCAGTCGTCAGAGCATGAGGCCGTTGAGCAGCCCGGAAACGGATACGGCCCGAGCTGATCCGCTGCCCAGGTTAAAAGCCAGCGGAACCTGCACGTTGATGTTGGTCTGCGGGAGGGTGATGAAGTTGTTCAGGAAACCGCCACCGACTGCGTCCAGTTCCTTGTCAGTCAATTCAGTCATCGTGGTGAGTTCTCTCATGGGAATTCCCCTTTCTTTTAGTCGGCCGCACTCGGCAACTTGTAAGATTGCTCGCCTCGCCGCACGCTCCCCTCTCTGCCGGGGAGCGTGGGCGCGTCGCATCAGATTTCCACTGAGAAAATTATGTTGTTTTGCTGGTAGGAACGGGCTCGTGCCGTAGCTGATCCGCTCCCATCGTTCAAAGCCACCGGAACCTGCAGATTCCAGTTGCTCTGCCGGATGTTGTTCAGGAAACCGCCACTGACTGCGGCCAGTTCCGTGTCAGTCAATTCATGCATCGGAATGTCTCCTTTGCTAGTCAGCCGGTAACTCGGCCACTTGTAAGATTGCTGGCGTGATTAGGACATTACAACAGCGCAGACGGCTGTATCATCCAAAGGGTACTGGTCGTCATCCCAAGGATAACATCGATGACGTTCTCGTCTGTTGGCAACTCAGGCGCGATCAACGACGCTTTCGGCTGATGCCCAAGGCGCTCCAATCGCATCGATCTTCCATCAGTCATCCTCGTGGTGGGCGACTAGTGCACCGATGCAGGCGATAGAATGAAAGATGTGCTTCGGGAATTTATCGCCCATGGCCTGTGCGGCCGCCATCACGCCGCCTGCATGCCAGAATCGTCTGCCCCATTCGTGGCACAGAAATCACCAAATGTGACCAGCGGCAACCTCGCTGCGCTTGCAGCTAAAGCTCGCGTCGAGCAAATCACCTTTCTGATTTTAAAGCGAGGGGCAGACTTCAACCCGCTGATTAGCAACCGCATGCAATGGGGGTCCCTGCGGGCCCCGCACCAGGGTCCTTGCGATCCGCAGGACCCGATCTGCGCCGCTGCTCATCTCCGGTCGGTGAGCCACGCTAATGCGTGTCATTTCGAGACTTTTGAGGCTATCATTGATGTGTTTCTCGTTGTCAACGTCCAAATGCGCCGTGCCCTCGTCCAGAAAGAGGATTCTCGGTTGTCGATAGAGTGCTCGCGCGAGCATCACTCGCTGCTTTTGTCCGCCTGAAAGCGAGCTCCCCATATCCCCGATCAAGCTGTTGTAGGTCATCGGCATGGTCATGATTTCTTCATGAATGCCCGCCAAGTGTGCGCACTGGATCATCCGCTCCTGATTAAAGGACGGATCAAAAAAGCAGATATTATCGGCAATGGAGCCGGAGAGGAGCTGATCCTCCTGCATCACTGCCCCGACATGCTCGCGATAGGCTCTGGGTCCCATCGTCGACAGCGGGATGCCATCGATCAGTACCTCCCCTCTTGTTGGCTCCAACAGCCCGAGCATGATTTTGATGAGGGTTGTCTTGCCCCCACCCGACGGCCCCATAACAGTCACGAACTCCCCTGGTTCGATGATGAAGCTGATATCCTCAAGGACAAAGGGCTCGGTTTCGGCATAGCGGAAGGACACGTTTCGAAGCTCGATTCGGCCCTCGATCTGCCGCGCGTAGGTCAAGAACTGGTCATGCCCGTGTTCGAGCGGGCTCAAGGCGATGTCAGCCAAGCGCTCGAGGTGCAGTTCGAGGATCCGAAAGTCAAGCGCCTTTTCGACCATTTGGACGGCCTTCTCGATGAAGTGCTGTTTGTAGCTCATGAAGGCGAAGATCATCCCAATGGTCAGGCTGTTGCTCAGCGCCAGCCTGGCCGCGAGGTAGATCGTGACGATGTTCTCCAACCCGAACAGGGCATCGTTGATTGCTGAGAACGCGACCCTCGTCCGGCCGAGGCGAATATTAGCGTTTACCACATCGGCATAACGGTTGAGCCACTGAGTCTCGCGCTCGCTTTCGCGGTTGAAAATCTTTAGGCTTTGAACCGCCCGCATGGTCTCGATGAAAGTCGAGTTCTCGTGGGCCTTGGTCTCGATCGCAGCCAAGCTGCGAATTCGGAGCAATCGGTAAAGCCCGAGACGCACCGCCACGTAGAGGAGAAAGGCCGCCAACACTACGAGTGCGAGCTGGGTGCTGTAGACGAAGATCATCGCCAGAGTCGCGATGGCCATCAGGCCATCGATCGTGGCTGTGATCATGCCTTCGGCAAGAGCACTGCGGATTGGCTCAATGGACGCGAAACGCGAGAGGATGTCGCCGATGTGCCGCTTCTCGAAATAGGCAATCGGCAGCCGCAGCAGATGCCGGAACAGACGGGCGCCAATCTGAAAGTGCAATACATTCTGCACAATCAGGATGACCAGCGAACGGATGGCACTCGAAGCGATTTTGATCGCGGTGAGTAGGCCAAAGCCGAGAGCCAAGACGATCAGGAGATCGGTGTCGCCCCTGGCGATCACCTCATCAATCGTGAGCTGGAGATAAAATGGGCCGGCAATCACAAAGACTTCAAGGATAACCGAGAGGATCAAGATCTGGACGAGCGCGTGTGTGCTGCCGCGCAGCTGCGTCCAGAAAGTCGAAAACGGCAGCCGTACTCTCTCGTCCTTCGGGAGAAAACCTTCTGATGGCGAGAGCTCGAGGGCAACACCGCTCAGGTGCTTGGATGCCTCAGCAATCGGAAAGAACCTCTCGCCTGAAGCAGGGTCATGAACCACAATTCCTCGTCTTGTGACCGATCTCAGGACCAGAAAATGGTTCATGTCCCAATGCACGATGGCAGGCAGATGCAATTGCCTGAGCTGGTCAAGTTCGAAGCGCAGTGGTCGGCAGGCGAGATCCATCTGGCTCGCTACCTGAATCAGGGCCCTGAGCGTGACCCCCTTCAGCGACACCGGATGGCGACGCCGCAGCGTATTCAGGTCGATGCGGTGGCCGTGATACGAGCTAATCATGGCCAGGCAGGCGAGGCCGCATTCAGCTGCTTCGGTCTGCCGAATAACCGGGAGGCGGCCCCGGCTGCCGAAATACAAGAGGCCCACCATAGTCACGCCGCGACGGGATGGATGACCGAGGTCATAAGCGAGGGATCCTCGAGAAAAACTCTGCCCCTTAGGAGATAGTATTTGACTGATCGATAAGCTGTATGACGCTGCCGCCGATAGCTACGCCAATTTGGATGGCGATGTTGGTCTGGTTGACGTAGGCGAAGTTGATCAAGCCGATGTTGTTGCCAAGGGGTAAGTTACCGAAATGTCGCTTACCAAAGCGCAGAGGTCCCCAACCACCAGAGACCATCTCGAGATCTTCCTCCCCCAATTCCTCGAGCGGCGCGCTTGTGTCCATGAGGATTCTCCATTGAATTGCACCCGCGCACTACTTTGTTTCACTTTCGGGCCGGGCACGCGAGTCGTTCTCCACCTGATGGTTAACGCGCAGCACGATGGGCTTGTACGTTCCGCTCATTGGGCCGTGTTACCATGTCCATCGTGGTTCATTGCAGCGAAGACAAGCTGAGTCCGATTTGCCACTCCAAACTTATGCATGATGCGCCGAACGTGGACCTTAACGGTGGACTCCGACAGGCCGAGCTGACGCGCAATTCTCTTATTTGGATGGCCTTGTCGGAGAAGACTGAACACATTCTCCTGCTTGGTTGTAAGGTCTGTGGTGTGGACTATTCCGTTGAGAGTCACTTTGCGATAGCAGCAGGACAGAACGGCGGGGGGAAAAAATGACCCACCGCCCCTAATGAAAGATAGTGCTTGAAGTGCCAGGTCGGGCTCAAGACTGGTGGGCAAGAAACCGACTGCTCCTTTTTCAAAAGCAGCACATACCTCCTCTAGATTCTCCCGGTCGGAAATAATGACCAAGGGTGCTTGGGGCATGAGCATGCGCACGCTTTCGATCAACGCTTGCTGTTGGGCATCTTCGATCGACTCGCCGCCTACGCTGATAATCGTCATTTCGCAGTTGTGTGCGCAACACGTATCGAGTGGTGTATCCGGGACAAGGGTCTTCACCGTTAGTCCCACTGCGTCAGCCCAAACGTCTAATAAGTGCGTGATACCAGCTTGGCGCAATCTTTTCGAATCGATAATCAGAACTTCGGGTTTTTCTACTCGGCAAGGAGAAGTAAGCATTACCCAAAGTCTCCTTCCAAATTATCTCCCTTCTCTAATTCAGCCTAAAGGATAATGCACCTTTAACGGTCTATTAAGGTTAACGGCGCACATCCCCACCAAAACGCAGCCGAGGGGCTCCAAGACAACCGTCCCGTTTCCCTGGTGGGAGCAACTATTCAATGATTCTTTGTAACGGTGAACTGCATTGAAACCCTGCGGTCCGCCGTGCGACGCCTGACAGCTTCGGACCGGCAAGAAGGTCATCAGCCAATACCGACGGCGAGGATGACCCGCGGCTCGCGCATGCTTTGGCTCATGGTATGTAGACGCGGCCAGCGTCGCAGCACCAGATCTAGACTACCAGCTGAGGAACGCACCAGCCGCCCTCTCGATCAATCCGGGACATCGTCCTTTTGGCGCCTTCGGGGTGAGACTGCCGTCGTCGCTGCCGTTGAGGCCGTGAGAAGGCCAGCGGCAACGCCGCAAATGGGACTACGCCAATCTGCGCAAACCGCGTAACGGACCCGTGCGACGCTAAGGGCTAACTCGATAGGAAAAAGGAAGCTGCCTAGAGAGGCTGGTGCCCAGATGGTCAAATCGCGATGGATAGTTTGCAAAATTCGTCATCCAAATGGACGACCGCCAGAAGTATGAAAGCCCAACGAATAGTGTTGAATCTATCTCGATAGATGACGGTCAGCTTTGGAATCGGCGCGGTAAACACCTTCCTCTTAGCTTACTGGCCATTCGGCGACACCCAACATCCTCTGTGCCAACCGAAGGAATGGATGAACCAGTCGCCGGCTGTTCGGTGATGATCAGAGCACAAATGCTGGCTGTGGCTAAAGACAGAGCACCTAACTGTCTGAACGAGGAACGGTTGCCTCTCGAGCATGCCGGCGAAACCACGCTCCGTATTGCGGCTGACCGCATCGGCTGGATAGCCGTTCTGGTTTACCGCCCCTTCGCCCCGGATGGTTGCTTGCCAAAAAAACTACCGCTTCAAAAGGTTCTGGAAATGAAATTTAAAAGGCTTAGTACAGCGCTTTTCCCTATCTCCCCCAGTCAAATCGGTAGTTGAGGCCGACTTTGACCGCGTGGATCTGTTGGTCGACATGGAGACTCCTCTGGAAGTTGGAGTTAAAGGCACCTCCATTAATAGTCCCCTGCGTAGTCCCACTGAGAGAAATATCGTAGGAACCGAAATTCATGTAGTCGTACTCGATCTTGGCTGACCAATTTTGCCACAGGCCCCATTCAACGCCAGCACCCACAAGCCAGCCCCAGCGCGAATGATCACCACTGGCCGCTCCAGTCGCATTGGTAGCGTCACAACTGACTGGCCCACCCACAAACACTATAAAGCCCTGTGAGCAGCTAAGGTCGCTAAAGCCGAACTGTTCCGCGAAGTGGGTTTTCGCCCACGCACCGCCGCCCTTCACGTACCACAGCGTCCGATCTTGCGGGCCTGAGGTTACGCCCAAGCGTGCGGCAATCGTGGCGATGTCCTTGACCTTGGTAGAAATCCGCTCTCCGAAGTTGGCCTGTTCAAAGCCAGTTGTCCCTAAGAGGCACGCAACTCCGCAGTCTACGAATGAGTCTGCGAAACTAGTGGCGAGCGAGTTGTCACCTTTCAGGTTCGCGAAGCTGTACTCGCCTTCAATCCCTACAACGATGGGCGAGTTGGCAAACTGCCAGTTGTAGCCAACCTGGAAGCCGCCGAGCGGGCCGACACCGTTGTGAGAACCGAAATTAGTGCCCGAATTGAACCCGAAGTCGGCGCCGTCACCTAGGAAGGGACCTTCACTAAGTTCGCTGCGGGACCAGCCCGCGCCAAAGTGACCGCCCAGGTAGAACCCGGTCCAATTATAGAATGGTAGTTGATATGCTGGGGCCTTCCTCGGCAGGTCGGCGCCCGAGGCGGCACTAGCAGCAAGACCAATTGCCGCGGCAGCAAATAGCGTCAACGCGTATCTTTTCATACATGGTTCTCCTTCAGTCTTGTGCAGGGCAAGCGCTGTCGCCGAAAAAGATGCGCTCGGGCAAGTCGTCTCTGCACATTTTTTGCGGCTACGTGAGGCAGAAAAACGCATCAGACGACAACAGCTGCGATGGCATTTTGTTTTTGCGTCAGCCTCAGAGCATGCAAGATTGCGCTTCCGTGCATCCCGTCAACAAGGCATGCGCCTATGCAGCGATGCAAAGCAGAAACACTCTATGAGAGTCGCGGCCAGGGGCTCCGATAACAAGCAGTTTCACAAAATCCGTCCTTTGAAAAATTTCAATATCAATTTTCCGGTAAAGCTATTAACTGCTCGCTACTGTAAAACGGCCCTTTACTAAGGAAGCTGCTGTATAGTTAATGTGGTGTTACGCCATGAGATCCAGGACGGAGGCGCGAGATTTGCGCGATGGTCAAAGCAGACAAATACAACCAATCGATTTGCTAACGAAACTAAAACAAAACTTATTGGCTAAATCTAATTTCAGCGGCGACTCCCTCGCATGAGGGCAAACTACCCACCGCTATCGATGTACGTGCAGTGTTATGCGCATTCGATCCATTGTCGCGATGCGTCAGTTCAAATCGCGCTCTCCAACGCGTTCAAATCCTTTCTAGGTCGCAGAATTCAATGAAATAGCTGGCTGTATCGCGGGCCGGCTTTCTTTTGATGCTGCTCATCGGCACGACGGCCTCCGAGCGTGGGATGTGGCGCTCTTTCTGGTCCGAGCCGTCCGACAAGAGGAGTGCGGTTAACCATCAATACAAAGCCGCACGAAAGGTAAGAAACATTAACTGCGATGAAAAATCTCTCCGTTTAAACGTCAGGTTGCGAGGTTTCAAGCACAGTCCGTTAAATTGCCGATGAGCACAAATGAGGCGTAGTGGCGTAGGCTTGATGGCCCGCCCGGTAGCGGGGGCTTGATGGGCGGAGGGCAAAGAATTCGCGCGATCATGATCGCCGCCGCAGCGATCACGGGTACGTCTGGACAATCCACAGCCGACACACTGCTCGGCGCGCTCGTCCAGGCCTACCAAGTGAATCCACAGCTCAGCTCCCAGCGCGCGATCGTCCGCCAGGCCGATGAAGGGGTTCCGCAGGCGCTCTCGGACTATCGTCCGCGTGTCAACGTGACCGCCGGGGCGGGCAACCGACTCACGTCGCAGGAAACGGCCGTCGGCCCGGCGCTAGCCAAAGACCAGTACTGGACGCACCCGCGCTCTATCGGCATCACTGCGCAGCAGACGCTGTTCAACGGATTCCAGACCGCCAACCGAACACGCGCGGCCGAAAGCAACGTATTCGCCGCGCGCGAGACTTTGCGAGTGATCGAGCAGACGGTGCTCCTCGACGCCGCTACGGTTTATATGGACGTGGTGCGCGATGCCGCCATTCTGGAAGTCCAGCGTAGCAACGTGAGAATGCTCGCCGAAATCCTTCGGCAAACACGCGAGCGCTTCAAACTCGGGGAGGTCACGAAGACCGACGTCGCCCAGGCGGAGGCTCAGCTCGCCGCCGGCCAATCGCAGATGCTCGGCGCCGACTCCACCCTGACCACATCAAGAGCCACGTATCGCCGGGTGATCGGATCTAACCCGGGCACGCTGGAGCCGGGCTTGCCGGTGGACCAACTTTCGCCGCGCACGCTGGCCGCTGCGATTGACGCCGGGATGATCGCCAATCCGTCGGTGAGGGCGGCCGTGTACGGCGTCGACGTGGCCCGGCTGCAGGTGAAGATCGCAGAGGGCGCGCTCTATCCAACCGTGACCCTGCGAGGGGACGCGGAGCGCGTCAACGACATTGACGTCACCGGATTGATACCTAATCAATCCTCCCTCTCCGTGCGCGTCGGGGTGACGATACCGATTTACCAGGGTGGCGCCGAGTACTCGACGATTCGCCAATCCAAAGAGACGCTGACACAGCGCAGGCTCGACCTCGCCACCACGCGCGATCAGGCCCGCGCCACAGTGGTGCAAGTGTGGGGTCAGCTTCGGGCTGCCCAGGCGCAGATCCAAGCCGCGCAAGAGCAGGTGAGGACTTCAGAGGTGGCGCTCAACGGGGTGCGCATGGAGGCACGGGCCGGAATGCGCACCACGCTTGACGTGCTCATCGTCCAGCAGAATTTGGTCAACGCCCGGGTAAACCTGGTAACCGCCCAGCACGATCGCGTTGTCGGGTCATATAATCTCTTGTCCGCCGTAGGTCGGCTCTCGCCTCGGACGCTCGGGCTGCCGACCTCCATCTATGACCCTATGGTGCATTACCAGCAGGTCCGCGACGCCTGGTGGGGCATACGTACGCCTAACGGCCAGTAGCCCGTGTAACACCTAATGCAAAACGTAGTGGCGCCGGTTTTTTCGAACTCGACCGGGGCTGAGATAGCCGATGGTAGAGTGGCGCCTAGACGAATTGCAAACGCGTTCAGTCGGGGAACTGCTCGCTCGCGACTAGCTCACAATCGTAACGATAAAGGAGCTCTTGGGTCAGCCTCGCCGCCAGATCGCATCACACACATCGGCGACGAAGACACCTTCAACACCAGATACAACGCCAGCAATAGCTGGACTTCGCTTGGTGAGATGAACAGGAAACCGCTCCGGTTCGTGAGCGCGAACCAGGCCGTTTACCCGATCGCCACCATGTGCCGTTCTGGGACAGAAGCATAGATCCCCGGGAACGGCTCGTAACAAGATGACAAGTGCCGTTACCGCACATCAACCATAGCGCGTGGCTCTGGGTGACGGCCCAGTTTACCGCACTGTATATTGGGGCGGCGCAACGGCGTGCAATAGTCTGGCTGCTACGGGTGGGGCCGGTCAAAGTGAACCGCCGTTCCGAAAATGCCTCGTTGCTTTAAGGATGTTCTCAGGTGGCGCCGCGACCCTCCTTGTTCCGACAGGAAGCAGTCGATTTTCAGCGGCACAATCGTGAATGGGGGCAGGTCGCACTCCTTCAGCCGCTCTCAATCAAGATCACAACTTGGTTCATCACCGGGATGATCGCGCTGATTATCGTTTTCCTCTTTCTTGGGCAATATTCGCGAAAGGAAACTGTCGTGGGTTACCTTACCCCGACATCTGGCACCTCGAAGGTCTTTGCGCCTCAACTAGGTACTATTAGAGAGATTCACGTTAACGAAGGGCAGCAGGTTCGCGAAGGTCAGACTCTCTTGACCATTGTCACCGATCAAATCGCCGCGAACGGTCTAGACGTTAATGCCGCTATGGTCGACACGCTGAGGTCTCAGAAAGACCTGCTGACCGGGCAAATTGCCGCGGAGGAACAGCGCACAAAGTCCGAGCGGGATCGCCTGACAGCCACGATCGATGGCATCGAGATCGAGATTTCTCAACTTCAGGCTCAGCAAAAAATTCAGGGTGAACGCATCCGAGTCGAAGAAGACTTCGTGGCGGCCGCGGCCGCGCTCAGAAAAGAAGGCTACATGGCGGATACCGACTTTAAACGCCGGCAAGTGGCCTTACTCGAGCAAAAGCAAAACCTAAACTCGCTGAATCAGCAGTTCGCCGCGCGGCAGAACCAGCTGACCGAGACCCGCTATTCCCTTCAGCAACTTCCAACCGTTATGGCAGGCAAAATCCAAGGCCTACGCAGTGAACTTGCGACAACTGAGCAGCGCATTGCCGAGATCAGCGGACGGCGCGCGTACGTCATCCGAGCTCCAGCTGCCGGGCGCGTCTCGATGCTGCAGGCCACCGTCGGGCAGTTTGCGGACCCACGGCGCTTGCAGATGGAAATCGTTCCTAACGAGAGCATTCTGCAAGCCGAGTTGTTTGTTCCGACGCGAGCCATAGGTTTCGTTAAGCCTGGACAGGAGGTTAGAATCCTGTACGAGGCGTTTCCGTATCAGCAGTTCGGCACATACAGTGGCAGGGTGCTAAAGATCTCGCAAACGATCCTAACCAAGTCCGACACCTTTACTCCGATTGACCTCAAAGAGCCCGCCTACAGAGCTACAGTCGCTCTCGACCGGCCCGATATCGATGCTTACGGAAAGAAGATTCCGCTCCAGGCTGACATGCTCCTTCGAGCCGATATCATCCTCGAAAAGCGCTCGCTAATCAGCTGGCTTCTCGATCCTTTACTGAGTGTAAGGATGTAATCGTGGCGAGCCACGGGAACGACAACCCGTGCGACGCCGAGCATGCATCCACTTAGCTGTAATCCCAAATCGCAATCTTTGTGAACGATCGAACCATCACGCCCCAAAGGCGTGATCGTGACGCATAACGCGCGCTTCGATCAGCGCATGCTCAGCTGTACTTCGTCGACGATAACTGTGGCAATGATTTTCCTACGCGCTGGCGTTCCCTGGATGCACGTACACGGTCTGCGACGCTTAACATCGTGCGCAAAGCTTACGATGGATCAGATGACCGCGTAGTAACCGGTTACGAATTATTTTGCTGATGGGAGTCCCGGTTCAGTAACGCGCTCAGCTGCCGCTGCGCGTTCCTCAGCCTCACGTTGACGCGCGTTAACCGCAATATCGTCCCGCTGCTCCCTGATTTGAATTGCTTTCAGGCCAAATTGCCGCCCGGCAATTTTCAGTAAAGCACGGAGCGATTTAATTGGGTCGGTCACGTGCTTTTCAGCACGCAAAGTCAGGACATAGATGGCGCGATCATCATAATTTTTCTTACTGGCAACCCGTTCGCGATAATCGGCTTGCTTGCAAGCATCGGAACAAAAGTTAGCGGTGCTTCTGTCGCCAATGAAGAGCCGATAGCAGTAACGGCAACGCACCTTCACGGCTGGTTTAGGTCGATATCTCCACCATGCTTTTGGCGCTGCGTGCAATCCCCGAAGTCCCATGGCTTTTGTTCTCCGTTACGCTAAATTCTGTAATTAATTCGTTTTACTCTCCGCCGCAGCGCTCGCCGGTTGCGCAACCCCGCAGTCCCCGTACACCGGCGCCGCCGGAACAGAGTCCCCGCAGACACGCGCCGCCCGCGAATGCTGGATGTCGGCCGAAAAGCACCCGGAATGGAATCTCGACAAGCGCTACGCCGTCGTCGACAAATGCATTGCTGAAAAGACGAAGCGGTAAGATCTATAACCGGGCGACGCGCTCTTAAGGCCCGATTGCAGCGCTTGCAGTGAACCCAGTCGGGGGTATTTTCTACTTCATCGTTTGCGACTTCGGGATGCGCACATGCCAAGACCGCGAGCACTGGATCATCCCAATCCACTCACCGATAAAATCGAAGTTCTTAAGACTGCTTAGAGAGCACTGCCTTGACCCGCCGTTACAAAGGCCGACTAAGCGCCAAGATCATCGCCAGTAATTTCCCGTACATCGTGGAAATTGCCGTACCCCCGGGCGGCCTCGGTAAGCGGCTCAATGCGACGCGTGCGTTTCACCGACAGCGCGGCATTCAGGTGGTCCACCTCCGGCACAGACACGATGACGACAAGGGCGATTACCTGCTCTGGTGTTTTGCCCGGCGTGCAATCGCGGAAGAGTTCGCGGCTGAATTCGACGGCAGCTTGATGGGATGAACAAGCTGTGTCGACTGATAATGATCTTATGATCAATCGATGTCCGCTTTACTCCCAAACGCAGACATGTGCAGTGCACAAGCCGATGTCTGCTTTGGGCCAGAAGCGGACTCATGCAGCGCAGCAAGCGGCGATGTCCGCATTAAGCGACATCGATCACGGATGGCGCCTTAGTCAGCGGGGATCGTAAACTGAAAGAGAGCACCCCGCGGTTCGCAGCTGGTCGCCCACAGCCGCCCGCCATGGGCTTCGATAATCGAGCGGGAGATCGAGAGGCCCATGCCCATGCCGTCCGGCTTCGTGGTGTAGAAGGGTTCAAAGAGACGCGGCAGGCCCTCCGGGCGCAGCCCATGACCGGTATCCCGCACCGCGACGCGCACGCCCTCCGGCCCGATACTCACAGAGCTGATGTGTAATTCGCGGTTGCCGTCCTCAACCCCACTCATCGACTGGATGGCATTGACGATCAAGTTCATCATCACTTGTTGCAGTTGCACCCGATCGCCTTGGATGCGTGGCAACTCGCCCGCCAGTTGCGTGCTCACCGTGACGCCGGTCTTGACCGCTTCGCCGCGAGTTAGGTCAGTCACCTCCAGGATCGCCGCATTGACGTCGACGACCTCCGTCCGGGGTGGCGCTTTTTTGATGCAAGACCCGATCCGGTCGACGATATCGCCGGCGCGATCTGCATCGGCCACGATGCAGTCGAGCGCTTCCTTGACCTCGCTCAGGTCGGGCGGGTGCATGCCTAAAAAATTCAGAGCGGCACGGGCGTTGTTGCGCGCCGTCGCAATGGGCTGCTTGATTTCATGAGCAATCGAGGCGGTGAGCTGGCCCATGGTCTCGACGCGGTTGGCATGCGCCAGCTCGCTCTGCGCCTCGCGATATTGCCGCTCGCGACGGGTGCTCTCCAAGGCAATGGTGGCTTGCGCGGCGAAGTGGACAAATAAGGAAATCTGTCTGTCGGTGAACGGCTGCACCTGTTTGCGGCCCAGACCAATTACCCCGATTATTTCATTGTCTTTGAGCAACGGCACAAATAGGCACGTTCGAAAACCTCTGTTGACCCACGTGACCCAAAGATCATCCCGATGATGGCCTTCAAGTGCTGCCAAGTCGGGGATGTGGGCGGGTAACCTGCTTGCGGCTAATCGACCCAGAAAACTCTCCTTGTCGAGCACTGGGGATGATGACCACACTTGGCTAACCAAAAACGCGTCCCCTCGTATTGCCACGAGACGAAAGCCGCTTTCTTCCAAGAGACGTAAGCTGCCTGCCTCTGCTCGACAGAGGCGTGTGGCGCTGTCGAGGATGGCGTCGAAGATAGGCTGCAAGTCGTGCGGCGAACTCGCAATGGCGCGCAGCACTCCCGAGATGGCCGCCTGTTGCTCGACGAGTTCGATCACCCGATCTTGCGGCTCAGAAGCGGCCCTTTCCCCGTGGATACTCTCGTTCATGCGGAGCAGTTCCTCGGCGTAGACAGTGAGGGCCAGCATAACGGCTCCCGCCGCAGCTCGCGATAGCTCTCAAAGGGGTCATCGATGTCCGCTTTGGGTCAAAAGCAGACATTTGCAGTGCACCAACCCATGTCCGCTTTACCCCCAATAGCGACCGCGATAGCAGACTCCTATGTCCGCTCTTCCCCCGAAAGCGGACATATGCGGTGCAACGACGAATGTCTGCTTTGGGCCAATAGCGGACATCAGCCGGTTTTATTCGATCACCTCGTCGGCGCGCCCGATTAGCGTGTTCGGGACGGTGAGGCCGAGTGCCTTAGCTGTTTTGAGATTGATGACCAATTCAAACTTGGTCGCCTGCACGACCGGCAATTCGGCAGGATTTTCGCCCTTGAGAACCCTGCCGGCGTAAGCGCCTGCCAAGCGGTAGCTGTCCGAAATGTCCGATCCGTAGCTCATCAGACCGCCTGCCGCAGGAAAATCACGATACTGAGAAATCGCGGGCACGGCGTGGCGAACAGTCAGGGCAGCCAGCTTATCGATGCCGCGAATGAAGACCGAGCCCACGCCGATCACGAGCCCGCCCACTCGCAAACGTTTTACGTCTGCAAAGACCCCATCAAAGTCACCTTCGCTCCCGACATTGAGGACATGCAGCTCTAGTTTGCGGTTGCGGGCCGCCGATAGCACCTCGCGCGCTTGGGCCTGCGCCAAAGCGCGATCGGCTGGGTTGACCAAAAGAGCCATGACGCCCGCGGTTGGGAGAAGTTCATGCAGCAATTCCAACCGCTTTGGCGCAACCTCTACGACCAAACTGGTCACGCCTGTAACATTGCCGCCCGGCCGGTTTAGATTAGCGACGAGGCCAAGCCGGACCGGGTCGCTTCCCGTTTCGAAGACGATCGGAATCGTGGTGGTTGCCGCTTGTGCCGCGAGTACCGCCGGAGTAGTGACCGCAGCAATCACGGTCACACGACGTTTAACCAGATCCGCCGCCATCGTGGGCAGCCGATCAATTTGTTGCGCCGCCCAGCGGTATTCGATCGCAACATTCTGGCCCACGACATAGCCGCCTTCTTGCAGACCCCGACGAAACGCAGCGGCCCTAGGTTCGCCCTCGTCGGGCGACATGGCGCTGAGGTAGCCAACCACAGGCATAGCCGCCTGCTGCGCTCGTGCAGTCAGCGGAATTGCGGCCAGACCACCGAGCAGGCTTATGAACTCGCGCCGCATCATTCGTCGCCCCCGAAGGCTCAGGACAGGACATGGTACAGGCTTAAAGCCGGAGATTGGAAGCGGCCGCCGGTGTCCGCTTTGGGTCATAAGCAGACATGTGCAGTGCAAAAGGGTATGTCTGCATTACCCCCGAAAGCGACGCTGAATGCGTTCATTCGAATGTCAGAGGCGCGCCGATCTACTGAATAATCTACGCGCCCTAATCCGTCGCTGCAGGATCAAGACCGCCTTCAATACATTGCGCGATAAGGGCATCGAGCTGCGCGTCAGACATACGCTCCATAACTACTGGGGTGATGGTGGCCTCGGGCTCCTTCGGCATCAGCGATGCAACAAGGCGCACGAACTCAACCGGATAAAGCATGGCCATTGTCTCGAGCGCCGGCTTGCCGAAAGCTTGCCACGCCTCACAGAGATCCCGAAAAAAGTCCTCACTCAGCTTGTTGCGTGAAC
>Ga0075418_10004286_pt1 | contig 16266 bp, 18 predicted proteins | sample SoiMetdeltSBSDD2_FD_81776 | JGI IMG/M metagenome (GOLD analysis project Ga0075418, IMG submission 81776) | Bulk soil microbial communities from a Populus tree surrounding site in Tennessee, USA - Soil MetaG P. deltoides SBSDD2 | ecosystem: Environmental > Terrestrial > Soil > Tree plantation...
ACCGCCGCCGCGTGGCAGGCGTAGCTGAAGGTGCCGGTGTCGACCTTGGCCTTGTAGCCCGCGGTCGTTTCGAGGCCCGCGGGATCGACGTCGGGTGGTAGGAGCTGCGGTTTGCGGTACCAGACGTGGGCGACTTCGGCGAGCGACATCCTGCGGTCCGTGCCGGCAACACAAACAAAACCTGAATCGAGCGTGAGATCCGCGGCTGCAACCTCCAGTAGCTTGGAAGCGATGGCTTTGATTCGCGCGCCGATCGCATCGCATGCGGCTGCCACCGCGCCGCCCGACATCACCATGCTGCGCGAGCCCCAGGTGCCGGTGGAGTAGGGCGTCAACGCCGTATCGCCGTGGATCAACCGGACGTTGTCGGGATCGATCCCGAGAACCGTATGGGCGACCTGCGCGAGCGTCGTCTCCATGCCCTGGCCGTGCGAGTGGGCGCCGATGCGAAGCTCCAGCACGCCGTCCGGCGTGAGGCGCGCGGCGCACTGCTCGTGGCCCGGCACCATCGGGATGCCCCAGCCGTAATACACGGAGGTGCCGTGCGCCGCCTGCTCGCAGTAGATCGAGAAGCCGACGCCGAAGCGCCGCGAAGCGTCCGAATTTTCTTTTTGAAGCCCTCTGATTTTTTCCACGTTGATGAGGCGCGCCGCGCGCCGCACCGCTTCCGGATAGTCGCCGCTGTCGAAGTGCTTCTTCGTGATGTTGTTGAACGGCATCTCGGCCGGCTGCACGAGGTTGGCGAGGCGCATCGCGTGCGGCTCGATGCCGAGCTCGCGCGCGGCGGCGTCGATCATCAGCTCGAGCGCGAAGCACACGCCGGTGCGCGCCACGCCGCGATAGGGCAGGATCGGCGCCTTGTTCGTCGCCACCGACCAGGTGCGGCAGCGGTAGCGGTCCATCTTGTAGGGGCCGGGGAGGATCGAGCTCACCTGCGCGGCTTCGAGGCAGGCCGAGAACGGGTAGGAGGAATACGCGCCGGAGTCGACCGTCGCCTCGCAGTCGAGGCCGAGGATCTTTCCTTCCGCATCGGCGTAGAGCGTGAGGTCGTAGTGGTGCTCGCGGCAGTTGGCGTTCGCCGAGAGCTGCTCGCGCCGGTCCTCGATCCAGCGCACCGGGCGGCCGAGGCGCCGGCACAGCCACGCGAGCGCCACCTCCTCGGGCAGCAGGATGCCCTTGTAGCCGAAGCCGCCGCCGACGTCGGGCGCGACCACGCGGATCGCGCCCTGGTCCATGCCCAGGCACTCGGCGAGGCCGGCGCGGTTGATGTGCGGCATCTGCGCCGCGCTGTACATCACGAGCTGCCCGAGGCGCCGGTTCCATTCGCACACCACGCCGCGGCCCTCCATCGGCGACATGTGCTGACGCGCCGTTCGTATGCTTCTTCTGACCGCCACGGTTGCGTCTCGTTTCACTGCCGAAAGATCGTCATCCACGAGCGACTCGAGAAAGACGTTGTCCTCCCACTCCTCGTGCACCAGCGCCGGCGGATTGGTCCTCGCCTCGATCATGTCGACGACCGCGGGCAGCTCTTCGAGCGCGACTTCGGTTGCATCGACCAGGTCTTCGGCCTCGGCTCGGGTCGGCGCGACGCACATCGCGACCAGCTCGCCCACCTGGCGCACCTTGTCGCGCGCGAGGATCGGCTGCTCGGATGGCTTGAAGCCTTTCAGGCCCGAGACGGCGCGGATCGGTTTGACGCCGTCCAGATCCTGGGCGGTGAAGACCAGGGATTCCAGACCGGACGGCTTCGTGATTCCCTGGATCCTCGCGTGCGCCATCGGTGATCGCACGAAGGCGACCTCGAGCATTCCGGGAAACCGGATGTTGGCGACGTACTCGCCTTGCCCCAGCAGGAAACGGCGGTCTTCCTTGCGCGGAAGCCTTGCCCCGACGCCCCTGCCGGTCACGCCGCTTCCGCGAGCGGCGGCAGGATCGAGGCGTCGGCGGCGTGGCGCGCGCCGGCGCGCAGGCAGAAATGGGGCCGCAGCATGCGCTCGGTGCGCACCGTGGTGCCTTCGTTGTCGCGCAGGGCCCAGCGGCCGCGCTCGTCGTGGAGCACGCTCACGTCGGCGGCGACGCCGGGCTTGAGGTTACCGACCTCGCCCTGCATGCCGAGCATTCTCGCCGGGTGGGTGGTCACCATCGGCACGATCGCCTCGAGCGGCAGCCCGAGCGCGAGCATCGAGGTCATCGCCGAGACGAGCGAGAAGCGCGTCTGGCCGAAGAACATGTGCTCCTTGTCGGGGTGCTCGCTCGGCGTGCCCTTCAAGGAAGATGAGGGCGCGGGCACGCGCGTGTTGTAGCCGTGCATGTCGGCGCCGAGCGTGTCGGGCACGATGCCCGCGTCGAGCGCGATGCGCGCCATGCGGTAGCTGAAGTGCGAGCCGTGGCCCACGTCGGTCTTGAGCCCCCGCGCCAGCGCTTCCTTGACGATGGGATGGACCTTGCCTTCGCGGCCGACGAAGCCGCCGGGATGCCGCGTGAAGGGATGCGCGAGGACGTCGCCGGGCTTCAGGAGCGGCACAACCTGCTCAAGGATGGTATCCGGATCGACGCCGTTCGCTCCCGATTCAGGCAAATCCCAGAGCTGGCCGAAGTGGATGTAGACCGGGAGATTCGCCTGCTTCCCGATCTCGGCCGCGAGCCGGATCGACTCGATGCCCCAGCGCGCGAAGCCGCCGAGCTCGGCGTGCGCCTTGAAGCCCTTGACGATGTCGCGGTTCTCGTTCGCCGATTTGACCGTGGCGTCGACGTCGATGCAGTCGGGCCGGTAGAGATTGGGATAGAAGTGCCCCTCCATGCCGCCGACGAGGTACGAGGAGAGAAACGCCACCACGCGGCTTTGCTTCGCCTGCACCACGAACTCTCGGAAGGCGGGCAGCGTCATGCAGGAGGGGCCGCCCTGGTCGACGAGCGTCGTCACGCCGGAGCGGACGCCGCAGAGGTCGGCCTCGAGGCCGAAGCGCCCGGTGACGTACTGGAACACGTGCGCGTGCGTGTCGATGAGCCCGGGCAGCACCAGCTTGCCCGAGACGTCGATGGTTTCGCGCGCGCTCGAGGGCGCGATCGACGGCAGCACCGCCGCGATGCGCCCGTCCCGGATCGCGACGTCGTAGGCGCCGTCGAGGCTCTGGGCCGGGTCGATGACCCGGCCGCCGCGCAGAATAAGGTCGTAGAGCATGGCCGGGCCATTCTACTAAAACCTGCTCCTGCGAAAGCGGTGGCTGCCCTCTTAGTAACCGCTGCAGTACTGGAAGTGCATCGGGTCCCGACTCCTGCCGCTCCAGTCTCCGCCCCAGGTGAAGCCGAAGTCGCGAAAGGTCTGGACGATGCTCTCCGGCATGCGGCCGGGCTTGCCCATCGGGTTGGTTTCGGGGTTCAGGTCGATGGCGATGCCCCAGGCGTGCGTCGAGAGCTTGCTGCCGGAGCGCTTGGCGCGGAAGTTGAAGCAGCCGCCGAACGTCTCCACCCTGCCTTGCAGGTTGCGGCGGCGGATCTCGCCGAAGACCTCGGCGAAGACCGGCGCGAGCTTTCGATGGCAGTACAGGTTCGTCACCTGCTTGGTCCGGTCCCACGACAGCGGTATTGCAAAGGGGAGCTGCGCGCGAGCGAGCTGTTCGGTCTCCCAGCTCGGGTCGAGGGAGCCGTCGGCGCGCAGGTAGGCGTAGATATCGCCGAACGCGGCGAGGACGGCGTTGAGGCCGTGTGGCGGCGGAAGCGCGCCTGGCCCGGCGGCGGGCACAGGCGGAGCTGGCGGCGGCGCCAAATCACGGCGCAGCGGAATCTCGAGCTGCTGCCCGACGCTGATCATGCCCGGGTTGCGCAGGCCATTCAGCTCGGCGATCTGCGGATAGAGCTTCGCGTCGCCGAGCTGGGCCTTGGCGATCTTCGCGAGCGTGTCTCCCTTCTTCACTACGTAAGTACGCGCCATGACGATTTCCCCCTTTGCGCAGGATTCTGCGCGGCGCGCCGCCCGTCTGCTTATCGGGCCGTCCGAATGTTCGCTGCAGCCGCTCGTGAGCCTCTCGCTGTGAAGCGCTTGCCCGCTAGAATGCGTGACCGAGGAGGGCTCATGAAGAAGATCGCAATCATTGGCGCGCTCGCCGTCGCCGCCGGCTGCGCGCAGACGCCGCCCGCGCCGTCGCCCGAGACAAGGGCGCAGCTAGCGCCGTCTGGCACGCTCAGGGTCGCGGTGCTGACGTCGAATCCCATCATCGGCGCGAAGGACGCGTCGAGCGGCGAGGTGAAGGGCACCACGGTCGACCTCGGCCGCGCGCTCGCGGCGGCCGCCGGCGTGCCGGCCCGGATCATCGACTACCCGGCGATCCCGCAACTGATGGCGGACGCTGCCACGAACGCCTGGGACGTCGCGGTGGTGGCGATCGACCCGGCGCGCCGCAACCTCGTCGACTTCGCCCCGGCGCATCTTGCCGCCGACGGCTTCCTCACCATCCTGGTGCCGCCGGGCTCGAGCGCGCGCACCATGGCCGACTTCGACAAGCCCGGCATGCGCGTCGCCGCGGTAAAGAACGCCGCGACGGCCATCATCCTGGAGCGCACGCTCAAGAACGCCAAGGTGGTCGCGACGGACAACGAGAACGAGGCCTTCGGCCTCATGCGCGACGGCAAGGCCGAGGGCTACGCGCAGAACCGCTTCATCCTGCGCACCCGGGCGCAGACACTGCCGGGCTCGCGCCTCCTCGACGACGCGTTCTCGGGGCTGCAACTCGCGTTCGCGCTGCCGAAGAACCGGCCGGCAGCGGCCCAGTACGTCGCCGCGTTCGTCGAGGATGCGAAGAAATCGGGCGAGATTCAGCGCGCGATCGACAAGGCCGGCCTCGCCGGCGAGGTCAAGGTCGCTCCGCCCGAGTGACGGTGGGGTTGACCCCCTGTGAAGGGGGTCGTGAGCCGAAGGCGAGCGGGGGGTTGGTTTTCGGGTTGCGGAGAAATCAGAACGAAAACCAAACCCGCTTAATTCGAAAACCAACCCCCCGCTCCCCCCGACCGGATCGGGGGTCGCTTCCCCCCTTTACAGGGGGGCGAGGCGCAGGAACTCGCGTCGGGTCTTGGGCCCGTAGGTGAGGAAATGGGGCTCAGGATGCTCGCGATAAGCGAGCCTTTCTCGTGAAATTGAATCCCTGCTCGTGTACTTGCGGACTTCCTCGGGGCTCAAACCGTACACCTTGGCGGCATTCAGGCCGAAGATCTTGGCGCGCACGGAGGGCGTGATCTCGGCATAGCCGAAGCGCTCGCGCAGCGCCGGGGCGATCTGGAAGGTCCTGAACGCCTGGATCTGGTCCTGCGGCGAGCCGTACCAGATCGAGTCGGTGCCCCACAGCACATTGCTTTCCCCGCAATGACGAATCAGTTTTCCGAGGGCATGGGCAGCCTGATCGGGATCGCGCATGAGAAATCGCCAGGTGCTGCCCAGCTCGGCGTAAACGTTGCCTCCGGGTTTCACGCCGTTCTTCAGCAACGAAGTGATTAGGGTGTCGATGCCGTCGCGGCGGCCGCTCTGGTCGTAGGCCTGCTCAGTGACGCTCGTGACGAAGCCTGAGTGATAGACGAGGAAGTTCACATCCGGGAAGCGCTTCGCCACCACGCCGATGTCGCTGCACTGGCTGTGCTCGTAAGACTGTCGGCCGAACGGCAGCCCCTTGTGCACGCAGATCGTCTTGACGCCGAGCGCGCGCGCCTTCTCGATGAAGCGCGTGCCAATCTCGTCGGTGAGGAAGTAGCCGCGCCCGCTCGGGCCGTACTGGGTGTAGGTCTTCCAGGCGCTGACGCGCCACCGCTCCTTCAGCTCGTCCATGGTCTCGAGGTCGCCGGGCTGGTTCGGGTTCACCCGCCCGTGGACGAGGAGCCGGTGCGTCCCTTCCAGCTTGTCGACGATGCGGCGCACGGCGTCGGCCGCCTGGATGGTCACGGGCTCGTCGGCGCGGGTGGAAGGGACGAAGGACAGCACCATGACGTCGGTGTCGCTGTCCAGAAAGACGTCTTTGATGAAGACCTCCGGGCCTTTCGCATTTCCTTTCGGCGTATCGACGAAATGCCCCTGCACGTCGAAGATGAACTCGTCGCGCGCCGGCCCGGTCTGCACGCGCGCGAGCTGAAGATCGAGCGCCGCCTCGCGCGGCACGTCGAAGAAGCCGCCGGTCCTGCCCGCAGCCGCGTGGGCGGTGTTGAAGGCGAGGAGCGTGCTCGCGGCGCCGCATGCGGACACCAGGAATTGTCGTTTTTCGAGAGACAGTTTCTTTGAGTTTTGGGAGGCGAATTCGTGGGCAAGCTCGTTCGCGGCGCGGTTGAAGCCCGAGAGCGGCACCGGCACGAACTCGCCGTTCGAGGTGCTGTCGAGCTTGATCGGAAGGCGCTTGCCCTGTGGGTCGACGCGGGGGCCGGGGTGGCGTGACATAAGACCTCCTTCGATTGCGGAAGAATACGCCTGCGTTTGCAAAAGAATCTCAGCGATCAAAGACTCTGTGGGCAGTGGTGCCGGATTCCTCTTGCGGATTGTGGCTCGCGCGTACCTTGCAGGGAGGGCACAACCGGGAGGGGCGCATGAGAACCGGGTTCGTGGCTAGATTCGCGCTGGGCTGCCTGATCGCGGCCGGGACGTTCTCGGCGCGCGCGCAGGACCTCGACAAGCCTTTCCTGCTCGTCGCTTCGCCGCAGACGACCGGCTTCTACAGCCGCGCCGTCCTGGTCGTCCTGCCGAACGGCGCGGAGCACGTCGGCTTCATCATCAACCGCGTCACGCGCACCACGGTCGCGTCGGCCTTTCCGGACGAGCCGGATGCGGCGAAAGTCGACGAATCCATCTATCTCGGCGGCCCGAAGAACCGGCAGGCGCTGTACGCGCTTGTGCGCAAGGACCCCGGCGAAGGCTCGCGCCGTGTCTTCGGCGAAGTGTTCGTCGCCGTCGGCAGCGACGCGCTCGACCGTGTCATCCGCACGTCTCCGCGGGAGGCGCGCTACTTCGCCGGCTTCGCGACCTGGGGCCCGGGCGAGCTACAGCGAGAGATCGCTCGCGGGGCGTGGTTCACCGCCGAGGCGGACGAGGGGTGGCTGTTCCACAGCCACCCGGCTCACATGTGGTCCGCGCTGCAGCAGAGCCTGCGGGCTAGTCGCTAGGTAGATCGCTGCCGTACGGCGTGGTGATGATCTCGAGCAGGTGGCCGCTCGGGTCCTCGAAGTAAACGCCGCGCCCCCCGTAGTGGCGATTGATCCGGCCTTCCTGCTTTTGCATCGGATCGGCCCAGTACTTGAGGCCGCGCTGCTTCACGCGGCCGAAGATCTGGTCGAACTCCGTTTCGCTCACGAGAAACGCGTAGTGCTGCGTCTGGATCTCCATCCCGTCGGCGTCGAGGAACGCGAGCGTCACCTCGTTCTGCACGTCGACGTCGAGAAACGGGCCGAACCGGCGCGGCTTGCCCAGGCCGAAGACTTCGGCAAAGAAGCCCGCCGCGGCCCGCGGATCCTTGGAGTGGACGATGGTGTGGTTGAGCTTGATCGTCATGCGGATGAGATTCCCAGGATAGCTCAGGGTTCCTTGGGGATATCCACGGCGATCCAGATCGCGGCGACGCCGGCGCGGTTCTCGGCCCAGTGCGTGGTCGACTTGCCCTCGGCGAGGCCCTCGCCGACCTTGACCACTTTCGGCGGCTGGCCTTCCTCGTGATAGGTCACCTCGCCCTGCAGGACGTAGCTCAACGTCGGGCGGTCCTTGTGGCTGTGCAGGCCGATCACGCCGCCGGGAAGCAGCGTGATGCGACGCATGCGCAGCGGCCGCCCGCGCACCGAGTCGATTTCTCCGCTGAGGTCGAGCGCGCGCAGCTGATCGGCGCTGATGCCCTTGCTTTCGGCAGGCGGCTTCATCTGCCCGACCGCGATGCCGGCGGCGAAGCCGAGCGCGAGCGTGGATCCGGCGAGCAGCAAGAGCTTCGTGCGGGTGAACTGCATGACTCCTCCTTGGTTGTGGCGGATAGGCTAGACTGAAATCCCGAGGGAGGATACATGCCGGTCAGAGTTATCGCCGCAGGGTTCGTAACCCTTCTCACGTGCTTCCTGGTTGGGGAAGCATCCGCGCAGTATCCGAACAGGCCGATCCGGCTGATCGTTCCCGCGGCGCCCGGCGGCGGCACGGACATCAACGCGCGCAGCGTGCAGCCCGCATTGCAGGAGAACCTCGGCCAGCCGGTGGTGATCGAGAACCGCGGCGGCGCCGGCGGCGTCATCGGCAGCGACGTCGTGGCGAAAGCGGCGCCGGACGGCTACACGCTGCTCCTCTGCTATGTGAGCCACGCGACCAACCCGACGCTCGTCGACAAGCTGCCGTACGACACGATCCGCGATTTCACCCCCATCACGCTGGTCTCGCACGAGCCGACGGTGCTGGTGACCCATCCGTCCGTGCCGGCCAAGACGCTCGGCGAGTTCACCGCATGGGCAAAACCGCAGGGCGACAAGCTGAGCTATGCCACCGACCCGGGCAGCGCCGGTTTTCTCGCGGCGGAGCTCTACAAGCAGCTTGCCGGCGTGCGCGCGGCGTACATTCCGTACAAGGGCAGCGGCCCGGCGTCGGCGGACGTGCTCGCGGGCCATGTTCCCTACATGTGGTCGGTGATCTCCATCATCACGCCCCACGTCAAGTCCGGAAAGATGAAAGGCCTGGCGATCGCTGCCGACAAGCGCGCGCCCGGCCTGCCCGATGTGCCCACGACCGCCGAGGCCGGCATGCCCGACTTCCAGGTGAGCGGCTGGTACGGCCTGCTCGCGCCGGCAAAAACGCCGAAGGACATCGTCGACAAGGTGCACGCCGCGGCGGCGAAGGCGCTGAAGGACGAGAAAGTGCTCGAGCGGCTCGCCGCGACCGGCTCGCAGCCGATCGGGGCAGGCCCGGCCGAGTTCGACGCGCACATCCGGCGCGAGATCGCGCGCTGGGACAAGGTCCTCAAGACCGCCGGGATCCAGCTCAAATAACGAATTCGGGGTCAGAGCCCGAATTCGTTTTCACGTACGTGCAGGCGAGATCGGGCTCTGACCCCGAATTCCCTCGGCGCTTAATCGGGCGGCGGCGTGGCTAGGCGCTGGCGGATTCTGGCGCGCGCGCGCACTCATCCTTCACCTTGGTGCGAATGATGTCCGCGAGCCGAAGCGCGCCAGGGCCGGCGGCGTCGCGGTCGGCGAAGATGAGGTAAAGGCTGCCGGTCCGCGCGGCGCCCTCGCGCAACGCAATCGGGACGAGCGCGCCGCGCTGCAGCTCGCCCTGGATTGCGTCCTCGGGAAACCAGGCGTAGCCGTAGCCGAGAAGCACGGCGTGGAGCGAGGTCGCCTTGTGCGACACGGTCCAGCGCTGCTCGTTGAGAAAGCCCGCCGAGCGCGTGCGCTGGATCCCGGAGTCCCGCACCACGATGTGGCGGTGCTGGCGCAGATCCTCCAGCGTCGCCGGCCGGCCGAGCCGGTGCAGCGGGTGCGATGGCGCGGCGACGCAGACGGTGCGCATCGGCATGAGCGGATCGCCGAGGAAACCCGCCGGCAGGTGGGGCGAAATGGCGAAATCGACGCGGCGCGCGGCGAGCGCTTCGTCGGTGCCGCCCAGCACGGTCTCGAAAAGCTCGATGCGCGTATCGGGCCGCTCGCTCGAGAAAGCCCCCAGGCACTGCACGAGCAGCCACGTTGGGAAGAGGATCTCGACCGCGATCCGGATTTCGGCTTCCCAGCCCTTCGCGAGCTCCCCCGCCGCGTGCTCGAGGCGTGCGGCCTCGTCGACCAGCGTCTTGCCGCGGCGATAGAGGACCTCGCCGGTGGGTGTGAGGACCGCTTTGCGGCCGCGGATCTCGAACACCTTGACCCCGAGCAGCTCCTCCAGCCTCTGGATCGCATAGGTGAGCGTGGACTGACTTTTGTGCAGAGCCTCGCCGGCTCTCGCGTAGCCGCCTGATTCGACGACCGAAACCAGGGTGGCCCACTGGTCGAGCGAGATCTTCGGCAAGGCCATAATCTATCTATCCAATCGAACGGTACAGCCTAATTATTCCGCTTTTCCATCGATCGAATCAATAGTTTAATCCTCCATCGAATCATTGAAGGGCTTATGAAGATCCTGCAGATCAAGTCGAGCGTGTTCAACGGAAACGGCCAATCGAGTCGCCTCGCGGAGGAGTTCGTCGCGCGGCTGCGCGAAGAGCGTCCCGACGTCGAAGCGGTCGAACGAGACGTCGTAGCCGACCCGGTGCCGCACCTGGACGGCGCGCGGGCGGGCGCGTTCTTCGCCAAGCCCGAGGAGCGCAGCGCCGAGCAGCGTGCGGTCATCGCCTACTCGGACGCGCTGATCGACGAGCTGCGCGGCGCAGACGTGCTGGTGCTCGGGCTGCCGATGTACAACTTCGGCGTGCCCTCGCAGCTCAAGGCGTGGTTCGACCACATTGCGCGCGCCGGCGTGACGTTCAAATACACCGAGAGGGGTGCCGTGGGACTGCTCACCGGCAAGAAGGCCTACGTGTTTGCGGCGAGAGGCGGCATCTATGGCGACAACGACGCGCAGACGCAGTTCGTGCGCCAGTTTCTCGGGTTCATCGGCATCACCGACGTCGAGTTCGTGTACGCCGAGGGCCTTGCAATCTCCCCCGAGAGCCGCAATAACAACTTGATGGCCGCGCAAGCCCGGTCGCAGCACCTAGCAGGTGAGTACGCGGAGAGGCCGCTTACAAGGCAGCAAACCCGGCTTGCGGCGTGAGCCAGGAGACCACCCAAATGACTATCCGCAAGCTCGAGCGTGTAATTCCCTCGATCCCGGCCTCCGACGGCGCTGGAGTGAAGCTGCGCCGCAGCCTGGGCTCGAGCCACTTCGCGCGCCACGACCCGTTCCTGATGCTGGACGAGTTTTTCTCGGACGATCCGAACGACTACCTCGCCGGCTTTCCCTCGCACCCGCACCGCGGCTTCGAGACGGTGACCTACATGCTCGACGGCCACATGCAGCACAAGGACGACCACGGCAACACCGGCGACCTCGGGCCCGGCGACGTGCAGTGGATGAGCGCCGCGCGCGGCATCATCCATTCCGAGATGCCGCAGCAGACCGAAGGCCGCATGCGCGGCTTCCAGCTCTGGCTCAATCTGCCGGCGAAGGAAAAGATGAAGCCGGCCGCGTACCGCGACATCAAGGCGGATGAAATTCCTTCAGTAAGAAACGAGGGAGTGGAAACGCGTGTCATCGCCGGCACGCTCGGCAGCACGGCGGGCCCGATCCGCGGCGGAAGCACCGAGCCCTGCTACTTCGACGTGCATCTCGCGCCGGGCGCGGTGTTCGAGGGCGCGCTGCCGGCGGGCCACAACGCCTTCCTCTACGTCTACGAGGGCGAAGCGCTCGTCGGCTCCGAGCGGGAACCGCTCGCGCACCGCAGCGCGGGCTTGCTTTCTTCGAATGAAGAATCCGTGAAGGTCCAGGCGGGGGCGGGCGGCGCGCGTGTATTACTCCTCGCCGGCAAACCGCTGCGCGAGCCGGTCGTGCAGTACGGTCCGTTCGTGATGAATACCCGCCAGGAGATCGAGCAGGCCATCGCCGACTACCAGGCGGGGACGCTCTCGCGCGGCGAGATCGGCCGCATCAAGATCGCCTAGCGGCCGCCTGCGAAACTGACATAAGTCTGGCGTGACAAAAGCCGCGCATGCGCGGCTTTTGTGGACCGTTCATTCCACTGTGAAGTCCGTCCGTCGCGTGCGCGCCACGGCGCTGCATATCCGCGATTTGTTCCTCGCCATGCGCGCTGAGCGAGTGGAGAGTCAAGCCGTAAGAACAACAGGCTTAGGGGAAGGGCTGAATGGACACGCTTCAGGATCGGGGACACAAAGAACAACAGCGCTTGCGGCTCGAGGCCGATCTGGCGGCGAGCATCGAGACGCTGTTCCGGCGCTGCCCGTCGCTCTACGGCTTTTCGGTGCAGCCGGCCTCCACGGTCACCCGGGAGCGCGCGGTCGACCACCTCGAAGGCGATCTTTACCTCGCCGACGTCGCCTGCCATCCGCTGCTCGACGAAGAGCGCTGCGCCGAGCTCTGCGAGGTGGTCTCGCACACGCTGCTCGAGCTGGTGGACGAGCGGCCCGAGATCGCCGAGCTCCTGCCCGGGCGCACCTTCGCCCGCACGCTCCACTGATCACGGGTGAGGCCATGAAGCGAACCCTCGCCCTCCTTGCCCTCCTCGCAGCCGCCGTTGCCTGCCGCGCCGAAGACCTGGCGCGGCCGCTGCTGCTGGTCGCCTCGCCTGCGCTGCAGGGGGCCTACAGCCACACCACGCTGCTCGTGTTTCCGCTGCGCGAACAGCACGCCGGCTTCATCCTCAACCGCTCGACCGACGTGAAGATGGCGAGCGTGTTCCCGGACCATCCGCCTTCGGCGAAGGTGGCCGAGCCGATCTATTTCGGCGGCCCCGAGATGATGGACTCGCTCTTCGCGCTGGTGCGCAAGGATCCGGGCCCGGGCTCGGTGCGGGTGCTGAACGACCTCTTCGTCACGGCCGAGTCCGACTGCATCGACCGCATCATCGAGCAGACACCGAACGACGCGCGCTACTTCGCCGGCTTCGTCGGCTGGAAGCCCGGCGAGCTCGAGAAGGAAATCGAGGCCGGCTACTGGTACGTCGAGCCGTTCGACGCCGCGCAGGCCTTCCGCCCCGACGCTCCCGCGATGTGGGAAGAGCTGGTCAAGCGCCTCGGTAACGGCCACCCGCGCCCGACCGACCTGCACGGCGCGTAATCCGCGCCGGGATTGCCGCTAAACTCGCCGGGTGCAACCCGTCCCGCGCAGCGAGCAGGGCCGCGCCTTCGCGCGCAGGATGTACCGTCCGCGGGTCATCGGCCTCGCGCTCGGCGGCGTGGCGATTGCCGGCGTGCTGATCTACGGCGGCGCCGGGCTCGCGACGTGGGGCGCGCTCTTCGCCAGCACCATCCTCTGGCCGCACCTCGCCCTGTGGCTCGGAAGCCGCAGCGCCAACCCCTACCGCACCGAGCTCGCGAGCCTCATGGTCGACTCGGCGCTCGGCGGCGCCTGGATTGCGCTGATGCAGTTCAACCTGCTGCCGAGCGTGGCGATCCTGATCATGCTCAGCATGGACAAGATGGCGATCGGCGGGGCGCGGTTCCTCGCGCGCTGCAGCGGCGTGCTGGTGCTCGCGTGCGCGGCGGCCGCCGCGCTGAACGGCTTCCAGCTGCGCCCCTACACCAACATGGTGCAGATCATCGGCTCGCTGCCGCTGATCGTGTTCTACCCGCTGGTGGTCGGGTGGACCACCTACCGCCTGGCACGGCGGCTGCGCGAGCAGAACCAGATCCTCTCCGAGATGAGCCGCACCGACCACCTCTCCGGCCTGCTCAACCGGCGTTGCTGGGAAGAGGCGGTCGCGGCCGAATTCGAGCGCTGCGCGCGCACCGGCGCATGCGCCTCGCTGCTGATGCTGGACCTGGATCGCTTCAAGTGGATCAACGACCGGCACGGCCATCCGGCGGGCGACGAGGTGATCCGCAAGGTGGCCGGGATCCTGCGGGAGTCGCTGCGCAGCGACGACGTGCCCGGGCGCTACGGCGGCGAGGAGTTCGGCGTGCTGCTGCCCGACACGCCCGAGGCGGGCGCCGAGGTCATCGCCGAGCGCATCCGCAGGCGCATCGAAGGCGCCGCGCTGGCACCCTCGGGTCTGCGCGTCACGGCGAGCATCGGCATCGCCGAGAGCAGCGCACGCGACGTCGGCTACACGGTCTGGATTTCGCACGCCGACCGCGCCCTGTATGCTGCGAAGGAGCGCGGTCGCAACCGCAGCGTACGCTTCCAGCCCAAGTTCACGCCGAGGCCCGAGCCGACATGAACATCTCGATGTACCAGGCGAGCGCGCCGCGCTTCGCCAACACGCTGAAGAACCTCTCCGCGATCCTCGACAAGGCGCAGGCGCACTGCGAGGCGAAGAAGATCGAGCCGGCCACCCTGGCAGGCATGCGCCTCATCGCCGACATGTTTCCCCTCTCGCGTCAGGTGCAGGTCGCCTGCGACAGCGCCAAGGGCGCGGTGGCGCGCCTTGCCGGCATCGACATCCCGAAGCACGAGGACGCCGAGCAGACCCTCGCCGATCTGAAGCAGCGCATCGCGAAGACCATCGACTTCGTCTTGTCGGTGTCGCCGGACAGGATCGACGGCAGCGAGGAGCGCCCGGTGACCTTGCGCCTGGGCGGCAGGGACGTGACCTTCACCGGGATGCAGTACCTCCTCGGCTTCGCCTATCCCAACTTTTACTTCCACGTCACCACCGCCTACGACATCCTGCGCGCGAACGGCGTCGAGCTGGGCAAGCGGGACTACATCGGCACGCCCTGAAAATCGGGGTCTGACCCCGATTTTTTTCTGATTTCCTGGTTGGGCACGGTGTTTGCTGCGTCCCGGCGTCACCATTCAAAGGGAAGCCCATGGAATACGCCCAGACGAGCAAGGTCCCGAGCAGCGTGGAAGAGATCCCGAGCTCGACCGAGGAGCGCATGCGCAACATGCGCGCGACGATGGAGCAGTACATGTCTACGGCCTCCGAGCGCGCCCGCGAGGCGGCCGCCTATGCCGACCGCACGGTCCACCAGAATCCCTGGAGCGCCGTGGGCGTCGGGTTCGGCCTCGGCATGGTGTTCGGCGCGATGATCACGCTGCTCGCCTCGCGGCCGAACCCGAGCATGCTCGACCGCTTCCGCTAGCGGGGCCGACGCCGTACCATGCGCCGACTCCAAGGAGGAGGCGCATGCAAGGCAAGGTCGGGCTGGAAGAGCATTTCGCGATCCCCGAGACGCTCTCGGACTCCAAGGGTTTCCTCGGCGACGCCGTCTGGCCCGAGCTCGAGAAGCGGCTCCTGGACATCCAGGACTACCGCCTGAGGCAGATGGACGAGAACGGCATGGAGCTCATGCTGCTCTCGCTCAACGCGCCCGCCGTGCAGGCCCTGCCGGATGCTACGCGCGCGGCGGCGATCGCACGGCGCGCCAACGACTTTCTCGCCGAGGAAGTGCGCAAGAACCCGCGGCGCTTCCAGGGCCTCGCGGCCCTAGCCATGCAGGACCCCGAAGGTGCCGCGCGCGAGCTCGTGCGCTGCGTGAAGGAGCTCGGCTTCCGCGGCGCGCTCGTGAACGGGTTTTCCCAGATCAAACAAAAAGAATCCATGGTCTATCTCGACGACGCCCGCTACCGCGGCTTCTGGGCCGAGTGCGAGAAGCTCGACGTGCCTTTCTATCTGCATCCCCGCAACCCGCTACCGGGCGCGGCCCAGATCTACGAAGGGCATCCGTGGCTCCTCGGCCCGACCTGGGCGTTCGGCCAGGAAACCGCGGTGCACGCGCTGCGGCTGATGGCCTCGGGCCTGTTCGACGCGCACCCGCGGCTGAAGATCGTCCTCGGGCACCTGGGGGAGGGCCTGCCCTACAGCATCTGGCGCGTCGACCACCGCAACGCCTGGACCCAGCAGGCGCCGCGCTATCCGGCGAAGAGGAAGCTCGGCGACTATTTCCAGGAAAACTTCTATCTCACCACGTCGGGCAACTTCCGCACCCAGAGCCTGATCGGCGCGATGCTCGAGATCGGCGCCGACCGGATCCTGTTTTCCACCGACTGGCCGTTCGAGAACATCGACCACGCGGCGAAGTGGTTCGACGCCGCGCCGATCAGCGAGGACGACCGCAGGAAGATCGGCCGCGAGAATGCCGTGCGTCTCTTCCGGTTGAACCCCGATTAGGGATTACCCGGCGAGCTGCGCGCACTGCTCGCGCGCGTAGCGCGAGGCAACGAAGCTGTTCTCGTCGGGCCCGCCGTTCACCGCCACGATCTTGCCGTCGCGGAAGAAGAAGGTCATTGGATAGGGGCCGGCGAGCTTGCCGTCCTTCTTCTCGTTCACCCAGACGCACGTCGCCCAGCCGTACTGGCTGTCGCGGAGCACGGTATCGCGCTGGTAGAGCTGCTTCGGCTCCGAGCGGTAGTCGACTACGGCGTCCTTGGGATTGGGCAGGCGCAGGTCGAGGTAGCTCTTGATCTCCTCGCGCCACCGCGTCGGCTTGGGCCCGTAATCGAGCCCGGCCGTCTCTTCCTTCTTGACCGTCGTGTCGCAGGCGGCGACGAGCAACAACACCAGAACGAGCAAGTATTTCTTCATGCGTTACTCCGGTTTCACTCCAGCGTCCTTGACCACCTTGGCGTATTTGACCACGCCTTCCTTCACCATCGCGGCGAGCTCGGCGGGGCTGCTGGTG
>Ga0075418_10004287_pt1 | contig 16266 bp, 13 predicted proteins | sample SoiMetdeltSBSDD2_FD_81776 | JGI IMG/M metagenome (GOLD analysis project Ga0075418, IMG submission 81776) | Bulk soil microbial communities from a Populus tree surrounding site in Tennessee, USA - Soil MetaG P. deltoides SBSDD2 | ecosystem: Environmental > Terrestrial > Soil > Tree plantation...
ATCGCTCTCATGCTTGGACGCAGGCTGGGATATGGTAAGCTTCCGATGGAACCACACAACATATCCCTTGTTGTCTTAGGTGCAGCTCTACTGTGGGTCGGTTGGTTTGGTTTCAACGCAGGTTCAGCTGGTGCGGCAGCGAGCAACGCCAGCAGTGCATTTGTTGCAACACAAATTGCTACAGGCATGGCGGCAGTAACGTGGGCTCTGATATCATGGGCACATACTGGTAGACCTTCGACAGTTGGTGCGGCTTCTGGCGCAGTAGCCGGGCTTGTAGCCATCACGCCAGCATCTGGCTTTGTATCACCAATGTCCTCACTAATCATAGGCATTTTGGCAGGAATTGTCTGCTATGCGGCAGTTATGTTCAAGAATAGGAGGAAGTGGGACGACGCACTTGACACATGGGCCGTACATGGCGTCGGTGGTCTTGCAGGCGCTCTGCTGACCGGCATCTTTGCAGAAGCGCGGTTTACCTCATGGGGAGACAACGGCCTTGCCTTTGGCAACCCTGCTCAGTTGTACGAAAATGCGGTAGGCGCATTTGCTGCACTTGCCTGGGCGATGGGCATCACTGCACTCATTATCAAGATAATGGATGTAGTATGGCCAGGCGGCATAAGGGTCACTCCAAAGGAAGAAGAGATCGGTCTGGACCTTGTACAGCATGGCGAAAGGGCATATGTAACCGGATAAGGCAGAGTCGTTACATATCTCTTTTCTTTTTCTTTTTTCCATGCTACTCCTCTCTATGATTGAAAAAACGTTGAATTTGCCGATGACAAATATGTCTAAAAAATAGCAGAATCTGCAAGAAAGCTCACGACTCTCCAATGCAGGCATGGCATCAAGCAATCTTAGATCCTGGCTCTTTGAGATTGGTGCCTGAAATGCTACTGTTCTAACCCTCAGCGATTCAGCGGCTCGCCGTCTGCATACATGTAACTGATCTTATCAAAGTAGCTATAAGCGTGTGTAATTGTTCCTGCTGGCAGCCCGTAAATCCGTCATATGGTGAAATCTAACTGTTGCTTCCCATTTCATATAGGTTATATAGGAATCATGCATTAAGATTATATACAAGCATACGTTTGCTGCTGATACCCTTGGAGTCTCAACAGCAAAAGGAAGCTGAGATTATAAGCGAGGTTCTCCTCAAGGCAGCCAGCGAGCCAGAATTCCGAAACGAGCTGATCAAAGATCCGGAAATAATTTTGGAGCAGTATGACGTTTCACCAGAAGCCAAACTGATCATCCGAAGAAGCATTGTAGATCTGACGCAGTAGCTCAGCAATCTAGAAATCTAATTAATTCTAGCCAATAAGACCAGCGAGCTGGATGGTAGTAAGAAGTAGTAGTAGTACCCAAACCTGTAGGAACCGCACCGATTGCGGCTTTTTAGATAACCTGACTGAAGGAATAGGAGTTATTTAATCTCGTTACCGAGATAGATGATAAGAAAAGCTATGCTGGCAAAAATAGTAAAGGAAAATAGATTGGCTAACCCATCCTGACAAGCCTTCTGCCTGTATACCACCTATAGATAAAGTATCCCGCGGCAATTATTGCTATTGCTATTACAAGCGGCCAAAGCAGGTATATTACTATAGCAGCCACTATCACAAGGACTGCGATAACCACCCAGTCAAGCGTTCTTAGAGGTCTTGCCATGATGAGAAATGATGAGCTAACATTGTTATTCAGCATTTGTAACGATACTTATTAATTATTTATCACCATTTTTTACCTGCAACCTGTCTTGTGTGATAGTAAAGATACTGCTGAGCATATCCTGCATACTTGCCAAAATACTTTCTTGCGCCATCTGATAGCTGCTCATACTGATGGGGAGCAATCTTATCATCGAATTTGCTTTTGTGAAGCCAGCTATAATGGCTAGCAAGTGCTCTTGCGATCCACACATCGATTGGAAATGCATCAAGCTTTTCTAGTGAAAACAAAAGCACGCAGTCGGCTATCTTGTTTCCGATTCCATAGACTTGCAGCAATTCTTTTTTTGATTCATGATAGCTTGCTTTCTTTAGAAAGTCAAAGTCAAGTCGTCCACTTGCGATGGCCTCAGCTGCAGCTTTTATTGCCTTTGTCCTGTATCCAAGGCCACAGCCCCGAAGCTCATCTACACTTGCATTGTTGATATCTGCAGCGGAAGGGAATGTGAAGAAGTCTATTCCATCAACTTTTGTACGCCTGCCAAACTTCCTTGCCATATTATAAAGCATCCTTCGAATCATAGGTATGTTAGTATTGCTTGCACAAACAAATGAGAATAGGCACTGGTGAGGCTTCTGCCTTATGAGGCGCAGGCCAGGATACGCCTTAGCAAGTCTGCATATAAGTGGATCATGCGATATTTCTTCAAATATCTCCTTGATATCGTCGTCCAACCTGAATATTTTTTGGTCGCAAGACTTGTCTTCTGGGAAGGAAAAAAATTCAATACAGTCGTCAGACTGTGTGAACCTGATAACTTGGTCGCCATGTATACCATACCATGAATTCTTATGTTTTTCCCAAAGAAAGACCTGTCCGCTGTTTATGCTGATGACAGGATCAAAGCTAGAAAAGAGCGTCTGCAATTCTGGTATATAATCTCCACGTTCTTATTGAACTTTTTCCAGAAGTACATGATTCTAATGTTGGCCACAAATGGCTCACAGTATAAATTGTTCCATCCGGCCTCTAGAACTATTCTCACTGGATTTTCTAATTATCAGCACAAGCAATTTTTTGTTTTAAGGTGGACAAGCCGCCTAGGTAACATTAAATAAATGATACTTGTGTTTGCTAATGGGCATGAGTTCTAGCGATTCGACAGATCCTGTGGAAGCTTTCAAAAAAGCAATTACAAAAGGAAGTGAGGCACAGAAGGACTTTATCAAGCAGTTTTCTAACATTCAGCAAGATGCCATGCAGAACTACTTTGCAGTTCTCCAGAGTCTGACATTCAATAACGCAATGTTCAAGACTACAGTACAGAGCGGAGGCAGGATTTCTATTCCTGAGGCGGAAAGGCAGGCACTCAAGATAGAAGATGGAGATCTTGTGCAAGTGATCGTGGTACCTATAGAGCGGCGACGCAAAGGATCCATGCAAAAGGAAACCTGATTATTGCTCTCTGCCTGTAAGGAACTTCAGGACGATTTTATTAAACGTCATAGGCCTTTCGACATATGGTGTGTGGCCGCAGTTTCTTATCACTACAAGCTCCCTTTTTGGAATTTCATCATATTCTCTGGCGTACTGTAATGGTATCATCCTATCTTGTTCTCCCCACACAAGAAGAGTTGGGGTAATTATATTGGAAAGTCTGCCGTTCAGCTTGGGTGCATATCTTATTCCAAGTACAGTTGACATGAACGCATACTTTGCATTAGTGAGCCTCATTCTGTTCACAAAGTCCATCACTATCTCTTCGCTGACGGCATCAGAGTCGTAGGCCATTTCCCTGAAGGCCTCATAGACATGCTCGTACACTGGGTACAGTGCAGCCATGATGTATCTGTCAAGGGTCGGAGTCGATGTCTTCATCATGCCCGCAGGCGATACCAGAACTAACTTTTCGATCATGCGGTTGAACCTGATGGCAAATTCGGTGGCAATGTGACCGCCAAATGACGATCCTATGATACTTGACTTGGATACGCTGAGGTTGTCAAGAAATACTTTGAAAAAATCAACGAAAAAATCCATTGTGTACTCCACAGCAGGTTTGTCGCTGTAGCCAAAACCGATAATATCCGGAATTATTACGTGAAAGTACTTTGACAGAGCTGGAATTACGCGAGACCATCTTTCGGCAGAAGCGCCAATGCCGTGCAAAAGAATCAGAATCTTACCGTCAGGCGGCCCATAGTCGAGATACCTTACGGTATAGCCATCGACATTGGTGAACTTTTGTGGCGTCGACTGCTCGCCCAATCAGTTCCATATATGGAACTCATATAATATATCTATGCAATCCCGTTGTAGTAGTGTCTATTGTATAGATAATCAAGAACGTTTCTTCCTCTTTTCTATTTCACTGCTCTGCTGTGCTCTGCTAGAGCACTAAGCCTGCAATGTTAACTCACTTGTCTGGTTAGTTGAAAGATTATTATCGTGCAAGGTATCTTCTCTGAGAACTTTATTTATTTATTTATTACCGTGTGTATGTCTGCTCTGCAGGATGCTTTTCTAATTCGATATTCTCCAAAGCTGCTAGACATTTGTCTTAGAGCAGCTTCTGATATCAACGATTATTCCTCTTTCTCAGCTTACCCCGATATTATGCTTATCTGGCACTGATTGTCAGCTCGAACAGAATAGAATGTCGGCATTTTTCATTCTCTGGACACCTTATTTGTCTGCTGAAGGACGGAGAGGGTTTGATCTTTGCAGTCTCAATGGATTTTGCTTGCACTGACATAAACATAGATCCATCGCCAATAGCGTAACCATTCGAAAAAGCACAAAGTACGCCAGCTCTATTGTGATACTTGACACTGGCTATAGTTAACATGCTACAGCAGCAGCCCAGTATTCAAGATATTTGGGAACTCATCCGCGCAGAGTTATTAATTCTCTGAAACCCCTCCTTGTCTCCTATCCTCTTGTGATGTGCGTATCTTTTGCGGCGTAAAATTGCATTTTCGAGCTAGTGACTTGGATTTTATATCAGCCTGTTGGAGGCTGTTCTTCAGGTTTAATCTCTTCTGCTTCTGAACTTGCGTAGTCCTGTAGTTCCGGCTTTTCTTCTTCGCTGACTGGAGGACTAACAATATCTTTTGATTGCTCGGTTGATTGGTGCTGCTCTACCTGCTGCTGCTCTCTGCCATCAATAGTTTCAGCTGTTGCAAATCTATCTCCTACGTGCGTTACCCTCACTCTCGTTTTCTGCCCGACCCTTCCGCCTTTCACAAAAACAATAAATCCTTGAACTCTGGCAACTCCGTCGCCTTTTCGGCTAATCTCGGTAACTTGAACATCGTATTCCTTGCCACTTTCAACTGGCTTTGGACCGCCGAAGCGGCTGCCACCAAAACGTCCTCCTCTGTACGACATCCACTGTGGTAGTGGACAGCATGGCAATTAAATAGACGTGAAGTAATCATCTTTCAAATTGTTACAGGTCATTTCTTTATCAATAATTCATGTTAATAATCTTCTAGCACTATATTGATAGAGTGTATATATCTATCTTTTAGGCCTACAGCCTTGACTGCATCTTTGTAAGGTGATATATAGATGCGCTCCTGTATAATACCTTCAATCCACTTCGTCATTGGCTGTCTTTGTAGTAGTGCTTATCAAGACAGAGGGTACTAACCACATGGGCTAAGGTTAGAAAAGAGTCATATAGTACAATTATTAGTGCTAGTTAAATCCTCGTCATGCAATAAATGTCAGACCATCACTAAATTGGCTACAAACCCAACTGATAAACCCTCGCCCTCTGGGCGGACTGATGAGAGACAGAAATATCGTCATTTGGAATATGATGACACGACTATTGAAGGTTTGATGCATTATTTCAAATTTCAAACGTACTCTGAACTACGCTGGTTCCTGAGATGCATAAGAAAAAACTAATCACTATGTGAAGCTGGAACATCATGATTGATTCTGTTGCCTTTTATATACTTCAATAATGCATCAGAGTCGTGTTCAACCTTGAAATACTGCTTCATGCTTTCAATTGTCTTGTCATCATACGTATGATGATGCTTTCTGTTTATCTCTTGCTTTTCTCCAAAAATCTCTGATGTCATAGTAGAATTTGGAGTTCATAATAAATAAAGAGTTTCATTACATAACCGATAATCCAGCTTGCTAACCACGACTTTAGATATCATATTTCTTTTGTATTATCTGAAAACAGAAAAAGAATGGTCCTCGTTAGCATTTTCATGGTTGTCGTCAGATGGACTCTATTATACCGGATGGTAGAGTGTATTTTCTGGAATTTGTCAATAGTCTGCTTGATATTGTCAGCCAAAGTATTCAGTTCTTGATATAATTCAATTGTGGTTTTTCCCCTAGGCGACCTATTGCAATTTAGATTAACTCCGGTTCCGCAGCCTGCAGCGCTATGCCTACGGCTTGGATTCATAAATAGTTAAGGAAAGATTTTATCAACATGATTTATAGTTCGCTCTCAACCATTTGTCAGAATTATGAAAGACAATGGCAATATTGTTTGTTGTTCCCTGAAACTCCTTTATCAGTGACAGTACTGACCCAAGTAAGCTAATAGGTTTCTTCTATAGGATAGCTTTTGCGTCGTCGGTTATATTATGTCATAATAAAATCCTGCAATCAATCAATCAGTCAGTCAGTCAAAGCCTCCTTTGATATAAGATCAATTATTATTTTATTATTAAGGCGGATAAACCTGCTCACCTATGGGAAATGTACCAACTTGCTGACTAATGGGATTATTTATAATGGCATCATACAATTGCCTAGCCAAATTGAATATTTCATCAAACGCAGGTCTGTCGATAACAATTTGACATGGCTTTTTATTATAACTGAAGTATAAAGTGTTGTTATCGTTTTCCCAGATCACATAAATGTTATTTTTGGCATTAGCAGTGAATTGAATACTGCAATCCAGAGTATGAGGTACAGGTATCGCATGTTTTGAATAATCTCTTAATGGCTCATCCATATGGGTAAAGAAGTGCCGGGCATCTTCGAATTTTTTTGCCTCCTCATAGAGAGGTTTTATAAACTGCCCAAGCTCCGGCTCGTTTTTAACGCCTATTAGATTTTTTAAAACGTATATCAGATCGCCTGCTAAAGCCAAAATGGAGCGAAGAGTAACATAATCAGGGTCTTTGAAAAATAAACTGAGTGAATACATCTGGCTTGTCCTTAAGCCTGTTCTTATCACTCATGGCGTTTAAAGGAAGGTTTCTAATTTCAAGATACAATGCATCAAGCGTTCCAAACATAAGCGACATAAGCGGCACCACTTTTGGACCCGGAGTCGCTCCTTGTGCCTTTTTTGACATAAACCACCCATTTATTGCAGTCAGAACCCGAATACTTACCATATTTTTGATTATTGGATCTTCAGTTGCTTATCAACTTGGTCTTAGCCCCCTCCCCTAAAGGTGTAAAAGGTATATTCTTAAACATGGTAAGATAGTCTTGCGTGTGTGAGAGATAGATATAGGATGATGATGAGTTATAGTGAATTACAATTCTTCAGCTGCTGCAATGTACTTAACCTATTTAGTCAATAAAGGATACTCAGCTTTACCATAGCAAGATGATGATATCAAAAAGGCTAATGATGTTTGGACCTCTTCCAATCAGGATTCTGGCTGGAATTCTGTTTATTGCGCATGGATTACCAAAATTCGAAAACATTGGAGGTACTCAAGGCTTTTTTGGCAGCGTAGGAATCTCTCCTGAGCTTGCAATTCCAATTGGTTTGTTAGAAGTGATTGGTGGGATATTTCTGCTTGTTGGAGTAGTGACAAGAATAACTGCTATCCTTTTCATAATAGAGATGATAGGTGCCACACTTATTGTCAAGCTATTTGATGGGTTTGTCGGGGGGTATGAACTTGAGTTATTATTAGTTGCAGTAGGTACAAGTCTCTTATTAACAGGACCAGGAAGAATATCTATTGAATGGGATGTGTTGAAAAGAGAAATATTTCCAAGAGGAAAGGCTATTGTTCAGGAGCAGAGTCAGCAGCACCCATCTTCTTCTTCATCATCATCATAGTGGCTAAAGACTACCGTCCTACTCCTGCCGTTCTTTCTACCCGTTTATTTTAGTAAATGACAATTTTGACCGGATAATACCACCCGCTCCCCCAAAGGTGCCAGGCTGGTTTTAACTATCATCTAGTGGTTGACGTAATAGGATCATGTTCTTCTTGCAGAGGGGCAATAAACGCGTATATGCATCTTCATGATCTTCTGCAACAGATGTGGCGCAGCGCATATGTGCACACACACCACATTTCAGCTTTGGTTCTACCACAGAAATCTGCATGTATATGGGAAGAAATTATAGCTGAAACGTATAATAACGATATCTTCGAACGGGAAACAAACTCGCCAGCTGACCTCGAAGAGACCAGCTGGCAAGGATGCGATCAAACGTGAGTCTCTGTGAGCTTGGAGGCTCACGTATTCTTTCAAAGAAGAACTCCCTAACCTTAAGCTTTTAGAGTGATTTTTCTCTTTCTTGGATATAGAGGCGCCTTCCTGACGCAAGGGACTGCAACTATCGAATTATCTGTTTTAACCGCTCTCCCTCTTGGCATGTCTGGACTAGAGGAACGCGAAAGGGCAGAATTTTTGCAGACAACAGCAGGTTGTCCTACCTCTCCGAATCCTGCGATGCCGATCTAGCTAACCTTGTAAGGAGGCTGTGTTCTAATAATAAAGTTGAGGCCTTTTACCAGTATATCGCCTTAATCTTTTCAATGGCGTGCTCATGCTCAAAGCCCTTTCTCCTTGCGAATTTCTCCATTGCAGAGAGCGGTACGCCTCCGAGAGTTGCAGCCAACTGCGTGAAGAAAAAGTCCTTTATAGGGTTGTTGCGTCCTACCCTGCCCATGAACTTTTTGATGCCATACTTGAAGTTATGCTGCCAAGTCTTGTACATGACACCCAGCTTTCCAGGATCCATCGTATTGCCAATGTCAAAAAAGTCTGATTTCTCAAGAAGCCCAATAGGCACAAAGGTAAGTGGCGTAGTAGTGAACATGCTGTCTGGCTGCTCTGTTTCGAGCTCGTGTAAGAGCCTGATCGTCTCCCAGCTATCCTCCTGTGTCTCGTCGTTGTCAAGACCCATGATGAGTGTGAACGCAGGAACCCAGTAGTTCTCGTTGAGTGTTTTAATGGCCGTCTTGACCACCCAGTGCCACTCTTCCGGCTTGTATGGGGCGAGCTTGCGATCTGCATACTTGCCAATGAGTCTTATGCTGCCAGTCTCGAAACCGCATTGGATGCCAATGTGGTTGTCAGGGCTGGCTCTAATTATCTTAGATATATTAGGGATGAGTCTCTCATCTGCGATTGCACCGGCAAGCGTCCCATGGGTTGGGTTTGTATGCTCGATGCCAGTTGCCATGATGCCCTTGAACAGCTCTTCCAGGGCTTCCCTATTTGGCTGCATGTTCTTTGTTGTCCTCGGGTTGAGGCCATAGACGAAAATGTCGTCGCTATGGACCCAGGCATTCTTTAATCCGCCGTACTTCATATTCACTTCTATTTCCTTTTGCACTTTTTCAACCGGGTAATACCTGAGTGGTCTCAGTGTTACATCACAGAACTTGCAGCCGCGTCCACAGCCACGCATAACCTCGACCATGCCATGCATGCTGGGGTTTACAATCGTTGGAATCTCACTGACCGATGGTTCATACCCGTAGTGAATGAACCTGCCGTGGAACGTTCTGTCATTTCTAACAAATTCTTTAATCTCAACTTTGAACTGGCTCTTCCTGAACGGATTGGCAGTGTCACACTCACCTGCAATTATCGCATCAAAGAATCTGCCTCCAACTCCGTCGATTTCGGGGCCGATACCTCCAAGCTCGCCTTCGACAACTCCGTAAAGGCCATACTCCTCTATTTTGGCTGGATCGTAGTTATACTGCCAAGTGCCAGAAGCGCCAGCAATCACCTTCGCCTTGCTACCTGTCCTTGCCTTGGCGGCATTGATCCTCATGTGAAGCTCGCGGTTGTAAAATTCGTCATAGGACATCTGTTTGCGGCCGTAGGTGAACGTCATGGTGACTGGACCCATGCCAAGCGGATCCATCTCATATGTCCCGACTACTTCGGTTTCGGGCCCAATGAATTTCTCAATATGATCTGGGTGGGAAACCACGACGTCCTCCTGCTTGTAGCCGTCCCTCAAGAGCGCAGCTTCAACCTTTCTTAGGCCGTAAGGAGCGTAATTGGCGACGCCATTTGTATGGTCAATAGGATTGCAAATAAAATCAAAAAGGACTCTTGGTGTGACCTGATTGCGCAGGACATAATACCAAAACGAATTGTGATCCCTGTTAAAGTCCAGTGCAGGGGCACACCCAAAGAATGATGCAAGTGAGATTCCTCTGTAAGGGGACATCAATGTGCGGTCTGCAGCAAGAACCACTTTAGGATACTTTCCCAACGCTCCAAATCCCTATTCCTTTCAGAGGAAAGGGATTACAGGCGCATTAAAAGGTTTCCAATACTTTGCAATGGTTTGTGTTAGTATTTACCGCACGCGGCCGTCTCTCTTTTCTATGAAACCCTGTAGGGTTTCGCTGCCTAGTTTTCTTTTCAAAACATCGTGTATGTCCCTTACAACACCAAAGCCATAGAATGTAAGAGCAGTATAAAGCGAGAGCATAGTCGCGCCCTTTTCGTATGCTTTCCAAGCGTCTTCCCCTGAAAAAATGCCGCCGCAGGCAATTATCGTCATATCCGGAAACGCTCTGTGCACATCCTCTACCATCTTCAGCATGTAAGGAAAAAGCGGCTTGCCGCTTTCACCGGCAACTCCTCTTGCAAAATTTCGCCAAAGCCTAGTAGATTTGGTATCCACCGACCTTGTGTTGCCTAGTGTGACCATATGTCCGCCATTTTCATAAAATACCTTGATCGATTTGAGTTTGGATTTCTTTTCTTCATCTGACGGTGGCAGCTTGCTGTATGGAGATATCTTCGACGCCTTAACCTTGCCTGGCACGTGTGTGTTCATCAGGTCGATCATCTTTTTTGTAAACTCAGGCGTCTGCAGCACCTTATTGAAATCCGTGTTTGGCGAAGTCCTACTTTCTTCAAACCCAAAGTCGACATGGGGTGCAGATCTAACTAGAATTTCTTTGCATGAATCAAGCACCGCGTCTTCGGTAGGGATGTCAGTAATGCCGGAAAAGTTGAGCAGGATCTTGGCATTGCCTCTTGAACCTTCCATGAATTTTCTTAGATTTGAAATTGCATAATCGAGGCCTTTATGAGGATACCCTTGTGCGTTAATTATTGCCTTCCTTTTGTCGTCAACTACAATCCTGACAGTGCCCTTGCTTTTGGGCCGCTGGGGGTTGCCATTATTAGGATTTTTCAACACGCTGCCAGGGTTCAGAAAGCCAAAAACATACGATGTTGGTCTAAGCACGTCGCAGTTCTTATCAAACCCAGCGGCAATCCCAACTGGGCTTTTCAATCTGTGATTTTCAATTTCAACTACCAGTTGGTCACCGGGATCAAAATATGTCCTGTTTTGCATAAACTTGTCTGTCATCTTGAGCAGACTTTCTTTTGCCTTCTCGTGCACTACTTCTGCCTGTGCAAGCTCGTCGGTTGCTTTGTATCTTGAATAAAGGTATCTGCGGTAAAGCCTGAAGAGATATGGATCTAAACTTGCCTTGAAGGTGTCCACAAGCCTCATTTATGGCCTGCCAGTCCTTTCAACTTCAACCTTCCTATTCGCAGCCAGTACTAGCTGTTGATGATGGCTAACTGTCAAAGGTCTGCCCGTCCATTATCAAAGTAATATCTGTCAGAGATTTCGTATCTCCTTGAGCGGTAATAGCCTTTCCTAATCTTGACCATCAACACATTCTCCTTTGGAATTATCATCGTGCTCTTTTTTTGCTAAAAGTAAACGGATAACCCTTGTTCTCTTTCGCTTCATTATTTTGAACTCTACTATGGCCGAAGGTTATGTCATTATTTATGTGCATATCCGCTTAGGCAGCTGCTACTCGGGTCTTTGGCATGGTGACCCTCTGGTAGTCATCCTCTAATCTGACGATGTCGTTTTCGTCAAACCTGCCATATGCAATTTCAAGTATTATGCAATCGCTCTCAAGCGCAAGTACTCTATGTTTTGCTTGCCTTGGGATCGTGATCGTCTCTCCTTCTTTGAGGACAATTGTCTTTTTATCAATCTCGACCACAGCAGTGCCCTTGATGACCTTCCAGAATTCAGACCGCTTCTTGTGGTACTGCAGACTGAGCCTGGAATTTGCGTTGACATAAATCAATTTGACGGTGCAGGACTTGTTTTCATGGAATTTCTCAAATCTGCCCCACGGTCTGATTTCAGAATAAATCTTCATGTAAGAAAAAGGAGGAAAATTGATTTAACTATTTCCCTTCACTATAAATACTATATAAGCTATGAAAAATAGCTGTGGCCAGGTCAGACGATTGCCTCAAAAATGATCATGGATTGTGCAGTGGAATCATTAAAGAAACGGTCAACTCATACAATATGACCAAGATGTGTGCATGCCCCTGCCATGACAGTATGTATCATCTCATCAGAAACACTATTGCAGTAGTGAACCAGAACCAGAGGAACAATCCCTACCAGTTCACGCATGACAATGACAATACCTAGACCACGAGATCAACTTTTTCTATCTTGAAATTCACGTAGAACAGTTCTGACATTATACAAGTTAGTCATAGATCGAATATCAAAAAATAAGAAGAATTTCAAAGATATCTCAATAGACTAGATTAACCTTTACTATCTATTGACTCAACAAATTTTTCATAAAAAGTTAAATTGAGTTAGCGAATAGTCTGAATGACTTTGAACCAAAAGGCTACTGTAGAGGTTGCAGCTGCACAGTCAAAGCCGGCAGTCCCGAAAGGAAAGGTGAGGTATGACAAAAAAGCCGAGTCAGAGTTCTTTGTCGACAATTCGGCTTTGGCAGGCTTTACCACGGAGCGTATTTTATACATGGCTGTAAGGGAACTTATCGAAAACTCACTTGACTCGTGCGAGACAGGCCATATCCTACCCAAGATATCGCTGTCGCTCAAGCTACTTGACGTGTCAAATGACCTCTGGATGATTACATGCCAGGACAACGGTATTGGGATACCGTCGGACAAGGTACCCATTGCAGTATGCTCATTCCTGACATCGGGCAAGTACGTTGAAAAGCAACAGCGCGGCCTGTTCGGCGTGGGCCTCAAAATGATAGCTGCGTTTTCCACCAAAGATACTATCCATCCGCTCAAGGTGTGGTCAAAATCGTTTGAAGAAGGTTTGGAATATTATTTCGCACTTAGGACAGATATCAGTACAAATAAGCCAATAGTCCTTGCAAAAAAAGTAATCAAGGGCGAGGAGAGCAAGATAGAGGAAGACTCCGGCTTTAAGGTCGAAGCAGTGCTCCATGCAAAACTTTCTCCAATTACAAGGAATAACATGAAGAATAAGATTAACGAATACATCAGCCAAACAAGCATTGTCAACCCTTATGCGATTTTTGAATATGAAACTGACGAGGGCAAAGTCAGGTTTGAAAGAAGGACGGAAGTCATGCCGCAGCCCGCCAAAGAAGTTCTCCCTCACCCAGCAGACATGGATCTACAGACGCTCAAGAAGGCGATAATGAATTTTATGAATCAAAAGACCACCCTTCAGGGAATCTTATCGGCTTCATTTCAAAAGATGTCAAGCGAAAAGGCAAAAGAGATTATTGCTAAAGCAGGAGTGGAAAACAAGCCGGCCGACAAGTACACTGAAAACGAGCTAATAGAAATTGTTAAGGTGTGTAAGTACATTAACTTCCAGCAGGCAAACACGGATCACCTGAGCCCGATTGGTGAACAGATCTTAACTACTGGAATGACCTCTGAATATACAATCATCACCACCAAGGAGACCGTCTCCAAAGAAGCATCTATCCCTGAAATCCAGCGTCCTCAGATCACAGTCAAGATATTGAAGCCAGCACTCGCAGCCTATTCATCCCGCACGTGTGTCATCAACAACAGACCCACCATTGTCGAGTGTGGAATAGCATATGGAGGTGACATTCCCTCGTTCAAGCTCTATAGATTTGCAAACAAGATTCCTCTCCTGTACGATGAAGGATCAGACGTAGCAAGGGAAGTAGTCTCTGAAGTTGAGATAAATAAAATGGGGATCACCAAGAAAGAAGCAAAGGCACAATTTGCAAATGGTGAGAGCAAATCGGATAGAGCCGTAGAACTTTTGCCAATCCACACCTTTTTCCACATTTGCTCTACCAAGATCCCGTACAAGACTGCTGGCAAGGAAAGCATCGCCTCAGAAGGCGAGCTGAAAAAACACATGAAGTATTGCCTGTCTGAGCTCTATCGCAAGGTAAGCGCGCAGATAAGAAAAGAGCTACGCATGAAAGAGGCCCAGGGCAGGCTTAACCTCTACAAGTATTACATTCCTTTGGTTGTAAGCGCTATTTCTGAGTCGATCAGACTCGACGCTGCCAAACTGGAGCAGGCATTTGCAGTGCTTGCAGAAAAACATGTCAAGGGTGAGATCACTGGCGGGCCTGTGGAGAAAAAAGAGGATAGGATAACTGGTGAGCGCCTTGAAGAAGAATCAGAAGAAGCATTAGAGGTCAACGGCGAAGTAGTCAAGCCAGATAAGGAGCAGATCGCAATCACCGCCGCAAGGAGAAAGGGCAAGCTGACAAAGCCGAGGATCAAGGAGGAAAAGATACCGGAAACTCTGCGGAAAGACAAGAAGCAGGATCAAGCGCAGATGACACTTGATAAGGTAGCTGAGGATCCTAAGCCAAAGGGCAGGAAGAGCAAGTAAATGCCAGTCGACAAGCGTCACCTAGAAGTCATCAAAAAGATTAGACTGATAATGAAGGATGTTAGCACTGACCTTATGGTACAAAAGACCATGCCTGTGCTAAATGTCCCCAAGGTAGGCTATGACAATACAGTTTGGTCTGGCGAAGAAAGGATGTTAACGATTGGCGACAAGATGGTCAGCATAAGCCCTGACAGCACTAAGAAAATACCGACATTTGCCCAATATCTGGTGATGGCTAATGCCGTGCGTAAGCTGCTGAACGAGGAAATGGAGAGTACGATACGTGGAATGTACTACGCCACACTGAGCACCGTGGGCGACGAGAAGAATAAGCAAAAGTTCTGGAACAGCCAAGACGACTCGGATGACGCAATCAAGGCAATTGAGCTCTTGACAGGCGTTCCAAGAGAAGAGTTCTCTGTAACCTCAAAGCCAAAGGGGATGATATCGGGCCCGATTACGCTCAGAGTTGGAGGCGATATCATTAATTGCAACCTTGGTAGTAGAGCTACCTCTCAGGTGATACCGACCAACATACGCGACGTTGAAATAGTAGACGTCAAGGCCGACTTTGTAATGGTAGTGGAAAAAGATACTGTGCTAAATAATATCCGCAAATCTGGCTTTATCCAGAAGCACAATGCAATCCTGATGACCGGCTCAGGCGAACCTGATAGGGCAACCAGAATGATGGTTAAGGCACTCAACGAAGAGTGGAAAAAGCCGGTGGTGGTTTTTGCAGATGCCGACCCGTGGGGCCTTGGCATCGCGCTACGATACAAGATCGGCAGTGAATCGCTCAGCTACGACAGTCACAGGCTCGTCACGCCCGACGCCAAGATACTTGGCATGTTGTTCTCCGACATTTACGACTACAACATACCCGAGGTTGCAAGGCTTGCCGCATCAGAAGAAGATCTCAACAGGGCAAACGATATGAAGAAAAAACCTTGGTTCCAAGATAAAAAGTGGCAGAAAGAGCTTGACATATTCCTGAAGAACAAGGAAAAGTGCGAGCTTGATGCATTCTTCAAACACGGCTTCAAATACCTCTCAGAGACCTATCTGCCACAAAAGCTGCGCGAAGCAGGCGTAATTTAGTATTATAATAAATATCATGATATTTGTAATATGCTGCTATTACAAGTATTGCTGTGATAATTTATGAAATACTTGCTGACACCTTCTTTCTTTGTGCGTCCTGCTACTACTACTACAGCAAGAATGCATGTATGCGGTGTTGTGGTGGCTTGGCGAGGTAATGTTATGATTCTCAACGCTGCACTATTCTTCAACTATCTATGATGACTGCCGCTGCTGCTACAATACTGGATCCGTACGGGACTATCATGCCTTATCCCCCAAAAAGCCCGCTGAAGCTTTGCTACAAAATAGGAAAGAGAAACATCACCACCCATCCCTTTCATACTGCAATTCTGAAAGAAAAGCTGGAAAGATTTCTTCTTATTATCACAGGAAAAAGTGCAGTGCAGCAGGCACTTACTTCACGATACATTAAGAGCCAGAAGTTCTTGCTGCATTTTGTTCACTCTGTTATACGTTCCACTGGCTCTCCAGTGGGCAGCGGAGCATTCCTGTCTACTTTGTACTTGAACACATCGTTGTAATCCATTCCAAGAATAACATTTCTGCCAACGGCAATAATTTTTGACTTTGGAACGTCAAAG
>Ga0075418_10004288_pt1 | contig 16265 bp, 14 predicted proteins | sample SoiMetdeltSBSDD2_FD_81776 | JGI IMG/M metagenome (GOLD analysis project Ga0075418, IMG submission 81776) | Bulk soil microbial communities from a Populus tree surrounding site in Tennessee, USA - Soil MetaG P. deltoides SBSDD2 | ecosystem: Environmental > Terrestrial > Soil > Tree plantation...
CGGGCGGTTCTGGAGCTGGACGGTTTTTGGGGCGCGCGGGAGAGCGGCGTGGATGCGGCCGCGGCCGCGACTCATCTGCGGGCGGCTGTGGCCGCGCTCGACGATTTGATCGGCGCGGTTACGGCGGAGGATGTGCTCGACCGGGTGTTCGCGGCATTCTGCGTGGGGAAGTGAGCGCCTCGATCATCGTCCGCGCCTTCGCGAGCGTCTCCTGATACTCGGCTGCCGGCTCGGAGTCCCAGACGATGCCGGCGCCCGCGTGGAACGTCGCGTTCCCGTTCTGCAACACGATCGTTCGAATTGGGATGTTGAAGTCCATCGCGCCCGTCGTCGAGACGTAGCCGATCGCGCCGCAATACACGCCGCGGGGAGCGCGCTCGAGCTCGGCGATGATCTGCATCGCGCGAATCTTCGGCGCGCCCGTGACCGAGCCGCCGGGGAACGCCGCCTGTAGCAGGTCGAATGCATCGGCATCGTCCCGCAGCACGCCCGTCACCGTCGAAACCAGATGATGCACCGTAGGATGTGACTCGAGCGCAAACAACTTCGGCACCACGACCGATCCCGTGCGACAGACCCTCCCCAGGTCATTCCGCAGCAGATCGACGATCATCACGTTCTCCGCCTGGTCTTTTTCGCTCTCGACCAGCTCGCGCGCCAACGCTCTGTCTTTCTCGGGGGTGTGGCCACGTGGGCGAGTTCCCTTGATCGGCCGCGCCTCCGCCTCGCGCGTCGTTGCATCGAGCCGCAGAAACCGCTCAGGTGAGATACCGGCAATCGCAGTGTCTGAGAACTCGAGATAGGCGCCGAACGGCGCCGGATTGCGCGCGCGTAGCCGGCGATACAGCGCGAGCGGTGACCCCACAAACGGTGCATGAAAGCGCTGTGACAGATTGACCTGATAGACATCGCCGGCCGCGATGTACTCGCGGATGCGCGAAACCGCCGCCTCGAATTCAGCGCGCTCGAAGTTGGAGATGGGCGGCGCGGGAGTGGGCGCCGGATGGTCGCGAATAGCCGCCGGCACCGCCGCCAGGCGCTCGCGGACCCACGCCGCGCGAGCGATCGCGCGCTCGTCGCTGCGTCCATTGCCTCCTTCGCCGATGCCTGTCGAGACGAGCCACGCCTTCTCTTCGAGGTGATCCCACGCGATCACCCAGTCGTACAGCGCAAGCTGCGCATCGGGCAGACGCGGCGTGACCAGGTCGGCAGGGGGGCGCGCGACATGCTCGACTGCGGAACCCCACTCATATCCCAGATACCCCGCGCAACCGCCCTGAAAGGGCGGCAGGCCCGCGAGCGGCGGCAGGCGATGGGCGCGCAGCAGCTGCCGGGCCGCGTGGGGCGTGCGCACAACCGCGACGGGATCAGCGGCGAGAAACGAGTAACGACCGAGAGACCCCTGCGCCGAGCTGTCGAGAAAGAGGAGGTAGGGACACCCGCTGAACCGAACGCACGTCCCGAACGGATCGGGACTCGGTGAGAGCGGGCCGACGACCGTCACGGGCTCACGAATTTCCTGGGGGTGCCGCGCAGTTCGCTCTTTCCCGACTGTGGCCGCCACAGCGCCGTCTGCTCGATCAAGCCCGCCAACTCGACATCGCTCGCCGTCACGCCGCCCGCGCTGTGTGTCCACAGCTTCACTTGCACCTTCCCCCAGCTCACAGCGAGGTCGGGGTGATGGTCCGCCGCTTCGGCGAAAAACCCGATCGCGTTGACCAGCATCAGCGTGGTCGGCCACCCGTCGGTCGCGTATTCGCGCACGATCGCGCCACTCTCCAGACGCCAACCCGGCAGCGCCTTCAGGCGCGCGGCAATCTCGGAGGACGACAGCGGTTTTGGATTTGCCATATTCAGTCCAGGGTCTCGCGGTAACTTGCCGACTGTCCGAAGTTTTCCTCCACCTCGACCTCGATGCTCTTGAGATGCATCGCGCGCAGCTCGGCGCGCACGCGGCCCGCGAGATACTGGGCCAGCATCTCGACCGTCGTATTGGGGATCGGGAGAATCACGCAGTCACCGGCGGGAAAGACGTAACGCGGATCGCCATCGAAGGCCACGCGCACACTGCCGTTTTCCTCGGAGATCGCGAGCTTGGGATTGTCCCGAGGGAGCAGGACGCGATGGTCGAGCTCCGCCGTCAGGGTGCGCATCACTTTCTTGACGGCCGAGAAGTCCACGACAAACCAGCTGTCCTTCTCCAGACCGCCTTCAACGAGCAGACTGGCGCGGTAGTTGTGTCCGTGGAGCTTCTCGCAGCGGTGGCCTGCGAACGTGATGAAGTGCGCGGCCGCGAAGACCAGGTCTTCCTTCGTGATGGCTACTTTGAATTCGCCGCGGGTCCCCATACCTCGCGTAATCTACTCGGCGGAACTAGCCTCGCCGGTTGCCACCCGCCACACCTCGTCGGCCAACCATTCGAGCCGCTGTTGGGCATAATCGAGCTCGGCGGGCGTCATGGCCTTGGCACGTCGGGCGACGTCGCGGGTGTGGCCGAGAAGCTCGTCCAGAACCTCCCGCAGCGGCCGATTGATCCGGCGCTCAGGAGGAGTACTCCTGGCCCGAGGGCTCACGCAGTTTGGATGCCCGACGCGCGCGCATCCGCTTGCCGCAGCTCCTCCACGGCAGCCCTCACGGTCGAGGCCGCGCCGTGCTCGCTGAGGTAGTTCTCTACCAGCCGCAGACCCAGGTAGTACCCGGAACGCTCGGGGAGCACCTTGCCGGCCAGCAGCCGCGCCGCGGGGCTGATGCCACCGGACAGGTAGCGCAGTCGCAGACCCAGCCCGGACGCTTCGAGGTCGTTGGCCGCCGCGCGCCGCAGGAAGGCGTCGAGCTCGCGCAGGCGACGATACTGGCGACGGTTGTACCCGAAGTACTCCCACGCGTCGAAGCCGGGCGCGATCGCCTGCGACGCGGCGATTGCCGCGCCCTCGTTCACCACCAACTCCCGCAGGGTCGCGCGCGAGCCGAGCTCCCAGGCGTCGTAGTAGCCGTCCAGCTCGCTCACCAAGCGCCGAATCGCCGCCCGGCTCGTCGGCGACGTGTAGCGCAGCGCGTGCGCGACCTCGTGCGCGATCCAGAGCGGGAGCAGGTGCGGCGCGAGGCCCAGGCCGAACGTTTGGGCGTTGGCGCGTCCCGTAAAATGCTCGAGACACACAAAGGCGACCCCGCGCCCGCCCACGACGAGTTCGCCCGCGTTCGCGGCGCCGACACCGACCATGAGATACAAGTCGACCGCGCAGTCGCCCTCCAGCAGTTCCATCGACCGGCGCAGCGCGTCCTCGGCGATCGCCACCACGTCGACGTCGTCGAGCAGGCGTTTGAGATCGGCGCGGTCGGCGCCCAGCGCCGCATTAATGATCGACTCGGCGTGCGGCGATTCGGGATCGATGACGTAGTTCGCCCAGTAAGCGGAGAGCACTGGTCGATGGCGATTGAGATACTCGTCGTAGGCCGCGGTGGGATCGGCCGCGCTGAGCGTCGCGAGAAACTCGGGGACGAGATTGACGAGCATGTCGCTGGTTGCCGCCCCAATTTGGTAAAGCGGTCAGCGAATTTCAATCTCGAGCGCGACGGACTCCGACTTGACATTTCTGATTCGGTCGGTCACCGAGACGGTGACGCGATAGCGACCGGCGGGCAACCGGTCGGGTTCGATGACGAGGCGCTCGAAGGCCATGCTGCTCTCCGTCTCGCGATCGAACTCGAACACGACCTTGCGCGCGCTCGAAAACAGTCTGCCGACGAGTGAGCGCACCGGCTCGAAGGAATAGCGCACGTTGTAGTGCGACCGGCCGTTCCGGTCGGGCGTCAGACCGTAGATCTCCACATAGGAGGCAAGCGGCATCCCGGCAGGGTAGTCGAGGTCGACGGGCATGCCGGCCAACGCAGCTTCGCGATGGAGCAAGACGGTGCTCGGTGCGAGCACAAGACTCGATAGCGCGAGGTCCACCGACGAGAAGAACGGGACGTAGACGTCGCGCCGCCAGCGCCCGAGCTTGCCTGCGGAGTCCACGTCCACGCCGAGGCGGTACATCCCCGGCGGGACCGAAAGTCCCAGGAGTCCCGAGCCGCTGGCGCGAATCGGCTGGATAGCGCCCCCAGTATCCCACAGCACCGCCGCAGCGGAATCGCCGTTGGTCCGGTAATACACGTCGGTGAGCCCGAGCTCATTGCTGCGGAAGATCGCGGACCAGGCGCGAGCTTCGAGCGGCGCCGGGAAGGTTGAACGATCGGTTTGCAGTACGATGTTCGAGCTCTGCAGCTGTCGGTTCGAGAGCGGCAGAAAGTGCTCGTTACCATAGAAGCTCAGACTGAGCGCCCCGTCGGCCGTCGAATAGAGCCACGTCTCCTGATCCAGGTGGCTTCGGCAGTGGGGAGTCTGAAAGGGGCGCAACAAGTCCGAGAGGCAGGACGCTTGACGATCGGGGCGCCCATATCTCATGAAGACGAGACCCTGAGCCGTGAGACCCGCACGAATCGCTGAAACGCGCGCCGTATCTTGCAACGTGGTGGTGTTCCAGCGTAACGCAGCGACGCGGTTGAACACCAACGCTCGCTCGGACGCGCCCCCCGCTCCCGTCGCCGTTGCCAGCTCTTCCTGCACCAGACGGAGCTCATAGTCAGCCAACGCCTGCGCAGCCTTGGAATGGTATTGCGACCGCTGCGGCTGAAGCAGCCGGTACATCCGTCGAGCTTCCGCGCGACGGGCATAATGTTCTGCCAGGCGCTCATTCCGCACCGTCAGCAGGTTCGGATCACGCTGTTGCCAGAAACGCTCGAAGAATGCCTGGCGCGCCTCGCGGGACGTCGCTGCGTATCGATCGCCTTCTTCGGGGGATGCGATTGTCCAAGCCTCATCCCATAGCGCTTCACTCGCATCGTCGTCCGCGTGGGCGATTGCCGAATCGTGCCAGGCGAAACCAGGGTCGTGCTGGCCGGCGAGAAAGCTCGCCTCCGCGCGGAGCAGGTACGTCTTTACGGTCGGAGCACGCCGGGTGACGGCAATCGCGAGCAGCGAGTCCGCGCGCTTTCCATCCGCAAGCGCGATCCACATTTCTGCGCGGCGCTCGAGCGCGCTGGCATTCTTGCCATGGCGCGCCAGCGCACGCTCAGCCTGTCGCCAAATGGATGGACTTTGGTACACGTCTCGGAAGCGCGCCCACGCATCGAGGTAGTCCGGGTCGACAGCGAATAGCTGCAGCAGCGCATCCCGAGCGATGCGGTCCCCGTCTTCACTCCGCAGGTAAAACCCTACCTTCATCTGCCAGTACAGTGGTGCGGGATCGCTGGGCGCGAGGCGAGCGGCTTTCTTGAATTCTTCCAGGGCTGACCATCGCCCGATGACAGGGCGGTCGTAATGGGCGCGTCCGAGGAGAAAGTGAGCCTGGGCATCCTCCGGACGCCGTTCGACGACCTTCTTTGCAAGCTTGAACGCACCCTGAACGTCACCACGCGCGAGCAACGACTCGGCTCGCGCACTCATGCTGTCGGGAGATGGCCCCTGCACAGCGAGCAGCGCGAGTGCCAGCGCGATCATGTCGTCAGGACTTCGGTGGCGTACGCATCCTGCGGCTGATTTCCGTGAGGAACTTCCGCTCGGCGGGCGTCAGGCTGTCGACGCCGCTCGCGTTGATCTTGTCGAGCACGCGATCGATCTCGGCGTTCGCCCGCGCGTCACGCTCGACATGAGGTTGCCCGCGAGTGCCCGCCGCGGTTCGCGTCCGCGCGCGCGGCGGCTGGCTGACGAGTACGCTCGATTCCGCCATGCGTCCCTTGCGTCCTTCGCTGCGCGCGAGGCGCCAGTCCTGAGCTTTGAGCCACGCCAGCGCCATCGCGACACCACCAAGATGGGCGAGATGCGCAACCCGCCCGCCCAGTGCTCCCTGCGTCAGCGCGCCGGCCCACGCCAACGCAAGATCAAAGGCGACCAGGAAGGTGACGAGCCACTTCGCGGGAATCGGATCCGGCAGCGGAAACACGAAGACAGGATGGTTCGGCCAGTACCACGCGAACGCGACGGCAACGCCCAGTATGGCACCAGAGGCGCCAATCACCACGCCTAAGGCCGCCCATGTGGCGAGAAGGAATGACAGGGCCGCGCCGCCCACACCACAGAGCAGGTAAAAGAGGAAGAAGGTCCGACCCCCCATCTGGTCTTCCACCGAGGGCCCGAACATGAACAGCATCAGCATGTTGAACGCGAGGTGCCACACGTTCTCGTGCAGGAACATGTAGGTAAGGAACGTCCAGGGACGCTGCCAGGCGAGCAACGGCTGGAACCCCAAGGCATCCTGGAAGCTTGGGGCGGTGAATAGCGTGCTCTGAACAAGGAAGACGAGTAGGTTGGCGACCAGAAGGCGTCGCACCCATAACGTCAGTCCGTACATCCGCTGCGGGCCCATCTGCTCCTCGATCGGTACTAGGCGTCTTGCCAGCTGAACATTTTTTATCCCCCCCTTGCGACCCGGTTGTTCCGGGCAAGGCGTGCGATGCGCTCGCACAGCTCCGAGAAGGGTATGCCCGCCGCCTGCGCAGCCTGGGGGAGGAGGCTCGTGCGGGTCATGCCCGGCAACGAATTCGCCTCCAAACAGAAGATGTCCCCCTCGGCGGTGACCCGAAAGTCAACGCGCGAGTAACCGCTGAGCTTCAAGGCGCGGTGCGCCATCAACGCATACTCCTGCAATTGTCGGGCTAGCAGGGTGTCGATCCTGGCCGGGAACGTCTCCTCAGACATGCCGGGCGTGTATTTGGTTTCATAATCAAAGAGCTCATGCTTCGGCACGATCTGGCCTACCGGCAGCGGCACCTCACCCAGCACCCCTACAGTCAATTCTTGCCCCGGGATGAATTGTTCCGCCATGACCTCATCGTCGTACTGGGCGGCCACACTGACCGCATTGTCCAGGTCTTGTGCTTGCTTGACCAGCGTCAATCCTACTGATGAACCCTGCTTGGACGGCTTCACAATGACCGGCCAGCCTAGGGCAGTCGTCACATCATCTGCGGCCACCGGTGCCATGAACCACGCCGGTACCGGGACGCCGGCCGCCCGGAACAGACGCTTGGACAGGTCCTTGTCCATGGCCAGGGCGCTGGCGAGGGGCCCGCTACCCGTATACGGGACGTCGATTACATCGAGCACGGCCTGCAACGTGCCCCCTTCCAGGGCGCCGCCATGCACCGCGAGAAACAGCACATCCGCTTCCCGCACGGAGGGCAACTCCGCCAGACCCTCCGAAAGCATCTTCTTTTCACGCTCCGCGAGGGCGTCCACTGCGGGGGGGGTGACGCCGACCGCGCCTCCGAGCAGCTCCCGCTCTCCCTTGTCATCCAGTTGGTCGCCGGCAAGATCAACCACCGTCACGTCATGCTTCCGGCTGCGGAGCGCCGCGACAATCTGCGATGCGCTGGCGAGCGCCACGGCGCGCTCGGCGGTAGCCCCGCCTGTGAGCACCGTCACACGCATCAGCGAATGCCCGCCAGCTGGTGTAGCAGGTCGTACCGTGTCACAATGCCGACAACTTTGCCGTCGCGTCGCACCAAGGCCGCCGGCGTGGTGCGCGATAAGAGCGTGGTGAGCTGCGCGAGCGGCGAGTGACTGTCCACCACGGGGAAGGGCGGATCCATGACCTCGCGCACGGGGCTGTCCAGGATCTTGGGTTGACCGATCGCCCGCGCCATCAGTGCTTGTTCGGAGACGGCACCGATGCCGTCGTCACCTTCGATGACCGGCAACTGTGAGACGTTGTACGTCGTCATCAGGTTGAGCGCCTGCCGGACCGACGCCTCCGGCGCCACGTGAATCACCGCAGGGGATTCGTTGCTTTTGCCGGCGACGAGCCGCCCAACCGTCGGACGCTCATCGTCGATCAGCTGATTCTCGCGCAGCCACTCTTCATTGTAGACTTTCGAGAGATACCGCTCTCCTGTGTCGGCCAGCACGGTCACGATGAGCGACTTGGGATCATCGAGCCGGCGCGCGACCTCGAGCGCCGCGACGAGATTCACGCCGGTCGACCCGCCCGCGAACAGTCCCTCTTCCTTCGCGAGCCGGCGTGCCATCTGCATCGCGTCCTTGTCGCTCACCACGACCCATTCGTCAATCACGTCCCAATGGAGCGACGTTGGGATCTTGTCGCCGCCGATGCCTTCGACCTTGTAGGGCTGCCCGTCGCTCTTCTTGTGTGTCCTGGCGTAGTCGGTGTAGATCGAGCCAACCGGATCCGCGGCGACGATGCAGATCTTGCGGTTTTTTTCCTTGAGATAGCGGCCGGCGCCGCTGACCGTGCCGCCTGTTCCGGGCGCGCAAACAAAGTGGGTCACCGCCCCGCTCGTCTGTTCCCAGATTTCCGGCCCTGTGGTCTGGTAATGGACTACAGGGTTTACGGGATTGTAGTGCTGATCGGCGAAGATGGCGTTCTCGTGGGCCGCGGCGATCGCACGGCCTTTCACGATGTAATTGTCCGGGTGATCGGGTGGAACGGCGGTGGGAGTGATGATCACTTCGGCGCCGAGGGCGCGCAGCAAACGCGCTTTTTCCTGCGACATCTTGTCCGGCATCGTGAAAATGCAGCGATAACCCTTCACTGCCGCGGCAAGCGCCAGCCCCACTCCGGTGTTGCCAGAAGTTGCCTCGACAATCAGGCCGCCTGGTTTGAGGCGTCCCTCGCGCTCGGCCGCCTCGATCATCGCGAGGCCGATGCGATCCTTGACGGACCCGCCGGGATTGAAAAACTCCGCCTTGGCATACACTGGTGTGCGAATCCCGCGCGTGACCTGGTTGAGTCGAATCAGTGGGGTCCAGCCAATCGTCTCGAGGACGTTGTCGTACGGCTTAATGTGTTGTGGCACTCGAGTCCGTTCGCGGCTTGGTCGTGTCGGGCGCAGGCGGCGGCGGCGGCGGTGGCGGTGGTGGCTGCGGCGGAGGTGCTGGGGGCACAGGCCGCCGCGTCGTGTCCCCTGGGGGGCGCGTGGTATCGGGTTTTGGCTGCGGCGGCGGTGCCGGCGGCGGTGCCGGCGGCGGTGCCGGCGGCCGCGCGCTCGGCTGCGCGGCTGGTGGCGGCGAAGCGGGGAGGGGCGCGACCGGTAGCGGCAGAGGCGGTGGGGGGGGCGGCAACGTGACCGTGCCCGTGCGCGTGGTCCCGACCTGTCGGAACTCGACCGGCTGCAGAAAGGCGGTGGCGACGGCGATGCCATTTCGCTTGCCCGGAGCAAAGCGAAGCCGCGCCGATCCCGTAACAGCCGCCGAGTCGAGCGCGGCAAAGCCGCTGGGCTCGGCGACCCGAGTGGACTCGGGGATCAACCGGCCGGTCGAGTCCACAAAAAGCCGCAGCGTGACGTCACCTTCCACCTTCTGTTCATACAGCGTCGGCGGATAGGCGATCGGCACATCCGCATTGAGTGCGACCGGCGGCTCCGACTGGGGAGGCGCGCCTTGGCCATGGCCGTCGGATTGCTCCGACCCGCCGACGCAGCCCGCGACGGTCACGAGCAACAGCGTCCTCAGCCAACGCATCAGTTGTTCTTCTCCTGACGCCGCTGTTTCCAGGCGGCGAGCCGGTTCAACGCATCGATGGGCGACAGCGTGTTCACGTCCAGGCCGTCGAGCTCGAGTAACAGCGGATCGGGCGCAGGCGCCGCAAATAAGCCGAGCTGCGTGGCGTCCGCGGGCGACGGCGGGCGCTGGCTGGCGACGTGATGTCCCGCCTCGAGCAGCTTCAACACCTGCCACGCTCTGGTGACCACGGGATCGGGCAGCCCCGCCAGCCGGCCGACATGGATGCCGTAGGAGCGATCCGCGCCGCCGGCCTCGAGCCGATGCAGGAATACGATTTCATCGCCGACTTCGCGCACCGCGACGTTGAAGTTCCTGACGTGCTGGAGCTCTTCCGTAAGCTGCGTCAACTCGTGGTAGTGCGTCGCGAAGATGGTCTTGCAGCCGAGCGTGTTATGGAGACACTCCGTCACAGCCCACGCGATCGCGACGCCGTCGTAGGTCGAGGTGCCGCGGCCGATCTCGTCGAGCAGCACGAGACTGCGCGCGGTCGCGGCATGCAGGATGGCGCTGGTCTCGCTCATCTCCACCATGAAGGTCGACTGGCCGCGTACGAGGTTATCGGACGCGCCCACACGGGTGAATAGTCGATCGACGACGCCGATGCTCGCGCGCCGGCACGGCACAAATGAGCCCATCTGTGCCAGCAGGACACACAGGCCCACCTGGCGCAGCAGCGTCGACTTCCCGGCCATGTTGGGGCCGGTCAGCAGCACCACACGTCCCGCTTCGTCGAGGATGACGTCGTTCGGAATGAACGTCTCCCTCGGCATCATGCGCTCGACCACGGGGTGGCGACTGCCCTCGAGCTGCAGCAGGAAGCCGGCGGTCACGTCAGGCCGCACGTATCGCTCGCGTTCCGCGACGTCGGCGAGGGCGGCCCAGACGTCGAGCCGCGCCAGGAAGCCGGCACTGGACTGCACCCGGCCGGTCGCCTCGGCTACTCGGCGGCGCAGTGTGTCCAACAGCTCGGACTCTCGCCGTGCGATGCGCTCCTCGGCACCCAGCACTTTGGCTTCGTATTCCTTGAGATCGGCGGTGACAAACCGTTCGGCACCGGTGAGGGTCTGGCGCCGCTCGTAGTCCGGTGGGATCCGCTCGCGGTGCGCGTGCGTGACCTCGATGTAATAGCCGAACACTTTGTTGAAGCCGACCTTGAGCGAGCTGATGCCGGTACGGGCGCGCTCGCGCGCCTGCAACGCGGCGATGTACTGCTTGCCGCCGTCGCGGGCATTCCGCAGATCATCGAGCTCGTGATCGAACCCAGGCTTGATCGAATCGCCCTCGTCGAGCTGGACGGGGGGCCGCTCCACGAGGGCGCGGTCGAGCTCGTCGCCGAGATCGGTGAGCAAGTCAAAATCGTGCGCCGTGGCTTCGAGCAGCGCAGAGCGTTCGCGCCCCTCGAGACCGCCGCAGGCCCCAGCGACATCCGGGAGCCGCCGAATCGAGTCACGTAGCGCGCCCATCTCTCGGGGGTTGGCCCGGCCCAGCGCCACCCGGCCGGCGAGGCGCTCGAGGTCACGCACGCCATCGAGGGCTTCGCGCAGTCGTTCGCGACCACGGGCATCACGCACCAGAACCTCTACCGCATCCAAGCGCGCATTGATCGCCGCGGGGTCGACGAGCGGAGCGAGCAGCCAACGGCGCAGCAGCCGGCCACCCATCGCTGTCAGCGTGCGGTCTACGACGTCAAGCAGCGTGCCGCCTTCGACGCCCGCCCGCAGCGGCTCCACCAGCTCGAGATTGCGGCGTGTCATCTCGTCAAGCGGGAGGACATCGCCGCGGCGCAGGACTTTTGGATGGGCGAGATGCGGGAGGCCGCCGGGTTTCAACTCGCGCGCATAGCGCAGCAGCGCGCCGGCGGCACCGATCGCCGGCCGGTCTTCCCCGGCCACGCCAAGCCCGTCGAGTGACGCCACGCCGTAGGTCCGCATCAGATCTTCACGCGCCAACTCAGGATCGAACTCCCATGCCTCGCGTGGCGTCAACGTTGCCGCCGGTGCCGAGACGGCCGGGACCGCGGCTTCTGCCGGCAGGACGATCTCGCGCGGCTCGTAACGACCGAGCGTCAGGTCGACGTCGCTGGCCGGCACCACTTCGAGCACCAGCTCCCCAGTGGTGATGTCCAGCGTCGCGATGCCGGCGTCCGCTCCGCGCGGGTCGACAGCGACCAGGTAGTTATTGCGGTTCTTGGCCAGCCAGTCTTCCGTCAGCACGGTGCCCGGCGTGACCGTTTCGACGACTGCCCGCCGCACCACGCCTTTAGCGAGCTTGGGATCTTCGATCTGTTCGCAGATCGCAACGCGATGTCCGTTGGCGATGAGACGGCGCAGGTACTCGGTAGCTGCTTTGACCGGCACGCCCGCGAGCGGGACTTCGGCCGCACCGCCGTTGTTGCGTGAAGTCAGCGTCAGGCCAAGCTCTCGCGCGGCGAGCTTGGCATCGTCCTCGAACATCTCGTAGAAGTCTCCCATGCGGAAAAACAGGATCGTCTGCGGATGCCGGGCCTTGATGTCGCGATACTGCTGCATGACCGGCGTGTCGGTGACTACCTTGCCCGTCACGGTTCGTCCACGACGAACGGTTGGCCGCCGACTCTCGTCTTCAGGCGTTGTTGGACGCGCTGCGCCTCGTCACGCGAGGCGTACCGGCCGACACGCACTTTGAAGAAGCCGGTCGAGTCACGGACCACGCGCGCATCCTGAAAGCCCATCACCTTGAGTCGCGTCAGCATGTCATCGACCTGCGCGGCGCTCTTGACTGCGAGCACCTGGACCGCATAGAGGCGCTGGCCCCCCCCCGCCCGTGCGGTGTCGGCTCCAAGGGGAGGCGGCGATGCGGCCGTTGCGGCGGGACCATTGCAGCGCGCGGCGTAGAAACTCACCTGGTTCTTGAATTCGACGTCGTCGCCCGCGCCATCGAGCGCCTGTTGAATCAGTTCGCAGCCGCGCATCTCGTTCTTGAGCTCGAAGTAGGCGCGCGCCCCGAAGAAGCTCGCGCGGGCCCGGAACGGGGAATCGGGATAATCGCGATTCAGGCGCTCGGCTACCTGAATTGTTTGCGCGGCGTCGCGCTGCGCGAAGTGCAGTTGTGTCAGCAACAGCAACGCGTCATCGGCCCACGGGCTCGATCCATAGTCGAGCACGATGCGATTGAGATTCGAAGAGACGGTTTGGGCGTCAGGCGCGATCTTCGCGGCCGTGAGCAGGGCTTCGGGGTACAGCGAATCGGACGGCGGCAATCTGGCAAGCAGGCGGCGCACGATCGCGCGCCCAGAGTCGGCCTGACCGGACTGCGCGAGTCGCAGCGCTTCCGCAAGACGTGCGTCGGACTGTGCGGACAGTCGGACGGCCGGACTGATCGCCAAGACGGCGAGCAGCCCAACGGTCCAACGGTCCAACCGTCCGACAGTCAAGCGGCCTCTCGTTTCATGGGCGCAAATCCAAGCACTAGTTGGGTGACAATCCCTTTCTCGTCGCTGATGGTCGCCGTTTTCAACGCAATGTCGGCGGCGAGGGCCGCCTTCAGCGCGGCGCGCAGCTCCTCCGGCGTCCAGAGAGCGCTCCACTCGCTCCAACGCGCGGCTTCGTCCTTCCAATTGCGCAACCCGTAGGGTCGAGTCGAAGTCAGATGACGGAATATCGCCTCGGGAAGTCGCCGCGTGCCGCGATCACGTTCCACGCGCGCCACCGCCGTACCGACGAGATGTGTGCCGAGCAGCGAGACGATTTTCACCCCGCTCATGGCGGCCTGCCCCAGAACGGGCTCGACCAGTTGCGCGGCGCGAGCGACGCGTCGCGATACCGCGGCCTCCACCAGGTCATATACCGTCTCACCGTGCCGGACGCCTACGAGCCCCGTCACGTCGGCGGCGGTCGCAGAGCGATGGGTGTCCGCCGTCAGCGACGCCAGTTTTTCGAGCTCGCGCGCAAGCGTGCTCAAGTCGTTTCCAACCGCACCGATCAACAGCGTCGTGGCATCGGGTTCGAGGGTCAGCCCCAGGATGCCGGCCCGATGCTGTACCCAGCGGGGGACCCGTTCGGGAGCGAGGGGCTCCAGGTCCACCGGCGTGGAAGCGCGCAGCAGTTCGGCATCGGGTTCCTCGCCGGCGCCAAAAACCAGCGCGAGCACGGTGGTTGGATTGGGGGCATTGAGGTAGCGCACCACCTCGTCGCGCAGCTTCGTCTGGCGCTTGCCGACCTGGTCCATCCCTCGCACCACCACCGCGCGCCGCGCTGCGAGCATGGGTGGCGTGTTCACGAGAGCGTGGAACTGTTCCGTCGTCAGGTCGGCCGCGAAGCGCGTATCGAGATTGAAGTCCCGATTGGCGTCGCCCCCGATCGCGGTGTCCACGAGCTGGCGAAGCGCCTCGTCCTTCAGGACATCTTCATCACCATGGAGGAGATAAACTGGCTCGAGGACGCCCTTTTTGAGGTTGCGCAGAAGCGCATCAAGCGTGAGCGCCGGCATACAGGTGGCAAGTTACCGCCCGCCTGTGCCATGAGAAAGGTCGAAAGATCGCTAGCGGCCCGAAGTTGCGGGCTGGAAGGTGATTGTGGCGGGTTCGACAAGCGCCGTTCCGTACGGATACGGATTCCCGTTCACGACACTGGCGCGAGGATCCTGAAATGAGACAAAGGGCAAACCGGCACTTACTACCGGTTTTGGAAATGCGGCCGGCTGGAGCAACTGCGCGGTGTCGACGCCCGGCCCTCGACCCAATTCGATTACTAACAGGGCAACACCAGCGACCAGCAGTAACGCGGCCGAGATGCCCGCGCGCGCTGGCGGGATCGCTCGTTGACGACGCTCACGATCCAGTCGCGCGTCGAGGCGCTCCCGGAAATCGGGTGACGGTGAGATGGCGGAGGCAGAATGGAGAACTTTGACGGCTTGGCTGACGGTCGCGTCATAACGTCGACATGACTCACAGTGTGCGATATGTCGCGCGAAACGCTGCAACTCGCGGGGTGGAGTAATCAGGCCGTCCCGGAAGTCGGAGTGCCGCTCGAGGAACTCGGAGCACAGCATAACGGTGAAATGTACAACCCCGGGCCGCTCGTGTTCCGCAGCCGGGGTACGGGCAGGGGGGGGCTGGGGCCTATGCTAAACCAGGATGGGGCCGATAAGCTGGGCGAAACTGTTGCGCGCCCTATTCAAGCGACTTTTGACCGTCCCCAGGTTACATCCGGTGATCTCGGCGATCTCCTGGTAGCTCTTCCCTTCGAGCTCCCGGAGCACGAACACCTCCCGGTGGTGCTCAGGCAGGCGCTGAACGCACTGATCCACCGCATCCTTGAGAAAGCGCTTGCGATACAGATCGTCTGGGCGAGCCGTCGGGTCCTCGAACTGCAGAGGCCGATGGTCCGCTTCCCAGTTCTTCTTGATCGTTTGGAATAGGACCAAGGGGTTCCGGCTCCGATTGCGGAGCTCGTTTTTGGCCAGGTTCGACGCGATTGTATAGATCCAAGTCGAGAACTTCTTTGTCTGATCGAACCGATGCAGGTGGCGGAAGACCCGGATGAAGACTTCCTGGACCAGGTCCTCGGCGCGTTCACGGTCGCCGATCGTGCGATTCACGAAGTTGAGGAGCCGCATCTGGTACCGGTCGACCAGCGTGCCAAACGCTTGGGGTTCGCCATCCAAATGCCGCATTACAACTTGACCATCGTCCAACTCGTGCAACGCCTCGCGCTGAATCGCGCGCGGCGATTCGACCGGGGGAGCAGGTGTGAAAGGCTTCAGTGTCGTCTGCATACGTCCCCTCACGTTGCGAACGGGAACACGGAAGAGCCTGTGGTGGCTCGCTTTACGAAGTTTGGGCACGAATCGTGCCTCCCCGGCTCTGGTACTAACACATTGGAACTCAACAACTTGCGAGTCGCAGCGGGTTGCGACCGCGGAATATTGTCCGAGCGGGCGGACAGCACAATTCCACATTTGATCTAGATCCGAAGGGGGAAAGGACTAATGCTCCAGAACGAAACCGGCGACGTAGAGAATGCAGAGGACCGTCTTCGCGTCCTTTATACCCCCGTCCCGGATGAGTGTTAGCGCCTCCGAGAGCGGCGTGGGAGTAACCTCGATGAACTCGTCTGGCTCGCGGGCATGCTTGTCTGCCGTCAAATCCGCAGCCCAGAAGAGGTGAATCCGCTCGTCCGTGAATCCAGGCGTCGTCCATATAGTAGTAAGACGCTCGACGCGTCCGGCTTTCACACCTACCTCCTCGAGGAGCTCCCGCTCCGCACACGCCTTGGGGTCCTCGCCCTGATCCAGCCGGCCGGCGGGTATCTCGATGAGGGGGCCGTTCGCCGCGTAGCGGTACTGCTTGATGAGCAGGATCGTGGGGTCGGGACCGCGGGGATCTGAGGCAAAGGGGAGTACGGCGGCGGCGCCGGGGTGGCGGATCATTTCGAGCTGTCCCGTCGATCCATCAGGGAACTGGACGGTATCTATGTCGAGGTCGACGACCCTGCCCTTATAGACTCGCCTACTCGCGAGTTGCATCCGCCCTCCTAACGCTGGAATAGCCAGGTAATCGGCACTTTGATGCCTTCGGCAAAGAGGTAGCCGGTGTTGCGTCGCACGCTGGCGTGAATTGGTGAGCCCGGAGCCGGAGAAGTGTAGGGTGTCAAACCAAGGCGCTCGGCAATGATTTCCAGCCGCAGCATGTGAAAACCGTCACTCACGAGGAGCACTCGACGGCTGC
>Ga0075418_10004289_pt1 | contig 16264 bp, 9 predicted proteins | sample SoiMetdeltSBSDD2_FD_81776 | JGI IMG/M metagenome (GOLD analysis project Ga0075418, IMG submission 81776) | Bulk soil microbial communities from a Populus tree surrounding site in Tennessee, USA - Soil MetaG P. deltoides SBSDD2 | ecosystem: Environmental > Terrestrial > Soil > Tree plantation...
GGTGGCCGCCGACGATTCTCGAGGAAATGCCGTACCGAATCGGTACGGCATTTCCTCGAGAACGTGGGTGACGAGGTCGTGATCGAAGCTGCACAGCTTGGTCACGTCGGTGCCGTCGGTGAGCACCACCTTGGTGAAGGCACCGGCGAGGATCGCCCCGATCGCCTCGTCGACCGGCACGTCGCCGGTTGACGTCTCGCACACGCCCTCGCCGCCGGCGAGTCTCGTGGCATCCACGCGGATCACCACCGTCGTGTCGACCGACGCCCCGCCGCCGCAGATGAGGTTGACGAAGGCGTCGGCCCGATAGGCAGCCGAGCTCTCACGGCGACCCTCAGCGTAAGCGGCCTTGAACACCAGCTCGGCTTGGGCTGCGATCGCGGCGTCGATGCGGGCACCGATGGCAGTGGTGGTCTTGCCCTCATAGCAATAGGCACCCTCGGCGTCGGTCCAGGACCGGTGGAAGCGCTCGCGGTGGATCCGCTCGTGGCGCTTGGCTTGGTCCTCGGCGCTGCGCGTCGCCGCCTTCTCGCGTGTGCATGTGCGTTTGAGGCCACCGAAGGCCTCCTCGGCCGCCGCCTTGAGCAGGCGCGTCTCGTTCGTCGGCGTTGCCGCCGGGCCGATCGTGGTGAGCTGGCTGGCCGACAGTTGGCCACTACGGACGGCTTCTTGCACGGCGGGCAATTGCTCGAGCTTGGCCGACGTCTCCAGCAGGTCCTTGGCCTGGCCGTAGGAGGTGCCGGTCTTGGCCGCCAGCCACTCCTCAGGGCTGCGGTGGCCCGAACGCGTCCAGTCAGAACTCGATGCAGCACGGTCGGCCACCAGCGCGCGCCCGGCGACGGCGCGGCGCTCGATCGCGTTGAACCGATCGAGCAGCTTGACCGCGTCGGTGGGGTGCAACGCCGACGCGTCGAGCGCGCGCAACAACCCATCGAGCTCGGTACTGATTCGCTGCAGCGTTGCCAGCAACGCAACCTCCAGGACTCGGAGGCGGCCGTACGAAGGGGGAAGTGGTCACCCGAATTACAACGTTGTAATTATACCGCACAGGTGTTCGGCGTCAAGGCCCAACTACGCTCCTCGGCCCGTGACTACGTCGACGGTCGAATCACCTGAAGTCCTGCGCGCCCGGCAACATGCGGTGTTCCCGAAAGACCGCCGCATCACCGCGTCCGACGGCACGCGGATCGCCTACACGGTCGTCGGTGACGGTGACCGCACCCCGATCGTGTTCGTGAACGGCTGGACGTGCAGCGACGCCTACTGGGTCGGCATCGGTCCCGGCGTCGTTGAAGCGGGCCACCGTGTGCTGTTCCTCGACACGCGGGGACACGGCGAGTCGGGGTTGCCACGTTCGCCTGGACTGTGCGCCCGTGACCTCCGCGCCGAAGACGTTGACCCGCCGCGGCTCGCGCGCGACGTGCTCGAGGTGCTCGACGACGCTGGCATCGAGCAGGCCGTCTTTGCCGGTCACTCGATGGGCGTGCAGACGATCATGGAGTGCTATCGACAGGCGCCCGAGCGCGTCGTCGCGCTGATTCCTGTCGCCGGCACGTTCGAGAATCCAATCAAGACGTTCGCCAACATCGCGGCGCTCGACCGGCTGTATCCGATCGCCGAGTTCCTGTTCCAGTTCATGCCGTTCGAAGCGCTGCGCCCGTTCATCCGCCGCACCGCGAGCCCGAGCATCGGTCACCGCGTCGTGCAGTTGATCCGCGTCGGCGGCCCGAAGGTGCAGGAGAAGCACTTGGCGCCGCACATGGCGCAGGTCGGCGACGTCAACTTCTCTGTGCTCTTCAAGATGATGTCGGAGCTGCGCCGCCATCACACCGCCGAGCTGCTGCCGACGATCTCCGTGCCGGTTTTGGTACTGGCCGGACGCAAGGACGTGTTCACCCCGCCGTCGGTACAGCAGATCATGGCCGACGTGATTCCCGACGCCGAGATCGTGTGGTGGGAAGAGGCGGGCCACATGCTCCCCATCGAGGAGGCCGAGGAGCTGACCGCCGCGATCCTTGACTTCTCTACGCGGCGTTTTCCGTAGCGACGGGACCGATGATCGGCGGCAGGCCGGCGGCGACTGCCCGCGAGCTGGCGCGCCGGAGGAAGGCGCGTCCGGCGTCGCCCTTCAGCAAGATGTCGGTCTGCGCGTTGGGCCGGGCCAGCATCCAGCAGTGCCCGCCCCATACCCACTGAACCGGCTCGTCGACGATGGCGGCGAACTCCGCCGCGGTGCGGGCCGGGATGCCCCAGTCGAGGCGACCCCACACCGGGAGCACCGGGACCTCGCCGCGCGACGCGACCTCGCGCACTGACGGCGTGAAGTCACAGGCGAGCAGCATGGCGCCCATCGGCGCCGTGCCCCGCAGCGCGCGGGCGTTGAGCCGGAGGTCGGGCGCCGCGGTCGAGAGGAAGCTCCGCAGCTGGGTGCGGGCTAGATCGCCGGTGACGTCGAGCACGAGCCCAGCAAGGATGTCGAGGCCTTGGCCGAGGTCAGGGAAGAACGGCCGCAGCGCGATCGAAAACGGCCCGCGCCGCTCCTTCCATGACGGTGTCGACACGCCGTCGCGGTACACGACCCCGAGGACGCGCTCAGGATGGTCGGCCGCGAACTGAACGGCGATGGCGCCGCCCATGGAATGCCCGAGCACGAGCGCGGTCGGAATGTCGAGCGCATCGAGCAGCTTGGCCAAGCCGTCGGCGTAGCTGCTCATGCGCATGTCGTCCCACCCGAACGGCGGCGTGCCGCCGAAGCCGGGCAGGCTCGGGTTCAGCACACGGATGCCGAGCGCGTGGGCGAGGCGAGTGCTCTCTCGCCAATACACGCCGCCCCCGGCGAGGTACCCGTGGATATTGACCGCCCACACGTCGGCGTCGTTGTCGGACACCGCGTAGCGCCACGGGCGCCCGTCGATGTCAACTGCCCCCTCGACCATACGAATCCGGTTAGCCACGGCGTCAAAAGTAATCCGTCGTTCACTTCCAGACGCGGAGGGTGAACCTACGGTTCGACGACGGTGACGATGCCCCGATTGCCGTCCACCTCGACGAGCGAGCCATCGCGCAGCAGCTGGGTCGCGCCGGTGACACTGACGACGGCGGGGATGCCGAGCTCGCGCGACACAATCACCGCGTGACTCATTTGCGCGCCGACCTCGACGACGACCGCCTCGGCGGGAACGAATAGCGGGGTCCACGACGGGTCGGTGATCGGGGCAACCAACACTTCGCCCGGGCCGATGCCCCGTGGGTCACCGGGATCGAGGACAATGCGGGCGCGGCCCCGCGCCACGCCCGGGCACCCGGCGATGCCCGTCAGCACCGCACCCTTCTCGGCCGCGCCAACCGCAGCGTCTCGCCGCGCCCATGTCGCTGGCGGTGGCTGCTCGCTCTCGAACACAAACGGGGGTACCAGCGCGTTCAGTTCCTCGCGCTGCGTCTTCCGCGCCGTGATGGTGTCGGTGAAGCCGGCGGGTGACGCGAGGTAGTCCTCGAGCTCGGCGTCGGCGAGAAGCCAGAAGTCGGCCAGCTCATCGGGTCCACCCCGCTCTCGCGCTCGGCGGGCCAGCTCAAGTTGCGCGAGGCGAACGCCGTGGAGCGCCTTGATGATCGTGGTCTTGCTGCGTTCGCGGCCCTGCGAGAACACCTGCGCCGAACGCAGCGCGCGATCGAATTGGAGGCGGGTTATGCCGCGCAGCCGGGCGCGGGCCTTGGCCGTGGCGTCATGGCGCTCCGACTCGAGCCGGGCTTGCTGGGCGAGGGGAGCGTGCGACTCGTCGGCGTCGCGCATGCGGTCGATGGCGGCGCGGGCAAGATCGGGATTGGTGCCCCAGGTCGCGGAGGAGCCTTCCCATTCGTTCGGGCCGCGAGAGCCGAACGCGGCGAGGAAGGATGCGAACGCGTCGCGATACGCATCGGTGTCCGGCGCGAGACGCGAGAGGTCCCACATGGCGGCCGACGGTGCGGCCGACTCGACCGACCCGATGCCGGCCAACAGTTTGTTGGGCAGGGTCGCGTCGCCCAGCTTGCCCTCGCAGATCTGGGCCAGGAGGCCGGGCCCGATAGTCGCCCGGAACGTCGTGAGGATGTGCCGTCCGAACAGGGAGCGGAACTCCTGACGAAAGGCGCGGAGGACGCCGATGAGCGCGGCGTCGTCGGCGGTTGCCGGGTCGGGCAGCGCTTGTAGCCAGGCGGCGACGCGCGCCTTGTCGGCGTCAAGATCGGGGAGGGCCTTGGTGTTGAGGGTGGCCAGGAGAATGCGTGCGATCCGCATGCTCGCGGCAACGTTCTTGTCACCCGACCTGGCGACGTAAGGCGGCGCTTCCGATTCGCCGAAGAACTGGCGGTCCATGTCGGCGACAGTGAGACCCGGCGTGCGGACGGCGAGGACGCGGACGAACGACGCGTTCAGGTACGCATAGCCGTTGAAGACCCCGAGCATGACCATCGCCTCGTCGCCCAACTCGTCGCGCCGCAGGGCGCCGAACGCGGCGAAGGCATCCCGAAAACCGAGCTCGGCCTGGGGGACGTAGAGCGTTCCGGTCAGCGGCGTGACCACGGTCGGGAAGACCTCGCCCACGTTGCCCCGCGTGTAGATCGGGAACCGGCGGCTGGGCTCGCTGTCGACGACCCAGGTCATGCCCGGGACTCTACCGAGGGCACACGCTGATGCTGATGGTGTGCTTCGCCCCGTTGACGACTTGGCCGGCGGCGTCGGTGGCCCGGACCCACCACGAGTACGAGCCAGCTTGGGTCGGATGGAAGACGCCGGACCACGCTGTTGGCCCACCCTGCATCCCGCTGTTGGTGCTCGACCCAGGTCCGTCGGCGAACAGCTTCACGCTCTTGAGCGGTCGAGCGCCGCCGGTGACCGTCGCCGACACGTGGACGTCATCGCCCACGCAACCGGTCTGTTCCCGCGAGCTGGCGCTCACCGTCATCGGAATCGTGGTGCTTGTCGTCGCGGGAGGGAGGGTGGTGTTGGTCGTCGCGCCCTTGATCGTTGTGCTCGTCGCCGGCGAGCCCTTGCGCGTGGTTCCCGTGCCGTTGGTTGGGTCGGTCGCGAGATCGACGGAGGACGACGTCGTTTCGCCGGCGGCGGCCGGCGGCGTCAGGAAGTTGTCGATCGTGGTCGCGGTCGCCAGCTGCGTCGGCCCGGTGTCGTTTCCCGTGTTGCGGAAGAGCAAGGCAACGATGACGAGGATGACCGCGGCGGCCAGCACAGCGTTGGCCAGCCGGCGGCGGCGGCGCTCGGCACCGGTCATCCGGGTGTTGCTGATGAGGTCGATGTCGTGCAGCACGCGATCTCGCAAGTCATGCGGCGCGCCCAGGAGCGGCACGCCTGCCAGCAGCGCCAGCGGGCTCACCATCCGTTTGCGCCGCTTGCCGCAGGTCGGGCAGTCGTCGACGTGGCGGGCGATGCGCTTGCGCCACAGCGGCGAGAACTCCTCGTCCCATGACTTGAGCAACTCGGCCAAGGCGACGCAGTCGTCCCGTCCGGTCTTGGCCACGAGCAATGCGCCGAGCGACCGCTCGACCTGATCGCGCAGCCTGGACATCATCACGTTGGCGTTGTCGGCGGACGTTCCCAGCGCCTCGCCCAGTGCGGCGCCTTCGAGCCCTTGGCGCAAATGGAGGTCGAGGGCGGCCCGGTCACGATCGGCCAGGCCGGCCGCCGCCGCCCAGACCAGGGCGCGCAGTTCTTCGGTTTGGGCGGCCGCTTCGGGGCCGCCGCCCGCCGCCGTCACCTCGATCTCCTCGGTCGGCACGGCGCGCTTCCGTTTGCGGGCGTGGGCGAGTGCCTCGGTGCGGGCGACTGCAAATAGCCACGAGCGAAGACGCGTGGGGTCGCGGAGTTGGTCGATCTTTCGGTACGCGGTGATGAACGTGTCGTGCATGGCGTCGGCGGCTTCGTCGCGGTCGCGCAGCACCGACCAGCAGAAGTCGTGCAGCCGGTCTGCATAGCGGTCGTAGATGCCCGCCCACGCCGCCCGGTCACCGGACCGAGCGGCGAGGACGAGATCGACGTCATCAGCGGCCATGCCCTACGAGCATGACGCGCCGGAGACAGCGACGGCGAGGACCCGCGCGGCGAAGCCGGGGATCGGGGGTGGAGTCATTGGTCGTCATTGGCCTACGCCTCCTTCGCCGAGCGGGGTGCTCGTCGTCGGGGGTAGGAGCGCGCCCGAGGCGCCGACCTTGCAGCTTTTCGGAGGTGTTTTTTGCGGGCTAGGGGCGAACGCCGACCAGCAGCCACTCGGTTATCCGCCGCGGCGCCTCGACGAGCAAGGGGTAGAGCGCGCCCCGCTTGGGCATGCGGACGTGGCGCCGGTCGTGCTCAACGGCCTGGCGGATGTTGCGGGCAACGTGGTCAGGAGCGACCTGCTTGATGAGCCCAAGGTGGCGAATTCGGGTGACGGCCCGGTCCGTGGGCGGGTAGTCGTACAGGTGCTGCATCATCTCGGTGTTCACCGGGCCCAACTCCACGAGCGTCGTCTTGATCGGTGTGCCCTTGAACTCGGCCCGCAACGCGGCGGTGAAATGGCTGAGCCCGGCTTTGGTGGCGGAGTACGAAGCCACGCCCGGCACCGCGTTAGTACCGCCGAGCGAGGACACGTTGACGATGTGACCGCCGCCGCGCTGAATCATTCCCGGCACCGCCTGGCGGGCCAGCTCGATCGGCGCGGTGAGGTTCAGGTGCACCTGGGCGACGAGGTCGCTCGGGGCCAGGCTGAGTAGCGCGCCGGCCCGCTCGTCGGCCGCATTGTTGACGAGCACGTCGATCGGGCCGCCGTCGCCCTCGACGCGGGCGATCAGGCCTTGGGTCTGGTCGGGATCGCTTAAGTCGGCGGGATGGGCGGTCCCGCCGAGCCGCTCGGCCAGCTCCTTGATCGTCGACTCGCTGCGCGCGACCAGCGCTACCCGAGCGCCCGCACCGGCGAACTCGAGCGCCAGCTGCTCGCCGATCCCGCGCGACGCGCCAGTGATGAGGACGCGTTTGCCGGAAAGGTTCATGCGGCCGCCGGCGCGAACGTGATGCGGAACGTCCCGTTGTCGGTGGTTATCGGCACGACCGCCCATCCGTTGCGATCGAGCGGATCGTCGAGGACGAAGCGGAACGTCCACACACCGCTGGCGTCTCGTGCGCCTTCGATGCAGTCGTTGGCGTTGTACTTCGGCGCCTCGCTCGTGGTCATCGCCCGCTTGGCCGCCCAGCCGCTCGAGGTGATGTGACAAACCTGCACGCGAGCTGCCGCGTCATTGAGGCTGGCGCTGGGGTCGGTCAGCATGCGCAACCGCAGCATGCGGCCGCCGCCGCCCAAACGTAGGAACGACAACTTGGTGGCGCTGCCGGCCAGCGCTTCGACCGGGAGTCCGTCGCCGGGTGGCGCCTGATCGATGGGCGTGCCGGCGAACGTGCTCGCGTACCCGCTTTGGGCGATGCGCAGCGCCGCAGCAGCGACTGGTGCGCGAAGCACGGCGGCATCGGACCGGGCAGAAGGTTCTTCGAACGACGTCGCCGTATCGGGCAGCGCCAGGTCGAGGGGACCGGTTGCGGCCAGTTCCGACGCGGATGGCGTCGGCACGCCGTCGACCGCGGCGGCGCGGTCACCAGTCGGCAGCAACGCTGACGTGTCCTCGCCTTCGGTGACCGGTACCGGCAACGGCCCTTTGAACAAGAGCACGCCGGCCACCAGCGCAGCGATGACATACAAGGTGCGGTAGCGCCGCGTGTGGCTGGTGAGCCGGCCCAGCAGCGGTGCTCCCGTGCCGGCCCCGTCGGCGTAGGCACTCACGAGGAGGCTGAGATCGTCGACCCGCGCCTGGGCGGTCTGCTCGTTGGCTGCCGCCACCGATTCGGCGTTGTAGGCGGCGGCGAGATGCTCGACGTCGGCGGCGACCCGGTCGTCGGCCGCGTTGTCCCGTAGGAGCTGGGCCACGCCCGAAGTGTGCCACGCGTCACACCGAGGGACACGATGTGACAATCTTCTTGCACGCGCCATCTGGGGAGGTGCTCGTGCGAGACGTGCAACGTGATCTGCAGGTCGTCAGCCAGCTGCAGGACCCGTTCATCCGGCGGTCGCTGAAGACCGCACTCCACTTGCGGCGGTACTTCCCGATCTACGTCTTCGTAGTCGTCGCGGTCATCGCCGTCAGCCTCGTGCCGTCGATTCAGGACCGTGGTCATGCCACGAGCCGTCTCGCGAGCGGCGCGGCGACGAACCTGGCGAACCCGACCGGCGATACGACCCAGACGACGGCCGCCGGCGACACCGCGGTCACCGTGGCGGCGGGCGACGGCGGCGTGCAGCGCGTGAGTCGCTCGGTCGCGCAGTCGCTCGGCGCCGCTCAACAGGCGTCGGGCAAGACACGAGGTGGTGTCGACTGCCGTCCCGGCGTCCGGCAACTTGCGGCCAGTCGGTACGCCGCGCCCTGTACCGCTGCGTTCAAGGGCAACAACGGCGGGGCGACGTATCTCGGTGTCACGTCGAACGAGATCATCATCGTGCGACGCGGCTTCGCCGACTCGGCCAACTCGCAGGCCGTCGCCGCCGTCGTCAAGCAGGCCGGCGGCGCCGACGCCGCCTATGTCGAAGGCGTGCGCGACGTCTTCATCAAGTACCTCGACACGATGTTCGAGTTGTACGGGCGCAAGATCAAGTGGGTCGACTACGAGTCCAAGTACGGCAACTCCACCGACGAGGCGCTCAGCCAGGGCAAGGAAGGTGCGTGCCGCGACGCCACGTACATCAAGGACACCTTGCACGCCTTCGCCGTCGTCGGTGGCAAGAACACTGTGGGCGTACTGAGCGCTCCGTTCTCCGAGTGCGCGGCCGAGCGCAAGCTCCTCGCTTTCGGCGCCGCGCCGTATTACCCCGAGACGTGGTACCGAGCCCAGCACCCGTACGCGTGGGGGGGCGTGATGGAGTGCATGCGTATCTCGTACCAACTGGCCGAGTACATCGGAAAGCGCCTCGTGGGCCGCAAGGCGAAATGGGCGGGCGACGCGTTGATGAAGACCAAGACGCGCAAGTTCGCGATCTACGTCCCCGACAACGACGGGTACCAGTCATGCACCAAGATCACCAGGCAGGTCCTTCAGCAGAAGTACGGCGTGCCCGACAACAAGCAGACGACGCCGCAGTACGACTACCAGCTCGACGTCTCGCGGTTCCCGGATCAGGCCAGTCAGGCGATCATCCAGTTCCACGCCGCGCAGGCGACGACGATCGTGCTGGCGTGCGATCCGATCTCGACGATCTTCCTCACCCAGAACGCGTCGAAGCAGGGCTACTTCCCCGAGTGGCTCCAGATCGGCACCGCGCTCAACGACGTCGACAACGCGGCGCGGTTGTTCGACCAGACAGAGGTCGACGGTCACCTCTGGGGACCGAGCCAGTTGGGCTCGACCGACAAGCTCTTCGGTGACAACAGCGAGCCGGCGATCCTGTATCGCCAGCTCACCGGGAAGAAGCTGACCGAGGGCGGCGCAACTGACGGCACGTACTGGGGGCTGCTCGGCCTGTACAGCGTGCTGCAAGCTGCCGGTCCGGCGTTGACACCAAACTCGATCGCCGCCGGAACGTTCAGCCTGCCGCCGGGCGGCGCGCCCGACTTCCCCGTGGGTTACACGTCGTTCCGCGACGGGCCCGACGGGACACCCGGTGCCCATGACCACACCGCGATCGAAGACGCCCGCGAGATCTTCTGGAAGGGCACAGTGCGGTCGCCGTCGGACGGCCAGAGCGGTACGTACCTCGAGACCTACGGCGGCAAGCGCTTCCGCAACGGGGAGTGGCCGGCCGAGGAGCCCCCGATCTACCCGGGCGGGTAGCGGGTCGACGTGACGCTCGTCCTCACGACGCTTCGGGAGCGCGCTCGTTCGATCGCGATCGGCGTCATCGGATCCCTCGCGCTCTGGGCCATCGCCGCTGCGGTCCTCACCAAGGGTGTGCCGCCCGGCGTCGTGTTGCGCGGCATCGTCAGCGGGCTCCTCTACGCCCTTACGGCCATGGGCATCATCCTCGTGTACCGGGCGAACCGCGTGATCAACCTCTCGCAGGCCGCGCTGGGCAGCGTCGCCGCCGTTATCGCCATCGAGTTCGTGCTGCACGGGCTGCCATATCTCGTCGCGGTGCCGTTGGGGCTCGTCATCGCCGCGTTGATCGGCGCCGGGACCGAGCGGGTGATCATCCGTCGTTTCCGAAATGCGCCGCGCCTCATCGTGATGGTGGCGACGATCGGGCTGGCCCAGATCCTCACCGGCATCTCGATCCTGATTCCCGTCGTCTGGGAAGGCGGCCTCAAGGGTACGAAGGCGGTCCCGTTCGGCACGCCATTCAAGACGACGTTCTTCGTGTTCCCGGAGCTGTTCCGCGGTGACCACCTCGCGGTCCTCGTCGCCGTCCCGCTGGTGATCCTGGTCATCGGTCTGTTCCTGCGGGCGACCGACTACGGCATCGGCATTCGCGCCGCGGCCGAGAACTCGTCGCGCGCCCATCTGCTCGGCATTCCGGTGCTGCGGCTGTCAACGATGGTGTGGTCGATCGCCGCGGTGCTGTCCGCGCTGACCGCGATCCTTCGCGTCCCGCTCGTCGGGTTCGTGTCGTTCCAGGACGTCTCTGGTGGCGGCTTTGCGCTGATCCTCCGCACGCTCGCCGTGGCCGTGATCGCACGCATGGAGAACTTGCCGCGCGCCGTGATCGGCGCCATTGCGATCGGCGTGTTCGAGAACGCGGCGATCTGGAACCTGCCCCGCACCACGGTGGTCGACGCCATGTTGGTCGTCGTCATCCTCGTGGCGTTGCTGGTGCAGCGCGACTTCTTCAGCCGGGCGGCCGAGACCGGGATCTCGAGTTGGCGCGCGATCCGCGAGGTGCGGCCGATACCGGCCGAGCTGCGCAAGCTGCCCGAAGTGCGGTTCGGCCTCCGTGGCCTCGGCGTGCTGCTGCTCGTTGTCGCCGCCGCCTTCCCGCTTTGGGCCAACACCAGCCAGGAAGAGGCGGCGTCGCTGGTGTGGATCTACGCCATCGTGGCCATCTCGTTGCTCGTGCTCACTGGGTGGGCGGGGCACATCTCGCTCGGCCAGTGGGCCTTCGCTGGCTTTGGCGGGGCCACCGCATCGGTGCTGTACGGCCGCCACGGTTGGGACATCTTCCCGGCCGCGCTCGCCGGCGTGGTCGTCGCGTCCCTCGTTGCCCTCCTGGTTGGCTTGCCCGCGCTGCGAATACGCGGGCCCTTCCTGGCCGTCACGACGCTGGCGTTCGCGGTCACGTCGGCGACCTACTTCCTCGAGGACCGTTACTTCCCCTGGTTCATCGAGAAACGCATCGAGCGACCCGTCCTACTGAACCGGCTGCCACTCGACCGGCCGTGGCAGATGTACCTCGTCTGCCTGGTGTCGTTGGTCGGTGTGGCGGCGGGGGCCAATGCTTTGCGGCGCAGCCACACCGGCCGCATCCTCATCGCGGTTCGCGACAACGAGATCGCGGCGGAAGCCAGCGCGATCAACACGACACGGGCCAAGCTCACGGCCTTCGTGATCTCGGGCGCGATCGCGGGCTTTGCCGGCGTGCTCTACGTCGTGCACGAGAACGGGCTGTACACCGACTCGTTCAATGCCAACGTGAGCATGCTGCTGTTCTCGATGGTCGTCATCGGCGGCCTCGGGTCACTCCCCGGTGTCGTGCTCGGCGCCGCGTACATCCGCGGCGTCCAGTTCTTCCTCCCGCCGGAGTGGGCGCTGCTCGCGAGTGGCGCCGGCATCCTGTTCCTCCTGCTGTTCCTGCCCGAGGGGCTCGGCGGTCTGCTCTACGCGGCGCGCGACAGCTACCTCCGCTGGGTCGCGCGCCGGCGTGGGATTCTCGTGCCCAGCCTCGTGGCCGACCGCCGCGTCGAGGAGGCCGAGGAGAGCCAGGCGCGCATCGCCATCGACACGGCTTTGGGTGGTTTGGCGTCGGCCAAGGCCGATGAACGCGAGGTCCACGTGTGATCGAGCGCATCCGCGCCCGGCTTCACCGTGATACCGGCGGCGTGGCGATCTTTGCCCTCGTTGTCTTGTCGCTGTTGTACTTCTTCGACGAGTTCGACACCGCCGCCTTCGGCGTGTTGGCGCCCGACATCCAACGGGCGTTCCACCTGAGCGACGAACGCTTCGGCGGCCTGGTGATCCTCAACGTTTCCCTATTGCTTCTCCTCGCCATCCCGGTCGGTCACCTCGCCGACCGCGTCCGTCGCTCAAGGCTCGTTGTGCTCTCGGGCGTCATTGCCGGGGTGTTCTCGTTCGGCACCGGGCTGGCGGGCAGCGTCGCCATCCTCACGGTGATGCGCTTCGGGAATGGCGTGGGCCTGTTGGCCAACGGTCCGGTGCACAACTCGTTGCTGGCCGACTACTACCCGGTGGAGAACCGCCCGACTGTGTTCGGCACCCATCTCAACGCGCTCTATCTCGGCGCCATCGCCGGTCCGGTGTTCGCGGGCGTGCTGGGGTCGGCGTTCGGCTGGCGAGCGCCGTTCCTCGTTCTCATCGTGCCGATCCTCGCCACCACATACTTCGCCCGCCGCCTGCACGAGCCTCAGCGCGGCGGCACCGATGATCCGGCGGGCGCGGCCTCGACGGCGGATGCGCCCGCGCCCGGCAGCTTCCGTGACGGCACGCGCGCCCTGTGGTCGGTGCGGACGTTGCGGCGCCAGTTCGTCGCGTCGCTCTTCACCGGCGCCGGGCTGTTGCCCTTGGCCTTCTACGTACCGCTCTACCTGGACCGGGTGTACCACCTCGCCCCGCTGGCTCGCGGCGCCGTCGGCGCGGCCAACGCCGCCGCGACCTTCTACGGCATCCAGCGCTCCGGCCGGTGGACATCGGCGTGGTTCGCCAACGGCATGGGCGAACCGCTGCGACGGTCGGCGTATTGCTTGATGATGATCGGCGTCGGCATCAGTGTGTTCGCCGCGTCGCCGTTCCTCGTGCTGGCGTTTGCCGTCGGGCTCTTCAACAACTTCGTGATCGGCGTGTTCCAGCCGCCGTTCTACTCAGTGCAGGCGCTGGTCTCGCCGGCGCGAGCCCGTACGTTGTCGTTCAGCTTTGGCGCGCTCTTCCTCGTCATCGGCGTGGTGTTCTTGTTCTACGGCGTCGGCGCCGGCGCGATCTCCGACAATCACGGGATCCGCTGGGGCATGTTCGTCCTGGGTCCGTACTGGTTGCTGGGTGGGATCGTCCTCGCCACCGCGTCCAAGTTCGTCGCCGACGATGCGGCGGCGGCGTTGCGCGCCCTCGCCGCGTCCGCCGACATGCGCCGGCGGGCCGAAGAGGGCACCGGGCCGATCCTCGCCGTGCGCGACCTCGACGTCTCCTACGACCAAACCCAGGTGCTGTTCGGTGTGAGCCTCGACGTCGAGGAAGGCGAGATCGTCGCCCTGCTCGGCACCAACGGCGCCGGCAAGTCGACACTCCTTAAGGCGATTTCCGGCTTGGTCGGCGCGCAGCAGGGGAGCGTGTACTTCGACGGTCACGAGATCCGCGGCGCCGACCCCGGCGCCATCGCTCACCTCGGGATCGCCCAGGTACCGGGCGGGCGCGGCATCTTCCCCAGCCTCACTGTCGCCGAGAACCTGCGGGCGGCGGGCTGGCTCTACCGCGGCGACAAGCCCTACCTGGCGTCGGCCACGCAGCGCGTGATCGAGTACTTCCCGATCCTCGAGACACGGTGGGACACCCCGGCAGGAAGCCTGTCGGGCGGCGAGCAGCAAATGCTCAGCCTGGCCCAGGCATTCATCGCCAAGCCGCGCCTCCTGATGATCGACGAGCTGTCGCTCGGCTTGGCGCCGACGATCGTCGACCGCCTGCTCGACATCGTTCGCGCCATTCACGACAACGGCACGACGATCCTCCTCGTCGAGCAGTCGGTCAACGTCGCCTTGCGTTTGGCCCGCCGCGCCGTATTCATGGAGAAGGGCGAGATTCGCTTCTCTGGGCCGACCAGTGAACTGCTCGGCCGCCCCGACATCCTTCGCGCTGTGTTCCTCAAGGGTGCGGCGCAGAACGGTGCGGTCAACGGCAGCGGGTCGAGCCGGCGGCCGACGGCGGCGGCGGCGAACCGGCGGGCGGCGGCGCTCCGCAAGGGACCGGTCGTCCTCGAGACACGCGGCCTCACAAAGCGCTACGGCGGCGTGACCGCAGTGAGCGACGTCGACTTGGAGCTCCATGCCGGCGAGATCCTCGGCTTGATCGGGCCCAACGGCGCCGGCAAGACGACCATCTTCGACATGATCTCGGGCTTCACCAAGGCGGATGGTGGTCGCGTGATCCTCGGCGACGCCGACATCACCGACTGGCCCGCGTGGCGGCGCGCCGGCGCCGGACTGGCGCGGGGGTTCCAGGACGCGCGGTTGTGGCCGTCGTTGACGGTCCGCGAAGCCCTCGCCGCCGCGATCGGCAGTGCGGTGACGAGCCCGCTGCCAGCCTTCCTCGGTCTACCGGCGGCCAAGGACGCGGAGGACGCGCTGGCAGCGCAGGCCGAAGAGCTGATCGGCTTGCTCGGGCTCAGCGCGTTCCGCGACAAGTTCGTGGCCGAGTTGTCGACCGGCACGCGCCGCATGGTCGAGATCGCAACGCTGCTGCCGAACAGTCCGAAAGTAATCATCCTCGACGAGCCCTCGTCGGGGATCGCGCAGAAGGAGACCGAGGCGCTCGGGCCGATGCTGCGCGAGGTCCAGCGCTACACCGAATGCAGCATCCTCATCATCGAACACGACATGCCCCTCATCTCGGGTTTGGCCGACCACATCGTCGCGCTCGAACTCGGCCAGGTGATCGCCGACGGGCGGCCCGACGCGGTGCTCGACGACGCGCGCGTGGTCGAGTCCTACCTCGGCAACACCACCTATGCGGAACTCGGTGCTACGAAAGCAAAGCGTCGATGAGGTGCGGTCCGGGCTCCGCCAGCGCCCGTTCGAATGCGGCGGTGAAGTCCTCGGCCGTCGTGGCCTGAACCGCGTCGACGCCCATCCCCTTGGCGAGGGACACGAAGTCAAGGTCGGGATTGGAGAGGTCGAGCATCGACAACGCCTTCGGGCCCGCAGCCTCGGCGCCCACGCGGCTCAACTCCATGTTGAGGATCGCGTAGGAACGGTTGTTGAAGATCACGGTGGTGACGTCGAGGCCTTCGCGCACCTGCGTCCACAGTGATTGGAGCGTGTACATCGCGCTGCCGTCGGCCTCGAGGCTGATCACGGGTCGGTCGGGACAGGCCACCGCTGCCCCCGTCGCGGTCGGCAGCCCTTGGCCGATTGCACCACCGGTGAGCGTCAACCAATCGTGGGCCGGCGCGCCGACGGTGGCGCCCGATGCCCACAGGCCGCTGGTGTTGGCCTCGTCGACGACGATCGCGCCTTCGGGCAGCAGGGCGCCGAGCGCGGCGGCCACGGTCTCACCGTTGACGACACCGGTGGGCCGGTCGGGTCGGCTCGCCGGCTGGACGACCGGGTTGGTGCCGTTGGCGACCACGTCGGCCAGCGCCTCGAGATGCTCGGGCGGGATCGACCACACGCTGCAGTCGTCGGGAACGAGATCGCTGGGCTTGCCCGGATAGGCGAAGAACGACACCGGCGCTTTGGCGCCGGCGACGATGAGGTGGCGAGCGCCCGCGAGTTGAGCGGCGGTGAACTCGGCGAGGTACCCAAGCCGTTCGATCGGTGGCCGCCCGGCGCCACGCGCCAAGCGGGCCGGGAATGTCTCGCAGAAGAGCTTGGCGTTGGTCGCCGCGGCGACGCGGCTGGCGGCACGTAGACCGGGCTCGCGGACCGCGTCACCGCCGAGCAAGAGCACGGCGGCTTCGCCTGAGCGCAGCACGGCGGCGATGTCGTCAACCGGGCGATCGGCGGCGGAGGCGCGCCGGGGCGCGACGGTACCGACCGATCCACCGTCGCCCCACGACGCATCGGCGGGAAGGATCAACGTGGCCACGCCGCCGGGCGGTCCGAACGCGGCGGCCACCGCGTCGGCCGCGTCCTGCCCGACTTCATCGGGCTTCATCGACCGGCGAACCCACTGAGAGACCGTGCCGGCCATGGCGTCGATGTCGGACTCCAGGGGCGCGTCGTATTGCTTGTGATAGGTCGCGTGGTCGCCGACGATGTTGACGACCGGCGTGTGCGCCCGCCGCGCGTTGTGGAGGTTGGCCAGCCCGTTGCCCAGACCCGGGCCGAGGTGCAGCAACGTTGCCGCGGGCACATCCGCCATGCGCCCGTAGCCGTCGGCCGCGCCGGA
>Ga0075418_10004291_pt1 | contig 16264 bp, 17 predicted proteins | sample SoiMetdeltSBSDD2_FD_81776 | JGI IMG/M metagenome (GOLD analysis project Ga0075418, IMG submission 81776) | Bulk soil microbial communities from a Populus tree surrounding site in Tennessee, USA - Soil MetaG P. deltoides SBSDD2 | ecosystem: Environmental > Terrestrial > Soil > Tree plantation...
ATTCGCGTCACGGCGGACTGGGTGGTTGGCGCAGCTCTCTTGGTGCCCCAGGACCAAGAAACGGTCACGATCACCGCCAAGGTCACTGACACGCTCGGACGCACCGGGGTTAGTCAAAACGTCTTCACAATCAGCCAGGCTCAGAACGGCCAGATCCTTACGCCCAATCCTCAGTAGTGCGCTAACGCAGACCCGCAGGGCCTCGTCCGGCGAGGCCCTGCAGAAAATAATTCGGACCAAGGGATGAATTCTATGAGAGCAGGGGTTTATAGGTTGGCGATGATAGACCATACTGTGGAAATGGTGGGGCCCGAGCTTCGCGAGAGGGCCTTTGAACATGAGGCGATGCCTCATACGGCCAGCCTGCTTCGAGCTGCTATCAGCATCACCCGCGATTCCGCGGTCGCTGAAGATCTCGTTCAGGAAACGCTTCTGCGGGCGTGGCGATTCTTTGATCGTTTTGATCAGGGCACCAACTGCAAGGCCTGGCTTTTCCGAATCATGCTCAATCTCTCGACGAGGGTGCGCGAAAAACGGACCGCCGAGTCTATCTCATCGGTACCGCTCGACGAGACCCACGCTGACCACGCTTCGGCCGGTGGCGACTTCCTCCAACAGCTTCTCATCCGCCGCGCCTTCGAGGCGCTACCGCAGGACCAGCGATCTGTTCTCCACCTGGCCATCGTCGATGGATTCACCTGCAAAGAAATCGCAGAATTGTTATCGCTGCCCATGGGAACGGTGATGTCACGTTTGAGCCGTGGCCGCGTCTCGCTCCGCGACCATCTGGCTGGACGGACGCTCGTCCGTGGAAAGGGGATTTGCTGATGCGCTGCAATGAGTTTGATGACTTGGCGTCCCTTTATCTTTCTCACGAACTCGATACGGCACGCCGCCGTGAGTTCGATCAGCACGTCGCAGGCTGCCCCACGTGCGCCTCTCTCCTGGAGCGCCAGGTGCGCGCCGACGACCTCCTCCGATCGAGTCTCGCCACACTCCCGGTCTCCACAGCTGCTGTCCGAAGTCGCGTTTCTGCCCAAATACACGCCGTACCTTGGTGGCGTCAGATCTTCCAGACGCGCCGATTCCAGTTCGCCCTCGCTTCCACCGTTCTTGTGATTGTGACAATCTCCTTCTTGCGTTCCCGCTCCGATCCGAGAGCTGTTTATCTTTTTGAGACCTCGGCTGCCGATCACGTCGAATGCGTTGTTCAGCGCATCGAGAAAGCAGGCTGGGTGACAGACGTGGGTGCAACCGAACAGCTGGCGATTCAAATCGTAGGGGATGCCCGGCCCGTGCGCGGGCTCGCACCCACAGGCTACACGCTGGTCAAGGCGCGGCCATGCCGTCTCGAAGGCAAAGCCAAGATTTGGCTTCACCTGATCTACTCGCGCGGCGCTCGCGAAATCTCATTCTTCGTCCGGAGTAGCCGAAACTCGCCCGGATCCACGGGCCAACTCGCCCTCACGGCGAATCTGTCCTCGCAGCGTGTGGGTGATTTAGAAGTGGTTGGCTTCCAGCGCGGCGCCTACGGCATCGTCTTCGTTGCAGACCTGAGCCGCAACGAAGCCCTCCGGGTTGCTAGCGCGGCTGCCGACTGGATTTCCTAGCCGAGGTCCGGGCTACCAGTGAAAGATCTCGCAAACAGGGTCAGCCTTGATTGTGTGGCGTGATCAGGGCTTGTAGTTGCTGATGCCAAGCAGTGACAGTGCCTGCCGTGCCACTCTTGCTGTCGAAGAATGCTAATTTGCCTCATTTTGTGGCAACACCCTTCGTCTCAAGCTGAGGCAGGTGACAGCCTCCGTTCGTTGCTCTTTCGGTTGGCGAGCCACAAGTCCGATGCCCGAGTTGTTGTAAACACAAGCATTTTCGGATTGGATTGCTCCGCACCGCCATTGGCAAGTCATTTGCCCTACCGGACTGTCGTGGGGGTGGCCTGAGTCCTCAAAGGGACAATCAGGCGATTCAAGAAGGCGCGGACCTTATGAATGATTGTTGAATCTTGCCGACATCGCACCCTAGCCCATTTTAATGGTTCGTTTGTGACCTCCCGGCCCGGCGAGACGCTGCGTTGATAACTGTGGTGGAGGTCGCCCAGACAGGAGGCTCTTCCACCGCACCAAGGTCCGGCGACTGAACTGTTCTGGCCTCTGGTGAGCCTTTCTGCCGCTGGACAGGAAATCGAAGCGCAGTCGTTGCTCCGAGGCTCTCAATCTTCTTCATGCCATATGGGTGTCGCTTCCGTTTTGGTTACCTACGATGAGTAGCTTGCGTTGTCCATAGCCCAAGCCCGATTCCTCCGTCTTGATTGCGTGCTTCGTCACGTACAGCTCACGAGCTGCACCAAGCGCGAAGTCAACAGCGCGAGGTCAACAGCCTGAACCCATCAACTTCCGCGCCTCTCGAAGTCGTCACATTTCCCCCGAGTTTAACTCATGCTGCTTCCAACAGATGCAACAGCATGCCTTCGCGAGAGGGCCTTCAAAGATGAGGCGATGCCTCATACGGCCTGCCTGCTTCGAGCCGCTATCAGCATCACGCGCGATGCCGCCGTCGCCGAAGATCTCGTTCAGGAAACGCTTCTGCGGGCGTGGCGCTTCTTCGATCGCTTTGACCAGGGCACCAACTGCAAGGCTTGGCTTTTCCGAATCATGCTCAACCTCTCGACGCGCGTTCGTGAAAAACGGACCGCCGAGTCCATCTCATCGATCCCGCTCGACGAGACCCACGCCGAGGACCACGCCTCCACCAATGGCGACTTCCTCCAACAGCTACTCATCCGCCGCGCCTTCGAGGCGCTCCCGCACGACCAGCGAACAGTCCTCCACCTGGCCATCGTCGATGGATTCACCTGCAAAGAGATCGCAGAACTGTTATCGCTGCCCATGGGAACGGTGATGTCACGCTTGAGCCGCGGCCGCGCCGCGCTCCGCGACCAACTTGCCGGACAGGAGCTCCGTGAAGAGGGAATGTGCTGATGCGCAGCAATGGGGTTTGATGCCGCAGGCTACACGCTGGTTAGGGCGCGGCAAAAACGGTGGAAACGAGGGCGAAGTGGAATTGGCGCGTCTGGAACATCTGACGCTACCCCTCCGGCATCGAGGGATACATGAACCAATCAAGATTGGCTGGGAGGCAGGGATTCGAACCCCGATAGGCAGATTCAGAGTCTCTCGAAGGACCAAGCGGAGAAAGAGGATGAACGACTTAGGACTGCAAATGAAGAACAAGTCCGGCAAAATCCGCAACACCCCCACAACAAAATTGGTCGCGAAGGTGGGAATTCCTGACAACATCGTGACATCACTCTACCAGATTGACGCCCTCGCTTTCCCTCGGTGTGCCAGCAAAGAAGAGCGAACTCTTGTCTTTAAACCTAAACATGCCATCCGCTCTCTTTCGATCAAGTCGCGCTCAAGACCGGCCAGCACGACAATTGCTCGAATCGTTCTGGACGAACAAAGGTAGGTCAGCGGATTACACGCTCTGCAACTCGAAAATCGAGGTGATCTTCTGCCTTTTTCGTGCTGATCTGGTCGACCCGCAGTGAAGGACCCAACTGTAGTCGGGGTACAATCGGCTGTCGTTTGCAGGGACGGCCGGCGTTGAGGGGGCTTTTCGGGTTAGACCTGGAAAGCGAGAGTCGCGGAAAAGCTGGCTCGCTCATCAAAGTGCGACCACAGGCGCGTGCCCATTGGTCCCCAGACTGATGTTGATAGAAACTGGAACTTTAAGTTCACCAGCAAGGAGGAGCAAATAGTCAACTGTATGTGCGGGTAGAGTCGAGAGAACGACTTCCAGCGGTCATTGTCATCATCAGGCAATGAGATAAGGACCCCGGCCAGAAGCGCCTTCCTGCAAATCCCTCGATTACCAGCCTCGATGCTGGCGACATGGGTGCCATGGGATGAACGAGCCATCTGAGACTTGCGGCTCGATTTCCTGCGGTGGCCGATTCAGCTCTGTGGCCGAGGCGATTGCCCTATTCAAAAGTAAGGTTCCGACTCTGACTTTTGTGACCCTCGCAGACGAGAACAGGAGGTATTTGCAGCCAGAGTTGGGTCAACTGCAGCGCCCTTGACAGTGGCACGTCAGCACCTCGAACAAACTGAACACTGGCGTGACTTTCAAGAACTTGCAATGCTTTCTTGAACTTGATGGCTGCTTTCTCCCGTTGTCCTAGAATTGCCAGGGAGAGGCCAGAGACTAACTCTCCTTGCAAAACCCAAATTCCGTTAGTTTGGCCATTTTCAATTTTCTGGCCCCAGAGGTTGGCTTCGTCCATTTGGGCCGAAGCAGGACACCCTAGCTCCGCTGCCAGGTAGCGATCAGCTCCCTCATAGCTCATTAGTGACAGCACCACGTAATTGTACAAAATGGGGCCTGGATGCGTCTCATAAGGCGTTGCAGCGATCTTGGATGTTCTTACTCCCATAACTGTTAAGGCGAGGGTGGCGACTCCTAGAGCTCCTAGAGAAAGCAGCCCCTTGAGCCGAGCGTCGCCAATTTGGACCAGCCTTTGGAACAGAAAAGCCAACACTAATGCGAACGGCGCCAGCCACGCCAGACTGTGACGCCCTGTGGTGTTGTAGGATCCTTGATGAATGAAAAGAGCTGTAGGCAGGGCAGCCAGAACCAACCATGTTGCCAAGAAGATTCCGATCTTGCGATTTCGTGGGGAGTAGATGGCCGCTAACACCAAGAGGATTCCGGCTACGCTGGTCAAAAAAAACAGGTCATCAAAATGGTCTGGAGGAATTAGTAGAAACCCGAGGCTATAAGCCAGATTGGCGAGGACGTGAGTACCAAGGTAGTACTGGTCCAGGTGTTGGCGCCAGCCCGGAATGTCCCGAAGTGAAAGGGACAGGAAGATTAGTAGCATCATCGGAACCGGCCAGTACGCCTTGAGGCGCTTCCAATTCCTCGAATAAGCAAGGAGCAGATCGGCCAGAGGCAATAGCACGAGTGCGACAATTCCCGACTCCTTCGAATACATTGAGGCAATGGCTGCAAGCAGCGCGAGGCAGAGATACAGAGGCCTCCTTCCGTCAATGTAGATAAGTAACGGCAGCAGGGCCAATAAGCAAAAAAAGGCTTGCAGCAGGCTGGCGCAATCAATGACCCAACGCACGGCCTGATATGGTGCCGGATGAACTACAACGAGAAAGGCTGCGAGCCACGCTGGAACGGTCTCCAGCCGTAATCGCAACGCGAGCAGATAAACCAAGATTGCGCTGCCGGCGTGCAGGAGTACATTTGTCGCATGAAAGGCTTCCGACCAGTCGCCCAGGATTTTGTGTAGCGTAACAAGATACAAGCTCTTCAGCGGCCGGTAGTCCCAGGGAGAACCAGTCCAGAACTCTCTCCAGAGCAAAGGCGCGTCGTTCTGAGCATGCAAGGCATGGAACCAGACGACTTCATCACTGTGAAAGTAGTGCCAACGGGGCGAAACGTAAATACTGAATCCGGCTAAGAGTAAGCAACTGAAGACGAGAAAATCTCTTCTCTTTTCGATATGAGCCCAGAAAACGGAGCTCTCAGGCGACCCTGCAGCCATTGTTCTCTTGGTTTCGATCAATTGTGAGCGGATGGAGTTTGATTACTGTCGGAGTGAGGCTTTTGCGCCCGGTACTCTTTGTATCACCCTCTTCAGGGCGCTGAAACTCTACGGGAACGCGCTACCTTCTTCGAGATGACAGGATGAGTGTACTTCCAATCATGAGGCGCATGCAATTCTGGAAGAGCAAACTTGCCAAACTCGAGCTTGGTTCTGAAACTGAGCGACGAGACAATTGTGCCGCCCCTTTTTGACCTGATGTGGCTCCAGTTCATCGTGCAGGCCACCAGGCGCTGCCTCGCGTGTCATGAAGCCAAGTGTCGACCCTTAGCGGTCTCGACGCTCACCTGAGCTTCTTAAGGGGAAGAAGCAGTCAAGAATTCCATTTCGATTGGGCTTATCCCTTCGGAGGTCTAACTGGTTTTGCTCAACATACCAACGACCTCATGGAAAACCTTATCAGGCGAATTTTGCTGGACAAGACTTCGTTGCCACTTGGCTGAAGTTGGCGTACCAGCATGTACCGAATGTCCCAATCTGCATCTGCCGGGAGTGCATAGAGAAGCAGCTAGAAGGATCTCTTGAGTGAATCCAAAGGTCACTGATTTGATGGACCCTTGCGGAAGTGGAGACCTATCCGGTTTAGCCCCCAGATTTCAAGGCCCAACACGCCAGCAAGAACGAAGCCCATAAGGATCTGGGGACGAAGAACTGGATAATCATGCAGCGGATTCAGTTGCGCTGCGGCTAGTTGATGACCATTGACGGATCCTGAATAGGCTCAGGAAAAAGGGCTAGCCGTACGTGTTCGTAGTCAGGGGTCCAAGCCTACCGAGTTTGCGGCACGTTCGTTAGGATTCGATGTTCTCCCATTTGAAAGCGTGCAGTTACAGAACCGCTCTCCAAGCAGAGCGCCTCAACAAGAATAACGGTAGAACATGCTGATCGAATTTGATCCAGATCGTCCTACGCTCCGGAAGCCGTCAGAGTCCTAGTGCTTTGCTTCCACGCCTGATACATTCCGTGCACAGTGAAGAATTGCAAACCGTCTGCCCAGCGCTCGTCGTGAAGAATTCGCGCGAGAAACAATGTATGACTGCCCATATTCCGAACTGCCTCGATTCGCATCTCTCTAACACGGAGCGAGAACTCCGGCACAGGAAGATTGAGTCTTGCTGAGCTTCTCGTCCCAAACGCGAGCCGCTTCCAATCGACGCCCTCTCTTTTGTGATTCTTGGCAAGTTCGTAGGCCAGTGACGCCTGTTGGAAAGGGATGCTGCTCAACGCCACCTCGCCAGCCCGTGCCAGAAGCGAGGTGACCGGTCTTGCGCTATTTAGTGCGAGAGAAAAGTGGCTGTTGCCGACTGGTCCCATTAAGTTCATCGGAAAGATATTGCCGACTTCTCCGTCAACTACGGACACCAGGGCAACTGGGCGAGGGCAAGCGAAGAAGCCGACCATCGCATGCGTGTCACGCGCGCTCATTCGAATCTCCGGAACTTGACGCCACTGTTGGTACGCAGAGTGCAAATAGCGTGCCCACAATCGAAGTCTCGGCAGGCAGTAATTCCGGCAATTCCGGACTCTGAACAAGTACAGTTCATGTTTGCCCACAGGAAGGACAGCCGAAAGCTGGAGCTCCATCTTGACTAGCAATTGTCCTTCCGCAGTCCGCTCGCGAAACTCCAACCAAAGTTGTGTGCTCTCTGCGAGCGCTCCGCTCTGCTTTCCATCAAGTCCAATACCGATTGTAAATGGGGCAGCACAAGCCATCACATGGTTTTGGGTAACGTCGCGGGGCGCACCTAATCCGTGCATCCAGACACTGACTTCGGACTGGGGATCATGCAGTCCGATGGCGCATTGCTGCGGGAAATCCGTGGGACCAAAAACGATCCGCTTTACGATCTTACGAGTTTGGGTGGCCAGTCCCATCACTCACCTACCCTCGCTCTGCGCTCAAACTCCAGCAGCACACAATCGGCGGTGGCTCGCGCTATGGGAAGGTCTTCAACCCACCGATCCGCTCTGGCCAGCCGCTTCATAAGTCCAGGGAAGCGGCGCGCCCAGTGCTCCAGATACGAAGGTGGCACACAGATCCCAACTCCTTTCCGCTTGCGGAGATCGAACCACGGCGCGAATGAGCGCACAGCCTCTTTCACCGAATGGTATCGAATCGTAATCGAGCCTGTTTCGAGTTGGCGGACGGTGTTGCGATGGAATCGCCTCACAGCCTTACGCGGTTCTGCATGGGCTAGAAACCACAAGATCTCCCAAGGGACGAACCTGCCAGCAATGCACAGCAAAACCGTGGCCTGTGGTTTGAGCAGCCGCGACAGATTCCGAGCCACAGCTGAAAGATCAGCGACGCAATTCAGACCGGAAAAGTTTGAGAGGGCTCCGTCAAACGGGCCTTCCGCGGCCAATGTCCCGATCTCCTCAGTGGCTATAGTTCGGAACTCGATCGAACCGATCGTCTTCGCTCCGTTCACTCTCTGCCGGCCAAGTTCAATCATGCGCGAAGCAATATCGCAGGCCAGGACGTGCATGCCTCTCTCGGCGAGATGCATCGCGTCGATACCGGTGCCGCAGTTCAATTCCAGGATGCGCTGACCTGGACAAAAGACCAAATCAAGCTCGCGCCAGACGGCTTCCCGTCGTGAACGACCGATGAGAGTGCCGGCAAAATCCTGGTCGTAAGTTGCAGCGGCAGTGTCCCAGTATTCCTTGCCCGATTGTGAGACGTCGGATGCAAGCATCGAGATTGAGGGCTTACCTATTTCCAGCTCTTCCTAACACAAACTTCAATGAGGATCACTTGCGCAGCGTCATTGGCGGCTCCCAAACGAGGATTTTTGATACGTTTGCTTACCAAGGGTTACGCCCACCTTGTACGCCAGGTGGTCTTCTTTTGACGGCTAGTTTCGGCCCGATACGGTCGGACGACTTCCCACTTTTTTGGAAGAGTAATTCACACCCCGTGGCGACACCGGCTGAACACAACATCCGACGATCCCTCTTGATCTCCCCTTAACTGATTCGCCTTCACATTCTCTTCCGATAAATCCAAATGAATGGATGAGTATATCTCCAATCGTGCGGCGGGTCCCACTCCGGCAGATCGGTCCCGCCGATTTGCGGCATCCGCTCAAACTTGGCGACCACGTTGTAGTTTCTCTCTAGCGTTTCCCAGAACTCGGGTGGAGTTTCGAGTGTCGACAGACCGTCCAGCACTACATAGTCAGGAAATTCAACCTCTTCATTCTCATTCAAGAAGTATTTGCGGAAGTCCGCCAGGTCTTTTTGCACAAAAAAATTAGTAATCCGAAATTTTGCTGGATTCAGTACTGGGATCTCTGGCCAACCCTTCTTGATGCTGGCACCCGCCGGGACGTGACGCTCAATCCACTGAAACGCCTCATTCACGGTGTGTGTCTGGGTTAGGATCCTGACCTGCAGCAGGCTGAGCAGACCCGTGAGAAACAGGGTCGCAATGACCAACCCTCGGCCCCAGAGTTTGTACGACAGCTTGAAAAGAAAGTCAGCTGCTGGAAACACCAGAAAGACGGTCGCGGGCAAGGCATAGCGAATCAAGGGTTGCCGCAGAGGTAGGGTTGAGAGAACGAAGCAGGAAATCGTTAGACCAAGAATTAGACGGCGGGGGCCCTTCGGCGGCTGAAAATAGTAGGAAAAAATCTGTTTTCTGTCACAGCCACGGCTTCGCAACAGGCGGCCGGAGGTCCGGACGAGGCGCACAATCAGCGCCAGTAATGCGATTGAGAGTGGAAGCCCAAGCCCAAACACGGCCATGTTCTTGATCTGCAGACTCAGCAACGCTCCAAAGGAGGGGACTGCCCCTTCCGGGAAATCGCCAATTCGAACGTAAGGCGCAACAGATTCCGCAAATTGCCAAGGATAGATCAGCGCATAAGGCTCGCCTATGACAAACCCGCTGCAGAAACCAACGTAGAACCAGATTTTTTTCTTCCATCCTGCCATGCGGCTGACAATATGAAGAATTAGCACGGCACCCACAAACGCAAGCGCGTTGTATTTCGCCGTGACTGCCAGACCTGCCGCCAGACCGGCCAACCCGTGGCGTTTTGGCGACGGGAATTCGAAACTCAGTATCAACGCGAAAAAAGCAAGCAGGAGAAAAAAAACCATGGTGACGTCGGACGTCAAATAATGCGAGTTCACCACATGGACAGGCAAAACAGATACGATGAGAGCCGATAGAATGGCAGCTCCCTTTCCGTAAAGCCGCTTGCCAATGGCGTAAGCTGCGAAAATCGAGAGACTGCCCAAAACTGCCGAAACCGTCCGTCCAACCGCAAAAATCCGCGCATATTCGGTGGGATGAAAGTTCAGGAAGCTCTCTCGCCAAGGGCTTGAGACGACTCCTAGAAATTCAGCCAGGAGGAGCGCCACTTCCAGTAAATGATATTGAAGAGTGCCCCAATGAAAATCGGCCACAAAAAAATCGAACTTCTCTGGCCTCACGCGTGACAAATTCCAGAGGAAGTTGTCCTCGTCCAAATGAAAAGAGACCCGTAGGTCGGGAGCTGTCTTAGCTGTATCGGCATCGAAAACCGGAATGCCCCAATTCAAGCCAACGACGCGCAGGCCAAGGGCAAGCACGAGAGTCGCGGTCAATATCCAACGCTCCTTGCTTGAGGACGCTTCCAGTAACGCTTCCCGGTCCGTCATCTCCGAGCAAGTGGACGAGTCTGGTGCTGACCCTTGGGTCTGAACGGGAGTGGACTCTGACGTCTTTTGAAAATGAGGCGTTCGAGTCGCGTGAATCAACAGGAATCCTAACGCAACGACGAACAGCGTCATGCACAAGTGGCGGATCTGCAGTCTGAAGTGAGTTTCGGGCAACACCGCTACTTTGAAGGGTCTCTGCTCCAAATTAATTCTCTGCATGACGGCTAGCTGATCAGCGCCGATGACTGAAAGTTGGCGATCTTTGCTGTTAGCAATATAGATGTACCTACCGTCCGGGCCGACGGCCACTCCAAGAGCCTTTTCCCCGACAGGAATGTTGGCGATCTGCTTCCGTTGTGCCACGTCCACGACCGACAGGGATGCGGACCTAAAATTCGCCGTATACACAAACCGCCCGTCTGGCGAAGCCGCGATGCCTACTGGTCCCCGGCCCACAGGTATTTCTGCTTCGACTCGGTTGCGCCCGGTTGCGACGACTGAGACTGAGTTACTGCCGAAATTCGCCACATACAGCCAAACACCGTCCGGGCTCATTGCGAGTCCCTGCGGGACCATGCCGACGGATACTTTGTTAATGGCCACCTCTCGCTGAAGATCGAGCAGCCATACTTCGTGGCTTCCTTCGTTCGCCACATAAGCGAAGCGACTGTCATGAGAGACCACGATCCCAGCAGGCCCTCTTCCTACGGGGATTCGCCTGACCACGGCGCTGCTGCCTGCCGCTATCACAGCGACATCATTTCCCCTCTCGTGAGTGACGTAGATGTAGCTGCCGTCCGAGCTCACGGCGACCCAAGCAGGTAGCTCCGAACCAGTGGCAATATTCCGCAGCAATTCATGCCGGGATACGTCGATGACCGAAATCTCTTTAGATTGGGCATTGGCCACGTAGGCGCGCTGGCCGTCCGGTGAAAACGCCAACCCAAACGGTTCCTTGCCGACTGGAATTTCTTTCACCACCCTACCGCGTCCAAGGTCCAGGACACTGACTGTGTTCGATAAACTGTGGACCACGTATGCAAGCGGGCGGGCACCTGCAAGAGAGGCCAAGCAGCACAAGACGAGCGCGCTCAGAAGAAGGCACATCAACAACGCTGGTAAATTCAGCCTCTGGTTTGTCTTTTTGAAAATCACAGGGGGATGCAGAGAACGGTGAACCTAAGTCTACGTGCGGGCATTGACCGCCAGACTGGAATTCACCAAGCTTGCTGCCAGGACTTTGAGCCACCTGGGATGGGAACGAGGCACTACTTGCTAAATAAAAGCCTTGCCAAGAAAGCAGTCTTTATCAGAGTCTCAACCGCTTACTATTTCGTGTGCAATATCGAGTGCGGTGTGTGAAAACGGACCTTCCCAAATATAGGACCAGATACCACCACGGCTCAAAGAGGTTGCTTTTCTTGATTCTTAAATCGAGAGAAAAAATAGCTTCTGCAGCATAGCCAAATCGGAAGCCAGCGAAGTGACCACTACACTCGAAAGAGAGCAATGCCTGATACCGATGCCGAGATAACTCATCTCAATTCTGTCATTGAACCTGTCGCTGCTGCTGCAAGTCCGAATTCCGCATCGTTTGGGCAATGGTTCGCCCGTCTAGGTCGTCAGTGACACGCCAGGCCAGACTCGGAGAGCCACCCGACAACAGGGCTACAGCCCCTTTTAGCGCGTGATCCAAGAACTCAGAAGCGTTTTCTTGACTGCCTCGTGGACCCTGGTTCCTTTGATCTCGATTACATCGCAAGGGCATGTAAGACCGGTGGGCATCCCATCTACCAAGAGTCTGTAGAGAAGACCGGCATGAACGTCATACTTCTTCCTGAGGAAACCCTTGGCTGATTGTTCCCTGTAAAATCGCTCAATCCGAACTTCGAATTTCTTTTCCACCCTCTCCGGTCGTCGCAACAAGTGATGTACCATAATCGTCAGGCCAATCACCAACAGTGCTAACAACATTACAGCTAGCGCTACTAATATCAACTATCAACGTACCCAATAACAAAAGCGTCCACGTATTCATATTCCCCCTTTATTGACTCCCTTGCCTTGAGCACTTTATCCAGGAATTGAATGCTGATTGCTTCCAGTTTGGCACGGAAAATCCACCAGATCAAAGCTCGCTTCGAAAAGACAAGCTCGATTTGAGACGAAGGTCACAGGATGGGCGCTGTAAGTGAATTTCGCTGCTTCGACAGGAACGCAGAGCGCGAGCGTGTCAGTACTGCGTCTCGTTCCATCGCGGGTTCGAATACCTTCCACACCAGGAACTCTTCGTGGCCAAGAGCTCACATAACCTTCGATGAAGACGCGCAGCCAGAGAAGGCGGGAATGTCACTCAATTTGCTCCCACAATCCATCGACCTACAAACCAAATATTTTCCACTGGGCGGATGGTGAATTACGAAGTGCCTTCGAGGACTTCTCAAGGCACTTCGTGGCGCCCCTGAAAATCCGGGCAGACGGCTTCTCCAAACGCAGTTGTCACATGCGGCGAGCCTTTTGGTCCCCTTTTGCCACCGAGTATGACAATGCAGGTGAGGCAGGGTCGGCCGATATAGCCGGGCATGGTGAAAAAACGACTTAATGCCTGAGCGTGCTTGTTCTCAGCCGATCAATCCTCGCGAGCTTCCATCTGGTCGGCATCGAGTGAGGATCGCGTGCTACTCCGAAAAACAAGAAGTCACCCCCATCGACATGAGCCGCACTCTCGGACTCGTTCTGCTCGAACTCCGCGACCAGCGGCTCGTCAAGGCTTGCGCGAAGGCAAGGCAGGAATACCTAATGAACTCGCCTTCGCTTCTGAGGCGGAGAGCCCGACCGAGATGAACAACTTCTGCCAGCGCGTATATATGCCACTGCTTGCGAGCTGGACTGAGGAAGATTCCCTCCACGACTGGCATCACACCATTGGAGCCTGCTCATTCTGACTGGCGCGTCGCTCGCTTACGCAAGACTAAATAGGGCATCGCTCTTCAGGTGACTGCGGAGATGTACGGTGATCTGATTCCTGGAGCGACCATCCTATTCGTGGACAGGCTAGACAACCTGATCTCTCCGCGACAATCCGCAATACAGCCTTAGCAAAGCGTCGGGCAGGAATCTGAAAGATCTCAAAAAGTCCTTCGGAATGATTGGCTGGGAGGCAGGGATTCGAACCCCGATAGGCAGATCCAGAGTCTGCAGTCCTACCGTTGGACGACCTCCCAGCAGAGAAGAAGGGATCCTCGGAATCAGGGAGTTTTTAACACTGCGCAGCAGATCTTGTCAAATGGGGTTTTCGCAGTCAGCGCTGGCCCCACTGGGATTTGCAAAGGCTGGGGGCTCATGTTATCTTCACCCCTCATTAGCTCTGACTTGAGCAAGAGACCAACTGAGCCGGAGTGGCGGAATTGGCAGACGCACTAGACTCAAAATCTAGCGATGGTCACCCATCGTGGGGGTTCAAGTCCCCCCTCCGGCACCAGTTTGAAACTTCCTTCAGATCGCGCTGAGCCTTCAAGTTGCCTGCCGCGATTCATTTACCCTTCCATCCAAGTTTTCACTGCGCGTTGCTTTGAGGGAATCGACTCGAAGTCTTCACCATTTGTGCACGTGCTAAGATGGAACGATTCGATTCGTTGAGGTTTCCTCTGCACTCCGCAAACTTCCTCTCAGTCGCGGTCATCATTCCCGCCGTAAACGAGGAGCTGTCGATTGGCAAGGTCTTAAGGGACATTCCAAGTGACGTTCAGTGGGTGATTGTGGCTGACAATGGCAGCACAGACGGCACCGCTCGCGCCGCCCGCGAGCAGGGCGCTCAAGTCGTCTCAGAGCCGAGGCGCGGCTACGGCTTTGCCTGTTTGGCGGGTATCGCCAACCTGCCTGCTGGGGCCGAGATCGTGGTTTTCATGGACGGCGACTACAGCGACTATCCCGCTGAAGTGACCGACTTGGTGTCCGCATTGGTCGAGCACCAAGCGGATCTGGTCATCGGTTCCCGAGTGCTGGGCGAGCGTGAAAAAGGATCGTTGACCCCTCAACAGCGTTTCGGAAATTGGCTTTCGACTCAGATGATTCGCGTGCTGTACGGATTTTCTTACACAGACCTGGGCCCTTTCCGTGCCATTCGAACGGATGCTCTACAACGATTGAACATGCAGGACGTCACCTATGGCTGGACTGTCGAAATGCAGGTGAAAGCTCTCCAGCACCGAATGAAAGTCGTCGAGGTGCCTGTTCGCTATCGCAAGCGGATCGGAAAGTCGAAGGTTTCAGGAACCATCTCAGGCTCGGTTAAGGCAGGAGTTAAGATTCTATGGACCATCGGAAAGCTGGCGATCATGAAGCCAAAGATTGCGCATCGAGGATAGCTGCGCGGAGGTTCAGATCACCCAGTCAACTGAGTCTCTCCTCTAGGGTATGGGAGCCTCGCCCTCCCAAAATACGCCGATGGGTTTCTCTTCAAGTTTTGGGGCGGACGAGTGGGGTTCATCTGATGTGGCCCCACGCGACTGTTGGTGAAAGAAAGGAAATACGATGGAAGAATGCCTGAAGTACTACGCGGCCAGCTGCCAGACGGATCTGCCCAGCCCCCTCAACCGTGCAGAGATGAAACGCAACACGGAGCGCATATTGCGAATGATCGACCACGCGGTGGTCGGCTACGCGCCCTTCATGCCAGTCAAATTGGTGGTCTTTCCGGAGTTCGCTCACGCTGCGCCCGCTTATCTCACGTTGAGAGAGTTGCGCGAGAAACTCGCTGTTCCAATTCCAAACACCCATACAGAGAAGTTGCAAGCCAAGGCCAGGGAGTATTCGGTCTATATTCAAAGTGGAACCATGCTTGAGACGGACGACAAGTGGCCGGGTGCTGTCTTCAACACCACTTGTCTCATTGGACCAGACGGAATTGTGACCAAATACCGCAAAGTCAATCCCTGGATTCCTTGGGAAGTGCACACCAGTCCACATGACATCGAAGGTTACGACGAAGCGCTGTTCCCAGTTGCCCAGACCCCCATCGGCAAAATTGGCACCGCGATCTGCTACGACTGGCTGTTCCCAGAATCTTTGCGCCAGCTGACAGCCAATGGTGCGGAGATCCTCGTTCGAGTGTCGGCTTACATGGATCCGTTTGGCGGCACAGAACCAATGGATTGGTGGACTGTAGTGAATCGCTGCCGCGCCCTCGAAAACCTGGCGTACGTCGTAGCCGCAAACCAGGGCGCAAGCTTGAAACACTATCCACCCTTTTCCTGGCCGGGGGGCAGCATGGTGGTGGATTACGATGGCCGGCTTCTGGCGCAAGCCTCACCGGGCCCGGGAGAACGCATTGTCGTGGCACCGATCAATGTGGAGATGCTGCGCTACGAGCGCAAGATGAGACGCGCACACCAGATGATCGCTCATCTCAGAACCGAGTGTTATCCAATGTATCGTCGTAGTTTTCTGAGTGGATTGTCTGACCCTGGGTGGCCTCAGGACCTGAGCGTGACCGACCAGGAATTGCGCATCGATCGGGCCAAGCGCCGGATGGGATACTTGGGTGAAGCGGAGAATGCTCCAACACCGAATATTCAGGAACTTCTGGATAAGCCCACTGACGAGTACTCAAAGTAAGGGGACGCCCGCAGCGTCCCCCTTAACTCAAGCAAAGCCGACTCATTACCACCGGTCTCCGTTCTTGCGTGTTTTCATGTCGTAGATGAGTCCGGCCACGCCTCCAGAAATCGCTCCAATTGCGGCACCCTTTTTGCCACCTGCAATAGCACCGATCCCAGCTCCGGCCGCAGTGCCGCCCCCGATGATGATGGCCTCTTTCTGCCAACTACGGTTTCCTGATTCGCTTGACTGCACTGCCCGACGTGGGCGAGCGGCTGGCTCGTAGGCTGCGCTCTGCGCCATGGGGCGGTAAACCACAGGCACAGCTTGCGGTTGCGCGTTCTCATAAGGTAGCGGTGCTGCCGATCCCACGTTGATGACAACGGGCACGGGCTTTCC
>Ga0075418_10004293_pt1 | contig 16261 bp, 19 predicted proteins | sample SoiMetdeltSBSDD2_FD_81776 | JGI IMG/M metagenome (GOLD analysis project Ga0075418, IMG submission 81776) | Bulk soil microbial communities from a Populus tree surrounding site in Tennessee, USA - Soil MetaG P. deltoides SBSDD2 | ecosystem: Environmental > Terrestrial > Soil > Tree plantation...
CCATCAATCTCGGCTTCGTCGATCTCGGGCACATTGATTTGCTGGTCGCGGAGGGGTTCTATTCCAACCGCACCGACTTCATCCGCACCGCGATCCGCAATCAGGTCCTCACGCACGGCGAGGTCCTGAAGAACAGCGTCGCACGCCGGTCAATGGTGCTGGGGCTGCAGCGCTTCACCCGCCGGGATCTTGAAAAGCTGCTCGCCGCCGGAGAGCAGCTGCACATCCACGTGCTGGGCCTCGCGACCATCGACGACGACGTTCCCGCGCAACTCGCCCTGAGCACGATTGCCTCGGTCGTGGTGCTTGGCGCCTTGCGCGCCAGTCCCGAAGTGAAGGCTGCCCTGGCCGAGCGCATCCGCTAGTTTTCGGCTCCCCTGAAAGGAATCACGATTTGAAAAACGAATTGCCATTCGGCCTGCTCGAGGCGACTCAACTCACGCGCGCAGGGCGTCTTGTCGAAGCCACCGCCGCGATTCAGCGGGCCCTTCGGCAGCGGCCAATGTCCGAACCCGCTGCCAACGAAGCCGTGCCGGGCCGGATCATCGACGCGGAATTTTCAAGAGTCGAAGAAGGAAATTTCATCAGCGGGTCCTATGGATGTCAGGCCGGGACGCGCCCCTACAAGCTCTATATCCCCGCTGGCTACGCCGGCAAGCCGCTGCCGATGATCATGATGCTCCACGGCTGTACGCAAACACCCGACGATTTTGCAGCCGGCACACGCATGAATGCGCTAGCCGAGGAGCGCGGATGTTTCGTTCTCTATCCCGCGCAGACGCGTGCGGCCAACCGCTCGCGATGCTGGAATTGGTTCAAGCGGGGTGACCAGCGACGAGACCAGGGCGAACCGGCAATCATCGCCGGCATGACGCGCGAAGTCGTGAGCCGCTATGGAATCGACGCCCGCAAGGTGTACGTGGCCGGGCTATCGGCCGGTGGCGCCATGGCTGCCGTCATGGGTGCGGCTTACCCGGATCTCTATGCGGCCATCGGCATCCACTCGGGGCTCGCCGTCGGCAGCGCGCACGACGTTCCGTCCGCCTTCGCCGCCATGCGAGGCACCCCGCCGCCGTCACCTCGAGGCGGCGTCCCAGCATCCGGCGCCACACCGGTCATCGTGTTTCACGGCGACCGGGATACGACCGTGCACCCGCGCAATGGCGAGCACGTCATCCTTGAGTCGACGGATCGCAGCGCGGCTTCGAACACTCTCTCGGTGGAACGGGGTCAAGTGCCCGGCGGTCACGCTTACACCCGCACCGTCCACGCGGACCCGAAGGGCCGCGTCATCCTCGAGCACTGGCTTGTGCACGGCGCTGGACACGCGTGGTCGGGCGGAAGCACGCGCGGGTCGTACACCGATCCAAAAGGGCCCGACGCTGCGCGGGAGATGATCCGCTTTTTCTACCAGAGCGAAAGATCGGGTTCGGTTCCCTAGCGCTTGGCTCGGCGCTTCGCGTTCGCCTTGCTGCGCAGCTTGGCCCGCGTAGCTTTGAAGCGCGCCGCTTTCGATGCCTGCCGGCCTGGCGCCTTCGCCTTCCGCAGGGCCGCGGCGTGCGCCGATGCCACCAGGGCCTCTGCCGGCTTCGCCGCTGGCGCCTCCTCGGTGGGGATCACGGCCACTCTAGGAGAATTCGTAGAAGCATCCGCAGGAGCATTTGCCCGCACGGCCGCAGCGTGCGCCGATGCCCACATTGCCTCTCCGGTCTTCAGCGCCAACTGGGTCCACATCGTGAAAGGGTTTAAAAACAGGCGCGGCGGCTTCTCGGGGTCCATGTCGATTCCTCGTGGAGGCTCAGGGCTAGCAGCAAGGGCTATGCCCGCGGCCTTCGCGCGCCCCGCGTTCGGGGGCGCACAGACCCAGGCGCTCGCATGCCCGAAACTGCGAAATGAACGATTCCTGGCTGAGAGGATTGGTCATGCTGGCGACCGTGCTCCTGGTGCTGCATGCCGTCGGCGCATGGGCGTACGCCGCGCTCGGGGTCGCAGCCGCAATCGTGTCGGCGGTGCTGGTCGGTGCCGTCTCCATTTTCAGCGCGCGCATGGCCGGGAAAGGCAACAACGCGTGGTTTGTCGTGCCGACGATCGTCTTCACGGCGGTGCCCCTCGCCGCCGTCCTGTGGAGGCTGTCCGCCGTTGAACAGAGCTGGTGGACACGCGCCGCCGAGTTCACGCCTTTTCTAACCGGTTTTGCGGCGCCCGTGCTTCTGCTCTTGATGGTCTACCTGAGGCTGGGACGGCGCAACGCTATCTCGGCCGATCCACTCCTGTAACGAATAGATCCAGGCTGTCCCGGACGCCCTCCGCCGCCTGTTCGCCAGGGCGCCCTGCGTCTGCAAGCGCCGGGGCCGTGACCATTCCCGATGCAATGCGGATCTCGGGAAGCGAACGGTCGACGAGATCGCGCAATTTCAACAGGCTATCCTCGAGCACGGAACCGGTCGCTCCCATCAAGCCGATGTTTCCGACCTTGAGGGCATCGAGGGCTCTGAGGGCGGTATCGAGCAGTTCGCGCTGCTCGTCCGCCAGGCTGCCCAGGCGGTCATGCAAGGCCTTCGCACCTTCGGTGGCACTGGATGAATGTTGGTGACGCACGTAGGCCGAAACGGCGTTCGCAATCGATTGGTCCAGCAAGCGGTTGAAGGTGTGGAACTCATCGACCGAAATCGGCGCATCCATTTCCTTGGCGAGCTCGGTAATCGACTGGCAGAGATCGCCGTAGTCGTGGACCACCTGCTCCACGGTGTATCCGAGCTTGAACAGCTCGGCGCCGTGCAAGCCGGCGGTCCGGCCCGCCTCGACCGAGCCGGGCGTCTCCAGTGAGTAGCCAAAAATGGCGTCTTCCGGCGGCGTCGGCACTGCCTCCTCGCAGACCAGCGCCACGAACAACTGGTCGAGGATGAGCGGCACGCCGTATTGCAACTCGGTCGCGGTTGCGGGCGGCGAGGACCTTTGGGCCACCTTCAACCGGCAACGGTCGATCAGATTCTCCCGGTTCGCGCGCAACAGCTCGGTAAGCATCCTGGAAGACTAGCGGCAACAACGATGCGATTCTGTGCGCCGCCATACATAGGCGCATCCTGCTGGCGCCTATGTGCGTTAACGGACAGAGTCGGGCGGTCGGTTGGGGAATAGTCACGCTCCGGATCGCCAAGGAAATCCCCATGAGAAATAAAAAGATTCTGGCTTCGACGGTTTCTGTTGTGGCGGGCGTCGCGCTCCTCGGCGGGCTCGGATGGATCACCACGGAAAAGGCCGACGCGCAGGCGCAAGCGGCCCGCAAGCCGCTAACCGAGAACGACCGCCAGGTTCGCGCGCACGCGCAGCGCACGATCGAGGAAGGCATGCGGATTTTTCGCTTCGACACCTTCGGCTCGGAGGCCTTCTGGGGCGATGCCCTGCAGCTGCACAAGGCCATCGCCGGCGAGAAAAACGGCGGCGTCGGCGGCGGTGTCAGCCCGAAGACCGCGCTGTCGGTCGGGCTGAAAGTGGACGCGGAGGCATTGCCCGCCGAACTGGTCGCGGGAATCAAGGCCGGCAAGGTCGACCTAGACGATCCCGCCACGACCCTCGCGCTGCTCAAGCTGAACGCCGTGGTCGGCGTGACCGGCAGGTTCGACCAGGCCGGGCGCATCCAGTCGATGGGCATCCAGTGCGCGTTCTGCCATTCGAACGTCGACGACTCCTTCGCTCCCGGCATCGGCAGGCGGCTCGACGGCTGGGCGAACCGCGACCTGAATGTCGGCGCGATCGTCTCGCTTGCGCCGAACCTGAAGCCCCTCACCGATCTGCTCGGGGTCGACGTGGCGACGGTGAAGAAAGTGCTCGCGAGCTGGGGGCCCGGCCGCTACGACGCGGAGCTCGACAAGGACGGCAAGGCGCTTCGCCCGGACGGCAAACAGGCGGGGACGCTGATCCCGCCGGCGTTCGGTCTGGCCGGGGTGAATCTGAGCACCTGGACCGGCTTCGGCTCGATGCCGTACTGGAACGCCTACGTCGCCGTAACTCAGATGCACGGCACGGGCACCTTCTTCGACAAGCGCTTCGCCGACAAGGACCAGTACCCCGTAGCGGCGAAGAGCGGCGCAGCGAAGAGCGCCTCGGCCGGCAACACCCGCGGCGCATCCGACTTGACCACCTCGAAGCTGGCGGCGCTGCACTTCTATCAGCTTGCCATTCCCGCGCCGCAGCCTCCGCAGGGCAGTTTCGACAAGGCAGCGGCCGCGCGCGGGAAAGAGCTCTTCGACGCAAAGGCGCAGTGCGCGAGCTGCCACGTGCCGCCGCTCTTTACCGAGCCCGGGCACAACCTGCACACGCCGGCCGAGATGGGCGTCGATTCGTTCCAGGCCGAGCGCTCGCCGACGCACATGTACCGCACCGCCCCGCTCGCGGGACTGTGGACGCACCAGAAAGGCGGCTTCTACCACGACGGCCGCTTCGCCACGCTCAAGGATGTTCTCGAGCACTACAACGGCCACTTCAAGCTCGGGCTGAGCGACCAGGAAAAAGTCGAGCTGACCGAGTATCTGAAGTCCCTATAGCAGACAAGGATTCATCATGGCCAGGCTCGTCAAGCGCTTTCGCAAACAACCGTACGCCGTGACCCTGGGCGCAGAGACTGCGTCCATTTGCGGCTGCGGCCTCTCCGCCACGCAGCCGTTCTGCGACGGCACCCACGTGATTACCGAGTCGGAAGGGCCGGACAAGCTCTATTGGTACGACGACGCGGGAGGGCGGGACGTTGTCGTCGGCAGCTATCCGGACATCCGCAGCGACAAGCAAGTCCAGGAGGCTTAGCAGTTCCGTGCTAGCAGCCGTCACAGCATGAGTGCGGTAGCGTACAAATCGGTGTATAAAGGGTCATGGTCAAGGGGCGCAGCATTCCAAGCCCTGATCCCAGGGCCAACCAGCTTCTAGCCTCGCTGCCAGAGCCCGATTACGAGGACCTCGCTGCAAAGCTGGAACGCGTTCCGATGCCGCTGGGAATGGCGGTCTACGAGTCGGGCGGCGCGCAGGGCTTCGTGTACTTCCCGGCCGACAGCATCGTCTCGCTGCTCTACGTTCTCGAGGACGGCGCCTCCACCGAGATCGCGGTCACCGGCAACGAGGGGCTGGTGGGCATCGCCCTCTTCATGGGCGGCGAGAGCACGCCGAGCCGCGCAGTGGTGCAGAGCGCCGGCCACGGTTACCGCGTGCGCGGCGCAATCCTGAAGAAGCTCTTCGAATCGAGCGGCAATGTGCAGCACCTGCTGCTGCGCTTCACCCAGGCGCTCATCACGCAGATGACGCAGACCGCGGTCTGCAACCGGCACCACGCGGTGGACCAGCAGCTTTGCCGCTGGCTGCTGCTGATGCTCGACCGGCTTGATTCCAGCGAAGTGCTGATGACGCAGGAGCTGATCGCGAACATGCTGGGGGTGCGCCGCGAGGGCGTCACCGAGGCGGCGGGCAAGCTCCAGGCCGAGGGCCTGATCGAGTACCGCCGCGGCCGCATCCGCGTTCTCGACCGCCACCGCCTCGAAGCGCGCGTGTGCGAATGCTACTCGGTGGTCAAGCGCGAGTACGACCGGCTGCTCGCGCGCCCCGAGGCGGCCCTCGCAGCGCCCGCCCGAGCGTGAGGCCCTGCACCACGATGGAAAAGACCACCACCACGTAGGTCACCGCGATGATCGGGTCGCGCCACGGGCTCGCCGGAAGAGCGAGGGCGAGGGCGACCGAGATGCCGCCGCGCAGCCCGCCCCAGGTCAGCATGGCGATCACGTAAGGCGGAAACTCGGCCCGCAGGACCGGCACGAGCGCGGCGAGCCCCACCGACAGAAAGCGCGCCACCAGCACCGCGGGAATCGCGAGCGCCGCGGCCCAGAGGTAGCGTGGATTGAAGTCCACGCGCAGGAGCTCGAGTCCGATCATCACGAACAGCACCGCGTTCAGGATCTCGTCCACGAGCTCCCAGAAGATGGCGACCCGCTCGCGCGTGAGCGCGGACATCGCATTGCGCGGGCCGTGGTTGCCGATGAGCATGCCGGCCACCACGATGGCGATGGGACCGGAGACGTGCAGGGCGATCGCCGCCGCATAACCCCCCATGACTACGGCGAGGGTCAGGAGGATCTCGACCTGGTAATGGTCCACGCCCGCGAGCATGCGCCACGCGAGATAGCCGATGGCGAGGCCGAAGAGCGCGCCGCCCAGAACCTCGCGCGCGAAGAGCTCCGCGACGCGGGCCGCGCCCGCGGATTCGCCGCCCAACGCCACGCCGAGCAGCAGCACGAAAAGCACCAGCGCGAAGCCGTCGTTCAGCAGCGACTCGCCCGCCATTTTCGCCTCGAGTGACTTTTCCGTGCCCGCCGACTTGAGGATCGCAAGCACCGAGATCGGATCGGTAGGCGAGATGAGCGCCCCGAAGAGCAGGCACCAGAGCAGCGGCACGGGATGCGCCAGCGCCGCGAAGATTGCGTAGGTCGCAAGGCCGACGAGCGCGGTGGAGACCACCACGCCGAGGCTCGCCAGAAAACCCACCGCCCATTTGCGCTGCGCGATTTCGCCCAGGTTCACCCGCAGCGCGCCGGCGAAAAGGAGAAAGCTGAGCATGCCTTCGAGCAGCGCCTGGTCGAGCTTCACCCCGCCGAGAACCTGCTGCGCGAGCGCCTCGGAGCCCACGCCCAGCCGGCCGAGTGCGACCACCGCGAGCGACGTCGCGAGCGCGAACAGCAGCATCGCGATGCTCGCCGGCAGCCGGATGAAGCGGTAGTTGGCCCAGCTGAACAGCGCGGCAAGCGCGATGAGCAGTGCGGCCGCATTGAAAGGCCCCATGCGCCGCTACATGACTACGCGCGGCGCTTCAGGAGCCGAACCACTGCGCCGCAAGAGCCTCGCTTTCGAAGCAGCGCGCATTCAGGCCCGCGGCGCGCAATTCGGCTTCGGTCTTTCGATAGACCGCGCCGCTGCCCGGCGTGGCCGGCACCAGTGCGAGGCGGAAATCCGGGGGCGCTACCAGCATGAGAATCTTGAGCAGATCGCGCACAGCGAGGCAGCGTTGCATGTCCTCATCGCCACCCTTGAGCAACGCGCCGTGCATCCGGGTCGTCGCACAGAACGCGGCGAACTCGGCGCACAGCGCAGGCAGCTCTTCGAGGCTGCAGGCGGTGAAGTCGGCGTGCAGGCGGGCGTCGTACTTCTGGATCCGGCTCGAAGCCGTCGAGGTCGTTTCCATGGCGCCATTCTCGGCGCGCCACGCGCTGCATTCTGTACGGCGGCGAACAGAGGCCCGTTCGATCTTTATTTCTTCTTCTTCAGCAGCGCGTCCAATCCATCGAATGCGCGGTGGGTCGCGCCCTTGGTCTTAGGTTGCGATTCCGATTTTTCGAACTTCGCATCCTCGACCCGGGCGTGCTCGTTCTCGTGGCAGTACACGCACAGCAGCTCCCAGTTGCTGCCGTCGGGCGGATTGTTCTCGTGGTTGCCGTCCTTGTGGTGCACGGTGAGCTCGCGCAGGCGCTGTCGATCGAACTCGCGCGCGCAGCGGCCGCAGATCCAGGGCAGGATCTTGAGCGCCTGCTCGCGGTAGGAGCGGGCACGCTCCTGCTGCGCTTTCTTAGCCTGGGCGACGAGGTCGTCGAGCTTGGCCACGGCCCTACTATAGGCCAGGCTGTCCATGCCCTTCCATGTGACGGAGTTGGCGCCGGCGCCGCGAAATGCGGAACCAGTTCCGCTCGCTCACTTTCCCTCACTTAGAACCCGCGTTAAGCCCTGTTATTCCTCTTGTCCGGGGTCGACGCGCTTGCAACCATGGCGTCCTCAGCTTGGATGTACCCCAACATACAAGGGAGACGGCAATGAACAAGTTCAAGATGATGGTGCTGGTTGCATCGATGGGCGCCCTCTCCTCCGCCTTCGCGGCGGCGGACCGCGTGCTCGGCGAGAAGCTCGACAGCGGCCTCGGCCAGCTCAGCGCGAGCTACACGGCGTGGGAATACATGCCGAAAGGCCGCCTGGCCGGCGAGAGCCTCGACAACGGCCTCGGCAGCCTCGGCGCCGACTACACCGCCTGGGAATACATGCCCGCGGGCGCAGTCCTGGGCGAAAGCCTGGATAGCGGCCTCGGCAGCCTCGGCTCCGAATACACCGCCTGGGAATTCATGCCGGCCGACCGGGTCCTCGGCGAGAGCCTCGACAGCGGCCTCGGCTCGCTGACCCGCGAGGACCTCGAGCAGTACCTGCCGTCGTCGACGGTCGTGCGCACGGCGCTCAGCCGTTAAGTACCTTAACCTCATCACTAACTGAAGCGAAGAAAAGGGCCACCATGCGCACCCCCGTACGTGCATTGACCCAACTCGCCGCGGCCGCCTTGCTTGCCAGCGCGATCAGCGCGCAAGCGCAGCCCGCCGGCGTCAACGCGAGCCGCATCCTGATCGGGCAGTCGGCGCCGCTCACTGGCGCCAACGCCGAGCTCGGCAACGACATCCGCAACGGCGCCCTCGCCTATTTCCGCAGGGTGAACGAGGCGGGCGGCGTGCACGGCCGCAAGATCGAGCTCGTCAGCCTCGACGACGGCAACCAGGTGCCGAAGGCGGAAGCCAACACCAGGAAGCTGGTCGAGGAAGACGGCGTGTTCGCCCTCTTCGGCTACGCCAGCGCGACGCTGTCGCGCCCGGCGCTGCCGATCGTGGAGAAGCACAAGGTGCCGTTCGTCGCGCCGTTCACCGGCGCCGACCCGATGCGCGTGTTCAACAAGCACGTGTACAACATGCGCGGCAGCTACGCCGAGGAGCTCGACAAGATCGTCGACCACTTCGAGCCGCTCGGGGTGAAGCGCTTCTCGATCGTGTACTACGACGACGTGGTCGGCCGCGAGAACCTGACGGCGGTCGAGCGCGCGCTCGCCAAGCGCAACCTGAAGCCGGTGTCGGTCGCGGCCTTCGCCGATCGCGCCAAGCCCGACATCGAGGGCGGCCTCAAGCAGATCGCCGCGGGCCAGCCCGACGTCGTCATCCTGACCACCCTGTACAAGGCCACCGCCGACTTCATCCGCCTGGCGCAGAAGTCCGGCATGGGCGCGTCGATGGCGAGCAACTCCTTCCCCGGCGCGAGCCCGCTCGCGAAGGAGCTCGGCAAGGAAGGCCAGGGCACCATCGTCGCCACCGTCGTGCCGCCGCCGACCAAGCGCTCGCTGCCGGTGGTGTCGGAATACCAGCATGACATCGAGCTCCAGACCGGCGCGAAGAACTACTCGTTCACCTCGCTCGAGTCGTACATCGGCGCCAAGGTGGTGGTCGAAGCCCTGAAGCGCGCCGGCCCGAAGCCGACCCGCGAAGCCTTCACACAGGCGCTCGACTCGATGAAAGCCTTCGACGTGGGCGGCTACTCCGTCACCTTCGCGCCCGACAACCATAACGGCAGCTCGTTCGTCGAGCTCACCGTCATCGGATCGGGTCTGAAGTTCAACTACTAAGGAATTGCCGGACGCGGGGAGAGAAGTACCAGACGGGGGGCAATAACTAGAAGAAAACGCGGGCTCGGCGGGGCAACTCGCCGGGCCCGCATGCCATCTGGGGGTGCAATTCGGGGTCAGAGCCCGAATTCGTTTTTGCGTACGCGAAAACAAATTCGGGCTCTGACCCCGAATTACACTCGTTCCCGCATGCCCTTGCTGACCCTGATCGAAGGCAGCCTCGCGTACGGGGAGCTGCCGCTCCTCGACCGCGCGTCGTTCTCCCTGGAGAGCGGGGAGCGCCTCGGCCTCATCGGCCGCAACGGCACCGGCAAGTCCTCGCTCCTCGCGGTGATCGCCGGCCAGACCGCGCTGGACGACGGCGAGCTGCGCCGGCGCGACGGCCTGTCGATCGCGCTGGTGGAGCAGGAGCCCGCCCTCCCCGACTGGAGCGCGATCCGGAAGAAGCACAAGCTCGCCGAGTTCCTCGACCGTTTCGGCCTGAAGGCCGACGCCGCGCCGGCGGACATGTCGGGCGGCGAGAAGAAGCGCGCCGCGCTCGCCGCGGCGTTCGCCCTCGAGCCCGAGCTTCTGCTGCTCGACGAGCCTACCAACCATCTCGACATCGACGGGATTCTGAGGCTCGAGGAACTGCTGCTGAGGCAGCCTGCCGCGATCGTGGTCACGCACGACCGCGCCTTCCTCGACCGGGTGGCGACGCGCATTCTCGAGCTGGACCGGGGCCGGATTCTCTCCTTCCCGGGCAACTATTCCCGCTACGAAGCGCTGAAGGCCGGGCAGCTCGAGGTCGAGGCCGTGGTGCGGCGCAAGTTCGACAAGTTCTGGGCCCAGGAAGAAGCCTGGATCCGCAAGGGCATCGAGGCGCGGCGCACCCGAAACGAAGGGCGCGTGCGGCGCCTGGAGCGGCTGCGCGAGGAGCGCGCCGCACGGCGTGCACGCGCCGGCGAGGTGAAGCTCGCGATCGCCGAAGGCCAGCGCTCCGGCAGGCTGGTATGCGAATTCCAGGGCGTCTCGAAATCCTTCGGCGCAAGAACGATCGTGAAAGGGCTCGACCTCGTGGTGAGCCGCGGCGACCGTATCGGCCTGATCGGCCCGAACGGCGCCGGCAAGACCACGCTCGTGAAACTGATCCTCGGCACGCTCGCGCCCGATGCGGGCAGCGTGCGCCTGGGCGCGAACGTGCAGCCCGCGTACTTCGACCAGCTGCGCGAGGCGCTCGATCCGGAGAAGACCGTCGCCGAGACCATCAGCCCGGGCTCCGAGTGGGTGGAGAGCGCCGGCGGGCGCAAGCACGTCATGAGCTACCTCGGCGACTTCCTCTTCCCACCGCGGCGTGCCGCCTCGCCGGTGCGCATGCTCTCGGGTGGCGAACGCAACCGCCTGCTGCTGGCGCGGCTTTTCGCGAAGCCCGCCAACGTGCTGGTGCTCGACGAGCCGACCAACGACCTCGACATCGAGTCGCTCGAGCTGCTCGAGGCGGCGCTGCAGGACTATGCCGGCACCATCCTCCTGGTGTCGCACGACCGCGCGTTCCTCGACAACGTCGTCACCCAGACGCTCGCCGCCGAGGGCGATGGCGTGTGGCGCGAATACGCCGGTGGCTATGCCGACTACCTCCGCCAGCGCCCCGCCCCGGTTGTCGACCCCCTGACAAGGGGGTCGCGGAGCGAGGCGCAGCGGGGGGTTTCTCGGCGGGTGAAGCTTTCGTACAAGGAAACCCGCGAGCTCGAAGCGCTGCCGGGCGAGATCGAGGCGCTCGAGGCCGAGCAGCACGCGCTCACCGACAAGATGAACGCGCCCGACTACTTCAAACAAGGCCCCGAAGCGTTGCGCGCCGACCGCGCAAGAAGCGCCGAGATCGAGGCGCTGCTCATGGAGAAGCTCGAGCGCTGGCATGCCCTCGAGGAGCGAATTCGGGGTCAGAGCCCGAATTAGTTTTCACGTACGTAAAAACGAATTCGGGCTCTGACCCCGGAACTTCAGCACCATGCATCACCTCCTGGCCGGCCCGGGTTTCGCAACACCCGTGCCATGCCGAGGCCACGGCGGACGGCGCTTGTGCCATGCTACTGCGCACCACCACTGTGCGGGGGTCGGCGGTTTCGCCCCGATTCAGTTCACCAGAGGAGACATGCATGAGTAGCACGGTTCCGAATCATGCCCTGCGCCAACTGCGCGCCGGGAAGCTCGCCATCGGCCTCGGGCTGCGCCAGGCGCGCACCGTCGACACCGCCCAGATGGCCGCGACCTGCGGCTTCGACTGGCTGTTCATCGACTGCGAGCACAACTCGATGGACCCCGACACCGCGGCGCAGATCGCCGCGGCCTCGCTCGCGGTGGGCGTGACGCCGATCGTGCGGGTGGCGGGGTTCGAGCACTGGCACGCCTCGCGCATGCTCGACAACGGCGCGCAGGGAATCGTCTTCCCGCACGTCGACAGCGCCTCCGAGGCGCAGCGCGTCGCCAACGCGTGCCGCTTCCCGCCCGTGGGCAAGCGCTCGATGGGCGGCGGGCTGCAGCAGCTCGGCTTCGCCACGATGGCGGTGGGCGAAGCCGCGCGCATCGTGAACGAGGAGACCCTCGTCGTGGTGATGATCGAGTCGCCGCAGGGCGTGGCCAACTGCGAGGAGATCGCGGCCGTGCCGGGCGTCGACGCGCTGCTCATCGGGACCAACGATCTCTGCTTCGAGCTCGGCATCCCCGGCCAGTTCAACGACCCGCGCGTCGCGGAGGCCTACAAGAAGGTCATCGCGGCGTGCCGCCGCCACGGCAAGTTTCCGGGGATGGGCGGGATGTACACGCCCGAGCTCCTCGAGCGCCACATCGGCATGGGCGTGCAGCTGATCCTCGCCGGGTCCGATTTCTCGCTCCTCATGCAGGCGGGCGCCGCGCGCGCCTCCCTGGTGCGGAAATTCGGGCCCCAGGGATAATTGAATTCATGAATTACAACCCCGAAGCAAAATTCGAGATCGAAGTCCACGAGCTGCCGTTCCGCCGCACCGAGCGCGGGCGCCAGCTCATGGCGCGCGTCTACCAGCCGCTCGGCGCGGGTCCGTTTCCGGTACTGCTCGACCTGCACGGCGGCGCCTGGAACGACAAGGACCGCTTCGCCAACGAGCCGATGGCGCGCGCGATCGCGGCGAGCGGCGTGCTGGTGGCGTCGATCGACCTGACGCTCGCGCCCGAGGCGCCCTACCCCGCCTCGGTGCAGGACGCGAACTACGGCGTGCGCTGGCTGAAGTGGAAGGCACCCGGCTGGAAGGGCGAGCCCGCGACGCTCGGCGTGCTCGGGAGCTCGACCGGCGGCCACCTCGCGCAGCTCGTCGGCATGCGCCCGCGCGACGCGCGCTACGGCGCGCTCGCGCTGCCCGAGGCGCGCGGCGTCGACGCCACGGTGCGCTACATCGCCACGCGCTCGCCGATCAGCGACCCTTACGCGCGCTACCTGCAGGCCGAGAAGAGGAAGCGCGCCGACATGATGCAGAAGACCAAGAACTGGTTCGTGCCCTGGGACTCGATCTACGAGGCGAATCCGCAGCAGATCCTCGAGCGCCACGAGCCGGCGACGCTGCCGCCGATCCTGATCATGCAGGGCTCGCTCGACGACAACGTGCTGCCCGCGCTGCAGGAGAAGTTCGCCGCCGCCTACCGCGCGGCGGGCGGCGAATGCAAGCTCGAGGTGTTCGAGAACTGCGACCACATGTGGGTCGCCGAGCCCGGCCCGCAGACCGACCGCGCGCACGAGATGCTCAAGGACTGGATCGAGAAGCACTACCGGTGAAATCGGGGTCAGCCCCGATCTGGAGCAAGCCCGGTTTTCGCTCAGCGCGGCAGCGCACAGACGGCTGCGCGGGCGACGCGCAGCCTGCACCATGACCTTTCAGGAAGAAATCGCCGACCTCAGGAGGCGCATCGCCAAGGCGCAATCCGACCGCGACACCTGGCGCGACTCTGGCAAGCAAGAGAACTACCTCGAAGCGTATTCCATGGTCGAGGCGCTCGAGCTGCAGCTCGAGGGAATGCGCCGGCAGGGCCTGCTCGCTTTCGGCGAGAGCCAACATCCGGCGGCCGGCCCCGTGGCAGCCGGACCCTCCGACGAACGCGAGCGGCTGATGTCCGAACACTCGATCACCTTCAACGGGCGCCACTACCAGTTTGGCCGCTACCGCTACGACCACCTGGCCGATGCTGTCAGTTATTCGCTGCTGCAGCGCTCGATGCCCCGCGGCAGTCATGCGGCGGATCTCGGAGATCCCGAGCCGATGCCCGAAGAGATCGAAGCGCCGGACCGATCGCAGCGCGCGCTCATGGACGAGCTCGACATCAGCTTCAGCGACGGCGCCTATCACCTGGGGGCCTATCGATACGACCGGCTGGCCGACGCGGTTGCCTACGCGCGCGTGCAGCACCGCGAACAGGGCTAGCAGCTCAAGAAGCAGCCGCGGGTCCGAGTCCGGTTTTGTATGATGGCGGCATGCCGGCCGCCGACTTCCGCACGCAGGTCGAGGCGTTGCGCCCGTACCTCCTGCGCTACGCCTCACTGCAGCTCCGCAACCGAGAAGCGGCCGAGGACGCAGTGCAGGAGACGCTGCTGGCCGCGCTCGCCTCTCAGGCGAGCTTCGAGGGCCGCTCGAACCTGCGCACCTGGCTCACCGGCATCCTGAAGCACAAGTGCATCGACGCGGTGCGCAAGGCGAGCCGCGAAAGCCCGCTGCCGGGCGAGGACGCCGATTCGGCCGCCGCCGACTTCGACGCGCTCTTCGACGAGCGCGACCACTGGCGCGAGCACCCCAAGCCCTGGGAGGATCCCGACGGGGCGCTCCAGCAGAAGCAGTTCCTGCAGGTGCTCGAGGCTTGCCTCGCCGGGCTCCCCGCGCGCACCGCGCAGGTGTTCATGCTGCGCGAGCATGCCGGCCTCGAGACCGGCGAGATCTGCGAGCAGCTCTCGATCAACGCCAACCACTGCTGGGTGCTGCTCTACCGCGCGCGCATGGCGCTGCGCCTGTGCCTGGAAAAGAACTGGTTCGGCAAATGAATCTCTCGTGCAAGCGCGCCACCGAGCTCCTGTCCGAAGAGCAGGACCGCGACCTCAGCTTCCAGGAGTGGACCGCGCTCCAGGCGCACCTCGTCATCTGCAGGGGCTGCCGCGCGGTGAGCGGGCAGTTCAAGTTCCTGCGTCAGGCGCTGCAGAGCCTCGTGGAAAAAGAAAAATAGAATTCAGGCGGTCTGCGCCACCCGCTCGCCGGTGCGCTTGGAAAGCTCGTGCACGATGATGCCCTCCATCGGGTCGACCGGGTCGTCCCACGGCGCGCGCTCGAGCATGCGCTGCGTGTCGTCGATGCCGGCCTGCCAGCGCGCGCGGATGCCGTCGCGAGAGAAGTCGATGTCCTTGAAATAGTCCTCGCTCGCGAGCGCCGGCGCCAGCAGCCGCACCACGTGCATCACGGTGGCGCAGCCCCACGAGGCGAGCTCTTCGCACTCCTTCTTCTTCCTAGCCTCGGACGGCATGTGCCGGACCAGCTCGCGGATCACGTGGCGCAGGCGGTGGATCTGCTTCTGGCGCTTGATCTGGGCGTCGGCGCGGCTCGCGTAGTGGATGTCCTTCTGCCGTCCCAGGACCTCCCACACCGACTGCGGCTCGGGACCGGTCGGCTGCCAGACGTTGACCGCGAAGATCACCGAGTCGCGCCGCGGATGGTCGTCGAGCACCGCCTCGACCGGCGTATTCGAATAGATGCCGCCGTCCCAGTACGCCTCGCCGTCGACCCGGATCGCGGGAAAGGCCGGCGGCAGGGCGCCCGAGGCCATGATGTGCTCGAGGCCGAGCGGCTGCTCGCGGCTGTCGAAGTAGCGCATCTGGCTCGTGCGCACCTGCACCGCGCCGACGGTCAGCCTGGTCTTGGTTTCATTCAAGACCTGCAAGTCGATCAGCGATTCGAGCGTCGCGCGCAGCGGCGCGGTGTCGTACCAGGAAGCGGCGTCCAGCCCCACGCGGGCCTGCGTGTTCGCGCCCCAGGTCATCGGACGCGGCGCGAAGAGCGCGGGGATGCCTCCCGCGAGCGTGGCGTAGTAGCCAAACGGCGAATCCTGCTCGACGCGCCGCCAGAACTCGCGCAGCCGCGGCAGGCGGTTTTCCCGTGCGTTGCCGGCGATGAGGCCGGCGTTGAACGCGCCGATCGAGGTGCCGATGACCCAGTCGGGCTCGGTGCCGGCGCCGCACAGCGCCTCGTACACGCCCGCCTGGTAGGCGCCGAGCGCGCCGCCGCCCTGCAGCACGAGCACCACCTGGCCCTTCGCCGCCGGGCCCATCCGCTGCGGCGCGTTCATTCCGCGGTCCAGCCGCCGTCGACCGAGAGGAGCGCGCCGGTGATCGACGCCGCCTCCTCGGTGCACAGGAACGCGGCGAGCGCCGCGACCTGCTCGACGGTGACGAACTTCTTCGTCGGCTGCGCGTCGAGGATTACGTCTCGGATCACCGCCTCGCGGGAGAGGCCGCGCGCCTTCATCGTGTCCGGGATCTGCTTGTCGACGAGCGGCGTGTGGACGTAGCCGGGACAGATCGCGTTGCAGGTGATCCCCTGTTCGGCCACCTCGAGCGCCACGGTCTTGGTGAGGCCCGCGAGGCCGTGCTTCGCGGCGACGTAGGCGACCTTGAACGGGCTCGCCACCAGCGCGTGCGCCGAGGCGAGGTTGACGATGCGCCCCCAGCCTTTCTTCTTCATGCCTGGGAGCGCGGCGCGCACGGTATGGAACGACGATGAGAGGTTGATCGCGAGGATCGCGTCCCACTTGTCCGGCGGAAAGTCG
>Ga0075418_10004294_pt1 | contig 16261 bp, 13 predicted proteins | sample SoiMetdeltSBSDD2_FD_81776 | JGI IMG/M metagenome (GOLD analysis project Ga0075418, IMG submission 81776) | Bulk soil microbial communities from a Populus tree surrounding site in Tennessee, USA - Soil MetaG P. deltoides SBSDD2 | ecosystem: Environmental > Terrestrial > Soil > Tree plantation...
AGATGATCGACGTCAACATGGACGAGGGCATGCTCGACTCCGAGGACGCGATGGTGCGGTTCCTCAACCTGCTCGCGGCCGAGCCCGATGTCGCGCGCGTGCCGGTAATGATCGACTCCTCGAAGTGGTCGGTGATCGAGGCGGGTCTCAAGTGCCTGCAGGGCAAGGGCGTCGTCAACTCCATCAGCCTCAAGGAGGGCGAGGCGCCGTTCCTCGCGCAGGCTCGACGTCTGCGCGCGTATGGGGCCGCCGTGGTCGTGATGGCCTTCGACGAGGCGGGGCAGGCGGACACGGTCGAGCGCAAGGTCGCGATCTGCGAGCGCTGCTACCGGTTGCTCACCGAGCTGGTCGGGTTCCCGCCCGAGGACATCATCTTCGACCCGAACATCTTTGCGGTCGCGACCGGTATCGAGCAGCACGACCGTTACGCGCTCGACTTCATCGAGGCCGCCGCGAAGATCCGTGCGGCGTGCCCGCACGTGCAGATCAGCGGCGGCCTGAGCAACGTCTCGTTCTCGTTCCGCGGTAACGACCGCGTGCGCGAGGCGATGCACTCGGCGTTCCTCTACCACGCGATCCGCGCCGGGATGAGCATGGGAATCGTCAACGCCGGGCAGCTCGCGATCATGGACGAGATCGATCCGGCTCTGCGCGAGTGCGTCGAGGATGTGATCCTCGCGCGGCGGCCCGACGCGACCGAGCGGCTGCTCGAGATCGCGGCGCGGTATCGCGGCGAGTCTGCGACCCGGCGCGCGGAGGACAACGCCTGGCGCTCCTGGCCGGTCGAGAAGCGGCTCGAGCACGCTCTCGTCAAGGGCATCGACGAGTTCATCGTCGAGGACACCGAGACGGCGCGCGTCGAGGGGGGCAATCCCCTCGCCGTCATCGAGGGCCCGCTGATGGACGGCATGAACGTGGTCGGCGACCTGTTCGGCGCCGGCAAGATGTTCCTGCCGCAGGTGGTCAAGTCGGCGCGCGTGATGAAGAAGGCGGTCGCCTGGCTGGTGCCGTTCCTCGATCGCGAGCCCGGGAAGGCGACGCGCTCGAACGGCAAGATCGTGCTCGCCACCGTAAAGGGCGACGTGCACGACATCGGCAAGAACATCGTCGGCGTCGTGCTCCAGTGTAACAACTTCGAGGTGATCGACCTCGGCGTGATGGTGCCGGCGGATCGGATCCTGGACACCGCGCGGCGCGAGAAGGCCGACATGGTCGGTCTCTCGGGTCTCATCACGCCCTCGCTCGACGAGATGGTGCACGTCGCGCGCGAGATGAAGCGGCTCGCGTTCGAGGTGCCGCTGCTGATCGGCGGGGCGACGACCTCGCCCGCGCACACTGCGGTCAAGATCGACCCGGAGTACGCAGGCGCGGTCGCGTACGTCAAGGATGCGTCGCGCGCGGTGGGTGTCTGCCAGTCGCTCGCCACCTCGGAGTCGCGTGCGGCGCTCACGACCCGCCTGAAGCGGGACCACGCCGAACGGCGTGAGCAGCACCGCGGTCGCAGGGTGAAGGCGCCGGCGTTCACGCTCGAGCAGGCGCGCGCCAACCGGTTCCGCGGCGACTGGGCGGCCTACCGGCCACCCGTGCCGCGGATCCTGGGCGTGCGCGGGTTCGACGACGTGCCGCTCGACGGACTGCTGCGCTACGTCGACTGGATGCCGTTCTTCAACGCCTGGGAGTTCGCCGGGCGCTTTCCTGACCTGCTCACAGACCCGGTGGTCGGCGAGGCGGCCAGTAACCTCTACGCCGATGCACGTCGCGTACTGCGGCAGATGATCGCCGAGCGCTGGGTGCGGGCACGGGCGGTGATCGGGTTCTTTCCGGCGAACTCGGTCGGCGACGACATCGAGGTCTACGCCGACGAGTCGCGTCGCGAGGTCGTGCATCGACTGCACCACCTCCGCCAGCAGAAGCCGAAGCCGAACGGCCAGCCGCACCTGGCGCTCTCGGACTTTGTCGCGCCGCGCGAGTCGGGTATCCCCGACTGGATCGGCGGCTTTGCGGTCACCACCGGGCTCGGAGTTGAGGAGAAGGCGCGCGAGTTCGAGGCGCGTCATGACGATTACAACTCGATCATGGTCAAGGCGCTCGCCGACCGGCTCGCGGAGGCGCTCGCCGAGGCGACGCACGAGCGCGTGCGCCGCGAGTTCTGGGGCTACGCGCCCGAGGAGCGGCATACCAACGACGAGCTGATCCGCGAGCGGTATCGGGGCATCCGGCCGGCGCCGGGCTACCCGGCCTGTCCCGATCACACCGAGAAGGCGTCGCTATGGCGTTTGCTCGACCCGGAGCGCAACGCCGGGATCGTGCTGACCGAGAGCTACGCGATGTATCCCGCCGCCGCGGTCAGCGGCTGGTATTTCTCGCATCCCGATACGAGCTATTTCGGAGTCGGCGCTATCGATCGCGACCAGGTCGTCGACTACGCCCGGCGCAAGGGCATGGGCCTTGCCGAGGCGGAGCGCTGGCTTGCGCCGCTGATCGGTTATGCGCCATCGGCCGACGCCGCGTGATTCAGCTGGCGCGTCCAGCCCCATGCGCCTGGTGATCCGGCTCGCATTGCCGATTGCCCGACGTCGAGTGCCTTGCGCCGACGTCAGCCCTCGGGCAGGTTCAGCTCGCGCAGGTAGGTCTTGAACCGCGGGTCGTCGCGCAGCGGATCGAGCAGCAGATCGACTCCGGACCTGACGATGCCCGGGTCCTGCACGCGACTAGCCACACCCAGCCAACGGATGGCCTCGTCGAGCTCGCCGCGTTGCGCGGAAATCTGGGCGAACTGATAGGCAGAGTTGTCGCCGGTCTTCTTCAGTTCCCTGAGCTGCGCTGCGGCCTCGCCGTCGCGGCCCAGCTTGTCGTAGGCGATCGCGAGGCAGGTCTGCCGCTGCCATTCGACGAGCTCCTTCTCGCAAGCCGCCGCTGCCGCCCGTGGGTCGCCCGTCGCAAGGTCGATCAGTCCGAGTACGTAGTGCAGTCGCGGACGCGCTGGGTCGAGCGTCGCGACCTGGCGCGCGAGGGACCGCGCCTCTTCGTACTGGCGGGCATCGTAGTTGGTGAAGGCGAGGGTCTGGATCCCCGCGAGCGCCAGGGGATCGAGCGACACTCCTTGGCGTGCCACCGCCAGCGCCTCATCCTTCCGGCCAAGTGCCGAGAGAAGTGCCGCCAGCGTGCCGTACCCGGCGGCGTTGCTGGGGTTCAGCTCGAGCGCCTTGCGGAGCGACTTCTCCGCTCCCTGCCAGTTCTGGTCCGCTGTCATCGCTATTCGCCCCAGCGCCACATGCCCGTCGGACGCGTCCGGTGCGAGCTCGACCGCGCGTTCCGCCGCCGCGCGGGCCTGCGCGAAGCCATCGGCATATGGCAGGTAGCCGTTCCTGGTCAGCGCCTGCAACGCCGACGAGCGTGAGGCATGCGCCTGTGCAAACGAGGGGTCGAGCGCAAGGGCCTCGTCGAAGGCCACCAGTGCCGCGCGCACGAGTTCCCGGGACTCGCCCTTGTTCAATTCGTATCGGCCGCGCAGGTAGGCCTCGTAGGCCCGCGCATCGTTCGTGCCGCCCGCCTGCACGGGCTTGTGGTCGGCGCCGAGCAGCTTCACCTTGAGCGAGTCGACGACCTCACCTGCGATCTCGTCCTGCACCGCGAAGATGTCCTGCACCGTGCGGTCATAGGACTGCGACCAGAGATGCGTGCTGTCGGAAGTACGGATCAGCTGCGCCGTGATCCGAACGCGCTCACCCGACTTCCGCACGCTGCCTTCGAGCACATTCGCTACCTGCAATTCCCGGGCGATGTCCGAAATCTTCGCCTCCTTACCCTTGTAGGCGAAGGAGGAGGTGCGTGCGATCACCTTGAGCTCGGGAATCCGGGCGAGCAGGTTGAGGAGCTCCTCCGTGAGCCCGTCGGAAAAGTACTCGTTGCCGCGATCCTCGCTCATGTTGACGAAGGGCAGGACCGCGATCGACAACGCCGAGGCGCGACCGACTGCGGTCGCTGCGGCCGGCTGCGCGATCGTCGGGCGGTCGGCCGTGGGGACCCTCGCCGCGCGATCCTTTCGGGTGCCGAGCTGTCCCCAGGCGAGCAGGCCGATCGCCACCACGAGCAGACCCGCGATCAGTACATTGATCCGGCGGCCCGTCTCGTGCGTGATCGAAGCGTGACTGTCGACCTCGTGCTCGCGCTTCAGACCCTCCGGCGTGAGCTCGTAGACCCAGGCGAAGATCACTGCGAGCGGGAGACCCAGCAGGAGCAGGCCGAGAAGCAGCCTGAGACTCCACGGCGGCACGTCGAGCGCGCCGAACAGCAGCTCGGCCACCTGCAGCAGCACCCAGCCTGCGACGAGGTACAGCGCCGCGACCCGGAACACGTTCCGCCGCCGCAGTTCCGACACGATCGACATTCGGCCCCCCTTGCGCGCCCGCACGCAAGGATAGGGGAGGTCAGTCACGTGTCAATGTAGGCGACCAGGCATTCAGCGCCGATAGTCCGGTGGGCGCCGCCGGATGATGCCGGCGCAGAGGTGATGCGCCGTCTCAGTCGCCGAGATCGCGGAGAAGGGCGGGTCCGCCGAGCGCGCTCATCTGCCAGAGGATCCAGCCCTGACGCTTGCGCACATAGGCCGATGGAGCGTCGACGCGCAGCCGTAGCGGGCTCGGCAGCACCGCCGCGAGCAGCGCCGCCTGCGCGGGATCGAGCCGCGCCGCGCTGCGGTGGAAATAGCGCTGGCTCGCGGCCTCGATGCCCCAGGTGCCGCGTCCGAACTCGGCTACGTTGAGATACACCTCGAGGATCCGCTGCTTGCTCCAGGTGAGCTCGATCAGGACCGTGAGGCCCGCCTCGAGGCCCTTGCGGAACCAGCTCTGCGCGGGCCAGAGGAACAGGTTCTTCGCCACCTGCTGGGTGATCGTGCTCGCGCCGCGAATCCGTCGGCCACGCTCGCGATCGGCGAGCGCACGATCGATCTGCTGGAAATCGAAGCCGTCGTGCAGCGGGAACGCCTGGTCCTCGGCCGCGATCACGGCGACCGCGGCGTGTTTCGAGATCTGCGGCCAGTCGCGCCACTCGTGACGGAATACGTAGCCGCGCTCGCCGGTCGCCATCGCCTCGATGCGATCGCGCAGCATGAAGGCGGTCGTCGGCGGGTCGATCCAGCGCAGTGCGATCACCGCCGCGACCAGCGCGGCGGGGAGACCCGCGCACAGCACAAGTGCGCCGCGCAGCAGGCGGTACGCCAGGCCGCGTCGACGCTCGGACATGAGGCGAGAGCTTGGCTGCGGCTCAGGTTTCCGGTGCGGTCGACGTCGCGCGGACCACCACGACCGGCTCGAGCGGCACGTCGTCGTGACCCGCCTTGCGTCCGGTCTTGCTCGCGGCGATCGCGTCGATGATCGACATACCGTCGGTCACGCAGCCGAATACCGCATAGCCCGCTCCGCCGCGACCCGGATCGAGAAATGCGTTGTCCACCAGGTTCACGAAGAACTGCGAGGTCGCGCTGTGTGGGTCATTGGTCCGCGCCATCGACAGCGTGCCGCGGCGGTTCTTCAGCCCGTTGCTCGCCTCGTTCTTGATCGGGGCGCGCGTCTTCTTCTGCTGCATCTCGGGCGTGAAGCCTCCGCCCTGGATGACGAAGCCCGGGATCACCCGATGGAAGATCGTGCCGTCGAAGAACCCGGCTTCGACGTAGTCGCGGAAGTTCTTTGCCGAGATTGGAGCTTCCTTGTCGAAGAGCTCGACCGTGAAGCTGCCAAGCGATGTTTCGAAGCGGAGCATGGTGACCTGCGTACGCGGATTCCGGGGGGCGGCATAGTGCACGCAAGCTGCGCGACTGTCACCCCTGCAACGCGGCCCGGCCCTCGCTGCACCGCTCGTGCCCCGCCGCGTCGCGGAATGTTGCCACTTCGGCCAGCCCCGTGGCTCGCAGCAGCTCGCGCACCGTCGCTCCCTGCGTCGCGCCATGCTCGAGAACGAGCCAGCCTCCGGCGGCGAGTCGCCCCGGCGCTCCGGCGACGACGGTCTGCAGCGCCTCGAACCCGGTGGGACCGGCATAGACCGCTCGTGGCGGCTCGTGAAGCCGGACCTGCCAGGCGACCTCCGGGTCGCCGTCAGCCACGTAGGGCGGGTTGCTGGCGATCATGTCGAATCGCTGCGCCGCGGCCGGCTCGTACCACGTGCCAGCCTCGAAATCCGCATTGCGGAGACCGAGGTGGCGCGCGTTTGACGCTGCCAGCGCGACGGCCGCGTCCGAAACGTCGGTGCCAAGCACCCTGCAGGCCGGACGATCGTGCGCGATGGCAAGCGCGATGGCGCCGCTCCCGGTGCCGAGGTCGAGGACGCGCCGCGACTCGCCGGCTGGCAGGTGCGCGAGCGCACGCTCGACCACGAGTTCGGTCTCCGCCCGCGGCACGAGCACGTCACGCGTGACCGCAAGCGGCAGTGACCAGAACTCCTTCTCTCCCAGGATGTACGCGACCGGCTCGCCGGTCGCGCGACGTGTCACGTGCGACTCGTAGCGGTCAGTTGCGTCGCAGTCGAGGATCCGCTCCTCGGGATGTGCGAGCAGCCACGCCCGGCTGCGCCGCAGCGCGGCCGCGAGCAGAAGCTCCGCTTCGCGGCGCGGGTCGTCGGCCGCGCGTTTGAGCCGCGCGGCGCCTTCCTCGATCAGCGCGCGGATCTCGGTGGCCATGGTCGTCCCTCAGTCGAGCTCGGCGAGCTGGGCCGCCTGCCATTCCTGCTGCAGCGGCACGATCAGCTCCTCGAGCGCACCGTCAATGATCGCCGGCAGCTGGTGCAGCGTCAGGTTGATGCGATGATCCGTGACCCGCGCCTGGGGATAGTTGTACGTGCGAATGCGCTCGGACCGGTCGCCGCTGCCGACCTGCAGACGACGCTCCTGCGCCTGCTGCGCCGTCTGGCGTTGCTGCTCGGCTGCCTTGAGCCGCGCGCGCAGCAGCGACATGGCGCGCGACCGGTTCTTGTGCTGCGAGCGCTCGTCCTGGCACTCGACCACGATGCCGGTGGGCAAGTGCGTGATGCGGATCGCCGAATCGGTCTTGTTGACGTGCTGGCCGCCGGCGCCAGAGGCACGGAAGGTATCGATCCGCAGCTCGGCGGGATTCAGCTCCACGTCGCCGACCTCCTCGAGCTCCGGAAGGATGGCGACCGTGCAGGCGGAGGTATGGATACGCCCCTGCGACTCGGTCGCCGGCACGCGCTGTACGCGATGGGTGCCTGACTCGAACTTGAGCTGCGAATACGCGCCGCGCCCGACGACGCGACTGATGACCTCGCGGTAGCCGCCATGCTCGCCCGGGCTTTCGCTCAGCACCTCGACCCGCCACCCCTGTCGCTCGGCATAGCGCGCGTACATCCGGAAGAGGTCGCCCGCGAAAATCGCGGCCTCATCGCCGCCCGTGCCGGCGCGCACCTCGAGAAAGATGTTGCTCTCGTCGCGCGGGTCCTTCGGGAGCAGGAGCCGCGTGAGCTCGCTGGACTCGGCCTCGATCCGGGTCTCGATCGCGCGCACTTCCTCGAGCGCGAGCTCGCGCATCTCAGCGTCGCCGGCCGACGCCATCTCGCGCGCCTGCAGTACATCGCCCTCGAGGCGGCGGAACTCGACGTAGCGGGCCGCGACCGGCTCGAGCCGCGCGTACTCGACCGAAAGGTCACGAAAGCGGGTGCTGCCCCCCGCCAGGCCGGGCTCGGCGAGCAGCGCGCTCACCTCCTCGAACCGCTCGATCGCGCGGTCGAGCCGCCGCCGAACCGATTCCTTCATCTTTCAGCATCCGAACGATAGATCGCCGCGATCGCATCGACGGTGTCCGCGTCACCCGATTCCGCCGCCTCGCGCAGCCTGATGCTCGGCGCGTGCAGCAGCCTGTTGGTGAGCGTCGTCGCGAGGAACTCGAGAACCTCGCGCGCCGGCTCGCCGTTCGCGAGCATGCGCTCCGCCTGCTCGAGCGTCTGGCGTCGCGCGCGCTCGGCCGCGTCGCGCAGCTGGCGGATCGCGGGAGCGGCGTCCCGCGTGCGCTGTGATGACTCGAACCGCGCGACCTCCTCGGCGATCAGGACGTCGGCGGCGAGCGCAGCCTGACGGCGGCCTTCGAGATTGCCCTCGACGACGGACTGCAGGTCGTCGATCGTAAACAGGTATATGTCCTCGAGCTCCGCCACCGACGGGTCGATGTCGCGCGGCACGGCGATGTCGAGTATCAGGATCGGGCGGCGACGGCGCGCGGCGAGCGCGTGCTCGACCATGCCGCGCGTGACGATCGGCGACGGGCTTGCAGTGGAAGCGAGCACGATGTCCGCCTCGGGCAGGTGTGCGCCGATGTCCTCCAGGCCGATGGCGAAGGCCTGGAACTCGGCTGCCAGCTCGCGCGCTGCGTCGATGCTGCGGTTCGCGATGATCATTCGACGCAGACCATCGGCGCGCAGGTGACGAGCGGCGAGTGCGGCCGTTTCGCCCGCGCCGATCAGGAGCGCGGTGCGCTGCTCGAGGCCCGCAAAGACGGTGCGCGTCATCGACACCGCAGCGGAGGCAACGGACACGGCGGCGACTCCGATCTCCGTCTCGGTGCGGACGCGCTTCGCCACCGAAAAGGCTGCCTGGAAGAGCCGGTTGAGAAAGGGCCCGGTGCTGCCCGATTCGTGGGCCGTCCGGTAGGCTTCCTTGAGCTGGCCGAGTATCTGCGGCTCACCGAGCACCATCGAATCGAGCCCGGCGGCCACCGCAAAGGCGTGTGCGACCGCCGTGTGCTCGTCGAGGAAGTAGAGACTGTCGGCAATGCCGGCGTTGAGCCCGTGATAACGCTCGAGCCAGCCGCCGAGATCGATCTGGCCAGGACCGGTGACGCAGTAGAGCTCGGTGCGATTGCAGGTCGAGACGATCACCGCCTCGTGCACCTGCGGCAGCCTCATGAGCTCGCGAAGCGCGTCCGGCAGCCGGGTCGGCTCGAATACAACGCGCTCTCGCACGTCGACCGGGGCGGTGCGGTGATTGATACCGACGACGTGGAGCGACATCAGGGAGCCGGGGCGGAAACGCCGGAATTCTGGTGGATGAACCTGGGCAAGACAAGCGCACCCGGGACGGGGTTACGACGCATCCGTTATAGTGCAGGATCCATGAGTATGACCTCTCGCATCACGCTCAGCCTGCTGGCGGCCGCTGCGCTCGTCGGCTGCGCGACGGTCGGAACCGAGCGGCCGCCGGAGCCCGATCCGGGCGCCACGCCCACGCAGCTGCAGGCCGACGGCGACGCAGCGCTTGAGCGTCAGGCCTACCCGCTCGCGGCCAGCTACTACCGTCGTGCGGCCGAGCGCGCCGACGACGAGCGCGTCGCCGAACAGGCAACACAGATCGCCTACGACAACCAGCAGCAGCGCGAGGCATCGGCCGCCGCAGAGCGCTGGCTCGAGCTGAACCCGACGAGCGAGCAGGCGCGCCGCTACGCGGGTGTCGCGGCGCTGCAGCTCCATAGGCTGGACGCCGCCGACGCGCATTTCGCCGTGCTGCTCGAGACCGCCTACATCAGTCCGGCAGCGGGATTCCTGGCGCTGTACCCCGTCATCGCGGACGAGGGCACGCCGCCGGACGTTGCCGAGCTGTTCCGCCGCCTGTCCGCCCGCCACCCGAAGGTCGCCGAAGGCCAGTACGCACTCGCGGGGGCTGCGCTTCGCTCGGAGAATTACGCGCTGGCGCTCGAGTCGGCGACCCGCGCCACGGAGCTCGCGCCGTACTGGGTGCCGGCGCGCATGCTGCGCGCACGTGCGCTGATCGCGAACGGGCAGGAAGAGCAGGGTCTCGCGCTCGCGCTCGAGGTGGTCAAGGACAACGAGTCCGACGTCGCGACGCACCTCGAGTACGCGCTGCTGCTGTCGTCCACCGGCCACGACGAGGAAGCCCGGGCGCTGCTCACGCCGTATGCGAGCGGCGCCACGGTCGTGCCGGGGGCGCTCCGCGCGCTCGGCATCATCGACATGCAGGAGGGCGATCTCGATTCCGCGGCCAGGCGATTTGACGCGCTGCTCTCTACCGGCGCGCAGACCTACGAGTCGCTCTTTCACCTGGGGGCGATCGCGGAGGAGCGCGAAGATACCGAGCGAGCGCTGCGCAACTACGCGCGCGTCACCGGCGGGGACTTCGCGCTCGCAGCCCAGGTGCGCGTGGCGCGCATAAAGGCGGAAAAATCCGGCACCGAGGCCGGTCTGCTGCATCTCGAGGAGTTCGCGCGCGCCCGGCCGGAGCTCGCGGTCGACGTCATCGTGCAGCGGGCCTCGCTGCTGTCGGATCGGGATGACGATCGCGGTGCGCTGGCGGAGCTCGATGCCGGCATCGAGCGTTACCCGGACTCGGTCGACCTGCGGATGGCGCGCGTGTTCCTCCTCGAGCGCACCGACCGCGTCGAGGCCTCGATCCGCGAGCTGCGGCAGCTCCTCAAGGAACGGCCGGGCGATGCGGTCATCCAGAACGCGCTCGGATATACGCTCGCCGACCGTACGCGCGAGTACGACGAGGCGCATTCGCTGATCGCGGCGGCGCTCACGCAGACTCCCGACAGCGCGGCCGTGCTCGATAGCATGGGATGGGTGCTCTACCGGCAGGAGCGGCCGCGCGAGGCCCTGCCTTACCTGCGGCGGGCGCGCGAGCTCGCGAGCGACTCCGAGATCGACCTGCACCTGGGCGAGGTGCTCTGGGCCGTCGGCGACCAGGACGAGGCGCGCAAGACCTGGCAGAGCGCCCTCGAGCGCAGCCCCGATGATGAGAAGCTCCGGGAGCGACTGGAGCGCGCCGAGCCGTGACCCGCACAGCGCTGGTGCTGCTCGCCGGACTTCTGTCCGGCTGTGCGGGACTGGCACACCGGCCGATTGCACCGGCGAGCACCGCCGGAATTGCCGGCCTCACGTCCTGGGTCGCCGCGGGCCGGCTGGCGCTGGCAAACGGGGAGGTAGGGGGCAGCGGCGGCTTCGTCTGGGAACAGGAGGGCCCGGAAATGCGGCTGCAGCTGCGCGGTCCGCTGGGCGCGGCAGTGGAAATTGCAGGCGATGGCGAGCGCTTCTCGGTCACCGATGCGGGTGGAGAGGTACTCGGCCCGGATGCGGAGACGGCGCTCCGCGCGCGTCTCGGAGCCGACCTCCCGCTTTCGAGTCTCCGGTACTGGATGCTCGGGCTCCCTGATCCCGGCTCCGAGGCCCACGTGATCGAGTCGGACACCGTCCCGCTGCGGGTGATCGATCAGCGCGGCTGGACGATCGCCTACGACGCGTTCACCTCGACCGATGGCTTCAGCCTCCCTGCACGCCTGACGGCGACGAGCGGCGATGTACGGCTTCGCCTCTCGGTCAGCGACTGGACCGAGCTCAAGGTCGAGCCGGAATGAGCGGGGGTCGGGCGCTCGGGCATCCGGCCGCCTGGCCGGCGCCCGGCAAGCTCAACCTGTTCCTGCACATCGTGGGGCGCCGCGCAGACGGTTATCACCTCCTGCAGACCGCCTTCCAGTTCATCGATCTTTGCGACGAGCTGCGGTTCTGGTGCCGCGCGGACGGCGTCATCGAGCGGGTGGGCGAGGTGGCCGGGGTCCCCGCTGCGAGCGATCTGGCGCTTCGGGCGGCCCGCGCCCTCGCGACCCGCTGCGGTGTCGCGAGGGGCGTTGGGATAGAGCTCCTGAAGCGGCTCCCGATCCAGGGCGGGGTGGGGGGAGGGAGCTCCGATGCGGCCACAGTCCTCGTGGCGCTGAACCGGCTCTGGGGGCTCGGCCAGACGGTCGATACGCTCAGCGAGCTCGCTCTCAGGCTGGGCGCCGACGTGCCCGTCTTTGTCCAGGGGCTGGCGGCCTGGGCGGAGGGGATCGGCGAGCGACTCACACCGGCGGCCTTTCCGACGCACATCTATCTCCTGGTCCGGCCGGACGTGACCGTGGCGACTGCCGAGGTCTTTCAGGCGCCTGATTTGACAAGGGATTCACCCGTAATCACAATGCCCGGTTTTCTGGCGGCGGGTGGTCGGAACGACTTCGAGCCAGTGATCCGGCGACGGTATCCGGCGGTGGCCGAGGCGCTCGAGTGGCTCGGGCAATTTGCACCGGCGCGGCTGACCGGGAGCGGGTCCTGCGTGTATGCGGCGATGAGCGACGAGCGATCCGCATCCGAGGCGCTGGCCCGGTTGCCGGCGCGCTGGCACGGACACGTGGTGCGGGGCCTGAATCGTTCGCCGCTGCTCGAGCGGTTGGCGCTCGAGGAGGCAACCGCCCGCTGACGAATACGCTGGGGTGTCGCCAAGCGGTAAGGCAGCGGGTTTTGATCCCGCCATTCGGAGGTTCGAATCCTTCCACCCCAGCCACCGCTCAAAATACTGGCTCAGAGCCAAATTTTTTGAGCAGCGGCTGCGAGGCACGATTGGGTTGGAAAATTGGCTCCGAGCCAATTTTCGGTGAACGGGAGGCGGGATGGACGCGGCGACGGTTGCGGTGTTCACGGGCAATGCGAATCCGCAGCTCGCACACGACATCGCGCGCCATCTGCAGATGCCGCTCGGCCGCGCGAGTGTGGGGCGGTTCAGCGACGGCGAGGTGTCCGTCGAGCTGATGGAGAACGTGCGCGGCCGCGACGTGTTCGTGGTGCAGCCCACCTGCCCGCCGGCGAACGACCACCTGATGGAACTGCTGGTGATGGTCGATGCCTGCCGGCGCGCGTCGGCCGGCCGCATCACCGCGGTGCTGCCGTATTTCGGCTATGCGCGGCAGGATCGTCGCCCGCGCGCGACGCGGGTGCCGATCACGGCCAAGCTGGTCGCCAACATGATGGCGAGCGCGGGTGTGCATCGGCTCCTGACGGTGGATCTGCACGCGGACCAGATCCAGGGCTTCTTCGATATACCCGTGGACAACGTCTACGGATCGCCGGTGCTGCTTGGCGAGGTGTGGAAGCAGAAGTACGACGACCTCGTGGTCGTGGCGCCGGACGTCGGCGGCGTGGTTCGCGCGCGGGCGATCGCCAAGCGGCTCGACGACGCGGACCTCGCGATCATCGACAAGCGCCGCCCGCGGGCAAACGAGTCGCAGGTGATGAACATCATCGGCGAGGTCGAAGGCAAGACCTGCGTGCTTGTCGACGACCTGGTCGACACGGCGGGCACGCTCTGTCACGCGGCGAGCGCGCTCAAGGACGTGGGCGCGAAGAGCGTGGTGGCCTACATCACGCATCCCGTGCTGTCGGGCCCGGCGGTCGAGCGCATCGAGAAGTCAGTGCTGGACCAGCTGGTCGTTACGGACACGATCCCGCTGCGGGAGGAGGCACGCCGCAGTCGGAAGATCCGGCAGCTGTCGGTCGCCGGGTTGCTGGCGGAGACCATGCGTCGCATACGTGACGAGGAGAGCGTGAGCTCGCTGTATATCGATTGACGGCTGCCGGGTCGCAAGACCCGGGGCCCGGACGAGGAGTGGAGCCTCGACCCTGGTCGCGGGGCAGGCTCCGATAAACCTGGAAGACTGGAGAACCGAACATGAAGACCGCATTCGAACTCGATGCCGAGTTCCGTGACGCCGAGGGCAAGGGTGCGAGCCGCCGCCTGCGTCGCGCGAACAAGGTCCCGGCCATCCTCTACGGAGGCCACCGCGAGCCGCGCTCGCTCGCGCTCGACCACACCAGGCTGCTCCTGATGCTGGAGAACGAGCGCTTCTACTCGACGATCATCAACCTGAAGGTTGGCGACGTGAGCCAGGCGGCGGTGCTCAAGGATGTGCAGCGCCACCCCGCGCGCAACGCGGTGCTGCACGTCGACCTGCAGCGCGTGCTCGAGAACGAGACCATCCGCATCGCGATTCCGCTGCACTTCAAGGGCGACGGCGCGGCGCCGGGCGTCAAGGCGGGCGGCGTCGTTTCGCACCTGCGCAACGAGATCGAGGTGAACTGTCTGCCGAAGGATCTGCCGGAGTTCCTCGAGGTCGATGTGTCCGGCATGAACATCAACGACCTGCTGCACCTCTCCGACATCAAGCTGCCGCCGGGCGTCGAGATCCTCGAGCTCGCGCACGGCCGCGATTCGCCGATCGTCTCGGTGCACCATGCGCGGGCCGAGGAGATCGATCAGCCGACCGAGGAGGCCGCCGCCGCTGCCGCGGCTGTGCCGGCCGCCGGAGCGCCGCCGGCGGCGGGTGCTCCGCCCACCGCGGCTGCCCCGGACGCGAAGGGTGCCAAGCCCGCCGCGGATGCCAAGGCGGCCAAGCCGGCCGAGGTCAAGGGCGGCAAGGACGCGAAGAAGTAGCCGGCTCCAGCCGGTGGTGCCGGGCCGCCCACCCGGGCGGCCCGCTCTTTTTCGGGAGTCGTCATGGCAGGCACGCCGCTTCAGATCATCGCTGGGCTCGGCAATCCGGGCCCCGAGCATCGCCTTACGCGGCACAACGCGGGCTTCTGGTTCGTCGACGCGCTTGCGCGCGCCCACGGCGCGCAGTTCCGCGCGCATTCGCGCTATCACGGCGAGATCTGCCGGGTCACGCTCGCGGGTCACGACCTGGTGCTCCTAAAGCCCCAGACCTACATGAACCGCAGCGGCATCGCGGTGCGCGCGCTCGTCGACTATCTCAAGGCGCCGGTTGCGGAGCTCCTCGTGGTGCACGACGAGCTCGACCTGCCCGTCGGCGTCGCGCGGCTCAAGCTTGGTGGCGGGCAGGGCGGGCACAACGGGATGCGCGACGTGATCACCCACTGCGGTCCGGACTTCTGGCGCCTCCGCCTCGGCATCGGTCATCCCGGCGACCGATCGATGGTCATCGACTACGTGCTGCAGCGGGCCCCGGCGGCCGAGGAGGACGCGATCGTGGCGACGATGCCCGCCGCGCTCGATGCCCTTGCGACTTTCCTGAGCGAGGGGTCGGAAAAGGCGATGCATCGCCTGCACAGCCGCACGCCGGGCGAGAACGGCAACGGCGGCAACGGTGACGGCCCGAATCGGAAGGGCGCCAACGGCAACAACCACGGCGCCGCGGCGTCGGAGCCGGACGCCTGAGCGCGAGGCAGCGATGGGGATCAAGTAGCGATGGGGATCAAGTGCGGAATCGTCGGTTTGCCGAACGTCGGGAAGTCGACGCTCTTCAACGCGCTCACGCAGGCGCAGAACGCGGCGGCCGCGAACTACCCGTTTTGCACCATCGATCCGAACATCGGCGTCGTACCGGTGCCGGATCCGAGGCTGATCCGGCTGGCCGAAATCGCGAAGTCGGAGAAGGTCATCGCGACGACGGTCGAGTTCGTCGACATCGCAGGTCTCGTGGCGGGTGCGTCGCAGGGCGAGGGGCTCGGGAACAAGTTTCTTGCGCATATCCGCGAAGTCGATGCCGTAGCGCACGTTGTGCGCTGCTTCGAGAACGACGACGTGGTGCACGTGTCCGGGCGCGTCGATCCACTTCGGGACATCGAGGTGATCAACACCGAGCTTGCGCTCGCGGACCTCGACACGGTCGAGCGCGCGCTGCAGCGGGCCGAGAAAGCGTCGAAGGCGGGTGACAAGGACGCGATCCGGCTCCGCGATCTGCTGAAGCGCATCCGCTCACACCTCGACCAGGGTCGGCCTGCGCGTTCGCTCGCGATCGATGCCGCCGAGCAACCGCTCCTCAGGGAAACGCCGCTCATTACGATGAAGCCGCTGATGTACGTGGCGAACGTCGCGGAGAATGGCTTCCGCGACAATCCGTATCTCGACGCCGTGCGCCAGGTCGCCGCGCAGGAGGGCGCCGAGGTCGTGCCCGTGTGCGCTGCGATCGAGTCTGAGATTGCGCTCCTGGACGAGGCTGATCGCGCCGGCTTTCTCGCCGAGCTCGGGCTCGACGAACCCGGCCTCAACCGCGTCATCCGCGCCGCCTACCGGCTGCTCGGGCTCCTGACGTTCTTTACTGCCGGTCCGAAGGAAGCTCGCGCGTGGACGGCGCACTCGGGGGCGCTCGCGCCGCAGGCGGCCGGGGAGATCCACACTGACTTCGAGAAGGGCTTCATCCGCGCCGAGGTGATCGCCTACGACGATTACGTCGCGCTCGATGGTGAGCTCGGTGCGAGAGAGGCGGGCAAGATGCGCCTCGAAGGCAAGGAGTACGTGGTTCGCGAGGGCGACGTGATGCACTTCCGGTTCAACGTCTGAAGCCCTAGAATTCCCGCCCCCAAACCGGGGCCGGGCCCGCCCGCGAGGCAGCAGATACAGTGGTGAGGTAGCTCAGTCGGTTAGAGCGAGGGATTCATAACCCCTAGGTCGGCGGTTCGATCCCGCCCCTCACCACCACAT
>Ga0075418_10004296_pt1 | contig 16260 bp, 14 predicted proteins | sample SoiMetdeltSBSDD2_FD_81776 | JGI IMG/M metagenome (GOLD analysis project Ga0075418, IMG submission 81776) | Bulk soil microbial communities from a Populus tree surrounding site in Tennessee, USA - Soil MetaG P. deltoides SBSDD2 | ecosystem: Environmental > Terrestrial > Soil > Tree plantation...
AGCGGGTGAGGTTGAGGTTATGGAATATCAAAAGGAGATGGGCCGGTATGCCATTGATTGCGGCGCCGACATGGTTGTGGGTCACCATCCCCACGAACCCCAGCCGATTGAAATCTACAAGGGTAAGCCTATCCTATATTCGTTAGCCAATTTCGTGCACGATTTGGGGAGTTTCAAGCACAGAAAGCTGATGGCGTTGCTCGTCCGATGCCTCATACGTAACGGAAAGATTCAACGGCTCAGTTTTGTACCGGGCGTGCTTAATGGAAACGGGCCTCCAGTTTTCACCCGACCCGCGGAGTCACCCAAGGTTGTAGAGAGGATTATTCAGATGTCCACTCCCTTTGGAACACGATTCGAGGTTGGGGAAGAGGACGTTACGGTGGTCCTGAAATAGCGGTGGGATGCGCAGCCCCGGATATCCGGCGCACGCACTCAAGGATAAAAGCGCAACTTCTTCGCCGGTTTTTCCTGGCTCATGCGATGCCTTGTAATGTCAGTAGCGCGCGCCGTGCTTCTGAAGCGCGCATGCTTGAGTGAATGGAGATCAAATAAATCCTGGGTAAGGTACTCGATCGGCCGCGCTATATCGCCCGCCCGCGCTTCGCGCGCGCCAGCTCCTCGAGCTCGCGGATGACCTGCTCGAGGTTGGTGAGATTCGGATTCACTGCGACCGCGCGCCGGAAGTACGCGATCGCCTTGTCGTACTCCTCCAGGTGCACGTAGATCTGCCCGTAGCCGGAGAGCGCGCCGAAATGCTGCGGGTTCCGCTTCATCACCTCGTCGCAGTCGGCGAGCGACTTGTGCATCTCGCCCGCCAGGAAGTACGCGGTGGCGCGCTTGTTCCAGCCCTCGGCGAAACCGGGCTTGCGCCGGATCACGTCGCTGAATATTTCGATCGCCCGCCCGTGGCGGCCCGCGCCCATCTCCGCGGTGCCGCTCTGCAGCAGCCGGTCCGTCTCCGCGTCGCCCGAGCGGCCCCACGCGAGCCAGACGGCCTGCCCCGCCACTTCGCGCACCGTGGGGCTCTGGTCGGCAAGGCGCTTCACGAGCAGCGGCCCGTCGGTCGCGAGGCCGTTACGGCCGAAATAGACGACGCCGGCCAGCCGAACGCCGGCGTCCGCGTTCTCGAGCGCCTTGAGCGCTGCCGGACGCGACGTGATGTCAGGAAACGGCGCTTGCGCGGCGACAGTCGTCGTCAGAAGATTGCCGATGAAGATCATGAGGAATCGCCACATCTTGAGTTACGGTAGCGGCCGGTGCCCTACGTTCGGTATCTTACGTCGAACCGGGCTTTCCGAGTAGCGTGCGCCGCGCCATGGTGAGCACCCCGTTCGTCAACGCCCAATCACGGAATTTGTAGAGCCATGCGTCTCCTGATCGCGATGATGAAGCACGAGACCAACACTTTTTCGCCGGTGCCGACCCCGCTTGCGCGCTTCGGCCACGGTCCCGGCCCGCTCTACGGTGACGCCGCGCTAAAAGCCTATCGAGGCACCGGCTCGGGGCTCGGCGCCTACATCGAGCTGGCCGAGCGCGAGGGGGCCGAGATCGTCATGCCGATCGCCGCCGGCGCGCCGCCGAGCCGGCGGGTCGACAACGATGCCTACGAGCACATCGCCGGCAAGATCTGCGACGCGGTCAGGGTTGGCGGTTTCGACGGCATCATGCTCGATCTGCACGGCGCGATGGTCACCGAGGCCCATCAGGACGGCGAGGGCGAGCTTCTGCGCCGCATCCGCACGATCGACGCGAAAACGCCGATCGCGGTGTCGCTCGACATGCACACCAACCTGTACGACGCGATGATCGACAATGCGACGGTCGTCGTCGGCTATCGCACCTACCCGCATATCGACACCTACGACACGGCCAAACGCGCCGGCGAGATCCTGTTGAAGGCGATACGCGGTGAGGTGAAGCCGGTGATGGCCTGGGGCAATGTCCCGATGCTGCCGCATGTAATGCGCCAGGGTTCAGACGACTTCCCGAACAAGCAGCTGCAGGAGCGCTGCGCCGCAATGAGCAAAGACGGCGCGTTGTCGGCGACGTTGTTTGTCGGCTTCCCCCACGCCGACATCCACAACGCGGGCTTGAGCGTCATCGTGGTGACGGACGGCGACAAGTCGCTCGCCGAGAGGCTCCGCGATGAGTTGCTCGACCGCGCCTGGGGCGACCGCGAGGCTTTCGTTTACAAACTGAAAGCGCTCAATGAGTCGCTCGCGCGCGCCAAAAGCATCGAGCCGCCAAAATCCGGCGAAGGCCCGATCGTGCTCCTCGACCATTACGACAACTGCGCCTCGGGCGGCACGATGGACACGACGGCAGTGCTGGCTGCGATCCTGCGCGACGGTCTCGACAATGTCGCGGCCTTTGCAATCTTCGACCCCGAGTCGGTGCAGCAGGCGATCGCGGTCGGCGTCGGCGCCGAGGTGACGATGTCGATCGGCGGCAAGGTGGCGATGCCGCAAATCCCCGGCGAGAGCAGGCCGCTGACTATTACCGGCACGGTAAAGACGATCTCGAGCGGCCGGTTCCGGAACAAGGGGCCGTCATCGCGCGGCGTGCAGATGGACATGGGGCCGAGCGTCGTAATCGACACCGGCAAGGTCGAGATCGCGGTCATCTCCCGCCACGTCGAGCCGAACGACCTCAACTGTTTCTACACGCTCGGCATCGACCCGATGCAAAAGCGCTATCTGATGCTGAAGAGCCGCATCCATTGGCGCGCCGGACTCGGCTCGCTCGCCAAGGCCGTCGTCGAGTGCGCCGGCCACGGCGTCTGCACGTCGGATTATTCGCAGCTCACCTTCAACAACGTGCGCCGCCCGATCTACCCGCTCGACCTGCCGAAGCGCTGACTGGTCGCCTCGTTACGACCTGCTGCGGGCCAGTAAACCCTTCGGAATCGCGCCGTAGACCATCTTCACCTGGTTCACCGCTTCGCCCACGCGGAAGTCAACCTTGAAGCTGCACAGCGCGTAAGCCTGCGCCGCGGTGACACCGGTCTCATGCTCCAGGAATTCCACCGCCTCGCGCACCGCCTCTTTGAGCGCGATGTCGAGGTCCTCGTCCATACCCATGACGTAGTGGTGCGAAGCGTCCTCGGCGCGCGGCCACTTCATGCGCTTGCCAGCGTTCTTATGGACATGGAACTCGAACGTCGGCGCGAGCGAAATCTCGATTGCGGCGCCGTCGACTTCGCCGTCGCCCTGCGTCGCATGGCCGTCGCCGGTGTAGAAAAGCGCGCCCTTGTTGAAGACGGGCAGGTAGAGCGTCGAGCCGGCGATCATGTGGCGGAAATCGATGTTTCCGCCCCACTCGGCCGGCGGCTTGGTACTCCAGGGCGAGCGCTCCGGCGGGGGCGCGACGGCCATGATGCCCATGAACGGCGCGAGCGGCACTTCGACACGCTCGCCGACGACGGCGACGCGGCGCTCGAGATCGAGCCGGAAGACGGGCGCGATGCGCTCCTTCATGAGGTCGGGGAGCACGCCCGATCCGGGACCGATGGCGTTCATGCCGTAGGGCACGCGGAACGCGACGTCGAGGACGCGCACTTCGAGCATGTCGCCGGGCTCCGCGCCGTCGATATAGACGGGGCCGGTCAACACGTGGGGTCCGCCCGGCGGGGATTTCTTCACCCGGTGATAGATCGCGCTGTGCTCCGGCAGCACCTCGTCAGCGCGGATGCCGTTGGCGGGGAAGAACGTCGCAGGATCGGCGTGGTTGAGCGGCTGCTGCGACACGGTGTCGATACGCACGGTCTGGCCCGCCCGGACGTGCAGGACGGGCTTGCGGGCGGCGTCGATCGCGCCCCAGATGACGGTCTCGGGGCTTGCCTGGAGAACAGCGTCTGCGTTGGGTGACGATAGTCTCATAATAGAGTGGGAAGGTGACACATGCGAATCGCGATATTCCGGATTATCGCTGCAACGTGCGCCGTCGCGCTATCTGCGGCCGTTTGGGCGCAACCTGGGAAGACGGCGGTGGAGGCATATCCAACGAAGCCGATCCGCGTCATCGTCAATGCCGCGGCCGGCGGCTCGACCGACGTAACCGCGCGCTCGATGGCGACCAAGCTAACCGAGGTGCTCGGGCAGCAGGTCGTCATCGATAACCGCGTCGGCGCCGGGGGCTTGATCGGCGTCGAGATCGCCGGCAGGGCGGCGCCCGACGGCTACACGCTGCTGCACGCATCGGACGCCGGGATCCTGGTGAGCCCGCACCTCTACAAGATGGGCGTCGACGTCGCGAAAGACCTCGTGTCGGTGTCGCCGACGGCGAAAGCCGCGCTCTTCTTCATCGTGCGCGCCAACCTGCCGGTGAAGACGCTCGCCGATTTCGTCGCGCATGCGCGCGCGAATCCCGGGAAGTTGAACTACGGGTCGGCGGGCCACGGCACCCTGCAGCACATCGCCGCCGAGATGATGATCCGCGAGACGAACGTGAAGGTCGTCCACGTGGCCTACAAGGGCTCGCAGCAGGTGCTGGTCGATCTGCTCGCGGGGCAGGTCGATTTCACGTTCGACCTCGGCGCCGCGATACCGCACATCAAGTCCGGAAAAGTGCGCGCGCTCGCGGTACCGGGCACCGCGCGCTCGCCGATCTTTCCGGAGCTGCCGACGATGGCGGAGGCGGGGACCAACGTCGACATCACGTGGATGTCCGGCGTCTATGCGCCGACGGGAACGCCGCGCGAGATCATCACGCGCCTCAATCGCGAGATCGGGAGTAGCATGCAGACGCCGGCGGCCAGGCAATTGCTGTCGGCGATGGCTGCGGAAGCGATTCCGCCGATGACGCCGGAGCAGTTCGTCGAGCGCAATCGCCGCGAGCGGGAGAAGTTCGGGGCGATCATCAAGGCGGCGGGGATCAAACTGAATTGATGTCAGGGTAACTCTTAAGCGCCGCGGGGCTCGCACGGCACGCACATCCGCTGCGCGTCATCGATCACGGTTTCCAAGTATTCTGTATTGATGCGCCGTATCCCTGAGACCAGCGAGGTTCTGTTCGCCCGCTACGGGCCGCGCTATCCCATTTACGTCACTGTGATCGCGCTGCTGGGGACGATATCCGCAGTGGTGACCGCCACCACGGTCACCGTCGCGTTACCCGACATCATGGGGGCATTCGGCATCGGGCAGGATCGCGCCCAGTGGATAACCACGGGAAATCTGGCCGGCCAGACGGTCGGACAGTTGCTCAGCGCCTGGCTGATCGCGAGCTTCGGGCAGCGCAAAACCTTTGTTGTCGGGCTGTGCATCTTCGTGGTTGCGCTGCTGGTCGCCGCGCTGAGTCCGAACGAGCTGGTATTGGTTGCCGCACGAGTGGTTCAAGGCTTGCTGGCCGGAGTGCTGCAATCGCTGTCGATGTTTACGCTATTCAGCGTGTATCCGCCGGAGAAGCGCGGGATGGCGATGGGGTTCTTCAGCATCAACACGATCTTCGGGCCTGCCGTCGGTCCGACCATCGGCGGCCTCCTGATCGAACATTTCAACTGGCGCTCCATTTTTTACATGGGGTTGCCGTTCAGCATCATCGGAATCCTCTTCGGCAGCCTGTTGATGCCGGAGCGCGAGGAGACGGCCAGGCGCGCGAACTTCGATTGGCTGGGCTTTGCCTTGCTGTGCACGACGATGTCTTGCCTGCTGACCGGGTTGTCCAACGGGCAGCGTGAAGGCTGGAACTCCGATTTCATTCTGGGATCGCTCGCGGTGGCTGCTGGCGCGGGAATCGCATTTCTCGTCTGGGAACTTCACGTGCCGACGCCGCTTGTCACTCTTCGCGTGCTGGCGGTCGGCCCGTTTGCCGCGGCGGCCTGCGTGGCGGTGGTTTTCGGCATGGGGCAGTTCGGCACACAGTTCCTCATTCCGTTATTCGTGCAGACGATCCAGGGATTGACGCCGCTCGATGCCGGATTGCTGCTCATGCCGGGCGCCCTGCTTCTGGGCATATTCATGCCGCTGGGCGGATACCTGTGTGACCGCCTGCCGGCGCGAACGCTCCTCATCACGGGTCTGTCGTGCTTCGCTGTCTCGACATTCTGGATGCGCGATATCGACGTGAATACGGCGTTTTCGTGGATGCTCTTCTGCGTAGTGGTAAGTCGCGTCGGACAGTCGCTCATCAACCCGACGCTGAACGCCACGGCAATGCGCTCGCTCACCAGGGCGCAGTTGCAGCAGGGCGCGGGAATGATCAATTTCTTCCGGCAGCTCGGCGGTGCGTTCGGCGTCAACCTGCTCTCGGTCTCGCTCGATCGCCAGACCTTCCACTACAGCGACCGGCTGACCAGCATGGAAACGGCGGCCAACAGCGCTACTGCGGAGCTGCTGCGCTCGGTGGAGCGACTGTTGGAACAGGCTGGGGCATCGCCTGAGTTACAATCCGCAGGCGCTCTGAATTTCCTCGGGCGCGTGGTGTACCAGCAGGCTTCAACCCTGGCGTTTCGCGACTGCTTCGTGATCGTTACGGTGGTATTTATGCTGGCCCTGATTCCGGCGTGGCTCATGGGGCGCAGCGCGCGATAGGGTGTTGAGCTTATAGCGCGACGGTCAAATCACGGCCTACCGCGTCGGGTAATGGGTCGTCAGCTTCTTGCCGCCCATTTCGACCGGGTCGGCGTCGATCAGAACGAAAGCAAACACTGCCGGCTCCGGGCCGACCGGTGCCCAAGCGTGCACCGTGCCACGCTGCACGCAGATGTCACCCGGCTTCATGCGCACCCGCTTGCCGTCGTCGAGCTCGAGATCGCATTCGCCCTTCAGCAGGATCGCGTAGTCCAGCGTCTCGGTGCGGTGCATGAACGGGGTGCCGCCCGGCGAGAACTCGACGATTCGGCACACGTTGCCCTGCCCCGAGCCGACATAATTGTGGCGCACGACAAAGCCCTTGCGCTGCGCCTCGGCGGCGGCGCCTTCGGAATTGTCGACGGGCATCTTGTCAGCCGACCAGATCTCACAACGCGATATGCCGGGACGGGTCGGCGATCCGGCCCCGGGGAGCTGTTCGTCAGTGGCGACAATCGCCTTGCCGTTGGAATCATGCCCGGTGACGATACGGCGTACGCTGAATGCCATCGTAGATCCTCCTTCCGGGAATTAGGGAATAAGCAGCATCAGTGTAAACTTTTCTGCGGCCCGTGCGTTGAAGAGGCACACGGCACCTCCCATGTCACGGAGATCACGCTTGCACCCGGTCGATGTGCCTCAGCACGTCATCCAGCGCGACGGGATACGGCGGGTCTTGCTGGACAGCCTGCCCGAAACGAGGGATAGTGCAGTCATGGCCGATTTTCGCGGCAGCCTGAAGAAGTCCAAGAAGCCCCGACCGGGGTGACGGATCCGGCTGCGCGCATCGCGCCTGAACGATCAAACCCCGCCGCTCTGGACGGGGTTTTTTCATCCCACTCCATCGGCACAACCAAGGAGATGGGAATGAGCACGACACGACTGAGAGGTATCTGGCTGCCGCTGGTGACACCCTTCAGGGAAGGGGTCCTGGACGAGACCTCCGTCGAGCGCATGGTCCGCCACTACCTGGCGGAGCCGATCGACGGCCTGGTCCTGGCCGCGACTACCGGCGAGGGACTGACGCTCGACGACGACGAGGTCGACCGGCTCGTGCAGATCACCGCAGCGGAATGCGACCGCCGGATCCCGCTCTATCTCGGCCTGTCCGGCAGTGACACGCGCAGGCTGCTCAAGGCTCTCGACCGCGCCGCTCGCTGGCCGGTCGACGGCTACCTGATTGCCTGCCCGTACTACACGCGGCCTTCGCAGGACGGGCTGTTCCGGCATTTCTCGACGCTCGCGGGCCACACGGAGCGGCCCATCCTCGTCTACAACATCCCGTACCGCACCGGCGTCAACATGACGAACGAGACGATGCTGCGGCTGGCGCAAATCCCCAACATCGTCGGCGTCAAGGAATGCTGCGCCGACCAGACGCAGTCCTTCGACCTGCTGCGCGCGCGGCCCGCGGATTTCTCGGTCCTTACCGGCGAGGACACGCTGTTCTACGCGGCGCTGACCCAGGGAGCGGATGGCGGCATCCTCGCCGCGGCACATGCAGAGACGGCGAAGTTCGCGGAGATTCGGCGCCTCGTGCTCGCCGGCGACGGTCGCGGCCTGGACGTCTGGCGGACGCTCGTCGACCTGCCGCGCCTGCTCTTCGCGGAGCCCAACCCGGCGCCGATCAAGCATTGGCTATGGCGCGCCGGCCTCATCGACAGCCCGGAAGTGCGCCTGCCAATGACGGGAGTGAGTGCGGGACTGGCCGCGCGGCTCGATGCGGAGCGGGTACGGCGCGATCGAGGTTCGATCGTCAGGCCGGCTTGAACTTCACCAGCGTCCACTCCACCGAAACGTCGTCGAAGACGGCGACGACGGGCATGTCCACCCGGACGTCTTCCGGCGCGCACTCGACGATGTTCGTCGGGACGCGCACGCCCTCGTCGAGCTGGACGATCGCGTAGGTGTAGGGCGTCTCGCCCTGGAAACCGGGGTGCGCCGGCTGATGGACGATCGTGAAGGTGTAGACCCGGCCGCGACCGCTCACGGGCGCCCATTCCAGCTTCTGCGAGAAGCAGACCGGGCACTGCTCGCGCGGGTAGAAGATCCAGCCGGCGCAGGCGGTGCAGCGCTGCATGACCAGCTCATGACGCTTCGCCGCTTCCCAGTAGGGCGCGGTCAGCGATTTGAGCTCGGGTCGCGGCAGCGGCTTCGAGGGCGTCTGTCGCGCGCCGTCCGCGGCTGCTGAAGGAGGCGTGCGGGTCGGTGTCGTTGTCATAGCGTTTCTACCTCGTTCGTCGCTGCGTGTGATCTCGCTGGGATCGGCTCAGAGCGCGTTCGCACTCCCCAGGACCATCGTCGCTTCCTGCGAGGGGGAGCCGCCGTTGACGTTGACGACGCAGAGGTCGTGCCGCGCGACCTGACGCTCGCCGGCCATGCCGCGGATCTGGCGCACCGCTTCGGTGACGTGCTGCGTGCCGCTCGATCCGGCGATGAACTGCCCGCAGGAGAGCTGGCCACCGTCGGTGTTGATCGGGAAGCTGCCCTTGAAGGTGGTGTCGGTGCTCTCGAAGAAGGGGCCGATCTCGCCTTTGGCGCAGATGCCGGCGTCCTCGAGCGTCGTTGCGTGCAGGATCGTGTAGCAGTCGTAGAACTCGGCGAACTGGAAGTCTTTCGGGCCGTAACCCGCCATCCTGTAGGCGGCCGGCGCGGAGAACGCCGTCGCGGTCTGGCAGATGTCGGGCGTGAGCCAGCTGTTGTCGAAGCCCTGCGCCACCGCCGCGCCGAGGACGTACACCGGCGGCCGGCGGAGCAGCCGCGCCCGTTCCGCGGTCGTCATGATGAAGGCGATACCGCCTGCGCACGGCATCACGCACTCGAGGATGTGCAGCGGGTAGTTGACGTAGCGCGAGTTGAGCACGTCATCCACCGTCATCGGATCGCGCAGGGCGGCGAGCGGGTTGGGGCCGGCGTTAAAGCGCTGGTTGACGCTGATCCGCGCCAGCTGCTCCGGCTTGGTGCCGTACTTGTACATGTGGCGCGTGTATAGCAGGGCGTAGTTCGTATTCGCGGCGATCGCCGGACCGTAGGGGCTGACGAACTCGCTGATGAAATCGGGACGGGTGCTTCCGCCGGCTTCCCCGGGCGCGCCCGTGAACGAGCCCGGGTTCGCCGGGTCGCGGGCGTTGCCGTTGACGAAGAGGATGTAGTTGCAGACGCCTTCGTCCAGGAGCGCGGCGGCGATTGTTATCGCGGCACCGGGGGTGGCGCCGTTCATGCCGACACCGGCCGCGAAGCCGGTCGGCCGGATTCCGACGTACTCGGCGACGCGCTGCGGGAGGAACGACATCGAGATCGAGATGAGCCCATCGATGTCCTCGCGACGCAGGCCGGCGTCGTTGATCGCCTCGGCCGCGGCTTCGGCGGCGAGGCCGAGCGCCGACCGGTTGGGCCAGGAACGCTTGTGCGCCGTCTCACCTATGCCGACGATGGCCGTCTTCCCGCGAAAGCTCATTCCGTACCTCCCGCAAGGCCGTAGTGTTGCGTCCGGTCGTGCACCCATGTTACCACCGGCCTGGCGACGACTGATTCTTCTTGGCTCATGCGATGCTCCGTGATTCCGGTAGCGCGCGCCGTGGCCTCCGATATTGCCCCCCGACGCGCGGGCCGCAGAAAAGTTACACTGACCCTATTTGTTTTGGAGTAAGACCATGAGCGCAGACACCCGGACTGAACCGAGCGCTTCCGAACAGATGACCCGCGTCGGCCCCGGCACGGTGATGGGGAACCTGATGCGCCAGTACTGGATTCCCGCCGTGGGCTCCAAAGAGGTGACCACCGACGGCGACCCGCGCAGAATTGTGTTGCTGGGCGAAAAGCTCATCGCCTTCCGTGATTCGGCAGGCAAGGTCGGCATCATGGACCACCGCTGCCCGCACCGTACGGCGTCCCTCTTCTTCGGCCGCAACGAGGAGGGCGGCATCCGCTGCGTCTACCACGGCTGGAAGTTCGACGTGGCCGGCAACTGCATGGACATGCCCAACGTGCCCACCGGTGGCGGGCTAAAGACCAGGATCAAGGCGAAGGCGTACAAGACCTACGAGCGCAACGGCCTGGTCTGGGTCTTCATGGGCGACCAGGACAAGGTGCCGCCGCTGCCGCAGCTGGAGGCGGCGCTGATCCCCGACGGCGAGGCCAGCGTGCGCTTCGTGCAGCGCGAGTGCAACTGGCTGCAGGCGCTGGAAGGCGACATCGACACCTCGCACTTCGGCTTCCTGCATGCGGGCAGCGCGCAGCCGGAGGATTTCCAGGAAGACCACCCGATGCGCCACACGGTGACCAACCGCGCGCCCGAATACCACGTCATCGACAGCGACTGGGGCACCAGCTACGGCGCCTACCGCAAGGAAGAGGACGGCAGGATGTCGTGGCGCGTCGCCAACTTCGCCTTCCCGTTCTGGACCCAGACGCCCAATCACGACTTCCTCACCAACGTGGGCATGCGCGGCTGGGTGCCGATGGACGACACCCACACCATGGTGGTGATTATCGGCTGGAGCAAGAACACGGGCGCCTACACCGGCATCCCGCTCAGGAACGGCAAGCCCATCCCCGGGTTCGCGCCCGCCATCGATTACCTGCCCGACACCACCGACTGGTATGGCCGCGCCCGGCCCCGGGCCCGCGCCGAGAACGACTACGAGATCGACCGCGCAGCCCAGCGCAACAACGAGATCTACACCGGCATCCACATGGTCTTCATGCAGGACCAGGCGGTGACCGAGTCGATGGGCGGCATCACCGACCACTCCTTGGAGCACCTGGTGCCCAGCGACCAGATGGTGGCCCGCACGCGCCGCCGCGTGCTGCGCGCCGCGCAGGCGCTGCGCGACAACGGCACCCCACCTCCTGGCGTGACCAACCCCGAGGTGATGTGGCGCGCCCGCAGCGGCTCGTTCTTCACGCCCGGTGACGCCAACTGGCAAGAGGCTTACGAGGAAAAACTCAAGGCCGCGACGCGTGTGCCCGTGACGACGTAGCTGCTCGGCCTACCGCGGCAACCCAGGAGACCCCCATGAAGATCAAGCGCATCAAGGGCCACGCCGTGTCAGTCCCGCTCGGCACGCCGCATTGCACCGCCACGAGCGCCATCGAGGCAGCCAGCGGTATCGTCGTCGAGGTGGAGACGGACGATGGGCTCGTCGGCTACGGCACGGTGCACGGTCGCGGCGCGAAGCTCGTCCTGGAGATACTGGAAGAGCTGAACACGGTGGTCGGCGGCATGGACCCCCTCGCGCACGAAGCCGTGTGGAAAACGATCTTCGCGCTTACGACCGGCACGGTCGGCAATCCGGATTGGCATACACGGCGCGTGCTGTACAACCCGGCGAACCGGGCCGCGCTGCTGACGGCGCTCGCCGGTGTCGACATCGCGCTGTGGGACATCAAGGGCAAGGCCGCAAAAATGCCGGTCTGGCGACTGCTCGGCGGAACCCGGAAGGAACTCTTCGCCTACGTCACCGGCGGCTACTACGAGATCGGCCACGATCACATGGCCATCGTGGAGGAGGTTGCCGGGTACGTCGAGCAGGGCTTCAAGGGCGTCAAGATCAAGGTGGGCGGCTACGGGCTGCCCGTGGACATTGCGCGGGTCAAGGCGGCGCGCGAGGCGATCGGCCCGGATACGCTCTTCATGCTCGACGCCAACTGCGCCTACAACCTCGAGGACGCGACGGCAGCGATACGGGCCTTCGAGCCGTACCGCCCCTTCTGGTTCGAGGAGCCGCTGCACTGGTACGACTCGATCCGCGGCATCGGCCGCCTGGCCGAGCGCACCCATGTACCGATTGCAAGCGGCGAATCGGAACTGCACTCCTGGGCGTGCCGCGATCTGGTCGACCTGGGCGGCATCCGCTACATGATGTTCGATGCCACCCGCAACGGCGGCGTGACGGAATGGCTGCGCGTAGCCGCCTACAGCTTCGCAAAGGGCGTGCAGATGGCGTCACACCACGATCCGCACATCCACGGCCACCTGATCTCCGCGGTCCCCAATGGGTTCTGTGTCGAGACGTTTCCGAATGCCGAGCGCGATCCGTTGTGGGCCTGCCTCTACACCCACCGCGCGGAATTGAAGGGCGGCAAGCTCCACCTGAACGACGAGCCGGGCTTCGGTTTCGGTATCGACTGGAAGGCCGTCGAGCGCTACCGCATGAAATGAGGCTCGTACCTCGCCGGAAGGGATCCCCTCCCCACGGAGTTCGCGCACACCCATATATAGGCGCGTGCACCAGCACAGGGAATGGCTATGACATTGCGTGACAAAGTGGCGCTTGTCACCGGCGGCAGCCGGGGCATTGGGCGAGCGATATGCCTCGGTTTCGCAGAGCAGGGGGCCAAGGTGGTGGTGGCATCCCGTACTGAGGTTGATACGTCGACTGGCACGGAGTTCACCACCTATGCCGCAGGCACCATTCACGACACGGCCCGGATGATTCAGGCCCGGGGCGGCAGCGCCGTAGGCATCAAGTGTGACGTGACGCAGGCGGACGATATCCGCCACCTCGTGGACGGCACCCTGGCGCGCTTCGGACGGATCGATATTTTAGTGAACAACGCCGGCATTGACTGTGAATCGCCTGTCGTCGATATGGGCGTCGACCTCCTCGACCGTTGTCTGGCAGTCAACGTGCGCGCACCGCTCTTGTTGTGCAAATTCGCCCTACCCGGCATGCTCGCGCAGGGCTCCGGTTCCATCTTTTGTATCACTTCGGGGGCGGCTCGTGGTTACCGTCCAGGGCGGGTGGGCTACTCGATGAGCAAGGCCGCCCTGGAGCGCATGTTCCTGAGCCTGGCCGAAGAAGTCCGTCCCGCTGACATTGCCATTAATGTGCTCGGTCCAGGGCGGGTCGACACCTGGATGAACCGCCGTGGCGATTGGCCTGGTACGGCGCACATTCCCATGGCGCAACCCGAGGCGATCATCCCTGCCGCTGTCTGGTTAGCGCAGCAGACGGCCACGAGTTTTACCGGGCAGGTGGTAGAGCGGGCTGACTTTGGTGTGACCTGGGGACCTCCAGGGGCGTAGGACATTGAAACCACCTGTTTTCCCATCCGCGACTGTAGGGCGGCTCGACTCTCCGGGGGCCTCGATGCGACACTCCCCGCCGACGCAAAATAGAATCATTCAGGGAAAAATGCGCAGCGCGCGCTGCCATCTACAAGGAGACCCACCATGGCCATCAGCCTGAAGGTCAACGGGGCGATCCGCTCGGTCGATGCCGAGCCGGACACGCCGCTGCTCTACGTGCTGCGCAACGACCTCGAGTTGAACGGCGCCAAATACGGCTGCGCCATGACGCAATGCGGAACCTGCACGGTGCTGGTCAATGGCGCGGCGAGACGCTCCTGCGTGACGCCGGTAGGCTCGATCGAGGGAAACGAGGTGACTACGCTCGAAGGGCTCGGCACGCTCGACAAGCCGCACCCGCTGCAGAAGGCCTTCATCGACGAGCAGGCGGCTCAGTGCGGCTATTGCGCGAGCGGCATGATCATGGCGGCAGCCGACCTGCTCAACCGCAATCCGCAACCGCGGGAAGCGGACGTGCGGGCGGCGCTCGCCGACAATCTCTGCCGGTGCGGCACACACAACCGGATCATCCGCGCCGTCCTGCGCGCCGCGCAACAGAAAGAGGTGAGCTGACCATGAACGCTCCTCACCTGGCGCGCCGCGACTTCTTTGCCGCCCTCGGTGGCATCGTCCTCTCGTTCAGCCTCGTTCCGAAAGTCGGGCTCGGGCAGGAGCCGGCGCGACTCCCCGGCAGCCTGCAGACCAACCGCACGCTTGATGCCTGGCTGCGCATCAATGCCGACGGCAGCGTCACCGTGTTCACCGGCAAGGTCGAGCTCGGACAGGGCATCGTGACGGCGCTCGCCCAGATCGCTGCCGAGGAGCTCGAGGTGCCGCTCGCGCGCGTCACGATGATCTCGGGCGACACCGGCCGGACCCCTAATGAGGGGCAGACCGCCGGCAGCCAGTCGATCGAGCAGAGCGGCACCGCGCTGCGCATGGCGGGCGCCGAGGTGCGCGCGCTCCTCATTGGCCTCGCCGCCAGGAAGCTCGGCGTCTCCGCTGACACGCTCAAGGTCACCGATGGTGTCATCCATGCGCCTGACGGCCGCAAGGTCGGCTACGGTGAGCTCGCTGCAGAAACGGACCTCAAGCGCGAGGCAACCGCCAAGGTGCCGCCGAAGCCGGCCACACAGCATAAGATTGTCGGCAAGTCCGCGCCGCGCATCGACATCCCGGCCAAGATGACGGGCGGCGCCGCCTTCGTGCAGGACGTGCGGCTTCCCGGCATGTTGCATGGCCGCGTGGTGCGGCCGCCACGCTATGGCGCCAAGCTCGACGGCTTCGACGAAGCCAGGATCAAGGCCATGCCGGGAGTCGTCGCGGTGGTGCGCGACGGCAGCTTTCTCGGCGTGGTGGCGCGGCGAGAGGAGCAGGCCATTAATGCGCGGCTTGTGCTGATTGAATCCGCCAAGTGGTCGGGCGGCTCCGAGCTGCCCGATCCGGCAAAGCTGTACGAGCAGCTCATGTCCCTGCGTAGCGAGGACAGGGTGATCGGCGAGAAAGATGCGCCCGTCCCGGCCGGCGCCAAGGTGATCGAGGCGACGTACCGTCGGCCCTATCAGGCGCATGCCGCGATTGCGCCCTCCTGCGCGCTGGCCGAGTTCAAGGACGGCAAGCTTACGGTCTGGACCCACAGCCAGGGCGTCTTTCCGCTGCGTGCCACCATCGCCAGGGCGCTCGGTCTGCAGCCGCGCGACATCCGCTGCATCCACGCCGAAGGCCCAGGCTGCTACGGTCACAACGGCGCCGACGACGCTGCCTTCGACGCCGCCATGCTGGCGCGCGCCGTCAATGGACGGTCGGTGCGGCTGCAATGGATGCGTGACGACGAGTTCAAGTGGGAGCCTTACGGCCCCGCCATGACCATGAAGGTCAAGGGGGCCGTCGCCGGCGGCCGCGTGGTCGACTGGACCTTCGACGTCTGGAGCCAGAGCCACAACATGCGGCCGGGCGATCCCGACGGCATCAATCTGCTGGGGAGCTGGTACCTCGCCGATGCGAAGCGGCCTGGCCCGGCGCGCCACGCCGCGCAGCCGAACGGTGCGGGCGACCGCAACGCCATCACGCTCTACGATTTCCCGCGCCAGCGCACCACGCACCACCTGATCATGGACAATCCGGTGCGCACCTCGGCGCTGCGCACGCTCGGCGCCTATGCCAACGTATTCGCGATCGAGTCCTTCATGGACGAGCTCGCGGCCGCCGCCGGCATCGACCCCGTGGCGTTCCGCCTCGCGCACAGCAAGGACGAGCGCGAGCGCGCCGTGATCGAGGCCGTGGCCAGGGCCGCCGCCTGGAAACCGGGCGAGAAGGGCGACGGCCGGCGCGGCCGCGGCATCGGCTATGCGCGCTACAAGACCGTGGCCACCTACAATGCGGTGATAGCCGAGGTTGAAGTGAATCGCGCGACCGGGATCGTCAAGGTGCCGCGCATCTGGACCTCGGCCGATGCCGGGCAGATCATCAATCCCGACGGCCTGACCAACCAGATTGAGGGCGGCGCCATCCAGTCGACGAGCTGGACGCTGCATGAGCACGTGCGATTCGACCGCAACGGGATTCTGTCGCAGGACTGGATGAACTATCCGATCCTGACCATGCTGGACGTGCCCA
>Ga0075418_10004297_pt1 | contig 16252 bp, 8 predicted proteins | sample SoiMetdeltSBSDD2_FD_81776 | JGI IMG/M metagenome (GOLD analysis project Ga0075418, IMG submission 81776) | Bulk soil microbial communities from a Populus tree surrounding site in Tennessee, USA - Soil MetaG P. deltoides SBSDD2 | ecosystem: Environmental > Terrestrial > Soil > Tree plantation...
ACGGGCCTGGCAGGATTCGAACCTGCGACTTCCGATTAGAATCGATAACCCTCGACCTGCGGCCCGTTAGGCGGGCAAAGGGCGGCAAGGGAGTGCTCTATCCGCTGAGCTACAGGCCCATTTCTAGACAGTCAGTCGTAGTCCTGGTCGCTAGCTGCCCGCTAACGACTATCGACTATCGACTATCGACAAACGACTCACTCCACCGACGGACCGTCGGGGACCACCTCGCCCTCGGCCCAGGGAGTCGCGTTCGCCTAACGCCTCAGGCTTGGCGCCCCCGCCGGCCGGCAGTGGAGTGTTCCATTCTTTCGTGACCGATCGGTTGTCAAACAGCGCTTCGTGCCTGGCGTGGCACCACGACCGGCCCAGATGCAAATCGCCCCACCTGGCGGCCGTCGCGCAGGTGGGGCGATTCGATTCGCTCCCTCGAGTCTCGAGCGATACCTCACGGCATTCGCTTTGTCCTCGAGCCACCTGCGGTGTCCTTTCTGTGATCGTAGCTGCCGACTTGCTTGCCTTCCGTCTCTATCCACAGACGGCGCATCGAGATGCGACCGGCGTTGAATCGCGCGATCGTGCTCGCGCTCGACTGGCGGCCAGTCGGGCAGAGGTCAGCAAGCGGGAGGTAGACGGTCGGTTTCATCGGAGTCGTATTAGCGAATCGATCTATATGGTTCACGTTCGGTCGGCGGCGCCTTCGCGCGCGACCCTCTGGTGATCTGCCGGACCCTGCGATCCTGCCACGGGTCACATAGAAGACGAAAGTCGCGCCACGATGCTCTCACTCGCCGTGCGGTGTACGGACGAGGTGACACATCCGCGCCGCGCGCGGCGTGTCATGAACATCGGGACGCGACTCCCAGGGGGCGCACACTAGCATCGACCGTTTTGCTTGTCAAGTACATTTTCAAACACGCAATCGCCCCTTCCATCAGGCCACCGAGGATTCCTCTCCTTCGTCGCTTGCGCTCCTCAGGGCAGGCGCTTCGCTCGGAATGACACTCACCATGCCCGATTTGCTCGCCGCGCGAAGCCAGATGGCCGTCTCGCTTGGCTTCCACATCATCTTCGCGGTCGTTGGCATCGGCCTCCCCGTGCTGATGGTGATCGCCGAGTGGCGCTGGATTCGCACCGGAGAAGCCGTTTACCTCGAGCTCGCCAAGCGGTGGTCCAAGGGCGCTGCCATCCTGTTCGCCGTCGGCGCCGTGTCAGGAACCGTCCTGTCGTTCGAGCTGGGACTCCTGTGGCCGAACTTCATGCGTTTCGCGGGCCCTATCATTGGGATGCCGTTCTCGCTCGAAGGCTTCGCGTTCTTCACCGAAGCGATCTTCCTGGGCCTGTATCTGTACGCGTGGGACAAGGTCGGCCGCCGGGCCCACCTGTTCGCCGGGATCGTCGTCGCGTTGAGCGGCGTACTGTCCGGCATCTTCGTCGTCATCGCCAACGCGTGGATGAACACGCCGGCGGGGTTTCGGCTGGTCGACGGCGCTCCGGTCGACGTTAGGCCCTTCGCCGCGATGGCGAATGCTGCGGCGTTCTCCCAGACCCTTCACATGACGCTCGCGGCCTACGCCGCAACGGGACTGACCGTCGCGGGGATTCACGCGCTCTCCATCCTCCGCGGAAACCCGTCCCCCTTCAACCGGCTCGCCCTGGGCGTCGCGCTAGCGCTCGGCGCGCCAGCCGCGATGCTCCAGCCCCTGTCCGGCGACGTGAGCGCCCGGATGGTCGCCAAGAATCAACCGCTGAAGCTCGCGGCGCTCGAGTCGCACTTCGAGACCCGACGCGGCGCGCCACTCCATGTCGGCGGTTGGCCGGATATGGATGCGCGCGAAACTCGCTGGGCGATCAGGATCCCTCGCGGCCTCTCGCTGCTCGCCTTCCACGACCCGAACGCCGAGGTCAAAGGGCTCGAGGCCTTTCCGGAAGACGAATGGCCGCCCGTGGCGATCGTCCACATCGCGTTCCAGATCATGGTGGCGTTAGGCACGTGCATGGCTCTCGTGAGTGTGTGGGCACTCTGGCGGTGGTGGCGTGGCCGGTCGATCGACGCGGTCGCCGGCCACCGTTACCTGCTGCGCGCGCTGGTGCTCGTCGCCCCGATGGGCTTTCTCGCCATCGAGGCCGGCTGGACGGTGACGGAGGTGGGCAGACAGCCGTGGATCGTCTACGGCGTGCTCCGAACCGTGGACGCGGTCACGCCAATGCCCGGTCTCGTCGTCCCGTTTCTCGTCTTCACGCTCCTGTACGTTCTCCTGGGGGTGATCGTCGTGTACCTCCTGCACCAACAGATCGTCCGCGCACCGTCGCGGTAGGCACCTGACGAATGAACCTCACCGTCGCCGACGTCGCCGCGTGGGTCATCGTCGTGGCGCTTAACGCGTACGTGCTGTTCGGCGGCGCCGACTTCGGCGGCGGCGTGTGGGATCTGCTCGCGTCGGGGCCGCGCCGGCAGCAGCAGCGGGAGCTCGTCTCGCACGCGATCGGCCCGATCTGGGAAGCGAACCACGTCTGGCTCATCGTCGTGGTCGTCATGCTGTTCGTCTGCTTCCCTCCGGCGTTCGCTGCGTTTGGTACTATTCTGCACATCCCGCTGTCCCTCATGCTCATCGGGATCGTGCTTCGCGGATCGGCGTTCGTCTTTCGATCCTATTCCTGCGGGCCACGTTCCGAGCAACAGCGCTGGGGACAGATCTTCGCTGTCTCGAGCCTCATAACCCCCGTCGTGCTGGGGATGTGTGTTGGCAGCGTCGTATCGGGGAACGTCGGCACGGCGCTGGCGGCGCTCGCCGCCGGCACGCCGACCAGCTTCAGTGCGGTTTACGTCCGGCCCTGGCTCGGACCCTTCGAGATCGCCGTTGGCGCGATGACCGTCGCGCTGCTTTCGTTTCTTGCGGCGACCTATCTCACGATCGAAGCCGAAGGCGACCCCAATCTGCAGAACGACTTCCGAAACCGCGCGCTGGGAGCCGCCATCGTCGCGATGGCGCTGGCCATAGTCGCGCTCGTGTTAGGCGCGGGAAGGGGTGGTGTCATGACCCGATTGATTCAACCAGGCCGGACGACGCTGGTCCTCGCCGGTTCCGGCGTTGCGGCAGTGGGGTCGGCGGCAGCGCTGCTCCAACGTCGCTTCCGACTGGCACGAGTCGCCGCGGCCGGGTGGGTGACGCTCGTGCTGTGGGGTTGGATCCTCGCGCAATTCCCGTTGATCATCCCACCGAACCTGACGATCGAAGCCGCGGCTGCGCCCAACCGCACGCTCGAGGAGACGTTGGCCGTGCTCGTGGGCGGCGGCGTGGTGCTGATTCCATCGCTCTGGTATCTCCTCCGAGTTTTCAAGAGGCAGGAGTCGTCGACCTGACGCTCACTCGAGCACGATGATGAGCCATCCGGACGCGCTCCAGAAGCGCTCCGGATCCTTGATGTGCAGCGTCATCCCTGCCGACGGCTCCGCATCCACCGTCACCAGGTCAGGGTCGTGTCGCGACACGATCCGATACTGCTTCGCTCGCGGCAGCGCTATCACGGTGTCTCGAAGCCGGTCGATTCTCGTGAACGAGTTGCGCGCCATCGCCCGAGACGCCGCGAGACTCTTCCCGAAGCCGAGGATCCCACCCTCTTCGGTGAGCACGCCGGCACGCACGAGCTGTCGGCGCGACCCGACGACGTACCACACGGTGTTCGCCCGCGAAGTGATGCGCGCGAGCGAGTCGGCGAGCGCTTCGTTCGCCTGGGCAAGCACTTCGTTCGCCTCCGTCAGCTTGCGCGTCGAATCGGTGAGCGCCGTGACCTGCGTCTCGAGCTCGGCGATGCGCACGAGATAGGTCGCGATCACGTCCTTCTGCCCTTCGATCGTGCGCAGGTGCTCCTCCACCTGCGCACGCAGTCGATCGTTGTCCTTCGCCGCCTCGAGCAGACGCTGCCCGCGCACTCGTGAGCTGTCCTCCACGTCGGCGAGACGTTGCCTGACGTTCTCGAGCTTTCGAAGCATGAAGTCGCGATACGCGCCAGGACCGGCCGGAATCTCGCCCGCCGGATCGACGCCGACTTCCCCCGCTGCGGCGACGACACTGTCCGAGCCTCCCATCGCTCGCGTAGTCGAGTCCAGCGCCTCGAGCTGCGCCGGCGATCCGTCCATGTGCTTCAGCTGCTCGGCCACCGCCTCGATCAGGATGTGCGCGTCGCGAACCTCGCGCAGCAACGTGTCCTTCTCCGCCGAGATGCGCTCGAACATGATCATCTGCCGCTGGAGGCTCGCGTTCTGCGCGGACAGCGAGTCGATGGTCATGCGCGAGCGCCGCATGAACGGCTCGCGCACGATGTCGATGCCGCGGTCGCACCCCGCGGTCGCCACGAGCAACACTGGCCCAAGCAGCGCAACCCTTCGGGCACGCAACGGCTGCCAGCAACCAGCACGAGCACCCAGCCGCCAGCTTGTAGTCATGGCGTTTCTCCGGCCGGCCGCGTAAGCAGACATGGTTTGTCTCCCCATCCGTAACGTTCCCGCAGTACCGGTGCGACGACATCAGCGAACAGCGACACGCCCGTCAGGCGTTCGACCGCGCCGCGCTCTGACTCGACGTACACGATTCCGACCACCGGACACGCCCGCGGCTTCGCCTTGCCCTCCCGTCCGCCAAACAGAAACAGCGACAGCGGCTCGAATCGCTGGCTCTCGAGCGTGCCGGTCTTCCCGAAGAAGTCGAAGCCCGGCGCGTCGAACATCGTCGCGGTCGTTCGGGCTGCCGTGCCCGTCCCGCGCACCACGCTTCGCATGCCGGTGAGCACGGCGTCCCGGCCGGCCGTGAGGTGTACACCCGGCTTTTCCGTGGGGACCAGCAGCGTGTCGCCGACCCGTTGAATGAGTCTGAGCTCCGTACCACGGCCGTTCATCACACGCGCCAGGGCGCGCACGAGCGCGGCGTTGCTCCAGTTGTTCTCGTTCTCGCCGATCATGAAGCCGGCGAGGTAGCGCAGGTCCGAAAACTGTGGCGCGTCGAGCGGCAGCGACGGCACGTCGGGCGACACGAGCTGCCACTGCGGATTCGTGCGCAGCATTCGCTTCGCCTCGAGCGGACGCCAGAGACTCTCGTCGAACTCGCCGGTCTGGCGCCCGATTCGCGCATCGAACAGCGTCTCCAGCTGATGCGCGAGTGGCGAGCCCGCGACCGTCCGCCGGCCATTCTTCACCTCGAACCGGGGCCGCTGCGCCATGCGCACGCCATTCAGCGAATACCACGGGCCTTCGGCGATGCCGCCTAACGCTGGCAGCCCATTCGCGCCGCGCTCGGCCGCGCCGAGGAACCCGAGGGTCACCGCATACAGGTTGTTCGAGTTCGGGATGAAGCAGTCCCACGTCACGGGAACGCGGGCGCATCCGTGCAGCTCGGACCTCATCGGCGTCGCGAAGCCGAGCGGCCACCCGGCGGCGCTCGCGAACCGCTCGCCGGGATGATCGACCACGAGCGACTTGAGTGACGGATATTCGTTGAGCACGGCGGCCGCAATGAAGGGCTTGACCGTCGATGCCGACCGATGGTTCCGGAAGTTGTGATCGAGCGCCGCGAACCGGCTAACCCGCACATCAGGCTTTGCCCAGTCGGCGAAGGCGAGAACGTCTCCGGTTTCGGCATCGATCAGCATGGCCGAGCACTGCCTGACGCCACCTGATGCCGCGTCGGCGCACCGCCGGTCGAGCCCGCGCTGAACCGCGACGATCGCCGCGCGATCGATGGTCAACGCCACGTCCGACGACGTTTCGCGCGCTGGCAGCCGCAGACCGTCGGCCAGCAGCGAGTCGAGGCGGGCGATCAAGGCGGGCGTCGTGGGCATGACGGCCCGCACCGCCTGGCCGTTCCGCTCGCGCGAATACGCGAGCGAGCCGCGTGGTGTCGCATCCACGACCCACGTCGCCGAGCTGTCGATCGCGATGATGTCCCCGTACCGGAGGCGTTCGCCTGACGACACCGTGTTCCCGTTCTTCGTGACGCCGACGCCCGTCGCGACGACGTCGATCACCGCACCCTTTGCGGCTCGGCGCGCACGAATTCTCGCGTCGTGGTTACACGCGACCTCGATACCAGCACCGAAGGCGATGGTCGTATCGCGGCACGACACCCTGACCACGTCGGTTGCTTCAGGCGTCAGCACCACGCCGCTCGGGCCGCCGGTCAGAACGACATCGGACTCGACTTCGACCTTGCCGGAACGTGCTACCGTGTCTGATGACGCGAGCGTGGCACCGGCCAGGAGGCGACCAGTCCAGGGACCGCCGCTCCCGACCGGTACATCCACCTTGCAAGGCGCCGTCGAGACCCGCACACCCGATGCGTCGCCGCTGAGCCATGGCGCTCGCTCGACACAGTGCGACCGGTACTCCGCTCTGTTCGCGGCAAACGCGTTCGCCCGTTCGAGCGTGGCCTGAACGAAGTCGCCCTCGCGATACCCGAACTTTCCGCGGGCAGCCGGACCCGCGACGATCGAGTCACCGCTCGACACGATGTCTGCCCGGTCGACGGCGGCGCGAAGTCCTTCGCCGAACGTCGCGAGCTGGAACGGAGCGACTTCGCGATGCGTCGCATGATAGAGGGTGCGCATGACCACTGCCCCGACGAGCACGACCATCGCTGCCACGGCACCCAGAATGATCGCCAGGCGCCGCATCGCGCGACTGTTGAGCTCCGCCCGTTCCGTGACCCCACGGGCGGCGCCCGTTGCTCTCGGCAGCGCGATGACCCCGAGCGCCAGCGTCCACGACGCGAACGCGACATCCGCTCCCGACCTGAGGCCGAGCAGCGGCAGATTCTGCCCCGTGAGGGGCAACAGGGACACATTGGCGGCGGCCATGTACAGTGCCGGCACAGCCACGTACATCGCGAGGCCGCCGAGCAGGATGCCTCTCGGTACCTCGTTGACCGCGCGGCCGGCGATCATCGCGCTCGCGAGCAGCAATAGTGCGAGCGCGAGGTAGACCGACAGCAGCGTCGCTCCGCCCGCGAACCCATGCTCGCTGAGCACGAACACGGCGAACGCGTTGTCCGTGAGCGCGACGTCCTCCGAGATCGCGCGACGCGTGTAGGCGGTGCCATAGAGGCCGTTGCCCCATGTGCGGCCGGACGCGGCGAATGCACGCATCCCCCAGTCCTGCTGAAGCGTGCTGACGATCTCGCGCGCGGCAGAGCTCCTCGCGACGAGCAGCTGGCGCTCCAGCGCGCGCGGATGGCGAACCGCGGCGAACCGAACCTGTGGAGTCGCCAGCGTGATCGGCCGCGCCGCCAGCTCGGTCGGAGACACCCGCAGCCATGCCCCCACGGCGCCTAACGTGACGACCAGCGCCACGACGGATGCCGCGAGCCGCCGCGGGCCAAGCATGGCGGTGGCCATCACCAGCGTCGCGAGCACCGACGTCACGAGCAGCAGCATGAGCCCACGATCCGCGCCGAGATACCCGGCGTAGACCGTGAGCGCCAGGAGAACGAACATCGGTGTGCGACGACGCGTCTCCCCTCCCGGCGCAGTGCCGCGCACGTGCGCATCGACGCGCTCCTTCGTCTCGCGGTGCCAGAGGACGGCGAACACGCGCACCACCAGCAGCAGGCCGGCAATCGCCAGCGCGAACCCGAGCGTGATGCCAAGGCGCCTCACGGCTCCCCATTGCGCGACGAGCAGGAGCGCGACGGGCGCGAACGCGAACCAGAGCGGTGGGAGTACGTCCTGGCGTCTGTACGGCCACAGCCGAACGGGTCCGACGAGCGGTGCCAGCACGAACTGCGTGGCGAGCGCGCCCGCCACTGCCCCTCCCACGGTCCCGACGATCGACGGTGCTACCCCCGGGCCGCCAAGTGTGAGCCCGATCAGGAGTCCGACAAGCGCGCCGGTGGCGGCGACGACACGGATGATGAGCCGGTGTTGTGCCGGCGGCATTCGATGCCACACTCGCCCTCTCAGCTCGGCCGCCGTGTACACGAACAGCAGCACGACGCTGTAGGCCGCCATGCTCAAGTAGGGTGGCACGCCGCGAAGCGACAGGGCGAGGGCGATGTAGAGCACCACGAGCACGAGCAGCGTCGTCACCGCTCGCATGAGATGCCGACTCGAAAACCCGCGCTCCGCACCGATCTCGAACATGCCGAGCGGAGCAGCGGATGCGGTCGTCTGTGCTTCCTTCGGCACCAGCAGCGACTGCAGCACGAGAAGCCCGGCCGTGCCGGCGACGACGATGAAGACGACAAACAGGGCGCGGTCCATCCCGCCCGCCAGCATGTACGTCACGATGGCAGCGGCACCCACGACGCCGACGTCTGCGATGACGCGGAACGACGACGCCCTGCCTAACGTCAGAAGCGACCGCTGCCAGTCGCGCCGGCTCATGCGCTCCAGGAGCCACACCAGCACGGGAAACGAGATGAGGAAAATGAGCGTGGTCGGTACCGCCTCGACGTTGAACGGCTCGGACGTCGCTACCCGGATGGCAATCGTCGAGCGGACCATCGCGAGCGTGTACGCGAGGCCGAGGACGGCGAGGCGCAGCGCCGGCAAGGGTCCCCAGGCCGAGCGGGCCGCTGCCGCCAGGAGGAGAGCCCCGAGAACCCAGACGATGGCGAGCCGCGCGAGTGATCCCCCGGTCGCAGTCGCTGCCGATAACCGAACGAGGTGCCCGCGCTCGGATCGAGCGCTGCCCGTTCCCGGCAGCAAGACGGGTTGCCCTACCGCGAGTGAGCGGAGCTGACCATCCGCATGCCACCGCCAGCGACCGGGCGCCCACTCGAGGGCGCCGGCATACGAAGGCGCAGCCGGGCCTAACGGGATGCCGGTGAGGTCGATGAGCGGCAGCGTACCGGGCGAAGCCGAAGCCCCGTACGACACCCGGTGAACCGCGCGGTCCCCACCGGCGTGAAGCGGCCAACGCTCGCCGAGCAGGCGCCCCGCGAACAGGATGTGCATTCGGTTCGCGCGCCGATCGGCCGTGACTCGCAGCCGGGGTGATTCGCGGCCGATGCCGATCTCGATGGCGCCGCTGGCGGCATGTACCTCGGTGAGCGGGCGTGCGCCGTTCACCGTCAGCGTCGTCCTGGAGCCGCCGGCGACGTACACACGGCCGTCGCGGCGGAACACCACGAAGGTCGGGAGCCGGGCGAACGCGGGTCCGAAGACATCGCTCCAGACGCCATTCTCCGAGGCGCGCACCCGCGTGGTGACACCGCCGACGCGAAGCGTGCGTTCGCCGCAGAGCGCCGCGATTCGTGTCGTGCAGCCGATCGGCCACCAGGGCATTGCGGCGCGGACCGTCGCCGGCGCTCCGCCCATTTGCGACACGACGATCGTTGCGTTTCGACCAACCGGAGCAGCACCGAGCACGCGTTGCGCCGCCACGACCGGCGGCGCGCCCGGCAGCGCCCGCACGACGACCGACGTATCGTTAGGTGTGAAGTGCACCGAGACCAGCCCGGTGCCGCTTCGGCCGTTGTTAGGCGCCGGGATGCGTACATCCGCTCCCGGGCCGGACCCGATGCGCAGCGTATCGAGCAGAAACGCGTACTGACCGACGACCTGGAGGGACTGCGACGACGACACCGCGTTGCGGCCGCCGAGCAGCGCGCCAAGCAGCGCGAGCGGAACCGCGACCACGACGAGCGTCGCGGTGCGGGGGAATCGAGCGGGAAGCCGCGACGCCCCATATGCGAGCGAAGCGGTCACCGCCATGCTGAGCACGATGGCGGCGGTCAGCGTCATGCCCCGATGCGTTCGAGGAGCCGTACGGCCGTGCGGCGCTGCGCGTCGTCGCCGAACACGAGCACCCACGTCAGGTCTTCGCTCACCGCCGCGCGAGGGCACTGGAGGTCGCCCAGCACGCAGGACCGCGCGCGGATCAGTCGCTCCGACGTATACTCCCGGCTTCCCGCGCTTCCGCGCTCGATGATGCGCGTGGCGTGGACGTAGGCGCGGCGGAACGACGCCGAGCCTTTCTGGCCGCCGCGTCGAACCGCGAGGCCCTGCGCGAACGCCGCTCGCATGCTGTCGCGCTCGGCTTTCAAATCGAAGAGCACGACCACGGTCTTCGAAGCGGGACGCGCGCTTGGACGCGTCACATCACCCGCCGACTCGCGAGCGCGTGTCGCCGGTGCGGGAGCCGCAGGGGTCGACGACGAGCTCACGCGTCGCACAACCGGAGTGGGTCCGAGCACCTCGGTCGGCGTTTGGGGCGGCCGCATGATCTGTCGTGCGACGCGAACACCGCCGAACGCGACACCGCCGCCGAGCGCGACCAGCATCGTTCCCTTCGCGACCGCCACGGTCCAGCGTCTCACGAGATCGAACGCTCGCCCGCGCATCGCGCTCGTCCGCGCCGTCCGAATTCGCCGAGCGCGTTGATCCTCCAGCCAATCCAGGACTTCGTTCAACCCGATCGGCCGAACCTTGTCCGGCACCACGCCCGCAGAAGACACCGCGAAGCAGCGCAGCGTCGGACACACGGCCTCGAACCAGGTCAGCGACGTGGTGCCGAGATGGTCGAGCAGGGCCTCGGTCGGATTCGCGAGCGCGGTACGACGCTTCTCCTCCGACAGGCAGTCGATCTTGCTGAGACAGATGGCGACCGGAAGATCGAGTTGCGACGCGCCTCCCGCTTCCAGGAGCGCCACGAGCTGCTCGAGGATCAGGAGACGATCGAGCGTGGAAGCGCCGCCATGCGGCGTCGCTTCGAAGAGCCAGAGGACGCCGTGACTGGTCGCGACCTGACGATAGAGCTGCTTTCCCGCAAAGCTGAGCCGATGCGTGGGGTCGACCGAGAACTCGCCCGCGGGATCGACGAGCGCGACACGCAGCTCCGCCACCTGGCGACCCGCTTTCATCTTGCGAAGCGTTAGGCGCAGGGGGCGATACGGCATGTCGCGAACGCCGGTCTTGGTGTTGCGGCGCTCGCGCAATTCCTCGTGCGCGCGCAGCACCATCTCCTGCGTGTGCGAGTCGTCGCAGTCCTTCGGGTGCGCGGTCCAGCGCTCCACATCGTCACCGCGCGACAGGCCGTACAGCGCGCCGATGAAGCCGCTCTTCCCTGCTTTCGGGGCGCCCCAGAGGAAGAACCCGTCGTGCGTGTCCCCGGGCCGGAGCGCCGGTACCGGTGTCAGCGCGGCCGGCGCTGCCGCGGGCGGCGCCGATGACGTGGGCGTGGTGGGAGCGGTCATCGGCGGTCACCGAGAGCGAAAGTGCCGCCCGGCGTCAGGCTGGGCAGCTTGCCGAGCAGGCGTCCGATGACGGTTTCGCCGTCGACGCCGAGGAACGTGCGCAGCGAGCGCTCCTCGTCGGGCGACAGTGCCCGCCGGCTCACTGCGCGCCTCAGCGCCGCCCGCGCGTCGGCGAAGCGATCCTCGTCGCGCACCCGCTCGACCTCGTGCAGCGCCAGAGCCAGGCGGCGCATCCGCACGCCATCGCTGACGTTTTCGTCGACCGACCCGAGCAGCGCCTCGGTCAGTCGCTCGGCAGCGTTAGGCGTGGCGATACCGGAGACGACCGCCGACAGCAACGCCAGCTCGGTGGTGTTTCCCCGAGTGCGTACCGCCGCCGTGAGGTGCGACTCGAGCAGTGCCACCGTCGCCTCGTCGATCGTGCCGCCTTCGGCGCCGGAGGCGACACAGGCATCGACCAGCGCCCCAATGCTGAACCGGCCACTGGCGTAGCCACGGGCTACCCAGGCGAGCGCGCGGGCGAGCAGCTCGCGACGCACCGCGTCGTCCATGTGCCTCACGAGATCGAGCCAGGCCGGCCGGAAGACGAAGGCGGCATCGGCCGCGGCGAAATGCAGCAGGACGCGTCCGACATGTGCGGCGAGCTCGCTTCGCGGCGCGAGACGCTGCGCTTCTTCGAGTAAAACGGTAACGACGCGAACCGCCGGGTCGCCGATCGCGCCGGTATGGGCGTGGTCCAGCGCCGCGACAGTCCACCCCACGAGCTCGATCTCGCCACTCGGCGCATCGCCTATGGTCCGCGAGAGCTCGGCCGCCAGGCGACGTGGGTCGCCGCCACTCAGCAGCGGCTCGCCGGCGCCGAAGAGCCGTCGCAACGCACGCTCGGCATCGTCCGGCGGCGGGCCGGCCTCGGCGCTTCCCGCCGACCAGATGCGCACGAGGCCATCGGCCAGTGCCCCGAGCTTGTCGGGGGGCTCGAGCAGTGCGCGCTCGCGAAAGGTCCGCCTGACGAGTATGAACCCGATGGCCGACGCACGTTCGCGTGCACGGCCGGCGGAGGCTGCGGTGATCGCCGCAATCGCATTCACGCCATCCATCGCGTCGGAGAATGACGTGCCTTTCGCCGCGAGCGCATCGAACAGGCGTGCGACGCGCGATCGTCCCTTCACCCAGCGCGCGGTACCGTTGTGCCAGGCGGCTTCCCACGGCAAGGCAGGATCGGCGACGTCGAGGAAGCGCTCGAGATCGTCGAGGGCCGCGGCGGCGCACGCGAGGGTGACCTGTGCATTGCGCGCGGCAACGTCATCCGCCGGGCGCGAAACGGTGCGCAGACCGTCGAGCAGGCTCGCGAAGAACTTCGTGAACCGCTCGCGCTGCTGATCGCGGCGCAGACCGACGGCGATGGAGATCGCCTGCACCGCGGTCCAGGCGCCGCGCTGCTCTCCACGAGCGACGTCCGCGAGCGAGGCGGCGACACGATCGGCGGCGGCGTGCCTGAACAGGGCATCCGCGAGACGAAGGCGTTCGTCGTTGGTCTCCGCACGGGCCGTCACGAGGACCGCGCGCCGCAGGTCTCCGGAACGCAGGCCTTCGTGGAGAAGGTCCATTCGCAGAATGCCGGCGATCTCGGCGCCGAGGTCGATGGATGTGGGCGCGCCCTCCGGTGACACGACGGCACCGACCGCCCACGCCCTGTGGAGCCGGTCGCCAGTCTTGCCTAACGCCACGAGCCGTGCGGCCGTGGCGGCCGATTCGGCGAATCGAGGATCGGCCACGTCCCGCGGGAGCATGGCGGTCCACTCACGCTCTACGAGCAGCGCGTGCGGCCGCTCGGCCACCGTGAGCCGGGGCGTGTGCTTCGGAACGTCGACCGTCGGGATCTGGAAGGTGAGCGCGGGGCGGAGCCATGGGGGCAGGAGCAGCGTCAGGCATTCCACGGTCTCGGCGCGAACGCCCGGCAGGAACGACAGAACGCGATCGCCGGCGAGCAGCGCGCCGAGGAGCGAGATGACCGTCGTCTGGTCTTCGGTCTTGAGCAGCTCCGTGAGCCGGGCCGCGCTGGTCGTTTCGTCTCGCGGGGTCAGTGCAGGAACCGGCAGCTCGCCAAACCGCTCGGGGCGATGATCCGCAGCGAGCGGCGGAAGCGCGGCGAACGCGTCGTTGCCGATCGCAGCGAACTCATCGTCGCTCAGCGCGACGACGTCGTACACGAGCGACGCGCGCCCTGCCGAGTCGCGGTCGGCGTTCGTGAAGTACCGGGCGAAGACGTGGCCCCACTTCGGCGCTCGAAGGTAGGCGAGCCCCGAATCGAGATACGCGCTCGGGTCGCCGATGTCCGGCACGCGGCAGAGCTCGAACGCCTCGTCGTAGGAGAGGTTGGCGGTCTTGGCGACGAGTGCGTAGCCGTCGTTGACGAGGCCCCAGATGGCGCGCCGAGGGCCGTCCTTGGTGGCGTCAGGTGCGGTCATGCTGCCCTACGATCCACGAGATCGGCAGGTGGACGAACTTGGGCTGCGGCTCGCCGTCGAGCACCTCACGGTCACCGACGCGGCGGAGCGGCCTGCCTAACGCCGTGAGCTTGAAGATGTCGAACGTCGTGAGCCATGAATATAGGACAGGCGCAGTGTCCCCGACCGTTTCCTCGAACAGCGCCTTCGGCTCGGCGTCCATGAACTGGGGCGCGCGGTCGATCTGGCTCAGGCACACGGCGACGGGGATGGTCAGCTGGTTCGTGCGGGCGTCGAACGGCACCCGGTCGCCGCGTCGGGCGGCGTCGGCGAGGGCGAACTTGAGTCGGCCGAGCGTGCGGTCGAAGAAGCGCATGTAGTAGCGCTCGCGACCCTCGTCAGGCACGAAGCTGGGATTGATGAGCAGGATGAGCCCGCGTGCGCGGGTCATCTCGCGGAGGATGTTGGGCGGGATGTCGCCGTCGTAGACTTCGCCGGGGACGTCCCAGAAGTTGAGGCTGGCTTCGTAGCGCGACTCGGTGTTGAGCAGCCGCGTTATGGGACCGGCGGTGGTGGGGAGGGTATAGAGGCGGAAGTCGAGGCGGCGCTCAGTGAGCGTCTTGTATTGGGGACCGGGTACTGGGGACCGGGGACTCGGCCGGGACGCGTCCACTCGCGCGGAGATCTCGTCAGCGGTGGAAGGCTCCCGGCCGAGTCCCCAGTCCCCAGTCCCTGGTCCCCAGTCGCCAGTCCCCGGTCCCAGGCTCCTAACGCGATCCGCCACCCATTCAGCCGCCGCGGAGGTCGCGGGCAACACGCAGACGCGTCGTGCCGCGTCGGCGGGAGGGCTCCAGTAGACGAGGGATGCGATGTAGATCGATTTCCCCGAGCCCTTCGCCCCCCACATCATGATGCTGTCGGAGGAAGACGGGGCGACGCCATCGAGCGACCGGCTCGTAGAGCCGGCCGCTGAACTCGACGTGCTTTCCATTGGAATCCCGACCTCTACGCCGGTGATGGACATCACATACGGCGCGAACCGGGATTGGTTCCACGACAGCAGTCGAACTACAGAACTACACTGGTAATTGGCTACTGGTATTGGATACAGGTAATCAGAACCCCCGGGAGGCTCATCTCGCTTGAGAGGCATCCCGAGGGTTCAAATAACAGTTACCACTACCAGTAACCAATTACCAGTGTAGCTCGAATTCTCCCTGCACTCCTTCGTGTCTCAGGAGCCATTGTTTTCGAGGGAGCCCGCCACCAAAGCCGGTCAGGGAACCATCGCTGCCGATGACCCGGTGACACGGGACGATGATCGGAATCGGATTCCGCCCATTGGCGGCGCCGACGGCTCGCACCGCGGCGGCATTGCTCACGCGCCGTGCGAGATCCGCATAGCTGATCGTCGAGCCGAACGGAATCTCCTGCAGCGCACTCCACACGCGACGCTGGAAGTCCGTCCCGTTAGGCGCCAGCGGCAGATCGAACGTTCGAAGCCGGCCGGCGAAATACGCGACGAGCTGGCGGCGCGTCTCGTCGAGCAGCGCGTCCGTGCCGCACCGGTCCGCCCAGCTCCCCTCCTCCGGTTCGGCATTCGCCATCCACACTCCCACGATCGCCGAGCCGTCGCTTGCGACGACCAGTCTGTCGATCGGCGTCGGGACGACGTCGTAGAGGACGTGCGCTGGAGCGAGGACCGTCATCGCTTCGCCGCTCCCTTCGTCGAGTCGCCACCGGTCACCGGGACGGCAATGCTCGCCGCCGAGTCTGCGGCGAGTGGCTTCTCGCCTTTCAGGTGCTGGTCCAGGAACGCGAGAATCCCCGAGTAGCCGCGGATCTCGTTCTCCTTTTTCACGAAGCCATGCCCCTCATCCGGGAAGACGACGTACTCCACCGGCACGCCGTTCTTCTTTGCCGCGGCAACGATCTCGTCCGATTCGATCTTGAGGACGCGCGGATCGTTCGCGCCCTGCAGCACCATGAGCGGTACCTTGATCTTGTCGGCGTTGAAGAGTGGAGAGATGCGGCGCAGCCGAGCGGAGTCGGTCTTCGGGTCGCCCATTTCCTTGTACAGCGCTTCGCGGAACGCCTCCCAGTACGGCGGGATGTTCGTCAGGGTTCGCACCCAGTTCGAGATGCCGAAGAGGTCGACGCCGACCTTGAACGCGTCGGGCTGCAGCGTGACCGCGGCGAGCGTCATGTAGCCGCCGTAGCTCCCGCCGATGATGCCGATCTTCGTCGTGTCAACGTAGCCGAGCCCGGCGAGCATCCGCTTCGCGGCGACGACGTCGCCCAGGTCAGCCTCGCCGTGCTTGCGGTCGTCCATCTGGAAGAACGTCTTGCCGTATCCGCTCGAGCCGCGGTTGTTGATGTCGAACACGACGTAGCCGCGGTTCGCGAGCGCCTGGGTGAGCTCGAAGTACCCGACCTGCGCCTGGCCGCCCGGCCCGCCGTGAACCATTACCATGGCCGGCACCTTCGCTTCGGCTGACGCCTGGTGAGGCTTGTTGAGAACGCCCGGCACCTCGAGACTGTCGTACGACTTGAAGCGAGCGACGGTGGGGACGCCGAGGTCCGCGCGCTTCATCGTTGGGTCGCGCGGGTTCGTCAGAC
>Ga0075418_10004299_pt1 | contig 16251 bp, 8 predicted proteins | sample SoiMetdeltSBSDD2_FD_81776 | JGI IMG/M metagenome (GOLD analysis project Ga0075418, IMG submission 81776) | Bulk soil microbial communities from a Populus tree surrounding site in Tennessee, USA - Soil MetaG P. deltoides SBSDD2 | ecosystem: Environmental > Terrestrial > Soil > Tree plantation...
CGGCCCGCAGGATTCCATCATCCTCAATGACAAGAAGGTCCTGCTGCGCGAGCTAAAGGCGTCTGACCGTCTCACCGTGCGACCGCTGACCGACCAGTTTGGCCGCCAGATGCTGGAGATCATCGCCTCGCGACCACGCCGCAGCGAGGGCTGGATCAAGAAAATCCGTCTCGACGAAGGCCGCTTCATCGTCACCCTGGACGGTGAATCGACGCCCGGCGAAATCGAACTGGGGGCCAACGAAGCGGCCCAGATGCAGCTCAACAGCCAGACGAAGATCGACGGCAAGAACGTCACCCTGGCGACGCTCAAGGAAGGCGACCGCGTCGCCGTGGATCACTACGAGGATGGGCAGGAGCACTGGGTGATCGCGCTGAGCGCCGTGCGGACGATGTCGCTGGAAGGAATCATCCGCGAAGTTGATCTCAAGGCCAAGCGCGTGACCATTGCCCGCGGCAGCGAGCAGGAAGCGCCGCTGGTCACCTACCCGCTCGGCGAAAAGATCGAGATCAGCCTCAACGGCAGGCGCATTATCGACAATCGGACACTCTCGCCAGAGGATCTAAAGCCAGGCGATCGAGCGACAATCGAGCACGACACGCACATCAGCCGCATCGACGCGCTGCGGCTGTTTGTCGATTCAGGGACGGTCCGCCGCATCGAGTTCTCGGTCAAGTCACTGGAGGTCGCGGTGACCGGCAAAAACCAGCCGGTGACGTATATTCCGACGGCCGAGTGCAAAATTACACTGGCCGGCGAGGCGGTCGAATTCGACGACCTGCGCCAGGGAGATCAGGTGAGCTTGTCGCACATGACACCCGAGGAAGCAACGCCCCAGGCGCTGTTCATCGATGCGACCCGCCCCGCCAGCAGCGACAAGTGGCTGGTCGTGATTGGAAACGAGACCTACGACGATGGCACGCTTACCCGACCCGGGTACGCCTCCAGCGACGTCGATCTGGTCAGGCGCGTGATGGCGGCCCGCTATGGCGTCTCGCCCGATCGCACGCTCGCGCTGCTGAATGAAAGCCACATCCGCATCGAGCAGGCGCTACCGGCATTCCTCGCCAAAATCACTTCGGCGCGGCAGCTTGTCGTCTATTATGCCGGTCACGCCTTCTTGAACGACGAAAAGGTCGTTTACCTGGCACCCAAAGACTTTGCCATATCGCGCATCGACGTCAGCGGCATCCGGCTGAAATGGCTGGTCGATGAGCTGGAAAAATGCGACGCCAGTGAAAAGCTGCTGGTGCTGGACGCGACGCACGTCGTTGCACCGGATCAAATGCAGTTCCAGCCGTCGTCGGCCGAGATGATCGCGACCATCGTCGGCACCAAATCGGCGCCGGGGCTGAAGACGGTGACGGCGCTGGCAAGCTGTAGCCAGGGAGAGCGAGGGGGAATTCTCAAAGACCGCCAGCACGGAGCGCTGGCGTGGTTCCTGGCGGAGGGTTTCGGCGGCAAAGCTGACCGCGAGCGGGACGTTCACCTCGGCACGGGAGAGATTTTCGAGTTTCTCAAGGACCGCTTTGTCGGTACGTCGGCTGAGCTGGGAGCTGCGCAGACGCCGGCCTTGTTCCTGCCCGACAACACACCGCCGCGCCTGGTTGACGACGCAAAACAGACCTTGCGAAAGATGGCCGCCGATTTGACGCGCCCGCAGGTCGATCTTTCCAAGGGGCGGGATTTTTACAGCCAGGCGCTATCGCTGGCTCCGAAAGAGCCGGAGCCAAAGCTTTTCCATGCCGTGCTGCTGTGGCGCGGGGCGGACGTCAAAGAGGCCAAGGAATTTGTCGATGAGCTGAAGGCCGTGCTCCCTGCCGAACCGCTCCCTTGGAAGCTCAGCGCCTGGCAGAATTGCGAGCAGCAGGCGTATGCGGAAGGAGTCGCCGATCTCGCCCAACTAGTCGTGCGGCTCAAGGCCCCGCGAAAGGCGGGCGACCCCTGGCCCGAACCAACGCTCAAGAGCCTGGAGTGGTCCGGCGCGCTGAGAGATTACACCGCCCACGCCGTGACCGAACGACGCCGCGCGCCGGCCGCGGCACTGGCCGCGCTGGATGATGCCGTGGCCAAATTGGGATCGGAAGCCGGCCGGGCCTACCAGTCCGGCCGCGAAGCAGCGCAAAAGGTCATGAAGGGCTACGACGCTCAGATTGCCGACGAGGCAACGACGGATTCGAAACGCTTCCAGCTGCGGCAGGAGCGGATCAAGCTGGCGAACTATGTAGCGTTTCCGCTGGAGGCGGAAGTGCAGCAGCTTCTCAATCGGCTGGATGAGTAGGTCCCGCCGCCACAAGCCTGAAGCTCGAGCGAAAGAAAGCGATCCATGCAGTTTCGGCTTTGGCATCTTCTGGCACTGACGGGTGTGGTCCCGATCGCCTGCGGGGCGCTCGTCTACGCCACGCCGTGGTCCGCTGCCGCAGTCTTTACCCTTTCCATGGTCCTGCTGCTTACTGCCGTCGTCCTGAGCCTGATCGCAAACGGTCCGTGGCGGTCGTTCTGGATCGGTTTTACCGTGTTTGGAGCGGGCTACTGGATCATCTTGCAGACCGCCCCGCTTTCCACCGAACGAACCGATCGGACCACTTGGCAACTTCAGCAGGACGGCGCGCCGCTGATCTCGTCGAGGATCTTGGACTGGATCTACATTCGCGTTCTGCCGTTGGTTCACGAACAACCTGTTGTTGATATCGCTGGCAACGTCACCAACGGCAGCCGCTATCCACGTAGTACCGAGTACAGTCGCGTCGGCCACTCGCTGTTCGACGTGATCATGGCGCTGTTTGGGGGGATGCTTGGCTTGGCAGCGCACAGGCGATACCAATCGGCGGTCTAGCGGAGGTGGCTAACGACTTTCGGCGGATGGTGCAGACAACCAACCGTGATAGCAGCTTGTTTGAGTTCTCACACAGGGGCACAGAGTCACAGAGGAACAAACTGCTTCGCGTGCTCTGTGCCTCCGTGCCTCTGTGCGCAAAAAACAATGCGGCCGTTTGGCGAATCAACTCGGCGTCGCTGCGGCGGCCGATTATAATGCGACCTGCAGAATCCATCGAGTCGCATCCTCTGGCCCATCCATGTCCTCTCCTATCCGCTCCGTCGGCATCGACCTGGGCACCACGCTCTGCTCCGTGGCGTACGTCGATGATGAGGGGCGGACGAAGATGGTCCCCAACGCGCTCGGGGAAATCCTCACCCCCAGCTACGTGCTGTTCGAGGACGACGCGGTCATCGTCGGCAAGGAAGCCCGCAAGCACGCCGCGATCCTGCCCGACCGCGTGGCGTATCTGGTCAAGCGAGACATGGGGCAAAAAGTCTACTCGCGGCCGATCATGGGGAGCTATATGCCGCCGGAGGTCATCCAGGCGTGCATCCTGCGGCAGCTTCAAGCGGATGCCGCCAAGGTCGTTCCCGGCCGCTTTCAGACAGTGATTACGGTGCCGGCCTATTTCGACGAGACGCGGCGGCGGGCGACTGCCGAGGCGGGACAAATGGCCGGGCTGGACGTGCTCGACATCGTCAATGAACCGACCGCCGCGGCACTCTCATTTGGCGAGGCGCTTGGATACCTGACGTCGCAGGGTCAGGCGAAAGAATCGATGCGCGTCTTGGTCTACGACCTGGGCGGCGGCACGTTCGACGCTACGCTTTTGGACCTGTCGCCCGGGCAATTCCGAACGATCGCCACGGATGGCGACGTCCGGCTCGGCGGCCATGATTGGGACGCTCGGCTGGCGGACTACGCGGCGGCGGAGTTCATTCGCCAGCATGGGACGGACGCCCGCGAACACCCGGTCACCTACCACAAGCTGCTGATCGACGCCGAAGAAGCCAAGCACGCCCTGACCGTGCGGACAATGGCCAAGCTCGGGATCGAACACTTCGGGAACAAGACCGAAGTCTCGGTGACGCGGACCCAGTTCGAATCGATGACCGCCGATCTTTTGCAGCGGACCAGCCACACGGTGCGGCAGCTCCTTAATGCGGCCGGCGCCAAGTGGAAGGACGTCAATCGTATTCTGCTCGTCGGCGGATCGACGCGAATGCCAATGGTCGCCAAAATGCTCCGGCAGGTGTCCGGCGTGACCGCCGAGCAGAAGGTCAATCCGGATGAGGCAGTAGCTCGCGGAGCGGCGCTGTACGGGGCGTATCTTTTGGGCAAGCGCGGGCCGCAGCCCGCGGCAGCGAACTTCTCCGTTACCAACGTCAACGCCCACAGCCTTGGCGTCCGCGGCATTGATCAGGCGACCAAGATCAAGCGAAACTCGATCCTCATCAAGAAGAATACGCAGCTCCCAGCAGCGGCCAGCAAGAAGTTCGTCACCAAGATGGCCAATCAGACGTCGCTCGCGATCCAGGTCCTGGAAGGGGAAAGTCTCAACCCGGACGAGTGCATCACCGTCGGCCAGGCCCTCATTCGCGATCTGCCTCCGGGACTGCCGGAGGGTTATCCCGTCGAAGTCACGTTCGCCTATGGCACCAACGGGCGGCTGAACGTGCGCGTGCTAGTTCCCGGTACGAATGTGGAGAAGCAGCTCGACTTCGTCACCGACCGGCAAAAATTCGTGATGAGCCAACTGCCGCCGGCGCGTCCGCAATGAGTAGTAGGCACACTCCGCGTACCGTATTCTGTAGCAGGCACACTCCGCGTGCCGTCGCCGCTTACCGGAGACCCATCCATGGCGCGGATCGCACTGTTTGTCGCGATAGTCTTATCCGCCGGTTCGATTCTCGCCCAGGAAGCCACACGGAGTGTGCCTGCTACAAAGACCCAAGTCTCCATCGTCGGCGACGCCTTCCACATCAACGGCCGGCCGACGTACGAGGGCCGGACGTGGAATGGCCACAAGATCGAAGGGCTGCTCCTCAACAGCCGGATGGTGCAGGGGATTTTCGATGACCTGAATCCCGACACGGTCAAAAACTGGGCCTATCCCGACACCGGCAAGTGGGATCCCGAGCGGAATACTCGGGAATTCATCGCCGCGATGCCGAGCTGGCGCGAGCACGGCCTGTTGGCGTTCACAATCAATTTGCAGGGAGGTAACCCGCGCGGCTATGGCAGCGACCAGCCGTGGCACAACTCGGCGTTCACGCCGGAGGGAAACCTGCGTCCCGAATACTTCCAGCGGTTAAAGCAGATCATCGACAAGGCGGACGAGCTGGGCATGGTGATTATCCTGGGCGTCTTTTACTTTGGCCAGGACCAGCGGCAGGAGGATGAGGATGCCGTCAAGCACGCGCTCGATCTTACCGTCCAGTGGGTTTTTCATCGTTACAAGAATGTTCTTATCGAAATTAACAATGAGTGTAACGTCCGGTACGACCATTCCGTCCTTACGCCCGAAGGCGTTCATGAGTTGATCGAGCGCGCCCAGGACCGCCATCGCGACGGTTGGCGGCTCCTCGTCGGCACGAGCTACGGCGGCGGCGCGATTCCCAAGGAAAATGTCGTCCGCGCTTCCGATTTTCTGCTGCTGCACGGCAATGGCGTCGGCGATCCCAAGCGGATCGCCGAGATGGTGCGCCAGACGCGAAAGGTGCCCGGATACCGACCCATGCCGATCTTGTTCAACGAGGACGACCACTTCGACTTCGACAAGCCCGAGAACAACTTCACCGCGGCCGTCGGCGAATATGCCTCTTGGGGTTACTTCGACTTCCGCATGAAGGGCGAAGGCTTCGACGATGGCTACCAGAGTGTGCCGGTGAACTGGGGTATCTCCAGCCCGAGGAAAAAGGCGTTTTTCGCAAAGCTGAAGGAGATCACCGGCGGCAACCAGAAAGCGCTCCCGCCGAACGAATCGCAGGGCGCCGTCTTTCCCGCCAAGACGTGGGAATCGGTCGAGCCGGCCACCGTCGGCCTCGATGCCGACAAGCTCAAAGAACTCGGCGAACTCGTCGGCGGGCGCGGCTGCGTCGTTCGTCACGGCAAACTGGCCTACAGTTGGGGCGATCCCGCCAAGAGCAGCGACCTGGCCAGTGCCGCCAAGCCGGTGATCAGCACGCTGATGCTGATGGCGGTCGCGGAAGGGAAAATCGAGTCCCCCGACAGTCTGGTTGCCGATTTCGAACCGCATCTCAAGGAACTCAACGGCGGCAAGGACGCGGCCATCACCTGGCGTCATCTCGCTTCGCAAACTTCGGGCTACGGGCTGACGGAAGAACCCGGTGCGGCCTATGCCTACAACGACTTTGCGCTGGCACTCTATTATCAGGTCCTCATGGGTAAGGTCTTCGGCGCAACCGGAACCGACGTCATGCAGAGCCGCATCGTGCTCCCGCTGGCCTTTGAAGATCGCTGCGAGTTCGACTGCCTGGGTCGCGATCGTCCCGGCCGCTTGTGCATGTCGATGCGGGATTTCGCCCGCTTCGGCCTGATGTATCTCCGCGGCGGTCAGTGGAACAGCAAACAGATCCTCCCGGAAGTGCTGACGAATCTGGCAGTTACCAGCCCCATTGCCGCCGACATACCGCTGACGGCCGAAAAAGACGCCGCGATGCTCCCCGGCCAAAAGAGCATCGGGGGCGGCAAGAGCATTACGCGTGTCGGCCCGGGCTACTACAGCTTCAACTGGTGGCTGAACGCCAAGGACAACCAGGCACGCCGATTTTACGCGGCACTACCCGCCGATGCGTATGCCGCCGTCGGCCACGGCGGCCAAAAGATGTTGTGGATCGTTCCCAGCCTTGATCTCGTCGTTTGCTGGAACACCGACCAGGTGAAGGACCACGATCTGAGCCCAAGCGACCCGGACACGCTGTGCAATCAGGCAGCCCGAATTCTGATGCGCGGAGTCAATTCGCGGCCCTGAGAGGGGCACGCTGTTTGGTGCCGCCAATTGCGGAATCCCGCAAACAAAACGAAAAGACCGCGGGCCTCCTGGCTGTTGGGGTTCGCGGTAACACAGGAGACCCGCGGCATAGGTTGCAGCCTGTCGAGGTTGCAGGCCGCAATTCGTATCGTTCGAGTTGTGCAGAAGAGTCAGGTTCAGGATGAACTGTTCTCTCCTACCTCCCTAAGCACGGAACCGGGTGTAAATCGGACGCCACGGCAGCTTCTTTTTTCGGAAACCCGCAAACCATCTGGGCTTGCAGCAGAGACAGCGTCAGAGTCAATGGCAATTCAGCTTGGGCAGGCGAAAAGATGGCGGGCGCAAGTTTTTTTGGATCGAAAACTTCGCCGCAAGAGAAGATTTTTTGCTTTGCAACCTTTCCATTGGCGCAAGCGAGCTAGCTGACCAGTTCCGGCACGACGCTGCCGTAGACATCCGTCAGCCGATATTTTCGCCCCTGAAAGGTGAACGTCAGCCTTTCATGGTCCAGTCCAAGCAGATGCAAGATCGTGGCCTGAAGGTCATGGACGTGGACCGGCCGTTCGGCGGTGTGAAAGCCCAAATCATCGGTGGCGCCTAATGTTTGGCCCGGTCTTGTGCCGCCACCGGCGAGCCACATCGAAAAGGCCTGCGGATGGTGGTCGCGACCTTGAGAGCGGCCCAGGGACGCATTCGACTCGACCATCGGCGTTCGTCCGAATTCGCCCCCCAGACAACGAGCGTGTCATTCAAAAGGCCTCGCTCTTTCAGATCGACCAGCAGGGCCGCGGCCGGTTTGTCGGTCAGTGCGCACTGCGCCTTCACTCCTCCAGCGACGTCGCTGTGGTGGTCCCACGCTTCGTGAAACAGCGAAACAAAGCGCACTCTTTGAGAAAAAAGCGCCGCGCGCGCAGCGCGGCTGCCTCGGCGGCCTTGTTGGGGCCGTGAAAGCCGGCGTTTCGCTGCGGCCGCAGGGGTACGGAAACCTCATACCAAAAAACGCTGTGCTGCTAGCGGGTGAACTCCAAATTACCAGTCCTCGATCCAGTTTGGCAGCCATGAAACAGACGTTCCATGAGCCGATTGGTTGGCCTGACCGTCATTGGCGGGCCAGCGCCAGCTCGTTCGCATCGCTTTTGACAGCAGCGGTACCTGCTGCTATTCTTCGCCCCCGCGCCGGGGCTAGTCCATTTTCGGGTGCCCTGTGGAGAACTCCAACTTTCCCATTCCAATTCGTCAACTCATGAGCAACCGCCAAGCCATCCGCCCCGATTCTTCCACTGCCGGCTGCGTGGTGGTCGTAGGCCCCAGCACCGATTGCTGCGACGTGATCGAGACGGCGCTGTGCAGTCGCGGCTTGAGGGCATTTTCCGCTCCGGGGGCCCGCGCGGGATTGAGGCTGATTCGCGACCATGATCCGGCGGTGGTGGTGCTCGACGGCGAGGGCCTCGGACCGGATGACGGCGGGCTAACAGCCGAGCTACAGTCGCAGCTTGCGGGCCGGCACACGGCTCTCATCGTGCTGGGACGCGTGGGGGACAAGGGACTGCTACCCCGTCAGGTCGTGGCGAAACCCTACCACTTTGCCCCGCTGATTCATACAATCGAAGAGCTAGCAGCGAAAGCGGCGTAAACGCCATGGCGATTCACACAGGCCCATGATCCGGCGTTTGCGGCGGCCGCTCTGCGGCAAGAGCAATCGGCCTCATTGGCTGCCCGGCTGCTGGCAAGGAATGCTGCAATGGCCACGCTGTTCGTTATGCAAGGGAAGGATCTCGGCAAGAAATTCGATCTCGAGGGGGAAGTTATCTGCATCGGCCGCGATGGCTCGAACCAGATTCAAATTGCCGACGGCGAAGTCTCCCGCCAGCACGCCCAGATTCTCCGCGACGAACAGGGCTATCTGCTTGTAGACCTGGGAAGCTCGAACGGCACGTTCGTGGACACGGAGCGGATCAAGGAAAAGCGGCTGAAGACCGGGGACCGCGTCCTGCTCGGCCGGTCACTGCTGGTATTCACCGAATCCGACGGCCAGAGCGAGGATCAACTGGCCCACGACGTTGACATCGTCGCAGCAGCGCGGCCCGAAGGATCGCGAATTCTCAAATCGGTGAGCCAGGAGGAGGGGAGCCAGGTCTTCCGCGTCCCCGACGCAGCCGACAGTCCCTGGCTGGCCCGCGCCCGCAGCAATCTCCAGGTGATGTACAGCACCGCGCTCGCCGTCAGCCACACGCTGGACATCAACCAGCTCTTGAGCCGGATCCTCGATCTGATCTTCGAATGGGTCCAGGCCGACCGCGGTCTGGTCATGCTGGTCAACCAGGAGACGGGAGAAGTCGAGCCGGCGTCCAGCCGCAATCGCAAAGGGGTGCGGGGCGATGCCCGCCTGACGATCAGCCGCACCATCCTCGACTTCGTCATGCAACGCAAGGAGGGCGTGCTCACCAGCGACGCCCGCGACGATCAGCGATGGCAGCCAGGCCTATCCATTGTGACTGCCGGCGTTCGCGAGGCGATTTGCGTCCCTATGCAGGGGAGATACGGCATCGTCGGCGTGATCTACATCGATACGTACACGCCGCCGGGGAAGGTCGCCGTGCTTCCGACTCCCAATCGCTTCACCGAGGAGCACCTCAAACTGATGGTCGCCATCGGACACCAGGCAGCACTCGCCATCGAGGACACGTCGTATTACTCCGCGATGGTCCAGGCGGAGCGGCTGGCGGCCATGGGCCAGACGATCGCCACGCTCTCCCACCATATCAAGAACATCCTCCAGGGTATCCGAGGCGGCAGCTACTTGATCGACGAAGGGCTAAAGGGTGAGGACAACGACATGGTGCGCAAGGGGTGGCGCATCGTGGAAAAGAACCAGGAAAAGATTTCGAACCTGGTGATGGACATGCTCACGTTCAGCAAGGAGCGAGAGCCGGACCTCGTCCCCACGAATCTGAACGACATCGTCGGCGACGTGGTGGAGCTGATGCAGACGCGAGCCAAGGACGCGGTGGTCGCGCTCCAGTGGCATTCCCACGACAATCTGCCGCAATTCACGTTTGATCCTGACCTGATGCACCGGGCGATCCTGAACGTGATCACCAACGCCATCGACGCCAGCGACCACCAGGAAGGCACAGGCCGGGTGGAAGTGCACATCGAGTATGCGCCGGGGGACCAGACGGTGCGCATCGTCGTGGCCGACAATGGCGAAGGAATCGCCCCCGACGATCTGAAACGCATTTTTTCGGTCTTCGAATCGCGCAAGGGGGCCCGCGGCACCGGCTTGGGTCTACCGGTCAGCCAGAAGATCATGCGCGAGCACGGTGGCAACGTGGTCGTCGAAAGCACGCCCGGGCAAGGAAGCAAGTTCATGCTTGAGCTTCCCGCCCGTTCGCTGGAAGATTCCAGCGTGGCCCGCAAGCTGGCGGAAGAGGAAATCCCGCCGCCGCTGCCGAAGCTCGATGCGGCCACGTAGGACAGGTTTTCAACCTGTCCATTTCTCGCATCGGAGCAGCCGCGGATCAACGTGCCGCCTCCGCGATCCCGACAGGCACAAATCGCCCCCGGCTGTTCCTTCAACCGGGGGCGTATCTAGCGGCCGTCGCGGCAGTGCCGATCAGGCCAAGACTCTGATGACGACTCCCGAACCAACGGTATGGCCCCCTTCGCGGATCGCAAAGCGAGCGCCGTCGGCCAGCGCCACCGGTTGCTGAAGCGTGACGCCGAGCTTCACGCCATCGCCAGGCAGCGCCAGATCCGCGCCGCCGAGCAGAACCGCCTCGCCGGTGACGTCGGTCGTGCGGAAGAAGAACTGCGGGCTGTAGCCGCTGAAGAACGGGGTGTGACGCCCGCCTTCGCTCTTATCCAGCACGTAGACCTCCGCCTCAAAGCGGCGGTGCGGCGTGATCGATGCCGGCGCCGCCAGCACCTGGCCGCGCTGCACCTCGTCGTACGCGACGCCCCGCAAGAGGCAGCCGACGTTGTCGCCAGCGAGGGCTTCCTCAAGGATTTGGCCGAAGGTCTCGATCTGCGTCACCACGGCGGTCCGCGGCTCATCGGACAGGCCGACGATCTCGACCGCCTCACCAACGCGCAGAACCCCCTGCTCGATCTTACCGGTAACGACCGTACCGCGCCCTTCGATCGAGAACACGTTCTCAATCGGCAAGAGCAGCGGCTGGTCGATCGCCCGCGGCGGATCGGGAATGGCCGTGTCGAGTGCGCTGAGCAGCTCCTCGACGCAGCGGGTCTTCTCGGGATCGGTGGGGTTTTCCAGCGCCAGCTTGGCCGACCCGCGGATCACCAGCACCTTCTCGCCTGCATAACCGTACTGCGTCAGCAGCCCGCGGAGGTCCATTTCCACGAGGTCCAGCAGTTCGGGATCGGGCGCCAAGTCGCACTTGTTCATGAATACGACCAGGTGTGGCACTCCGACTTGCCGCGCCAGGAGCACGTGCTCGCGCGTCTGGGGCATCGGCCCTTCAGCGGCGCTGACGAGCAACACCGCGCCGTCCATCTGGGCCGCGCCGGTAATCATGTTCTTGATGTAGTCGGCGTGGCCGGGGCAGTCGATGTGCGCGTACATTCGCTGCGGGGTCTCATAGCGGACGTGAGCCGCAGTAATGGTGACGGTCTTGTTCTTGTCACGGACGATCCCTCCTTTCGCGATTTCCTGGTAGCTCTTGAACTCGGCCAGACCCTTTTCGCTCTGTACGCGCAAAATCGCGGCAGTCAGCGTGGTCTTGCCATGGTCGATATGACCGATGGTTCCGACGTTGACGTGGACTTTCTGACGAACAAACATCTCCTTGGCCATTGCATCCTCCTTTCAACGAGTGATAAGGCACTGGAGAAGCAAAGCAAAGACCGCCTGCCTGCTATCCTGTCGCGGCTTGCCAGGCAGCGGTTAGAGGACACAGGCAGCGGCTAGACGCCTTGCCGGCGCGAGCGCGAAATTGCGACGCGCGGTTTGAGACAGACAGGTGCGCGCAGCCGGAGGTTCAAGCCGAGAATAAAGGGCCTCGAAAGGGATGCCAGCAAGTCTGCATGCCGTAAGGCATTGCTGGCGGTCGGCTAGGCGACCTGAGGCGTCGCGGCGCGCACTGGGCTGGTCGCGACGTAGATATTGCCGCTCTCGACGATGACCGCGTACGAAGCCACGTCTCTCCTTGAGGGATCGAGGCTGCACCCGGTGCAAGCGTGGAAGGTCCACCCGTGCCAGGGGCAAGTGACGACGCCGTCTTCAATCGTCCCTTGAGCCAGCGGACCCCCTTCATGCGGGCAGTCGTTGTCGATGGCGACGATCTTCCCGCCCACGCGAAACACTGCGATCTCTTTGCCGCCAACTTCCACTGCGTAACCTTGACCCTCCGTCACCTGGTCCTCGCGGCAGGCAAACACGAATCCATCGATCCGCTGCGTTTCGGCTGCCAGTGAAGCGACGACTTTCGCTTGCTCGGTCGCTGGTACATCGCGGTCGCTCTCCAGTCGCGCGAAATGCCGCCGCAGGCCGGCGCACGATGGACAGAAGACTGGCGGGTCTTCCCCCAAGTGCCGATGGTTGCAGTTTTCGCATAACCAGGTCGGCGGGGTGTATTCCCCGTCGCCGACTTTGGCTGCTTCCTGATTTTTGAGTTCCTCGCGCCAATACGTGCTAAATGTCTGTCCTGGCCGGTGTTTGAGATAGTATTGCCGGATCACGTCCTCGATAACAATTGGCAGTTGGTGTACATCGACGCTCATCTTGTACGGCAGAGCCAGGTGCATTTGCCCGGCAATGCCGCCGCCGAGATAGATGTCAAAACCTTCGCACGTGCCGATCAGCCGCCGCACGCGCACCCCCTTGAGGCCGATGTCGGCCGTGTGGTGCTGGGCGCAGCTCGACGGGCAGCCGCTCATGTGGATGCGAATGCCGTGGAGGGTCACCGCCCGCTTGCGGAGGGCCTCGATGAGCTGAAACATGTGCCCCTTAGTCTCGGTCACCGCGATGTTGCAAAACTGCTTGCCAGTGCAGGCGACCGTATTGCGGGAAAGCGAATCGGCGTGTGGGCTCAGTCCCAGTGCCGCGGCAGCCGTCGCGGCGGCGTCTTTGAAACCGGTGGGAATGTCGAGCACCATAATCCCTTGCTCGGCGGTTGTCCGCAGATTGCCGCTCCCCCAGCGCTTGGCCAGAATGCCGAGCCCTTCAAGCTGCTGCCACGAGAGCCGTCCGAGCGGTATGCAGATTCCCATCGCCCAGCGTGCTTGTTCGTTCTGACGGAACCAGCCGACCAGGTCGTCATAGCCGCTGGGGGGTTGTGGCTCTTTCGGGCACGGCTCCAGCGGAAAATCGAGCCGCTGCTCCAGTTCGGCGAGCACGCCGCCGATGCCAATCTGCTCGACGAGGTAACGCAGGCGGGCTGCGTCGCGCCGTTCGCGCGAGCCCTGCTCGCGAAACAAATCGAGAATCGCTCGCGTCACCGGCACCACCTGCTCCGGCCGGACCAGCACCGGCAGGTGCCACGCCAGATGCGGGTTCTGACCCTGCGTTCCGGCCAAGAGCACTTGAAAGGCGATCTCCCCCTCTTCGGTCTCGGTCGCCAGATAGCTGATGTCCTGCGACCAGTAGTGCGAGGCGTGTTGCGCCGCCCCGCTCATGGCGATGTTCACCTTCCGCGGCAAATTGGAATAGGTGCGGCTCCCCAGGAAGAGATTGGTGACTTCGCGGCACAGGGGGCGCGTGTCGATCAGCTCGTCGGGATCAACGCCGGCCAGCGGAAGGCCAAAAACATTGCGAATGTTGTCGTGACCCGTCTGCTTCGTTGATATGCCGACGGCTTCGAGGCGCGCCAGGGCCTTGGGTACATGGTCGATCGCCAGTCCCTGCACTTGAAGGTTGGCCCGCGTCGTCACGTCGGCAATGCCATAGCCATATTCGTAGGCGATGTAGGCGATCTCTTTGGCCTGCGTCGCCGTCAGCTCGTTGGCGGTGAGTCGGATGCGGAGCATGTACGTCCCCTCGCCGTCGCGCTTGCGATAGAAGACGCCGTACCACTTCATCCGCTCCAACTCCGCGTCGTCGATGGCTTTCATCGGCGTGCTTTTTGCCGCGTAGTCAAGCACGTTCGGCCAGACGTCGAAGCCGTGCTTTTCCGCTTTCCACTGTTCGACTTTGTTCATCGTTCACTTCCTCATGACACGAAACGGCGCCAGTCGCGATCCGTGCAGCAGCTCGGCCGGGGATTGCTCCAGTTGCACATGCGCCTTCTCGACGTGTACCGCGCAGTGCTTCAGCTCTGGCTGCTTGGCCACGCGGCCGATCGCGCTGATCGTCAGGTAGTTGGCCGCATTGCCGGGAGCGAACTGGTCCCCCCAGTGCATCGGCAGAAATAGCACGTCGGGGGGAACGCGGTCGGTCACCGCGGCCTTGATCTGCACGGTGCCGCGGCGGCTGGTGATCTGGACCAGTTCGCCGTCGCCGACGCCAAGCTTCTCGGCCAGGTCGGGATGCAGCTCAACAAACGGCTCGCTGTCGCGCCGCCAGAGCTGTTTGGACTTGGCGGTGCGGGTGAGCGTATGCCAGTGGGAATAGACGCGGCCGGTCGTGAGCACCAGCGGGAATTCATGATCGGCCGCTTCCTTCGGCGGCAATGACGACCGGAAGAGAAACACGGCCTTGCCGTCGCCATGCGCAAAGCGACCGTCTTGATACAGCCGCGACGTTCCCGGATGGTCCTCCCTGGGGCAGGGCCACTGGAGATTTTTGTTTTGCTCGAGCCGCGCGTAGCTCATCCCCGCCATGTCGCACGGCCGGCCGGCAGACAGGCCGATCCACTCATTCCATACCTCGCCGGCGTCGTTGAAATCGAAGCCGGATAGTCCTAATCGCTGTGCCGCCTTGCACAGAATCTGCCAGTCCGGCAGCGCAGCGCCCGGGGGCTCGACGAGTTTTTCGCTGTGAGCGACCATTCGCTCGCTGTTGGTGCTGACCCACTCCCGTTCGGCCCAGCTTGCAGTCGGGAGGACGATGTCGGCCAGCCGCGTCGTCTCTGTCGGATGAAATGCGTCCTGCACGACGACCAGTTCCGCCCTGGCCAGCGCCCGCCGGATGTGATGCAGATCGGGCAGGCTCACCGCGGGATTCGTCGCAGCAATCCAAATCGCTTTCAGCCGCCCCGTTTCCAGCGCGCGGAACATCTCGACCGCGGTCAGCCCGGGTTTGTCGCTGATTGTTCCTGGCGGCGCGTCCCAGTAGCGCTCCACTTCCGCACGGTGCTCGGGATTGTCCACGAACCGATAGCCGGGAAGTTGATGCGTTAAGAGGCCGATTTCGCGGCCCCCCATCGCATTGGGCTGTCCGGTTAGCGAGAAGGGCCCGCAGCCCGGCTTGGCGATCGAGCCGGTCAGCAGGTGCAAATTGATCAGGCTGTTGATCTTCCACATCCCTACGGTGCTCTGCCCCAGCCCCATGCAATAGAAGCTGAGCCAGCGGCGGCTGGCGTCGAGCCACTCCGCCGCCCGCTCGACGTTATCCCTCACAACGCCGCATTCGTTGCACAGGCGGTCGATGTCGAGTCGCGCCAGTGCCGCGGCGTAGTCGTCAAACCCGCGGCAGTGTTCGCGGGCAAACGACTCGTCCGTTCCGCCGCGCTGCCAGATGGAACAGGCCAGCGCATTGAGCAGCGCGATGTCTGTCCCCGGTCGCACGGGCAGGTGCAAATCGGCCTGCTCGGCGGTCGCGGTTCTCCGCGGATCGGCGACGATAAGCTTCAATTCGGGATTAGTCTTGCGAGCCGCCTTGATCCGATCGAACGTTACCGGATGGGCATCGGCCATGTTCGAACCGGCGATGAAGACCGTGTCGGCCAGCTCGATGTCGTCGTAGCAGGTCGGCGGACCGTCGCTGCCGAGGCTGCTGCGATACGCCGCCACGGCCGTTGCCATGCACAGGCGGCTATTAGAGTCGGTATTGTTTGTTCCCAGTCGCCCCTTGAAGAGCTTCACCGCACAGTACACCGCGGCACTATCGAGCTGGCCGCTGCCGTAGAAGGCGACCCGATCTGGGCCATGATCGCGGATGATCTCGGCCAGTGAGCGGGCAAGCGTGTCGAGCGCCGCATCCCACGACACCGGCGCCAGCTCGTGCTGCCGACTGCGACGCATCAGCGGCTGGGCCAGCCGGTCGTGAACATCGACAGTTTGGTCTAGCGTCGCCCCTTTCGCGCAGATGCCGCCGCGATTGGCAGGCGCTTCAGCCCCTTTGACGCGCAGCACCTTGCCGTAGCCGACGTCGGCCCACAAACGACAGCCAACGCCGCAGTAAGGACAGATCGTTTCACCGTAGGAAGCACGGTGATCGAGTTGTTGCATGCCCAGGCGCTGACTCCTCCCCGCCGTGAGAATGGCATTCTGCAAAGCAACCGGCGTGCCTTGCCGCAAGTTGCTGTGCCGCTTGAAG
>Ga0075418_10004300_pt1 | contig 16249 bp, 11 predicted proteins | sample SoiMetdeltSBSDD2_FD_81776 | JGI IMG/M metagenome (GOLD analysis project Ga0075418, IMG submission 81776) | Bulk soil microbial communities from a Populus tree surrounding site in Tennessee, USA - Soil MetaG P. deltoides SBSDD2 | ecosystem: Environmental > Terrestrial > Soil > Tree plantation...
CAGCCTCGTAACTGTAGCGCTTCTTGCGGGAGTGGGCGCTGCCATCGCAGAGTGTTCGTTGCCTCAAGTCGTCTCGATTTGGGGCGGCTACGGGAGCGAACCGGGTCAGTTTTTGGGAGCCAGCGACATCGCACGCGATTCGGCTGGTGGAATTTATGTTGTTGATGTCGTGCTCCACCGTGTGCAGAAGTTTGACGAGAACGGCAACTTTCTGTTTGGCTGGGGATCGTATGGACAGGCGGACGGGCAGTTCTGGGGACCAACCGGCGTGGCGGTGGATCATGAGGGTAATGTCTACGTAACCGACCGTGGAAACATGCGAGTGGAGAAATTCGACTCATCAGGACGCTTCCTATTGAAATGGGGGGAATGTTGCTCTGGACCCGGCAGATTCGATTTTCCCGCAGGTGTGACCGTAGCGGGTGGCCATGTCTTCGTGGTCGATGAAGATGGCAGGATGGTTCAAAAGTTCGATCGGGAGGGGAACTTCGTCGACGGATGGAGCAGCCCGTCGTTCGAAACGCCGGCGGGTGTCGCGGTCGACGATAATGGAAACGTATTCGTGGTGGACACGTACGCCGAACAGGTGACGAAGTTCGATTCGAGTGGTGTGGAATTGGAGCGGTGGGGGTCATTGGGACAGGGGGATGGACAGTTCATCGCTCCGCATGGAATCGGAGTGGACGGAGATGGGAATGTGTACGTAATGGATAGAATAAATGAGCGCGTCCAAGTGTTCGACAATAATGGGGGATTCAAGTGCAAATGGGGATCCAATGACCCGGAGGCCGAAATCCGCCTGGTTGCACCGACCGGGATCGAATTCGACGGCAGGGGGAGAATTTATCTCTCCGATAGTTCGCGGGGGATGACGCTCCAAGTTCCTACGTCGCTCAGCCCAGCCTCATGGGGGGACGTGAAGAAGAAATATCGTGAGTGACGCGTTGACGTTCAGTGGAATCCATCCTTCGGCTCCCCGTACCACAAGAACAGCTCGACTCGGCGCAGGTCGCCGAGACCATTGGTGACGGGACCTTCGCCCAGGAAAACAGACCACATCGCATAGTTGCTTGGATGCCCTTCTGCAGCAACCTTCGAGCTTCCGAACGAGTGGCCTTCGACGCGACAGTACTTCCGGGTCCGAGCCGGAGCGACGCCAGGACTCCATCTCAGGCCTAGCCGCCGGCGATGGCGCCGATGATGAAGAAGGGCTCCCTTCCGGTCGCGACTGGGTCGGGGAGCGGGGTATCCGGCGGCTCGTGCGAAAGGTCTTCCTCGCAGGCGAAGAACCTGAGAAACGGCCGGCGCTCCTGTGTCGCGTGATCACGAATGGTCCCGCGCAGCATCGGATAGCGTGACTCAAGCGCGTCGAGAACCGTGGCCAGGGTCACGGGCCCCTCGATCTCGAGCTGCACCTCCGCGCTCACGCGCGCCAAGGTCCGCAGGTGCGGCGGCAGCACGACGAGGATCATCGCAGCGTCTGCACCTCGACGGAAAGGACGGCCGGGAGATCCCGGACGGCCGCCGACCAACTGTCGCCGCCGTCCGCCGAAGCGTACACCTGCCCTCCGGTGGTACCGAAGTACACCCCACAAGGCTCGAGCCCATCCACTGCCATGGCATCGCGCAGGACGTTCACGTAGCAGTCGCGCTGCGGCAACCCCTTCGTCAACGCCTCCCACTCGTTCCCGCCCGTACGGCTCCGATACACGCGCAACTTCCCCTCCAGCGGAAAATGCTCGGAATCGCTCTTGATGGGGACGACGTAGATGGTTTCCGGTTCATGGGCGTGCACGTCGATGACGAACCCGAAGTCGGTGGGCAGGTTGCCGCTGATCTCGCGCCACGTTTCGCCGGCGTCGTCACTGCGCATCACGTCCCAGTGCTTCTGCATGTAGAGCACCTGTGGGCGCGAGCGGCTCAGCGCGATGCGGTGCACGCAGTGGCCGACCTCGGCTGTCGGGTTGGGAATGTAGCGCGAGTGCAGGCCGCGGTTGATGGGCTTCCACGTTCGGCCGGAGTCGTCGCTGCGGAAGGCGCCCGCGGCGGAGATGGCCGCATACAGCCGGCGGTGGTCGCTCGGGTCGATGAGAATAGTATGCAGGCACATGCCGCCGGCGCCCGGCTGCCACTGCGGACCGGTGCCGTGGCCGCGGAGTCCGGCAAGCTCGTGCCATGTCTTGCCAGCATCGGTGGTGCGGAACATCGCAGCGTCTTCGATGCCGGCGTAAACCAAGTCGGGGTCGGTCAGCGATGGCTCCAAGTGCCACACGCGCTTGAACTCCCAGGGGTGCTGTGTGCCGTCGTACCACTGGTGCGTCGTGAGCGGCTTCCCGGTATCGGGCGATGTGTCATAGACGAACTTGTTGCTTTCCCCCATGGGCATGCCGTCGGGTGTGGTGGTCGGCTCGCCGGGCGCTGTCCCGGGCTGGTGCCAAGTCTTGCCGCTATCATCGGAGCGTTGGATGATCTGACCGAACCAGCCGCTGGTTTGCGATGCATACAGGCGGTCAGGATCCACGGGCGAGCCCTTGAGGTGGTAGATCTCCCAGCCCGCAAAGTGCGGGCCGCTCACTTCCCACCGCTCCCGCTTCCCGTCCGAGGTCAGGATGAAAGCTCCCTTGCGGGTACCCACCAGCAAACGTACCCCGCTCATGATGCCTCCCGGTTTTCTACTTTGAGTTCGACTTCGCGCGACGCGCAGCACGCGAAGGGCCCTGGATTTCCAGGAGTCTACTCACGCACCGATGCCGGCGCAAACGACGGCGAGGAGCGACGAAGAAGGACGGATTGCATCGGGATTCCCCCGAGGGATGCGCCGTTGGGTTGCCGTCGATTGGCTGCTGCCAACCGGACGACGTGTTGCGGATTCGATCTCGCCTGTCGTGAGATCCGGTGCTAGTGTTTCATCCGCCATCTCCTCGAGAGTTCGCGCTCTTCCAACGGGGAGTCATCATGAAACGCAACTCGAAAGACATCCCTTCAGCGATCGTCATCGGGTGGCTGCTGACCTTCGGTCAGGCGTCCGCCCAGACGAACTGCATCGACGCCTGCAATTGCGCGCTCCAATCCAGCAGTGCCACCTGCGAGACAGACTATCAAACCTGTCTGGCCCAAGCGGGCGGGGACCCCGATCGCGAGGCCGAGTGCGCAACGCAGCGCACCGCTTGCTCGACCGCCAGCGACGATGCCTTCGTGTTCTGCGCCAGCCGGTGTCCGGCGTCCGAGTCTTGTACGGTCGAATGCAACATCCCGCACGGTGTCGCCCTCACCCGGTGCAACGACCAATACGTCGCCTGCGGCACATCCGAGGCATGCAGAGCGGCGTTCGACGCCTGCGTCGCTGAGGCGGATGCGCAGCAACATGCGTGCTTGCTGGCGAGGTGTGTGCGCCCACCGAGCTGCAGCTGTGCAGCGATTCCGTGCATCAGCATCGCGGTGCCTCCACCCCAACAGGTGTGCCCAGAGGCCGCGGTCACCGTCACAGGAACCGTGACCAATTGCGGCTCCGTGGCAGCGAACATCGGCATTTACATCGATGGTCAACTGGTTGCCTCGCACTCGGACGTCCCTCCAGGAGCGGAGGTCGTCGGGAGTCGAGAGATCGTCCCCCTCTGTGCGCCCGTCTCGCGCTATGACGTCAAAGCGGTGGCGAGCACGACTTGCCCCGACGGTGTCACGACCGAAGTACGAGGGTTCGTCAACTGTGCGTGTTCAGACGACTGCCTGACTGGAATCGCCGCCCCGAACTCACTCTGGCCGCCCAACGGCGCCTTCGTCCCCGTGTCGGTCTTTGCCCTCAATGCTGGAGGTCGGCCCGTGAGCGTGTCCCTGACGAATGTGACGAGCGACGAGCCGAACAGCGGTCATGGGGGCTGTGTCGACGCCGTTCTCTCCCCAACCGAGCTTCCAGAGTTGCGGGCCCGGAGAAGTGCCACGGGCGGCGGTCGTGTTTACCGTTTCTCGTTCGTGGACCTGCTGTATGGTTGTCCGGGAGAAGTGTCGGTGTGCGTGCCTTCGACGCCGGACAAACCATGCATCGACGATGGTCAGCTATTCGATCCGCGTGTCTGCGTGGGCAGCGCGACCACAGGCGGCGACCTCGCTCCCGCCGTGACCGTCCGTCCCGTGATCGGATCGGGGATCGAGATCGTGGTGTCCGAGGCAATGGGCAAACGCATCGGCATCGAGGTCTTCGATGCCCGCGGTCGGCGCATCGCGCGGCTCGAGCCACGGGTTGCGGACGGTGCCGGCGTGATCCTGTGGAACGGACGCAGCGCCGATGGCCAGCCGGTGGCGGCCGGCGTGTATCTCGTCCGCACGACGGTGGATGGCACGGCGCACACGGCGAAGACCGTCCTCGTCCGGTAGCGAGGACCGCCTCGTTGTACCGATCGCTCCAGGCAGAAGGTCGCGTGGGTCCGCAGTGAACGGGGAGCCCCACTTTCACTGATTCCTGACGCGACCGACCTCTCCACCCGTGGCATGTGGGTTGCTGGCCGCCCGGTGGGGTGGCGTAGCGACATGCTCTTCCAACGACAGGTCCGCTCAGGTTTCATCGCGCTCGCCGTGATCGCGATGGCTTTGGCCGCACTGCATGTCGAGCAAGTCGACGGCGCAGGCAAGCAGGAGACATCGATCGCGGCCACAGCGACAGCGGCGAAGCAGCCGGAGCTGCACCGGGCTCTCGGGCTGCTCTTGTACGTCGATGGCGATTATTCGGTCGCCGTCGGCGACGATGGCGTGATCCTCGACGAGAACGAGTATTTGGAGCAGCACCAGATTCTGGACGAGGTCGGGCTCATCCTCCAGCAAGTGGATCGAACCGACGTCGAGCAGCCGCGCTCGGTCGCGGCCGCGCTGCAGCGGGATCTCGAGTCGGTGCGCGACGCCGTGAGCGAGCGGCGACCTCCGGCAACGGTGCGCGCCGAAGTGCGTCGGCTGCGCGACGCGATCGTCCTCGAGCACGGGCTGGATCTCGCGCCAAGCCGGCCGCCTCGTCTCGAGCGCGGCGGGACGCTCTTCCAGCAAGCATGCGGCGCTTGTCACGGCAGCGACGGCCGCGCTCGCACGGCGCTGGCACTCACTTTGACTCCACCACCGATCGACTTTCGCGCGGCGCGACTGAGCGAGACGCTGTCGCCCTATCGGGTGTTCAACGTCGTGACCTTCGGCGTTCCCGGGACGGCGATGCCATCCTTCGAGGTGCTGGACGAGGACGAGCGCTGGGATCTGGCGTTTCAAGTCATGTCGATGCGGCACGATCCCGTGGCTGGCGCCCCCACGCGCCTCGCTCAGACGGGGTCGCTCGCTCGCGGGCTACCGAGCTTGTCCCAGCTCGCCACACTCACGGACGCGGAGCTCGGCGACTGGTTCGTCACCCGAGGCGTGAGCGCGAAGGACAAAGCATCTGCCGTGGCGCGAGCACGTCGCATGCAGCTGCAGCCTTGAGGAGGTGTTCGCGATGAACTGGAAATTGCGCCGCATGCTTCCGGCTCTGCCCTTGGCGATCGTGGCGTTCGGTCTGGCTGCCGGGGCGAAGCCGCGATCCGAGTCGCCGAACGAGGATGCACGCGAATCCGCCTTGAAGCTGCAAGAGACCTTCGCGGCCATCGCCGAGCGCGCAGGCAAGAGCGTCGTGAGTGTGACCAGCTACGTGCGCGAGGAGTCCACGGCGAGCGAGCAAGCGAGCCCCGAAGCTGGCAGCAGCCAATGGCAGGAAGCGCGTGAGACCGATTTGTATCCCGGTTTCCGCAAGCTCCACTCCGGCAGCGGTGTGGTGCTGGGGAAGGAAACTCACATCGTGACCCTGCGCCGGTTCGTGACTCGATCCACCGGGGAACCTGCCGATGTGGTGGACGTCGAAACGCAGGACGGGCAGCATGTCATGTGCCGGGTCGTTGGCGTCGAGCCGACACTCGATCTCGCCGTGTTGGAATTCGTGCCGCTCTCCGAAGGCTACCGGCCGAAGCTCGTGTCGGCCACTCCCGGCGACAGCGACAGCCTTCGCGTCGGCTACTGGACCTTCGCGCTGGGGGATCCCTCGGGCCCCGCGCAGGCGTTTATTCCGGGATTCTTGTCCGCCAAACCCGAGCGCAGCTGCTACCAGGAGCAGCTCACCGCGACCTACATGCAGGCGGCGTTGAACGTGCATCCCGAGGCCTACGGCGGCCCGCTCGTCAACATTCGCGGCGAGGTCGTGGGAATCACGACACCACGCCCGTCGCAACAGGCGGACGGGCATGGCATCGAGTATGCCTTGCCGATCAACGTCGTGATGCCGATCTATGAAGGGCTCAAGGTCAACCAGAGCTTCCGCTCACCGTGGCTCGGCTTTGCGGTGCTCGAGATGGCAGCTTTGCGCGATCGGTCGGATGCAGAAGCGTTCCAAACCATGCTCCGGCCGCACTTCGGCATCTACATCGACGCCGTATTCGAGCCGAGCCCCGCGTCGAAGGCGGACGTCGAGGTCGGCGACTTCCTGATCGGGTTCAACGGCAAACGGATCTTCTCGGTGTACCGGTTCCAGGAGCAGCTGCATCTCACCGGCATCGGCCGCCCCGCCAAGCTCGAGTTCTTCCGCGCCGGCCAGACGTTCCTCAAAGACATCGTCGTGGAGGAGCGCCCCAAAGCGGCCGCGCCGCAGTGACCATTCCTGCTCGGCCCGCTGTCGATGGAATGAACACTTGGTGACTGGCTTGTGTCCGCTTAGAATCTCGCGCTCGTGCCCCGAGACATCTCCACCAAGGCACAGGAGGAGCCCTGCTCGAACCGACCCTGTGGCCACCCGTGGCCGCCAAGCTCAGCGATCCACAACAGGTGCTCGAGACCGTCTTCGGGTTCCGCGAGTTCCGGCCGGGCCAGCGGCAGCTCATCGATGCGGTGCTGCGCGGGCGCGACTGCATCGGCGTCATGCCGACGGGGGCCGGTAAGTCGATCACGTTCCAGGTTCCGGCCAAGATCCTGCCCGGCGCCGTGCTCGTCGTCTCTCCGCTCATCTCGCTGATGAAGGACCAAGTCGATTCACTGGTTCGCCTCGGCTTCCGCGCCACGATGCTGAACTCGAGCATCGAGTGGGAGGAACGCCAGAAGCGCCTGGCGCAACTGCGGCGCGGCGAGCTGGAGATCGTCTACGTGGCACCCGAGGGGCTCGAAGGCTCGCTCCGCGGCATCATCGCCGGCTGTCGCATCAGTCTCGTGGTGGTGGACGAGGCGCATTGCATCAGCTACTGGGGACACGATTTTCGTCCGGCCTACCGCCGGCTCCTCGGGCTCAAGCAGGAACTGGGCGACATCCCGGTGCTGGCACTCACGGCGACGGCCACACGGCGCGTGGCGCTCGACATCCTGCGCCAGCTCGGGATGAGCAAGCCCGATGGCTACAAGGGCTCGTTCTTCCGGCCGAACCTGCATATCACGTCACACAAGAAGGGGACCGGGCGCGTCATGCGCCAGGACATCCTGGGGATCGCGCGCCGGCATGCGGGCGAGAGCGGCATCGTCTACTGCGCCAGTCGCAAGTCGGTGGAGCAGACCGCGCAATGGCTGAGCCAGCAGGGGGTGCGGGCGCTGCCGTACCACGCCGGCCTCGATGATCGCGAACGCACACGCAATCAGGATGCTTTCGCGCGCGACCGCGTGGATGTCGTCGTCGCCACCATCGCCTTCGGCATGGGCATCGACAAGAGCAACGTGCGCTTCGTCGTGCATCGCGACATGCCGCGCAGCATCGAGGCCTGGTACCAGGAAATGGGTCGCGCCGGTCGCGACGGACTCGCGAGTGACTGCGTCATCCTGTACTCCTGGGCCGACGTGTTGCACTACGACCGCTTCCTCACCGACGTCGAGAGCGAGGAGCTGCGCCGGGAAACGCGCCGCAAGACGATCGAGCTGTTCGAGCTGCTGGACGGCCCCGGCTGCCGCCACGGTGCCCTCGTCGGCCATTTCGACGAGCGCATCGATCCCTGTGAATCCTCGTGCGATCACTGCCGCGGTGCGGGAATCGAGGCTCTGGTGACGCTCGTGCCGGGCCGTGGCAAGAAGCGCGGGGCCGCAGCGGTCGAGACCGCCGTCGGCGCACCGGGAGTACGTCGGGATGCGGCCGATGTGGGAAGTGCTGCGGCCCGTCTCGTTTCCGAGGAGTCCGAAGCAGAATTGTTCGAGAGACTGCGTGCCGTGCGCAAGCGCATCGCCGACGAGGAAGGCGTACCCGCCTACATCGTCTTCAGCGACGCGGTGCTCCGCGGCATGGTGCGCGCCATGCCGCGGACACACGCCGCGTTGCTCGAGGTATCCGGCATCGGCCCGGTGAAGCTCGCGCGCTACGGCGATGCGTTCCTCGCCGCACTGTGCGCCGAAACGACGACACACGAATTGAGCCCCACCGACGACTGACGTTTCAGTCGTGGAAGCGCTTCTTCACGCCGCCCCACGTTTCTTGTTCCACGGCCACGGAGCAATCATTCGCCGAGCCCGGAGTCGGCGTCCGCACGAGGTAGCCTGTCGTGTTGCGCGCGCCACCAGCACCATCGGGGCAGCGGGTCATGGACAGCGCTGTGCCCGTGCCGCCTGCATTCTCGTCCACTTGCGGCTGGGCCGCGTTGAGCAGAACGAGCAAACCCGCGTCGTCGGCGTCGCTCGTGTCGTACACCAGGGCGTCGACGAGGTTCGTCGTGGTCACAGGCGTATTGGTGGGGAAGTTCGTGGCGTTCGCTGTGTACAGCGCCACGGCGTCGGCGCCATTCTGCAGGAGGTCGTTGGCAAAGATCATGTCCACGCTCACGACGGCTGAGTTCCCCAGCACGAACAGGCCGTTCACGTCCAAGGTCATCCCGTCGAGATCGAAGGCGGCGTACGACTGGTCGGTGGCGCCGTTGAAGAAAACGATCACGAGGCCCGTGAGCGAGGCGCCCGGCGTGCCAACGAGCTCGACGAACTCGAGGTTGTCAGTGCCGGCGTCGTCGCTGTCGACTTCATTGATGAGGACCTGGGCGTTCGCCCCGAAGGCCAGAACCAATGCCCAAATTGCCAACCACGATCCGATTTGCTTGCCGAAGGATGCGATCGCTGTGCGCATGATGTGCTCCGTGCGGTATGGCGCGAGAGCCTGCCGTTTCTGCGGCGTGGATCCCTGCCGGGTCGCTGGTGTGGTGTCGTCGATCGGCCGTAAGTCTACGCCAGGTGCGTGGCCCGGCGCCAGGGGGCCGGGGCGTCCGTGCTCGAGACGGCGAGCCCCACTCACGGCCCGAGATGCTGCTTCGCCCAGTCGAGGGCGCCGGTCTCGTCGCTGAAGCTGCCCTCCAGCTGGGCTTCGAACGCGGCTTTCAGGATGGTCCCCATCTCCGTGCCCGGATGCACTCCCAGGGCGAGTAGGTGGCGGCCCATGAGCAGAGGCTTCGGAGCGGCGTCGATCACATTCAGCTCGTCAGCACGTTCGAGCAGCCAGGTGATCGACTCCAGCTCGCGAGAGTCCGTGCATGCCAACGCCTCGGGCGTCGTGCGACCGAGGAAATCGGCGCGCGCGACGCGGCAGAGACGTGGGATCGGGACCCGAAGGGCGAGCCGGCGAATGGCGGCGCTCGATGCGCCGCCGCGATAGAAGTCGAATGGCTTCAAATGGTCCAAGACGAGCGGGACGACGGCTTCGATGATCCTCGGTGGACAGCCGATTTGTGCGAGGAAGCTTCGAGCCGGCGCTTCGCCGGCTGACTCGTGACCGAGTGAACGCCAGCGGCCGTCACGGAACTCGGTCGTCGACGGCTTGCCGAGGTCGTGGCAGAGCGCACCCAAGAGGACGATGAGACGCTCCTCCTCGTCCTCGATGGCATCGTCGGCGAGCACGCGCACCGCCGCGTCGACGACTAGGCCGGTGTGCACCCAGAGGCTGCCGAGCACATGGTCTTGGCCTTCGGGATGCCACTCGGGATCTTGCGCCACGTGGAGCATTGCCTGCAGATTTGGAAACAAGGTCAGCGATTCGGTCGAGACCAGAGCGTCGAGCCCGACCGCAGGGCGCTTGGACTCGAGCAGGAGCTTCTTCCATTCTTCCCACAAGCGTTCGACCGGGAGTGTGGTCAATTCAGGTCGCAGCGTACGACAGAGCGCGAGCGTCGTGGGATCGATGGTGAAATCGAAGCGCGCGGCGAAGCGACAGACACGCAGCACGCGCAGGGGGTCCTCGGCGAAAGCGGGACCGACGTGCCGGATCCGGCACCGGGCGATGTCTTCGATGCCGCCATGCGGATCCTCGAAGCGGTTCGCTTCGGGGTCCCAGCCGATGGCGTTGATGGTCAAATCGCGCCGGGATGCCGCGGCGGCGAAGTTCAGTTGCGGCTCCGGCTCGACATGGAAAGCGCGGTGGCCACGTCCGGTCTTGATCTCGGCCCGCGGCACCGACACATCGAAGACCACATCCTCGACGGCGACCTTCAAGACTCCGAAGCTGCGACCGACCGCATCGACCCGGAACCGGGCTGCGAGCGCGGCCTCCAATTCCGCGAGCGAAAGCCGGAACACCTCGACGTCGACGTCGCGCGTCGCGGCCCGGCCCATGAGGCAATCGCGCACGGCACCTCCCACGACGTACGGCCGCCCGCCGGCTGCGCGAATGGTTTCCAGGAGGTGTCGAAGCGCGGGCGTGATGGGGAATGTCGGCATCGGCATGGGTCTCGTCTCGGGGATGGCGTGCGCAGCGAGCGTAGGGTGGGCGGTGTGGAGCGTCAAGCGGACTGTTCTTCGCCCCTACGGCGACTGATGCGTCCAGTCGGTGAAATCCATGTTGCGGCCGACTGTGTTCACGTGCGCGGCTGGAAACGCGGTGCCGTAGGCGGCGTTGAGAATCCACGGAACGAAAGAATCGTTGCCGTTGAACCACCATGGGTGCAACGGATCCTCCGCCTGGCGATCGAGCAGCCATTGCGCCGCACGCTTGAGCGCATCCTGTTCCCAACCGTAGACGTCGGCGTAGCCGCGGTGGCTCAGGATCTCGGCGCAGACCACGGCTCCCGAAAGGGCGCCATGGATGTAGATGTTGTACTGGAACTGTCCCGCGGCGCTCGTGCACACGTTCTGCGGACAAGCGATTGCCGTGCATTGGATGCCGGACGTGGTGGTGTCGCAGTCGGCCGCCGCGTCACAGAGGGTGGAGTCGGTGACGCAGAACTCGGAACGCCGCAGTTCTTCGGGCAGCGCTCCGTCCATCGGATAGGAGCACGCGCCGGCGACGATGGTGCTGCCTGGCGGTCCGATGCCGACCGGCAGCGCTGGGTTCGGCTGCCAGCATAGATCACCGTAACGGAAGTCTGCATACTCTTGCCGGTCCCCCAACCAGCCGTCGAACACTCGCCGGACTTCCCCGAGCAGGTTGACGTCGTCGCGGTAGGCCGCGACGGCGGCGAGCGCGGCCATCGTCATGGTTCCCCAGTTGTTCGGGCGTTCGAGCATGATCTCGCGCAGCGAACGGTCGTCGCGCACGCAATCCGAGTACTCGCACAGCGGCGTATCGATCATCGTCCCGAGCCATTGGCGAAAGTCGGTGGCGAGGGGCTCGTCGAGCCCGACATAGTCCGCCGCCAGGACCCAACTGGTGAGATTGCGCGCCACCGACAGCTGCTCGTTACTGCAGTCGATCGCGGCCGCATTGCTCCACTCGTCCATGATCTCTCGCACCCCGCGCTGGATGTCTTGACGGTAGGTCCAAGTGAAGGAAGTGCGCACGAACACCATCGCCTTGGCGAGGGCGAGGACGTCGGCATCGTTGGTCTTTTCGAAGAGCGTGACGTCGAATTTGCCGGTGTTGGGTCCGCCGAAGATGAAGTTGTTCTGCGCGAACTTCTCCAGGTCCGTCCACCCACGTCCGGATTTGGGCAGCTGCGCCAGCAGGTCCGGACTCATCCAGATGTAGGCGTGGGCTGCGCGCTTGCCGCCCCCGCCCCCCGGACCCCGATCCCACACTTCGGTCTTGCTGGCGCCCACTTCACTGGCTGGAAGCGTCTCGGGAGTTTCCGTCGAACAGCGTGTGAGGCAGAGGAGCGCGCCGACGCAGAGGCCCAACGAGAGCAAGTGCTGGGTCCTGCCAAACGCCATTCTCCGCCTCCGGCGAGAGAGAGGATGCGACGCACGCACCCGTACAACGCCAGGGCGTGGCAAGGTGACCCGGCAGCGGGCCCATGTGCGAGCGGAACTGGACGACAAACTAGAGTAGTCAATTCGAATTGCAACCGTCAAACATGGGGACTAGGTCGTGGAACCAACTGGGGAAATTGGCGCAATCTTCTCAATGCTTGGAAGACACGATGCTGGCGACGACGACGGAGACGTTGTCGGGGGCGCCGCGGGCCAAGGCGCGCTCGACCAACCCGCTGCAGGCGCGGCTGGGTGTCTCCGAGTCCACGAGCGCGAGGATCTCCTCGGTCTCAACCTGGTTGTACAGGCCATCGGAACAGAGCACGATGACATCGCCCGGCTGCAGACGCGCCGGCTTTGCCAGGTCGATCTCGATCTCCGCGCGTGTGCCCAGACAGCGGGTGAGCACGTGGTGGGCATCGGCGTGCGGCGTGCCGCCCGTCACCAGCTGCAGCTCGGCGGCGAGCGTGTGATCCTGGGTGAGGAGCTGGATGCCGTGGTCGCGCACGCGATAGGCGCGGCTGTCTCCCACGTGACCGACGTGAAGCTCGTTGCCGCGAATGACGACGGCGGTGCAAGTGGTTCCCATGCCGGCGAGACGGCGATCCGACATGGCACGTGCATGCACGAACTCGTTGGCCTTCTGCATGGCTTGGCGCAAGGCGGCCCCTGCCGGAACATCCGCGGCGTTGGCGAAGTAGCATTCCTGCACGCGCTCGACAGCCAGATGGCTGGCCACCTCGCCCGCAGCGGCTCCACCCATGCCGTCGGCCACGACGAGAAGGCACTCTTGCGTCGCATGCGCGTCCGTGAATTGCCCGATGGCATCTTCATTGTGTTCGCGCTTGCAGCCGACGTCGCTCACCGCGGCGACCCGGACCTCGAGCCCGGCACCGACGTCGCACGTCTGCACAACGATCTCGGGGCGAAACGGGTGCGGCAGCTCGAGGGTGGGAACGTCGTCCATCTCGTCCTGTGCATCGAGTGGAGCGCTCGCTGGACGGAGGCCGCGCTTGCTCAGATGCTGTTGCAACTGGGGGGACATTCCCGACTCGGCGGCAAAGTGCTCGAGCTCGACCGCATCCAAGGTGTCGAAGAGTGCGCCGCTCGTGTACAGATCGATGAGCGCCTCCACGACGTCCGGGAAGAATTGTTTCCCGGCGAGATCCAAGAGCCGCTCCAACGCCACTTCGGGTGTGAGACCGCGGCGGTACGGCCGATGCGAGGTCATGGCGTCGAAGGCGGCCGTGGCCATCAGGATGCGGCTGCCGAGAGGGATCGCGTCCCCGCGCAGCGCCTTTGGATATCCCGCGCCGTCCGGTTGTTCGTGGTGCGCGAGGACGATGCGCGCCGCCCCGGGAAAGAAGCCGAAGCGCTGCACGGCCTCGCTCCCGAGCGCCGGATGCGTGCGCAGCACGGCTTGCTCCTGATTGCTGAGAGCACCGGGCTTGGCGACGAGATCGCGCTGGATGGCCGTGCGCCCCATCTCGTGCAGTAGCGCCGCATACTCGAGCTCTTCGAGCTCCGCCTTGTCGAGACCGAGTCGGAGGCCCACCTGCAGCGACAACTTGGCGATGCGAGAGGATTGCCCGCGTGTCATCGGATCGGCGGCGTCGATGCTGGCCATGAGCGTGCGTACGGCGTCGACGTGGCCGCGTTGCGTGCGCTTCCTCAACGTCCGAACCGCGGCCGCCAAGGCCAACACGCCGGCGTAGCCGGCGGCGGCCGCGGCGAGCGGCACCGGTGCCATCATGGGCGCGTCGGGCGTTTCCATCCGATGCAAACCGTTGCTGGCGATGGTGAGCGCGGCGCAATCGGTCAAAACCTGCACGAGCGTACGCGAGCCTCGCGCCCGCAAACGTCCGGCATCACGTCGCAGGGAAAAGAGCGCCAAGCCGCGGGTGACGAGCACGAGTGCGATGGCGGGCAGGAGCCCGAAGCCGACGAGCGCGACGAAATGAACGAGCGCGAGCACCGCGGGGCCGACCCGGTGCCTGAGTTGCGCATCGCGCGCGAGTCGTTGCAACATCACGCCATCTCCAAACGTGGCACGAGATTCTCGAACGGGTTCTTGTCGGCGGCGTTCTCGTAAGCTTCCTCGGCGCTGACGATGCCCTTGCTCACCAGGTCGCGCAGCACTGACCCCAATCCCTGCATGCCGAATCGACTGCCGGCTTGCATCACCGACTCGAGCTTGTGGCTGTTGCCGCTGCGGATGATGGATTTCACCGCGTGCGCGTTCACCAGGATCTCGGCGGCGGCGACACGTTTGGCGCCCTCGTTGGTGCGCAGCAGCCTTTGCGACACGATCATGCTCAGGCTGTCGGCGAGCATGCCGCGCACCTGCTCGTGACGGCGGGCCGGGAAGACGTTGACGATGCGATCGATGGTGCGTGACGCGCTGCTCGTGTGCAAGCTGCCGAGAATCTGAATTCCGGTCTCGGCGGCGGACAGCGCCAGCGAGATCGCCTCGGGGTCGCGCATCTCGCCGACGAGGATCACGTCGGGATCTTCGCGCACGGCGTCGCGCAAGGCATCGGCGAGGCTGGCGGCGTGCACGTGGATCTCGCGCTGCGTCATCACGCACTTCTTGTAGCCGTGGAGGAACTCGGTCGGATCCTCGAGCGTGATGACGTGTCCCTGTCGCGTCGAATTGATGTGGTCGACCATCGCGGCCAGGGTGGTGGACTTGCCCGAGCCCGTCGGCCCAGTGACCAGGATGAGACCCTTGGGATGCGACACGTGCAGTTTGATCGCAGGCGGCATTCCCAGCTCTTCCAAGGTCGGTGTGGTCTGCGGGATCAAACGCAACGCAGCCCCGAGTCCGGCCTGATGGTGATAAACGTTGACGCGAAAGCGCCCGAGATCCGCCACCGAGTAAGCGAAGTCCACGTGCAGGTCCTGCTTCAGCCGATCTCGATGGATGTCGTCCATGAACTCGTCGAGGATGGATTCGAGATCCTCGACCGAGAGATCACGGAAACGCACGCGGTGCAACACGCCGCCGATGCGGATGCGCGGCGCCTGCCCCGACACCAGGTGCAGGTCGGAGCCGCCTTGTTTGACCGCGAGCTCGAGGAAACTGTCGATGCGGCTCATGCGCTCTCCTCTGCCAGCCCCGCGCGAGCGCTCTGTGCCTCGGCGACCTGCCGCAGGTCGGCGCGCGTGACGTAAGCCATGAATTCGCGCTTGTCGGTGGCGCGCAAGAAGGCTTCGTCGGGGTCGATGTCGCCCGAACGCACCAAGGTCAACAGCGCCTGATCCATGAGCTGCATCCCCACGCGGCGCCCGGTGGCGATGACCGAGGGGATCTGATGCGTCTTGCCTTCGCGCACGTGCTGCTGTACTGCCGACGTGACCACCAGGATCTCGAGGACGGCGCGCCGCCCGCGTCCGTCGGCGGTGCGCACCAGCTCTTGGCTCAGCACCGCCTTGAGGTTGTCGGCCAGGGTGTGGCGGATCTGGGTCTGCCCTTCGGTGGGAAAGGCATCGACCAAGCGGTGGATGGTCGGGTGCGCGCCGCGCGTGTGCATGGTGGCGAGCACGAGATGCCCGGTCTCGCACGCTTCCACCGCGAGCGCGATGGTCTCGGGATCGCGCAATTCGCCGACCAGGATGACGTCCGGATCCTCGCGCAAGGCCGACCTCAGGCCGGCGCTGAAAGACGGCACGTCGGTGCCCAATTCGCGCTGCACGACCAGGCACTTGCGGCTCGAATGCACGAACTCGACCGGATCTTCGAGCGTGATGATGTTGAGGTTGCGGGTCTCGTTGATCTCCGCGATCATCGCCGCCAACGTCGTCGACTTGCCCGTGCCCGAACCGCCGGTGACGAGCACCAGCCCGGTGCGCAAGGAAGCCAACCGCGCCACGATCGGTGGCAGGCCGAGATCGGCGAGACGCGGCACCGTCTGCGGCACGACGCGGCACACCGCCGCGAGTCCGAGGTGCGCGCGGTAGACGTTGATGCGGAACCTGCCGCTGCCCTCGAGCGAGTAGGAGAAATCCACCGCGCCGCGCTGTTCGAACGACTGGCGCAAGTGATCCTGCATGATCTCGCTGGTGAAGTCGTGCGTTTCTTCGGCGGTGAGCGGCGGCGCTTGCAGTGGCAGCAGCTGGCCATCAA
>Ga0075418_10004301_pt1 | contig 16248 bp, 15 predicted proteins | sample SoiMetdeltSBSDD2_FD_81776 | JGI IMG/M metagenome (GOLD analysis project Ga0075418, IMG submission 81776) | Bulk soil microbial communities from a Populus tree surrounding site in Tennessee, USA - Soil MetaG P. deltoides SBSDD2 | ecosystem: Environmental > Terrestrial > Soil > Tree plantation...
ATCGAGTGACTACGTCGTGAGCGGGCGCTATTTTCAGAGCATCGAAATCCCCGCGGGGCCCCACCTCACCAAGACCGTCATCGACCTCCTGGGGGAGGACGTGCTGATGTATGCCTCCGATTACCCACACAGGGAGAGTTGGTTTCCCAAGTCGGTGGAGACCGTGCTGGGCTGGGACCTGCCGGAGACCGCCAAGCGGAAGTTGTTCTGGGACAATGCCGTCAGGTTTTACGCCCGCTATCGCTAGGGTTGTCTAGAAGCCCTTTTGGGTCGAAAATCGACCGAAAACTCATGCAAGCAATCAACATCAGGTGTATGGACCAGCCGCAAGTTTGCTGGTGGGCGAAACCGTCGGTTGCTGCTTGACTGTGCACGCGGGTCCACTCAGAGCGTTCAAGGTCCCCCACACCGCCGCGCCGTCTCCGGCCGGTTTGTCCACCGTGACTCCGCGGCCGGCGGGCCCGCCGCGCGTGCATAGCGACTCACGGCTGGCTTGAGGCCGAGATGCTCGCGCAGCGTTGCGCCTTCGTACTCGGTGCGGAACAGTCCGCGATGTTGCAACACCGGAATCACCAGATCGACGAAATCGTCGCACCCGCCCGGCAGGTACGGCGGCGTGATGTTGAAACCGTCGCAGGCGCCCTGCTCGAACCATGTCTGCATCACATTGGCGACCTAGTCGGCGGTGCCGATGACATTGAAGCCGCCCATGCCGGCGACCTGCTGACTGAGCTGGCGGATGGTCGGATGGTCGCGGCGCACGCGGGCCCGCAGGCGCTCGCTGATGCTGTGCACGTCCTGCGGGCCATGCTGCTCCAGCGGCACCGGACCGTCCAGTGGATAGCCTGACAGATCGCCGAATGTGCTGTACAACGTCGAGAGGGCGACCAGCGGATGGAGCAATGCCTGGAGTTCGTTGAACTTCGCGCGGGCTTCTGCGGTGGTCCGGCCGAGCGTCGGCCGGAGGCCCGGCAGGATCTTCATCTCGTCGGGCTCGCGGCCATATTTTGCCATGCGGCCCTTCACATCGACGTAATAGGCGCGCGCCGCTTCGATATTGTCGTGCAGACAATAGACCACATCGGCGGTGGCCGCCGCCAGTTCACGCCCCTCATTGGACGCGCCGGCCTGCACGATCACCGGGTGGCGCTGCGGGGCCGGCGCCACGTTCAGCGGGCCGCGCACCGCGAAGTATGTGCCTCTGTGATCGAGCACATGCCTCTTGCGTTCGTCGTAGAACTGTCCCGACGTTTTGTCGTAGAGGAAGGCGTCTGCGTCCCAGGAGTCCCACAGCCCCTTCACAACGTCGACAAATTCGCGCGCGCGCTCGTACCGGGTGGCATAATCGAGCTGGTGGTCGCGGTTGAAGTTCAGCGCTTCCGCCTCCGACCATGAGGTGACGACATTCCAGCCGGCGCGTCCATGGCTGATCAGATCGAGCGAAGCGAATTTGCGGGCGACATGATAGGGCTCGTTATACGTCGTCGACGCCGTGGCCACGAGACCAATATGGTGGGTCACCATCGCCAGCGCCGGCAGCAGCGTCAGCGGATCGAGATCGACGATGTCACGTCCCTGGCGTGCCAACGCACCGCGTGGCGCATCGCGTTCGCGGATGCCGATGCCGTCGGCGAAGAAGATCAGATCGCATTTGCCGCGTTCGGCGGTCTGGGCAGTGCGGACATAATGCTCGATGCGGACACTGGAATCGGCTGGGACGTCGGGATGCCGCCAAGCGGCGAGGTGATAGCCGTGCCCGCGCAAGGACATGCCGATCCGCATCTTTTTCTGGCTCATCCAGGTTCTCCTGTGTGCTCGACGCCTACGCGTAACTTCACTGCCGTCAGACATTTCCCTCACGGGTCATGTTGCAGATAGGGACTGTGATCTTGCTGCTCTTCATGCCCTCGTCGGCGCGAAACTGCGGTATGACCTGCTCACTCAACAGGCGGAGTGAGGCCTGCGTCTGCACTCGCGTGAGCAGGCCGCGATTGGTCAGCATGAGATTCCGGACGCCACTGGCTTGCAGCAGCGCGATGTGCGCGGCCACCCGTTGTGGGGAGCCGACCAGGGCTTCGTTCGCCTCCGGGTTCGGCGTCGGGGCATAGGCCGCCCGTGGCAGCGGGGGCGGGGGATGTGGCAGGGCGAGATCCTTGGGATTCCAGCGTTCCCGTAGTGCCGCGATATGCCGGCTGGCGTGCTGGAACGGCGGCAGAAATTCCTCCAGAGCCTGGTCATCCGTCGGCGCGACATGAACCTCGTACCACACCCACGACTGGTCGAGGGCCTGCTCGACTTGCGCCACCTCGAATCCCGCCGCACGCATCGTCTCCGCGTACAGCCGGATGGACGCACCCACCTGCGTCACCGCGCGCCCGCGCAGCAGCACGGGTCGCCCCAGGCGTGCCATGGCCATAATCGATGCATCACTCAAACAGGCCCGCGCCAGGGGGGGATGCGGCTGCTGGTAGGGCCGCGGGCGCACCGCGGGTATCGTCACCTGCCAGTACGCGCCGTGGTACTCCAGGGCCTCGGTGGTCCAGGCTTTGATCAGGAGATCCTCCGCCTCTGGCAGGCGCTTCTGCCCCTCCAGGATATCTGTGCCAAAGCCGATGTACTCATAGGCATTGTAATTCGAGCCGCGCCCAATGCCCACGATCAGACGGCCACGGCTCAAGTTATCCAGCAGTGCCGTTTGAATCGCCAGTTGCACCGGATTATGCAGCGCCATCTCCACTACCCCCAGACCCAGCACGATGCGCTGCGTTTTCACAGCCAGTGCCGCGGCAAAGACCACGGCATCACCGTACACCGTCTCGCCAGTAAAGTGGTGTTCGGCTATCCAGATGGCGTCCAGGCCAAGGTGTTCCACCAGCTCCGCTTCCGCCAGACAGTCGGTGATAACCTGATAATCGCGGGCGGCGTCAAAGTTCATCGGATAAAAAAAGTGGCCAAAGCGCATCATGCCTCCTCGTCAGACGTGGGGCATCCCCTCAGTCAACCCGTGCGGGAGTGGCTGGCACGGTACGGCCGCACCGTGGCCCCGCTTGCGCACGCGGCCACGGTGGGAGCCCAGGTCAATCAAGCGAGTATAGGCCAATCATACGGCCTTTGCCACCGGCTGCCGGCGTGCGCCCACGCCATGCTGTGTCACCTGGCCACTTTCCCGCTGGGGAGTACTATTCAGCACCTGAACAGGCAAAGGTTGTAACTTCGCTCGCCCAATTTCTCAGACTTTGTCGCACGTCACATCTCGCGGAAACGCAGCGTATCTCCTCGCCGTTACAGGACTGATCGCCCCCAAAGACGTGCACCTCTGCCTCCGCGTGCCCATTGACATCACCTTTGACCTTCGACACACTGTGAGAAATTGAGTGACTCAGTCATCCGGTCGCCGAGACCTCTGCAGTTCTCGCGGCTCAGTGGTACTTGACCAATCCATACGCGCAGGGCAAGACCCTGGGGAGGGCACCATGCATGTGGTAGGGTTAGATCATATTGTGATAAATACCCACGATATTGAGCGCGCCATGCACTTCTATCATGAGCTGCTCGGTCTGGAACTGCTGCGGCTGGAGGAATTCCGGGCTGGGAAGGTTGGTTTTGTATCGGCCCGGATTTCTCCTGAGACGATTATCGATCTCCGGCCTATAGCCGCTGGAGAACGTGTGACCCCGAACATGGATCATTATTGCCTGGTGCTCGGCCCAACAGACATGCACCACTTGCATGCGGAGCTGAAGGCCCAAGGGGTTCAGGTCGAGGACACCGTGCGTCCGGCATGGGGGGCGCAGGGCTATGGGCAGCAGTTTAAACTCTGGGACCCCGATGGGAACAAGATTGAACTGCGCTGTTACACGGGGTCCCCGATGGCGTGAGGTCCGAGCATCGTGGCCGGGCTACCCTCATTGGCCCTGCTAGGATAGCAGGCCACTAGCCGTGCGCAGCACCCAGGTCCAGCACTTCACCATGATCGTTGCCAGGAGGAAGCTGATGCCAACCGTGGGGACAGAGACAGGGCAGACGCCGCGTGTTGACGCGGTGCCCAAAGTCACGGGGCGAGCCCTCTACACGGAGGATCTGCCCTTACCACCAGGAACCCTCTACGGTGCCATTCTGCGTTCGCCGTATGCCCATGCACGCCTCGTCACTATTAACGCCGAGCGGGTTGAGCGGCTGCCAGGTGTGCATGCGGTGGTGACACGTGAGCACCTGGGGGACCTCAATCCTTTCTTGCACATGGCAGCCTCCGGGACAGAGGGTAAGGGAGCGGCGCCGTTGATCGCACTGGAGAAGGTGCGCTATGAAGGGGAGCCCGTGGCGGCCGTGGCCGCCGAGACCCCGGTGCTCGCCCAACAGGCCCTAGCGTGTATTGAGGTGGAGTATGCAGACCTGCCAGCGATCTTCGACACCCGTGAGGCCCTGCAAGCAGAGGCGCCGGTGATTCACGAGCAGTGTCCTGGTAATCTGGTTGGCCAGTTTGACTTTGGCTGGGGTGATATCGAGAAGGGGTTCCGTGACGCCGACCATATCTTCGAAGACACCTATGTGTTCCCGAGCGTCTTCCACCATCCCATGGAAAATCTCGGGGGCTGCATCGTCGAGGTGCGTGGCGATACTCTGGAACTCACCGCGCCGATTCAGCACCCCTTCCGTTGCCGTGATGACATTGCGGCGATGTTTGGCTTTGATCGGAACCAGGTGCGCATCCAGTTTCCTTATGTTGGCGGAGGGTTTGGCTCCAAGGAACTCAAAACCGAGCACCTGATTGCGATCCTCCTGGCCATGCGTGCCGGGCGTGCCGTCACCCTGCGGCCGACCGCCGCAGAAAGCTTCCGGAGCGACTGCCGCCATGCCGTGGTGTACCATGTCAAGACCGGTGTCAAGGCCGACGGCACCCTGGTTGCCCAGGATATTGACCTTCTCTTTGACAAGGGCGCCTACGCCCACGGCAACGCCATGAATGTGCCGCGCCGCGGCTCGTCGCTGGCCTGGGGGCCCTACCGCGTGCCCCATCTGCGCGTGGTCGGGCGTGCGTACTACACTAACAAAGTCCCGGCGGGCGCCTTTCGCAGTCTTGGCCGAGCCCAGACTACCTGGGGCTACGAGTCCCACTACGACACCATCGCCCGCCGGCTGGGTATCGAGCCGGTGGCCTTTCGCCTGCACAACTTCTTACGGCGTGGCGAGCGTCTGATCGACACGGTTGGGCCCTTTGACACAGATATGGACGACCTGATGCGTCGTGCCATGGCGGCCCTCAATTGGGATGGCCGCTCACAACGCCTCGGGCCGCACGCGGAAGCCATCTCTACCGGGACCATCCCGGTGCGTGGCCGTGGCATTGCCGCTACCTTCCGCCATGGCTACTCCGGTACCAGTGTCTCCGATGTGGACGTCACCGCCGACAATCGCGGCCTGATTCGTATTCTGCACTCGGGAGCCGAGATCGGTCAGGGTCTCTATACCATGTTGGTGCGCGTCGTCTCGGCAACGCTAGGTGTCCCCGAGAGCCAGATCGAGGTGACCCACCCCAACACTGATTTACCCTACTCGGATGGGGTCGGGAGTTCTAGAGACACGGTGTCCATGGGCATGGCGGCCCAGCGGGCCTGTGAGGATCTCACGCAGCAGCTGGTGGACATCGCTGCCAAGGCGATAGGCGGCAAGCCCGAGGAGTGGGAGCTCGCCACCGGACAGTTGTGGCATCATGGCGAGCGGCCGTATCCCATCGGTGACGTGATCAGCACGCTGGCCACCAGCATGGTAGTCCGAGGTAAAGGCCACTACAGTACCCCGCGCGCCAATAACGTCTGGCAGGGTGTTGTGCCCCATTGGGAGCTGAGTGTAGGCGCGGCCGAGGTGGAGGTGGACCCGGAGACCGGCGACGTGACCCTGCTGCAATACGCCATTGCCGCCGACGTGGGCACCGCGGTGCACCCGGTGACCTGCAAGAGTCAGCTCGACGGCGGCAGCATCATGGGTTTGGGTGATGCGCTGTATGAGGAGATGGTCTACGGTGAGGGCCAGCTCCTGAATGGCGACAGCTTCCAGTACCGCCTGCCGCTGCTCCACGACCTGCCGCCACGCTTCATCTCTATCATGGTGGAAAATCACGATGGTCCCGGCCCTTTGGGCGCGAAGGGTATGTCCCAAACCGCTGTAAGTCCCATTGCGCCGGCTATTGCCAATGCGATCTATGATGCGGTGGGTGTGCGCATCAAAGTCCTCCCCATCACGCCAGAGAAGATCCTGCGTGGTCTGGGGAAGCTTGCCTAACGAGGAGACGCATCATGCTCAGGCCCTTGCGCGTGTCCCAACCCACAACCGTGACCGAAGCGTCTGCCGAGTTGGCACGTCTCGGTGAGGATGCCAAGGTCTATGCGGGGGGGACGGAGCTCATCCTCTTGCTGCAGCTGGGACTCGTCCACTACACCCACCTCGTGGATGTCAAAAAGATTCCCGCCCTGGGCGAGCTGGCGTGGGATGGCAAGACGATGCATATCGGTGCTGCCGTCACCCATCGCCGCTTGGAGCGATCGGCAGACGTTGCTGAGCACCTGCCCTTGCTGCACCAGGCCGCGGCACGGGTGGCGAACGTGCGCGTGCGCAACGTTGGCACGCTCGGCGGCAATCTCTGCTTTGGTGACCCGCACTCGGACCCCGCCCCAGCGCTGCTTGTCTATAATACCAGGGTCACAATTGGCCACCACGGTGGCGCCCGCAGCATCGGCCTCGACGAGTTTTTTGTCGGCTTGTATGAGACCGCTCTAGCGCCCGATGAGCTGGTAGTCGAGGTAGAGGTGGAGCCTATGCCACCAGGTGTTGGCAGTGCCTACCTGCGTTGCGCACGTGTGGAGCGCCCCTCCCTGGCCGTGGCCGTGGCGGCGGCGCAGCGCGACGGACGCCTCGCCCATGTGCGGCTCGCCGTGAGTTGCATCGGCCCAGTACCCATGCGCCTGCAGGAACTTGAAGCGCGCCTCGAAGGTGCAACGCTCGCAGAGGGCCAGGCGATCCTCCGGCAGGCCCAGCGCCATTACGAGGAGATCTTGCAGCCGGTCGACGATGGGCATGGATCGGTGGCCTACAAGACGTATCTAACAGGGGTGCTCCTCGGCCGCGCGCTGACCCAAGCCGTGGGCGCCAACGGGAGGCAGTGAGATGGCCGACGCGGTGTATACGGGGTCCATGATGCCAGTGGCTCTCCACATCAACGGCCAGCCGTGGCGTGGCGACGTCCGCGCGGAAGAAACCCTCTTAGAGTTCGTGCGCGAGCGGCTCCGCCTCACCGGGACGAAACGCTCGTGCGAGTCGCAAGTCTGTGGGGCCTGCACCGTCCTGGTCGACGGCGAGCCCATTAGCGCCTGCACGTACCTGACCTTCGAGGCGTCGGGCAAGCGTGTGACGACGATTGAAGGTCTGGCGCCAGGAGGCAGCCTGGACCCCCTCCAAGAGGCCTTCATCCACCGCGGCGCGGCGCAATGTGGCTTCTGCACAGCGGGAATGCTGCTAACCTGCACAGCGCTCCTGCAGGCGCATCCCCAGCCCACCCGAGAACACATTGATCGCTACCTCAATGGCAATATCTGTCGCTGTGGTGCCTATGTCCAGATTCTCGAGGCGATCCAGGATGTCGCGGTGGCGAGGCGGCACGTGAGGGAAAGGGCGGATGGGCGCTCCGGCCGAAGTACCTCTGAAAGGCCGCCTCGTCCTCGGTGAAGCTGCCCGCACGGGTCGCCAGCAGCTCGCGCAGCTGGGGAATTACGATCGGATCCACGATGTCGGCGCCGGCGGTGCGCGCGGTTGCAGGACGGCGTGTGTCTGGGAGCGTTGTCTGCCCTTTAGAGCACCGCCGTCGTTTCGATCTCGATGAGTTTGCCGGGGGTCGAGTAGCCGTCAACAAAGCTGTATTCAACCGCCGCAGGGGTCTCCCTGCTGAGACGTGTCTCCAGCTCTGCCCCCAGGATCTTCAGGAGACCCGCCCGCAGGGCCTGCACCGTTTGGGATCGGTGCAGGAAGCAGGACAGCTTGACCACGTGCGCCCAGGAGGCACCAGCGTCCTGCAGGGAGCCGCCGATGCGGGGCAGGATGGTGGCCAACTGCTCGTCCAGGGTACCGGTGTCCCACGTGACGCCGGATAAGAAGACGAGGCCGCCAGTGGTGACGTAGCGGGGCGGGACGATGGGCGGGTCGTACTCTTGCACCGTTTTCTGGGCACCACCCTGCATGGCCCACAGGTCCACGGCGACGGCACCCGCAGCGTCGAAGTGGTGCGGAGAGATATAGCTGGAGCTCGCGGCGCGGGCCTTACCGGAGAGGACCTGCAGGCGTACCCCGCTGCCGCTGTCGCGGGCTGCCCGGTCCCGACCCCAGAGGCGGGTGCGGACGGTGTCGTCCAGGGAATAGCCGTGGACGTGCAACTCGGTGGTGACGCGGGCGAAGAGGTCGCGGGCTGCCTCGTCGGGAGGCAGGTCGGGGCGGCTTTCGCCGGAGACGGCGATGAACTCATGGTGGAAGGCGGCGTAGAGCGTCGTTCGCATGGCTGCTCCTCGGGCGTACACTGGGTGCCCCTCGTAGGCTATTCGTGTGCGCTTTTTCCCCATATGGGGCGGTCAATCTATGCAGTGCCACGGCAACCCCAATGCCAGGAAGAGGGGCCTCTGTCAAGTCCCTTCAGGTCCATGGCTCGCTCCCTCTGCAATGAGAATGACGTATGCCCCTCGCACTGTGCAGCGCCAGACGCCGGTGTCAAGAGGCGGCCGACGCGTCGTGAGGTGTCTCACCCATGGCGTGCGTCTCGTACACAGTCCACCGGTCAGGACGAGCGACAGGCCCCGATCCCGGGTGTGGTGACCTCGAGTTTCGCGAGGGACCCACCCGGAGTGAGATACAAGGTCCGCAAGTCCGGTCCGCCAAAGGCCAGGTTACGCACCACCTCTGGCGTCTGGACGATGCCGATGACGTCACCGGAGGGCGCGATCACCCAGATGCCGCCGGAGCCCACGCACCACACCCGCCCCGCGGTATCGACTTTGAGGCCGTCCGGGACGCCGGGAGCGGCCGAGGCCATCTCGCAGAACACCCGATTATTACTCAAGCTACCATCTGGGGCCACGTCAAACGCACGGATGCGGCGGTGGGGGCAGACCTCGCCACGGGCTTCTTCTTCGAAGCACCGCTCGTCCAGGCGGCTGATCGCCACGTACAGGATGGACTCATCGGGCGAGAACGCCAGCCCGTTAGGGTACTCGCACTCGTCGGTCGCGAGATGGACCTGACCCTGGGGATCAATGTGAAACACCCCGGCAAAGCCGAGTTCGCGCTGCACCGGAGGCAGACGCAACTCCGGGTCCGTGAAAAAAATGCTGCCGTCGGAGCGACACACGACATCGTTGGGTCTATTGAACCGTTTGCCGCGCCAGCGCTCCGCCAGGGTCGTGACAGTGCCTGCCGCATCCATCCGGGTGATCCGCCGGTGATCGGCGCCTTCACACATGATGAGACGCCCCTGCCGGTCGAGGGTGCAGCCGTTCCCTTCGCCCGTCTGCTCCCGCACCACGGTCACCTGGCCGGTTGGGTCCCAGCGCAGGAGCCGACTGCCGGCGAGATCGACAAAGGTCACGTAGCCCGCGGCATGCCAGAGCGGCCCTTCCGTGCGCCCCCAGCCGGTGGTGAGGATGGTCGGCTCCGAGGAGACCAAGAGGCTGGACAGGTTCTCAGGCATAGGAGACCTCCTTGCTGTCAAGCATGTGGGGTTGCAAGCCTGCGGGTTGGCGAGAGTATAGCAGGATGCACGCGAGATGCCTTGGAAATCCCCGCCGTGCCACGTCTCAGCCCATACGATGCATGTGTGCCGTATTGCCTTGGTCGTGTGTAGCATGTGAGAGACCCTTGCGCGCTTCTCCCTACACCTCTCAGCCTTCGTTTCCTGCCGTGTACACAGACCCAGTATGCCTGTAGGTGCCATACACAGCCGTGTGGAACAGCGTCCATCACCCGAACCGCGTCTTGGCCCACCCCTCTTCAAAGGGCGTGTGAAAGAGCGGTGCAGAGGTCTTGCGCTTGAACTTCCACTCCCCCGCCACCCGCACGTATTCCTCATGATCGACGCCCGCCCGCCACATGGCCCGATTGCCCTCACCGAGCGTACACGGCATGAAGAGATACCACTGGGCCCGAGCCGTGTCGCCCTGCACGTCAATCTGGCCATTGAGGCTGTAGTGGATCGCAAAGGTAAAGAGCTGCGAGGCGCCACGGAAGAACTCCCGAATCGCGTCACGGCCTTCAAACCGCCCGAGGCCCTGACTTTCCCACACCGCGTCCTCCGTGAAGAGGGCGGCAAGGCCCTCCGCATTATACTGGTCGTCACAGTAGGCGGCGTAGCGTGCCTTGAGGTGACGGATGGCGTTGACGTCTTCCAGGGCCAGGACCCGTTGTTCGAGCTGTGCCAGGCGGGCCATATCGCTGCTGTGTTGCACCGTCATGGGGTTCCTCCTCAGTTGGGGGCAGGAAATAGGAGACGCGGTCTGCACACTACCGGATCATCGTCGCCATGACAAGACGCGCTGTCACTACGTGACGTCTGCAGAGGACTCCTTGGTGGTGCGCCGTTCCTTGCCATTGTCAGCGCTTTGCGGCATGCTCTCGGAAGCGTGTCACGTCCTGGGGGCATGGCAGAGATACACCTGTAAGAGGGAGCACGGCATGAGCACGTCTGGATTGACGCAACCGCTCCACGCATTAACAGCGACGGACATTGTCCAGGCGATAGGCGGCGGCCACACCACCTGTGAAGCCGTGGCTCGCGCCTGTCTTGAACACATTGCGGTGCGCGAACCCGCGGTGCAAGCCTGGCAGTATCTTGATACCGACTACGTCATCGCGCAGGCTCGCGCCCTTGACCGACGTGGGATCAGTGGCCCGCTGCATGGTGTGCCGTTCGGCATCAAGGACATCATCGATACCCACGACATGCCGACCGCGTACGGCTCACCCATCTACCAGGGCCATCAACCGGCGAGTGATGCTGCGTGTGTGGCTCTGTCACGGAAGGCCGGGGGCATCTTGATGGGCAAAACGGTCACGACCGAGTTTGCCAATGTGTTCCCAGGCAAAACCCGGCATCCACGCGATCCGCAACGCACGCCTGGGGGCTCGTCGAGTGGCTCTGCGGCGGCGGTCAGCGACGGGATGGTGCCGCTGGCCATTGGCACGCAGACGACTGCATCGACCATCCGGCCTGCATCCTTCTGTGGCATTGTGGGGTATCGCCCCACCTATGGGCATCTGCGCTGCGCAGGGGTCAAAGAGGCAGCGGGGTCGTTCGATACGCTGGGGCTGATGGCCCGGAGTATCGCCGACATCGCCCTGTATTGTGACGTGTTACTGGGAGAGACGCCCGCGCCACCGCCCACGGCCCCTGAGGTCCCACCGCGCATCGGGTTCTGCCGCACCTCGCTGTGGTCGCTCCTGGAGACCTCCACTGCCCACCTCCTGGAACGGGCTGCCACCTGTCTGGCGCAGGAAGGCGCCAGGGTGGAGGACGTGTCGCTCCCTGGCGAGTTCGAGCACATCCTCGACATCCATCGGACTATTGCGAGTTTCGAATTTGCCCGCAATTTTACCTATGAGATGGAACATCACTGGGAGCAACTCAGCCCGGCGCTGCGTCAGGGTCGCCTGCGCGATGGTCTGGCCTGTCGTTTTGAGACCTACCGTGCGGCCCAAGCCACGCTGGAGCGCTGCCGCACCCAACTTGATGCGATCATGGCCCCCTATGACGTGCTCCTCACCGCCAGTGCCGCGGGCGAGGCGCCCGTGGGTCTGCAGTCCACAGGGGATGCATCCTTCTGTGCCTTATGGACCGCTGCGCACGTCCCGGCCCTCACGTTGCCCGTGTTCACAGGCCCCCAGGGCTTGCCGGTCGGTGCCCAGTTGATCGGCAAGCGGCATGACGACCGGGCCTTGGTTGCCACGGCCCAGTGGGTGTGGCAGCGCCTCACCTCCTAGCGCTCGACAGGGTGCCCGCCCGTGGCCCAACGCAAGCGATGGACGAGACCGGCTCGCTGGCGCTCGGGCTGCGGCCCAGCCTTCTCTGAGGGATTGCTCACGCAGTTGCAACAGCTCCGCGACCTGTTGCGGGCTGGGCAGAAGGCCCGTATGGCGAAGCGGTAGCGGCAACTCACACGCCAATAGGGTCGTGCACTCCATGTCATGCTTGCCACATGATTCCGTGTTACCGTTCGCCCAACAGCGTCTCACCCTCGATTACACACGGTGCTCCATACTGGCGCTTCCTTCCACTCTCTTCCTTAAGGTAGTACACTCCATGGAATGCTTTGTCTCGAAAAGCTCAGACGAGCGTTGTTGATGTTCAACGGGTGGCGAAACCGCCATGGCCCGCGAGCCTGACTTGGAGAGCATGGCTTGGGCGGCCTTTTGCTCCGGGTGCATGCGCCACAACATGGTGCAAAGACAGGACAACATGATGGAGATAGTGTTTGACATTGCGGCGACAGAGCAGCATTTTGCACAGATCTTACACCTGCAAAAGCAGAATCTCATGCGTGCCCTCAGTGCCGAGCAACAAGCGCAGCAGGGTTTTGTGTTTGCCGAACATACGATGGCCTTGTTAACCATGATGGCCGCGTATTTACCGCAGGTCATCGCCGTCAGCCGGGGTACCGTGATTGGCTACAATCTGGCCATGCCCGTGGCGATGAAACAGGCGATGCCAGGCCTGGTCCCGATGTTTACGGAGTTTGAACGCTGTACCTATCACGGCCGACCGTTAGCCACGTATCATTTTATGGTCGGGGGACAGGTCTGTGTCGCGAAAGATTTCCGAGGCCAAGGGCTACTCCGCAGGCTGTACCATGAAACCCGGCACCGGTTGCCCGCGGGCTACCAGCTGTGTGTGACAGAGGTGGCGGCAAGAAACGTCATCTCTTTACAAGCGCATCAGAAGATGGGGTTTGAGGTGGTGAGGACGTATCATGACGGCACCGAGTTGTGGCACGTGGTGGTCTGGGATCTGCAAAGTGCAGGAGCCGGTGCTTGACATGACGACTCGTGCGGGAAACCGTCCGTACCCGGGCCTGCTGCCGCCCCTGTGGCGCCGCCACCCGCCCGCGCACGCGGGCAAGGGGGGGCCCGGGTCCACACCCGACGCCCACTGGTGAGGCGTGCAGAGAGTGCGGACTCCTCGCCTATCGAGCGTGGCGTCGGGAGGCTGGAAGACCAAGGCAGGGAAGGCCGCTCTTCCATAGGGCTCTCATGCTGTGCCGCCCATCACTTTGCGTCAGAAATTAAGAATGCTGTCGCTGTTTTTATCCCTGTAAAAACAAAGGCTTGTGTGCGTCATCAATCGTAGTCAAATAAGGAGAAGTCATCATGTCAACCACCACCACAAACACGCATACCATCCGGCTTCACCGTGTGCTCCGTGCGACACCGGAGCGGATCTACCGAGCGTTCCTCGATGCGGACGCGCTGGTCAAATGGCTTCCGCCGCATGGATTCACGGGCCAGATTCACCATATGGACGCCAAGGTCGGTGGCACCTACAAGATGTCGTTCACGAATTTCACCAGCGGCAAGAGCCACGCGTTTGGTGGAACCTATCTCGAATTGGTGCCGCACGAACGCCTTCGCTACACGGACAAGTTCGACGACCCGCATTTGCCCGGAGAAATGCAGACGACGATTACCTTGCAGCAGGTATCTGTAGGCACGGAGGTGAGCATCGTGCAAGAGGGGGTGCCGGGTGTCATCCCAGCCGAGGCGTGCTATCTGGGCTGGCAAGAATCACTTACACTGCTCGCGCAGCTCGTGGAGGCTACGATTCCAGAGTAGAGGAGAGCCGAACCGCCTCACACAATCACGGGAGCGAACGCGGGCGGGCCACGCTAGGTGCCCATGGGGACGCCACGGACCGCCCGCGTCGCTGCAGGAGAGCCAACCTATGCAGCCACGCATCACCGTCGTCACCATCGGGGTCGATGATCTGGAACGAGCCCTGCGCTTCTATCGCGACGGCCTTGGCCTCGCAACCGAGGGGATCATCGGCAGGGAGTTTGCGTATGGAGCCGTGGTCTTCATCGAGCTGCAAGCAGGTGTACGGCTTGCGCTCTGGCCGCGCAGCAGCATCGCCCACGACGCGGGGCTCGCGTTGGGTGCGACCAGTCCAACGGAGTTCACGCTCGGGCACAATGTGTCGTCCAAGGTGGAAGTCGATGCGGTCATGCAGCAGGCGAGCAACGCTGGCGCCATCATCGTTAAGCCAGCCCAGGAGACGTTTTGGGGCGGGTATGCAGGCTACTTTCAAGATCCGGATGGTCATCTGTGGGAAGTGGCCTGGAATCCCCAGTGGGTGGTCGACGTGTGAGGCTTCCCGCCGGCGCATGCGGACGCAGCGCTGCATGGCCGTGGTATCTCGCCCTGGGAGGCGTGTCGATGCTGTATCGAGCCATCTCAAGACATCCTCGGCCGCAGCGCGTGGGGGCAGCGGGCTGCTCCGCGCTGTCGGCGTGTGGTGGTCCCATATTTTTATGCTAGGTCCTCGCGCTAGCCCAGGACAAGTCTGGCGTCTGACGGTGCCAGGTCGTGGCCTGTTCGTAGGTGTATCCTACCCGCAGGGCTGTGGCCTCGTCAAAACCTTTCGTACAGATCATCAGCCCGATAGGCAGCCCCTGGCTGGTAAAGCCACACGGCACGGTCAGGGAGCAGAGCCCGAGCACATTCCCCACACGTGTGTTGCGGGAATAGCGCGGGTTCCAATATTTGTAGTTCTCGAGCGAGGCATCGACTTCCGCCAGAGGTAAGGCCGCCACCATGGTGGTCGGCGCCAGGAAGGCGTCGACGTCGTGCAGGGCCCGCTGGGCGCGTAGGCGTAGGGCCTCGCAGGTCTGCAGCGTGCGCAGGTAGTCGTTGGCCGTGGCCTCCCGGCCCATGGCCATACGGTAGGTGACCACCGGGTCATAGTCAGCGAGGCGAACCTCACCCAGGCGTTCCTGGTGCTCGCGATACGCCTCCACGGCACTGATGATGCCATTGCCATTGGCTTCTGTGGCTTCCGCTGCTTCCGGGAAGGGGATGCTACTCACATGGGCACCCAGATTGGCCAACACGTCGCCACAGGTCCGCACGGCTTGCGCCACCTCGCGGTCCACTTCGTCCCAGAAGAGCGTTTCCGCAAAGGCCAGGCGCAGTCCGCGTACGCCATCGCCTACGCCGGTGAGGACGTCTTCATGCAGCGCCGTGCCGCGTGTGGACACATCCAGCGGATCGGGACCCCGCATAGCCTGGTAGACCAGCGCTGCGTCCTCCACCGAGCGCGTGAGTGGCCCTACGGAATCAAACGTCCAACTGAGGGGAAAAACCCCGGCACGACTCACCTGGCCTACCGTGGTCTTCAAGCCTACGGTGCCACACAGCGCAGCGGGAATCCGTACGGACCCACCCGTATCTGTCCCCAACGCCACGGGCACCAGACCGGCTCCCACCGCCACGCCAGAGCCATTGCTTGACCCACCCGGCACATGCGGCGTGGCGTGCCACGGATTGTGCGGCGTACCATGGTGGTGGTTCACCCCTGGAGCACCAAAGGCAAACTGCACGGTGTTGGCTTTCCCCAGCAACACCATACCGGCCTGCGTGAGGCGCCGCACGACCGTGGCATCCGTGCTGGCGATATTGTCCAGCAGCAGATTCGAGCCCGCGGTAGTCGGCAGCCCCTGCACGTCAATCAGATCCTTCACGGCGTACGGAATGCCGTGCAGCGGTCCCATGTCCTGCCCGGCGCGCAAGGCCAGTTCTGACGCCCGGGCTGCAGCCATGGCGCGCTCGCGCGACAGCAGACGGAAGCTGTGCAGGCGGCCATCGAGGGTCTCGACGCGATTGAGAAGATGCTCCATGAGTTCGACAGGGGACAGACTCCCGTTGTGGATACGTCGCGACAGCTCGCTGATGGTCTGCCAGTGCAGAGGGATCTCGGTCATCGCACCTGCCTCCCGATGGAAAATGTTAGTTGGGCAACGCCCCGGCGGCGCCGCCATCACCTGCTGGCGCCTGCCTGAGCAATTGGCATATGGCCTGGCTTTGTGCAGGTGAGAGCGCCTGCTTTTCGACGCCAAAGGGCAGCGCTGCCAGCGCCAGCTCGCGATACAGGGGCAACACCTCGGGCGCCCTGGTACGTAGCGTCTCCAGATGGCGCCGAATCGTGCCCACGTCACCCCGCACATAGGGCCC
>Ga0075418_10004304_pt1 | contig 16240 bp, 15 predicted proteins | sample SoiMetdeltSBSDD2_FD_81776 | JGI IMG/M metagenome (GOLD analysis project Ga0075418, IMG submission 81776) | Bulk soil microbial communities from a Populus tree surrounding site in Tennessee, USA - Soil MetaG P. deltoides SBSDD2 | ecosystem: Environmental > Terrestrial > Soil > Tree plantation...
CCAAGGATGCGATCCCGCAGCTCGGTGTGCAGTCCTGTCATCAACGCCAGCGCGATGACGAGCGCCATCACGCCAACGGCGACCCCGAGCGTGGAAATCAGGGAAATGACCGAGATGAACGCCTGCCAGCGCCGGGCCAGCAGGTAGCGCAACGCGATGAAGAGTTCCAGACTCACGCCAGCACCTACTTATATCAGGGGCGGAAGCCGATACCGGTTACAAAGCGCCAGCACATCGACCGCAGACGTTTCGATAACCGACGCGTGGCGGGTCGTACCGTGCATAATTGTGGCGTCTCGTGAGCCAGATGAACACGCTGCCCTTCTCACAGCGGCCCACGGAGACACCTCGCGTGGGACACCCGGACGACGCGGAGTTCGAGTTCGACAGCGAGTCGACGCGCCGGAATTTCGCCCCGCCGCGGCGCAACTCCCTGCGCTGGGTCATGGGACTCCTTGCTATCGTCGGTTTGACGGCAGCTGGCGTCTGGACGTTCCGCACCAGCATGAAGGGAGCGGCCCCCGAGGGCGCCCTTCGCGTCGAGAGCGAGCCCGCGGGCGCCGCCGTCGAGATCGACGGGTCGCTTCGCGGGCTCACGCCGCTCACCCTGAACCTCGCACCCGGCCAGCACGCGGTCGTGGTGAGCCTTGATGCGCAGAAGCAGGAGATCACGGCCAACGTGACGCGCGGCGTGCAGAACGTGCACCACCTTCGATTCACGAACAGTGCGCCGGCGGCAGTGTCCGGCGGCAAGGCACGACTCCAGGTGATCAGTGAGCCGGCCGGGGCAACGGTGTCGGTCGATGGCACCCAGCGTGGTGTCGCGCCGATTACGGTCGACAGCCTCGAACCCGGAGAGCACCAGGTCGTCGTGCAGGGTTCCGGCAAGGCGCAGCGGCGCACGGTGACGCTCGAGGCAGGCACGACGGCCTCGCTCGTCATCACCAACGCCCCGGCAGGATCGGAATCGGGCTGGCTGGTAACAAAGACGCCGACAACGATGCAGATCTTCGAGGGCGGCAAGCTGATCGGTACGACCGAGGCCGATCGAGTGATGCTCTCGGTCGGCACGCGCAACCTCGAGTTCGTTGCCGACGCACTCGGCTTCCGCGCCCGCAGAAGCGTCGTCATCTCGTCCGGACAGACGACCACCGCCGCGATGTCGCTGCCGCAGGCGCAGGTCAACCTCAACGCCGTCCCGTGGGCCGAGGTGGTCATCGACGGCAATCCGAGCGGCCAGACGCCGATTGCCAACATGCTGTTGACGATCGGGCCGCACGACGTCGAGTTCCGGCACCCGGAGCTCGGCTCGAAGCGCGTCCGCGTGATGGTGTCGTTGACGGAACCGGCCAGAGTGGCCGTTGATATGAGGGGACGATGAGGAAAGCAGCTTCAACCGGGCTCCTGGGTTGTGCGGCGCTCGTCTTCTTCGGCAGCGTCGCGCCGGCGGGCGCACAGGTCCTCGATTCGCTGGTGAAAGCCAAGGCTCTTTATGCGGAGGCCTCGTACGACGACGCGCTGCGTGCCCTCGCGACCAACGAAGGCGCGGAGGCACACCAATATCGTGCCCTCTGCTTTCTTGCGCTCGGGAAGGTGACCGAGGCGGAACGCGCGCTCGAGGCGATGGTCAAAGCCGCGCCCGAGTACTCGGTCTCCGAGTCCGACTCGCCGCCTCGGCTGGTCAGCATGTTCTCGCAGACCAAGCGCCGAATCATGCCGAGCATCATCCGGCAGCTGTTCACGGACGCCCGCGAGAACTTCCAGGCCAAGGAGATGGACCAGGCGCGAGGAAAGTTCGAGAAGGTGCTGACGCTCACGCGCGATCCCGCGATGAAGGACGTCGCCGATCTCAAGGACATCCAGGTGCTGAGCGCCGGGTACCTCGACATCGTCAAGAACACACCGCCGCCGGCGCCGGTGCCATCGAAAGCGATCACGCGCACCGCCTCCTCGGCCCCGGTCGTCGCTGAATCGTTCCCGTCGGCGACTGCCGCGGCGACCCCGACGCCTGCGGCAGCGCCCAGACCCCGAACGCCCACCGTGGTGCCGGCAGCGACCATTCGTCAGACAGTGCCGTCGTATACGCCGCTGCCCGGTACGCCGGTGCAGGAGCTCAAGGGCAGCGTGAAGGTCGTCATCGGCATCGACGGAAAAGTGAAGTCAGCCAACATCGAAGAGTCCGTGGAGCCGCGCTACGATATCCGGCTCCTGTCCGCCGCCAAGTCGTGGCTGTACAAGCCAGCCATGGTGGGCGGCCGGGCCATCGAGTCGGAAAAGCTGGTGTCGGTCACCGTCGGCGCGAAATAGCCACCGAGCCGCGCTCCGACACCGACCGTCACAACCTCCGCATCAGCGGGAACAGAATCACGTCACGAATCGACGGGCTGTTGGTGAGCAGCATTACCAGCCTGTCGATGCCGATGCCTTCGCCCGCCGTCGGCGGCAGGCCGAATTCGAGCGCCCGGATGTAGTCCTCGTCCATCGCGTGCGCCTCGTCGCTCGTCCGGCCGCGCAGCTGCTCCGCAAACCGCCGCCGCTGTTCCACCGGATCGTTCAGCTCGCTGAACGCATTTCCCCACTCGACACCGTTCACATAGATTTCGAACCGTTCGACGGTGTCGGGATCGTCCGGCTTCTGCTTCGAGAGCGGCGACACGTCGGTTGGAAAGTCATGGACGAACGTCGGCTGAACCAGCATCTCCTCGCACAGCACCTCGAAGAGGTGCGCGGCGATGTGGCCGGCGCCCAAACCCGGCGCCACCTCGACACCGAGACGCGCCGCGAGCGCCGAGGCGGCAGACTGCGATCGCAGCTCGGCAGCGTCCACAGCGGTGCCCAGGCGTTCCGAGGCCGCGGCGGCGGCCGCTTCGCGGAGCGACAGGCGCCGGAACGGCGCGCGCAGCGAAATTGTCGTCTCGCCGGAGACGATCTGATCGGTCCCGATCGCCTTCCTCGCGACCTCGCCCAGCATCTCCTCCGTCAGCACCATCAGGTCGTTGTAGTCGGCGTACGCCTGATAGAACTCGAGCATCGTGAACTCGGGGTTGTGCCGCGTGGAGATCCCTTCGTTGCGGAAGTTGCGGTTGATCTCGAACACGCGCTCGATGCCGCCCACCGTCAGACGCTTCAGATACAGCTCGGGGGCGATGCGCATGTAGAGCGGCATGTCGAGCGCATGGTGGTGGGTCACGAACGGCCGGGCGAGCGCGCCGCCGGCGAGCGGCTGCATCATCGGCGTCTCGACCTCGAGGAAACCGCGTGCGATCAGGAACTCGCGTATCGCCGTCACCACCCGGCTGCGCACCTCGAACACCTGGCGCGAGTCGGGATTCACGACGAGATCGAGGTAGCGCTGGCGGTAGCGGGTCTCCACGTCCTGCAGGCCGTGCCACTTCTCCGGCAGCGGCAGCAGGCACTTGGCCAGAAACTGCAGGCTCGAAGCCCAGATGGTGAGCTCGTTGGTCCGCGTGCGGAACAGGTGGCCCTCGACGCCGACCCAATCCCCGAAGTCGAGCAGCTTGAAGATCTCGAAGTCGCGGGCGGGCAGCGAATCCTGCCGCACGTACGCCTGGATCCGCGAAAGACCGTCGGAGACGACGAGAAAGTTGGCCTTGCCGAAACTGCGGATGCCGACGATCCGTCCCGCCACGCGCGTCGTGACGCGCGTCGCTTCCAGCTCCGGTCCGCTCTTCGAACCGTGCTCGCGAACGAGCTGGTCGACGGTCGCCTGTGAGTCGAAGCGATGCGGATAGACGTCGACGCCGAGCTTCCTGAGCGCCTCCAGGTTGGCTCGGCGCTGTACGACTTGATCGATCTCCTGGGTCATGCGCGTTGCAAAGTACGGCGGATGGCATCCAGCACGCCGTTGATGAACCGCACCGCATCGTCGCCGCTGAACGCGCGGGCCAGTTCGAGCGCCTCGTTGATCACGACCTTCGCCGGCGTGTCTGGCTCGTGCAGCATCTCGTAGGTCGCGAGCCGGAGGATGAGCCGGTCCACGACATTCATGCGCTCGAGCCGCCAGTGCTCGGCCGCCTCGACGATGATCGGGTCGAGGCGATCGACCCCGGCCGCGACGCCGTCAGCCAGCCGCGCGGCCAGATCGCGCGCCGCCGGGGCTGCCGGCGGCACTGAATCACCGGCCGTCGACCAGAAGGTCTCCTGCACCTCGGCCATCGACAGGCGGCCGACCTCCCACTGATACAGCATCTGCAGCGCGCACTCGCGCGCCCGGTGGCGCGGATCCACCTCCGACGCCTCCTTCCGGGAGCCGTCGCGCCTCACGCGCGCCCTTTCGGCAGCTGTCTCATGAGCGTCGCCATCTCGATGGCCGCGGCCGCCGCTTCCTGCCCCTTGTTGCCCGGGCCGTCGCCGGCTCGCTCGATCGCCTGCTGCTCGTTGAGGGTCGTGAGCACCCCGAACGCCACGGGCACGCGGGTCGAGGTCGACACGTGCATGAGACCGTGCGACACCGACTCGGCAATGTATTCGAAGTGCATCGTGTCGCCCTTGATCACGCAGCCGAGGGCAATTACGGCGTCGAACCGTCCGCTCTCCGCCAGATGACGAGCGGTCAGCGGCAGCTCGAATGCGCCCGGGACGCGAACGACGGTCACGTCCACGTCGGCCACCGCTGCTGCGCGCAGCGCCGCGAGCGCGCCGCGAAGCAGCCCCGCCGTGATCTCCGCGTTGAAACGCGAGACGATGACCGCGAACCGGCATCCGGCCGCAGACGTCGAACCTTCGATCTCCACTCGTCGCCTCGCCCTGGGAGCCGCTCTACTCCCCTGTGAATGCCGGCTTGCGCTTTTCGAGAAACGCCCGCGTCCCTTCGCGCATGTCGGCAGTCGACGCCGCGAGGCCGAACAGCGTCGCCTCGAGCGCCTGCGCGTCCTCGAGGCCCGTGTCGAAGCCGCGATGCACCGCGTCGATGATGTATCGCATCGCCAGCGGCGCGCGCGTCGCGAGGTCCTCCGCGAGCGCCCTTGCCGTCGACATCAGCGACGCCGCGGGCACCACGCGGTTGACGAGACCGATGCGCAGCGCTTCATCGGCTCCGACCTGGCGGCCCGTCAGCATCAGGTCGAGCGCCGCACCCTTGCCGATCAGTCGGGTCAGCCGCTGGGTGCCCCCAAAGCCCGGAATCAGACCGAGGTTCACTTCCGGTTGTCCGAGCCGCGCCGTGTCGGCCGCCACCCGCAGAGTGCAGGCCATCGCCAGCTCGCACCCGCCGCCGAGCGCAAAGCCGTTCACGGCGGCAATCACCGGCTTGCCCATCCGCTCGATGAGATCGAACACCTGCTGCCCCAGGCGCGCATGCTCGCGCGCGTCAGCGGCGCTCAGGGATCCAAGCTCGCGGATGTCGGCGCCCGCAACGAATGCCTTGTCGCCCGCCCCTGTGACGATCACGGAGCGAACAGTCGCGTCATCCGTCAATTCCAGCGTCAGGCGGCGGAGCTCATGAAGGGTCGCGGTGTTCAGCGCGTTGAGGACCTGGGGACGGTTGATGGTCGCGACAGCGACAGCGCCTTCGCGCGTCAGCAGCAGGTTTTCAAACATCGGTGCGTGAGGAAGTATACCTGCCTCTTTCCTGCGTCCTGCCTACCTCCTATGCCCTACGTCCTACGTCCTACGACCTACAATGGCAGGAAGTAGAGCACCCACCCCATGAGTATGCCGGCGCCAAGAAACCCGGCCAACAGGCGCGCGCCGAGGCGGAGCTGCTCGCGGGGCTCATCGTGCTGCAGCGTCGCGAACACGATCGAGACACCAAGAGCAAAGATCACCAGCAGACCGAGGTGGCTCGTCATTTCCGTCCCTGGGCCACGTCGAAGACGTCGAGCATCACCAGCACGTTCAGCAGGCCCGCGACGATCATGAAGGTGTTGCCGTACTCGTACGTCACGGCGACGACCCGCCCGGCGCCCGCTCCCACCGCCCGCGTGGTGAGGTACGGCAGCCCCATCCCGAAGTCGGCCACCGCCATCAGCGTCACGAGGGGCTGCTTCAGCTCGAAGGGGAACACCCGTCCTTCGAGCCACAGGCCGAACACGAACATCAGCGTCAGCGTGACCAGGAAGATCAGCCCCTTCTGCCGCCGACCCAGCCACAGGTGGCCCGCTCCTGGGAGCGCCCAGGCCGCGGCGAGTAGCAACGTAATCCGGAGGAGATCAGGTCGCGGAGATGACTTGGCGGTCACGAGCGGCCCGACGCCTGGTCGCGCATCCCCGTTAGTGTAGCGTCGAACAGACGCGGGGCGTGAGAGAGCCGCCGGCTCGTTTTGGCGATCGCGAGGCGTCTATTCCAGGACCCCGGTTCGCGAACGTGGCGGCGTATAGCCGGAGCGGGTCCGGGTTCGAACGTCCGGACGATCCGCCACGCGCACCATGATCCGGCGGAAGATGCCATCCGTCTTCACGTTCTTCGGCGTGTAGGCGATGGCGTACTGATTGGCCAGCTCGGTTGCAATCGAGCCGTAGACCTCCTTGAGCTGATGAATGTCGGTCGGGAAGAACGACCGGGCGCCGGTCTCCTGGGCCAGCGATTTCATCGCGAACTCCGCCTCGTCGAACACTCGGCTGGCGATACTGGACGCAAACGCCGCAGTCGCCGGCGATCTGAGCGTAATCGTGTAGGTGGCGATGCCCGACTGCTTCGCCACGTCCATGACATCGTCGAAGCTCACCACACTCGACGTATCGATCCCGTCGGAGAGGACGACGATGGCCTGCCGGCGGACCTCGCGGCCCGCGCCCCGGCCCTTTGCGAGCTCCTTGAGGGTCATGTACAGGGCGTTATAGAGGCTGGTGCCGCCGCTCGCCCGAGCTTCCTGAATAGCCGTGTTCGCCCCGGCGACATCCGATCCGAGCGGCTGCAGGATGCGCGTGACATCTTTGATGTCCACCACCATGACCCGGTCGCCCTGGCGCAGGGTGTCGAGGAAACCGGTGGCCGCCTGGCGCACCACGGGCATCTTGTCGGCCATGCTGGCAGAGGTGTCGATCAGGATCGCCAGGTCCAGCGGGACGTTGCTGGCGGCAAAAAACGCCACGTCCTGCAACACCCCGTCTTCGAAAACTGAGAAGTCGTCGAGCAGGAGCCCGTTCACGAACTTCTGCTTGGGGTCGGTGACGACGACGTTGAGGGCAACCAGATCGATGCCGCTGCGGAAGACCGGAGCGGTATCACGGGCAGGAGCGGCGACGCCAGCAGAAGGCGCGGGGCCACGCCCTGTCGCGGAATCCGTGCCCTGGCCGCGCGCCTCGGCTGTCACCAGCACACACGCAAGCATCAGGCACAGGGATTTCACGGCAGCCTCCTCGCGACGGACGTGCGGGCTGCAAACGCTATTCCTCCAGATGTGCGCAGAATCCCCCCCGATTACGCTCGAGCCCGGTGGCACTGCCTGCCGCCAGCGCTCCTAAAGTCCCTGCCGCGCCAGACTTCAGGCGTTCAGTGTTCGGGGGACTCCTCGCTTCCTCGATATACGTAGTTTGACGGCGGCGCGGATAGACTGCGAAACACATGGTCCAACGCGCAGACGTACCCGCCGCTCTCAAGGTCGACCGTCCGGTCGTCGTCGGTGTTTTCGCGGTCTCGGCCGCGCTGCTCATGACCGAGCTGTCGCTGACGCGCATCTTCTCGGTCACGATGTACTACCACTTCGCCTTTCTGGCGATCTCCATCGCGCTCTTCGGCTTGAGCGCGAGCGGCGTGTTCGTCTTCGTCATGCGACGCCGCCTCGAGCCTGTCGACACGCGGACGCTGCTGGGCGGGCTGGCGCTGCTTCATGCCGTCTCGACGGTCGTCGCCCTTGCGTGCCTCGTGCATCTCCGCGTCGGGCTCAACTACTCACCAGGGAATCTGGTGCGTATGCTCGCCATCTACGGGCTGGCCGCCTTGCCGTTCTTCACCGGCGGGAGCGTCGTCTCGCTCGCCTTCTCGCGGCTCGCCTCGCGCATCAACCTCCTTTATGCCGCCGACCTGCTGGGCGCCGCCGCCGGCTGCGTTGCGCTCATTCCGCTGCTCGACACGTTCGGCGCCCCCGGCGGCGTGCTGACGGCCGGGGCGCTGGCGCTCCTGGCATCGGTCGCCTTTGCCCCGGCGCACCGGCGGCCGGGAACGACAGCTGCCGCTTGTGTCCTCATCTGCCTCCCGATCGGCGTCAGAGTCGGCGGATATGCGCCGTTCGACGTGGTGGACACCAAAGGGCACGAAGGCGACCGCATCCTCTTCAGCAAATGGAACTCGTTCTCCCGGGTCGCGGTCTACGACCGCACTCACGGTGACTGGTCGCTCAGCCCCGCCTTTACCGGTACCCGCGGAGAATCGCTGTTCATGGACATCGACTCGGCGGCCTCGACGCCCATCCTGAAGGGTGCGCCGGAGGCCACGGGGGCGCCCTACCTCCGTTACGAGCTGACGGCCCTCGCCTACTCGCTCGTCGAGCGGACACCCGGCGGCTTCACCTCGCTCGTCATCGGTCCGGGGGGCGGGCGCGACATCGTCTCGGCGCTGGAATTCGGCGCCCGGCACGTCGACGGCGTGGAGATCAACCCGATCATCGCGCGCGACATCATGCTGGGCCGGTTCAAGGCGTATTCGGGAGACGTGTACGCGCATCCGCGCGTCGCCATCCACGTGGCCGACGGCCGGAACTTCGTCCGGCGGAGCGGAGACCGCTACGACGTCATCCAGGCGTCGCTGGTCGACACGTGGGCGGCGACCGCGGCCGGAGCGTACACCCTGAGCGAGAACTCGCTGTATACGACGGAGGCGTTCGGCGAGTACCTGGACCACCTCACCGAAAACGGCGTGCTGACGATCACACGCTGGGTATTCGACGGCCTGCGGCTCGTGACGCTGGCGCAGGACGCGTGCGCCGACCGTGGACTCGACGCCTCGCGCCACCTCGCGATCGTCAGGTACGGCAGGGTGGCAACCTTTCTTCTCAAGAAGACGCCCTTTTCGGCGGCCGAGGCGCTCACGCTCCAGCAGGAATCGAAGCGCCTGGGGTTTCACCTCCTCTACGCGCCGGGCGTCACGCCCGAAGACGTTGGCGACGTGCCGGCGGAAATGGTGCGTAGCGGAACCTCGCCGCGCGACTACGAGCGGCTGATTCTGGCGGCCGATCGCCAGCGGTTCATCGCCGGCTACCAGCTCGACATCCGACCGACCACCGACGATCGCCCGTTCTTCTTTCACACGACGCGGCTGCGGGATCAGTTCCAGGTGGCCTTCGGGCGCTCGATGCTCTTCGGCAACGGCCTGAGCGCGCTGCTGACGCTACTCGGCATCTCCGCCGCCCTGGTGCTGCTCTTCATCGTCGGGCCCTTATTGCTCGAAGGGGGCAGGCCGCCAGCGGGATGGGCCGCCTGGCTGGCCTACTTCGGGGCTCTCGGCGCCGGCTTCATGCTGATCGAGGTGGCCCTGCTCCAGCGCTTCGTGCTGCTCCTCGGACACCCGGTGTATTCGCTCACCGTGACGCTCTTCTCGCTGCTGCTCGGCACGGGCATCGGCAGCCTGTTGGGGCGCCGAGTGCCAGACGACCGGGTCCAGGCCACGACGGTGCGCGCCATCGTCGGCGTCGCCGCGACCGCCGTCCTCGTGGCGGCGGGGCTGGCGCGCGTGATCGATTTCATGATTCCGTGGCCGCTCGCGGTGCGCATCCTCGTGGCGGTGGCGATGCTCGTCCCGATCGGCGTGCTGCTCGGGATGCCGCTGCCCGGCGGGATGCGTCTGCTCGCGCGGCGCCAGCCGGACATGGTGGCCTGGGGATGGGGGCTGAACGGCGCCTTCTCGGTGATCGGCGCCACGCTCGCGGTGTTCATCGCCATGAACTGGGGATTCTCGATCACGCTGCTCGTGAGCGCTGCGGTGTACGGAACCGCAGCCGCAACGCTGCAGACACGATGAGCCGCGCAACGCACCAGCCGTCTTGACCGGCTCGATCGGTCAATAATGCGTCCACGGTTCCTCGGTCAAGACGGCTCGCCGCGCGAAGCGCGGCAAGAGGGCGCTGTGGTCCTGCGAGGCGGAGCCACATGCTCATCGGTCTGAGGCGCGGCCTCGCGCTAGACTATGCGCGGGACTCCTCTCGCCCGGCCCCCTATGACAGATCTGCGCAATTTCGTCCGCGGCTGCACGTTCGACGACTTCCTGTTCACGCCGCAGTACAGCGTCCTCGAACGGCGCGATCCGGCGGCGATCGACCTGTCGTGCCGGCTCTCGGAGCGCCTGACGCTCAAACGGCCGATCGTCTCCGCGAACATGGACACGGTGACCCGCGCCGAAATGGCCATCGCCGTGGCCGAGGAAGGAGGGATCGGCATCATCGACCGCGGGTTCAGGAGCGGCGACATCGAGCCGCAGATCCGCGAGGTCGAACGGGTCAAGCGCCGGCAGCATGGCACCATCGCCGATCCGTACACGATCCGTCCGACTGCCACGCTCGGCGAGGCCGCCGAGATGATGCAACGCACCGGCGTCGGCTCGCTCGTGGTGGTCGATGATCAGCGCCGGGTCGCCGGGCTGCTGACCAACCGCGACATCCGTTTCGTGTCCGATGCCGCCACGCTCGTGTCGGCGCGCATGACGCCGCGCGACCGGCTGATCGGCAGCGAGGGTCCGCTCGACGCGGCCCGGGCCGAGGAGCTGATGCGCGTCCACAAGATCAAGAAGCTGCCGATCATCGCGCGCGATGGAACGCTCGGAGGTCTCATCACGGCGCGCGATCTGATCAAGCAGCGGCAGCTGCCGTTCGCCACGCGCGACGCCCAGGGCCGCCTCCGCGTCGGCGCCGCCATCGGCGCCAAGGGCGACTACCTGGAACGCGCCGCCCAGCTCCTGAAAGCGGGCGCCGACGTGATCGTCATCGACATCGCCCACGGCCACTCGGCGGTGATGTCGCGGGGGATCGAGGCGTTCCGGAACCAGTTCGGCGACGTCGAGCTCATCGCGGGGAACGTGGCCACCGCCGAGGGTGTTCGCTTTCTGCTGGAACGCGGCGTCAACGGCATCAAGGTCGGCATCGGCCCGGGCGGAGGGTGCACCACGCGCCTGAACACCAACTTCGGCGTGCCGCAGGTGGAGGCCCTCGTCACCTGTCGCCACGCGGCGGGCGGGCGTGTGCCGCTCATCGCCGACGGGGGCGTCAAACGCGATGGCGCCATCGTCCAGGCGCTGCTCTTCGGCGGCGATACCGTGATGCTCGGCAGCATGTTTGCCGGCACGCTCGAGACCCCCGGCGATACCGTACAGAAGCCGGTGGTAATTCCCGAGTCGCACAAGACGGTCAAAGTGCCGTTCAAGGTGTTTCGCGGCATGGCCTCGCTGCAGGCGATCGTCGATCGCCTCGACGTGGAGGACGCGGAGTCGGCCGACGTGGAGGCGCTCGGCGCCGAAGGGATGGAGATCAGCGTGCCGGCGCGTGGGTCGGTGCGGCCGCTGATCCGGAACATGCTCAAGCACGTCTGCTCCGCGATCAGCTACGGCGGCGCGAGGAGCCTGTCGGAGCTTCAGGACGTCTTCCGGCGCGATCCGGCCAGGCTCGTGATCCGGCTCACCGAGTCGTCGCGGCGGGAGTCATTCGATCGGTAATCCTGCCGTAATGTCCGGCTTCCTTGGGCGCCGTAGCCGGTCACGGCGAAGGCGGCAACCGGACCTGTCAGGAGCCGAAGGCCGGTATCATTACTCTGCATCGAGTCCCAGGCGCACTCGAGCCCGGGTCCGCCTCCACGACACCAGATATCACTGACGAAAGGACGAACCGAGGATGGCTTACGACGTGTTCGGCGTCGGCAACGCGATTGTCGACATCCAGCTCAAGGTCGACGAGAAGTTCCTGACGCAGATTGCCGTGACGAAGGGGCTCATGACCCTCGTCGAGGCGGAGAAGCAGGTCGACGTGCTGGCAGCGCTCGCCGGCAAGACGATACACCGATGTTCCGGCGGCTCGGCCTGCAATACGATCGTCGGCGTCGCGGACTTCGGCGGCACCGCCGCGTACGCGGGCAAGACCGCCACCGACGATCTCGGCAAATTCTATGTCGACGATCTGCTCAAGGTCGGCGTCAAGCTCCCGGTCAAGCCGGGCCAGGGCGCAACCGGCACGTCGGTCATCCTGATTACGCCCGACGCGCAGCGCACCATGCTGACGCACCTGGGCATCTCCAATACGCTCTCAGCCGACGACCTGCCGGCTCACGAGATCGCCAAGGCCCAGTACCTCTACGTGGAAGGGTATCTCTTCCCCGGCGACTCGACCCGTGCGGCGGCCCTGCGTGCGATCGAGATCGCCAAGGAGCACGGCGTGAAGGTGGCGCTGACGATCTCCGATCCTTTCGTGATCAACCTGCAGCGCGATCTCTTCTGGAAGCTCATCGAGGGACCGGTCGACCTGCTGTTCGCCAACCTCGAAGAGGCGCGGGCGCTGACCGGCGAGCACGATCCAATCGAAGCCGCGCGGAAGATTCACCGGCACGCCACCAACGTGGCGCTCACGCTCGGCGCCGACGGCTCGATCCTGATGCACGGCGATCAGGCATTTCCCATCGAAGGCGTTCCCACCACGGCGGTGGACACGACCGGCGCCGGCGACATGTACGCCGCAGGCGTTCTCTACGGCCTCACGCACGGGATGTCGTGGAAACAGGCCGGCCACCTCGCGTCGAACGCCGCGGCGCGAATCGTCAGCCAGATGGGACCTCGGCTCGAGCGGAAGTTCACTCGTGACGAGATCCGAGGCATGGTGAACGGCGTCTGAGATCCTTCCCGTTCCAGGGTCCAGGTTCCACGTTCCAGGTTCGTCCTGGTTGAGCCCTGGGACCTGGAACGGGGCATCAACCGCTCAATTGACCGCCAGATACTTTCCAACAATCGGCGCCAGCTCCAACTTCACCGCGTCCGGAATGGCCTCGGGGCGTGTGATGAGCGCGTACTTCAGCGCCGTGGCGCATTCGCAGGTGCGCTCGTAGGGAAGGTTCTCCACGGCGCCGGCGATGATCTGCTGCGCCGTCTTCGCGTTCTGAATGAGATTCGCGATCACCATCTCCACGGTGACCGAGTCGTGATCCGGGTGCCAGCAGTCGAAGTCGGTGACGAGGGCGATGGTCGTGTAGCAGATCTCCGCTTCGCGGGCGAGCTTCGCTTCCTGCAGGTTCGTCATGCCGATGATGTCCGCGCCCCACTGGCGATAGAGCCGCGACTCGGCCAGCGTCGAGAACTGTGGCCCCTCCATGCACACGTAGGTGCCGCCTTTGTGAATCGTCGCCGTCGTGAGACGGGCGCTGGCGTGCGCCACCTCGCTCAGGATCCGGCAGAACGGGTGGGCAAAGCCGACGTGCGCGGCCAGGCCGCTGCCGAAGAAGGTGCTGATGCGCCCTTTCGTGCGATCGATAAACTGATCGGGAATCACGATGTCGAGCGGCTTGAGCTCCTCCTTCAGGCTGCCGACGGCGCTCGCCGAAAGGATGTACTCGACGCCCAGCTTCTTCATGCCGAAGATGTTGGCGCGGAAGTTCAGCTCCGACGGCAGCAGCCGATGCCCGGCGCCGTGCCGTGCCAGGAATGCCACCCGCCGCTCGCGCAGCGTCCCGAGGACGTACGGGCCGGAGGGCGCGCCGAAGGGCGTCTCGAGCACGACCTCCTGCCGGTCGGTCACTTCCGCCATGTCGTACAGTCCGCTTCCACCGATGATTCCGATCTGAGCGCTCTCCATGTCTGATCTCGATCTCCTTCTGATCCTCGTCCGGCTGAAGCCGGACGCTACGCTACTTTCTCCACGTACCGTTTGCCGTCCGCTTCACGGATATATCCGGCGGCGATGTGCGGATCGTGCTCGAAGACGATGAGGTACTCGCGATCGATCGCCTCGCGGATGAACCGCTTCTTGAACGTCACGGTATCCACGGGAAAGAGGTCGTAGCCCATCACCCACGCATCCTGCAGGTGCGCCGTGGTGGGAATGAGATCGGCGGTGAACACGGCCGTTCTGCCGCCAGACTCGACGAAGACAATCTGGTGCTGGCCGGTGTGCCCGCCGGTCCTGACGACGCGGACACCGGGGCGGATCTCCTGGTCGCCGTCGAAGAACGTCACCACGCCCGCCTCCCGCAGAGGCACGAAGTCTTCCTGCAGGTAGCTCGCCCGATTGCGTTCGTGCGGGTGCGTGGCGTCTTCCCACTCCGCCGACCGGATGATGTACTGCGCCTTCGGAAACCGCGGCCGCACCCGGCCACCCTCCCGCGCGGTTGCTCCACCGAAGTGATCTAAGTGGAGGTGCGTCGCGAGAACGAGATCGATGCCGTCGGCCGCCAGCCCCACCTGCCCGAGCGCCTCGTCCAGCGCGCGCGTCCGATCGAGCCCGTACATGTCGCGCTGGCGGGCGTCCATCTTGTCACCCACACCGCAGTCGATGAGCATCCGCCCCCACTCCGCATCGACCAGCAGCGGCCGCATCGCCAGCTGGATGCGATGGCGATCGTCCGGCGTCGTCTTCTGCTCCCACAACACCCGCGGCACGACGCCGAACATCGCACCGCCGTCGAGCCGAAACGGGCCGTCGTGAAGGATGGACAGCTGCAGATCGCCGAGCTCGAGGCGCGCGACACCAAGCGTGGCCCGATGGGCTGGCGCCTGCTTCAGCTCGAGCAGCACGCCATGCGCTGCGCTCGGATGGATGAACGCCACCAGCGATCCTTCCGCGCCGGCGCGCGGCTCGTCGTTCACGAGACGGACGCCGCGCGCCTTCAAGTGCGCGAGCGCCGCGCGGATGTCGTCCACCCGCAGCGTGATGTGGTGGAGGCCAGGTCCGTGCCGGTCGACGAACCTGGCAATGGCCGATGCGGACGACGTGCTTTCCAGGAGCTCGAGCGACGCGCTGCCGACCGGAATGAAATGCGCCCGCACACCTTCTGCCGGCACATCCTCAGGGGCGTGCACGGCGAGCCCGAGCGCGTCGCGATAGAACGCGAGCGCCTCCTGCGCGTCGCGTACGGCAATCCCGATGTGATCCAGAACGGCTCGCATACGGCCTATGCCCGCGCGGGGCCAGACGCGGGAAATGCAGGCTCGGACTGGACCGTCATCGCTGAGTGCGATCCGGGCGGGCGTCCCCCGGCGTGAGGCATATCCGGCTCATGAGATCCGCGGCCACGGTGTAGGGATCCGCGGCGTGCGAAAGGATCCGGTCCACGGCATCCTCCCACTCGCCGGCAGGCAGCGATCGCTCGACACGCTGAAGAAACCGCCGGACGAGCAGATCGCGCAGCCGCGCCTGCTGCCGGTCGCGCTGCCTGGCCGCGCGCCGACCCTGCGTTCGCTCCCGAAACTGCTCCACCGCCGTCCAGAGAGCGTCGATCCCGACGCCCGACGTCGCCTCCGTTTTCAGGATCGGCGGCCGCCATTCGTCGCCCTCGTAAGTGCGAAGCGAGAGCGCCGCGCCAACGGCTTCGGCGGCTCGCTCGGCCCCATCGCGATCGGCCTTGTTCACGACGAAGATGTCCGCGATCTCCATGATACCTGCCTTGATCGCCTGCACATCGTCGCCCGCCCCGGGCACGAGCACCAGCACCGACACGTCTGCCGCACGAACGATATCGACTTCGTCCTGGCCGACGCCGACCGTTTCGATGAAGACGACGTCCTTGCCCGAAGCGTCGAGCACGGCAACCGCGTCGCTGGTGGCGCGAGCCACGCCCCCGAGATGCCCCCGCGTCGCCATGCTGCGGATGAAGACCCCATCGTCGGACGCGTGGGCCGACATTCGTACGCGATCGCCAAGGATCGCGCCGCCGGTGAACGGGCTGCTCGGGTCGACGGCGATGACGCCGGCTGTGCGCCCCTGATGCCGGACGACCGTGACCAGCCGATCGACGAGCGTGCTCTTGCCGGCGCCCGGCGGGCCGGTGACTCCCACCAGATAGGCCCGACCGGTCTTCTCGTGAAGCCGCTGGATGAGCGTGATGGCGTCCGCCGACTCGTTCTCGACGAGCGAGATGGCTCGCGCGACGCTCCGCGGCTCGCCCTGGGCGACGCGGCCGGCGAGCTCGGAGACGGCGTCACGACTTGGCTCCATGGTCAGCCGTCACCCCGCCAGGAAGTGCCGGGCGATCACCAGCCGCTGAATCTCGCTCGTCCCCTCGCCGATGGTCGTGAGCTTCACGTCGCGGAAGTACTTTTCGGCCGGATAGTCCTTGATGAAGCCGTAGCCGCCGTGGATCTGCACGCCATCCTCCGCGGC
>Ga0075418_10004307_pt1 | contig 16234 bp, 15 predicted proteins | sample SoiMetdeltSBSDD2_FD_81776 | JGI IMG/M metagenome (GOLD analysis project Ga0075418, IMG submission 81776) | Bulk soil microbial communities from a Populus tree surrounding site in Tennessee, USA - Soil MetaG P. deltoides SBSDD2 | ecosystem: Environmental > Terrestrial > Soil > Tree plantation...
GATCACACCCACCGTGCGGCCGGCGAAACGACCCAACACCGTCACCATGTTCGGCGCCCACTTGGCATGCAACTCCACCCCCGGCTCATCGAGCAGCGCCTTGACGACCGGCTTCACGTCATACGCGCGGTTGGTCTCGGCCGGCAGGGTGGCGGCCAGGTCGCGGTCCTCGGCGGCGTCGGCCGGAGTCACGCGCCCTTGCGCGCCAAGGAGTTTGGCCACCTTGCGCGCCTCGTCCAGCGCCGACTCGTCGTCCTTGGTGGTGATGTGCACGACGCCGGAGCGGCGGCCGTGCGGCTCGGGGCCGCCCAGACGCTCCATGTCGACTTGTTCGCCGGTGACGCTGCGCACCACCTCCGGGCCGGTGACGAAGACGCGCCCGGCGGGCCCCATGATGACGACGTCGGTCAGGGCCGGACCGTAGGCTCCGCCACCGGCGGCCGGGCCGAGCACCACCGAGATCTGCGGCACACGACCGGAGGCCCGCACCATGGCGGCGAAGACCTGGCCCACACCGTCAAGCGCCACCACTCCCTCGGCGAGGCGGGCGCCACCGGAGTGCCAGAGCCCGAGCACCGGCACCCGCTCGCGGACCGCGAGGTCGATCGCGTCCACGATGTGCTTGCAGCCCTCGATGCCCAACGCGCCGCCCATCTTGGCGGCGTCGGTGGCGAAGGCGATCGCCGGCGTGCCGTCGATCTGGCCACGGCCGGTCAGAACCCCGGAATCGTCTTGACCGGTCAGCGTCCGCAGGGTCCCGTGGTCGAAGAGTGCTCGCAACCGCACCAGCGGATCGCGATGGTCCACGCTGGTTTCCCCCGCCGGCGCCGACGTCATGGTCATGTATTTCTCCACTATGTTTTGGTAAACAGCAGCACGACGTTGTGGCCGCCGAACCCGAAGGAGTTGTTGAGCGCGGCGGAGATGTCGAGCTGGCGGGCCTTGTTGGCGGCCACGTCCAGGTTCAAAGCGTCGTCGGGATCGTCGAGGTTGATGGTCGGTGGGATCACGCTCTCGCGGATGGCGAGGATCGTGGCGATCGACTCGACGGCACCGGCGGCGCCCAGCAGGTGACCGGTCATCGACTTGGTCGCCGTCAGCACCGGGTGGTCACCGATGATCCGCTTGATCCCGGCCACCTCGGCCATGTCACCCACCGGCGTCGAGGTGGCATGGCAGTTGACGTGCATGATGTCGGCCCCGGCGATGTCGCCGTCGCGCAGCGCCGCCAGCATGGCGCGCCCGCCGCCCTCGGCCTCCGGGTGTGGCTGCACGATGTCGAAGCCGTCAGAGGTCATCCCGGCGCCGGCGAGACGGGCATAGACGCGGGCTCCCCGGGCCGCCGCGTGGTCGGCCCGCTCCAGGATCAGGATGCCGCTGCCCTCGCCCATGACGAAGCCGTCACGGCCCTTGTCCCACGGGCGGGAGGCTTTCTCCGGATCGTCGTTGCGCGTCGACATGGCGCGCATCGAGGCGAAGCCGGCGATCGGCAGCGGGTGGACCACCGCCTCGACCCCACCGGCGATCACCACGTCGGCGCGGCCGGCACGGATCATGTCGAGGCCCCAGGCGATCGCCTCGTTCCCGGTGGCACAGGCGCTCGTCGGCGCGTGCACTCCGGCGCGAGCCCCGTATTCGAGGCCGACGAAGGCGGCCGGGCCATTGGGCATCAGCATCGGCACGGTGTGCGGGCTGACCTTGCGCGGCCCGTACCGCTCCAGGATGTCGTCCTGGTCCAGCATGGTGATGGCGCCGCCGATGCCGGAGCCGACGACGACGCCGAGCCGCTCCGGGCCGAGTCCCGTCCCGGCTAAGCCCGCGTCGGCCCACGCCTCGGCGGCGGCGATGAGCGCCATTGCCTCGGTCCGGTCGAGTCGTCTGAGTCTGATCCGGTCGAGTTTCTCGCTGGGCTCCACGGCCAGCTGGGCGGCGATGCGTACGGGCAACTGTTCGGCCCACCCCTGGGTCAGCTTGCTGACCCCGGAGCGGCCCGCCAGCATCGCGTCCCAGGTCGAGGCGACGTCGCCACCCAGCGGGGTGGTGGCGCCCATACCGGTGACGACAACGTCAGGCTTGGTCACGATGAATTCCTTGCGATATCAGAGGTGCTTGAGCACGAAATCGGCGGCGTCCCCGACCGTCTTGAGGTTCTGCACTTCGTCGTCCGGGATCTTCACGCCGAACTTTTCCTCGGCGGCAACGACGACCTCAACCATCGACAGCGAGTCGACGTCGAGCTCCTCGGTGAACGACTTCTCCTCGGACACGTCGGCGGGGTCGACCCCGGCAACCTCTTCGAGGATCTCGGCCAGTCCGGCGATGACTTCTTCGCGGGTCATTTCGTTCCTTCCAATGTGGATTGTCAATATCTTTGTTATGGGCAGCGGACGACCTGACCCGCATAGGTCAGACCGCCGCCGAAGCCGATGAGCAGAACCGGGGTCCCCGATTTGACCTCGCCCCGCTCGATCATCTTGGACAGCGCCATCGGGATGCTCGCCGCTGACGTGTTGCCCGACTCGACGATGTCGCGAGCGACCACCTCCGGGTCAACGCCCAGCTTGCGGGCGAACGGCTCGATGATGCGCAGATTCGCCTGGTGCGGAATAAATCCTCCCAGTTCCTCCGGGGTCACGCCGGCCTTTTCACAGGCCTGGCGGGCGACGAGGGGCATCTGGGTGGTGGCCCAGCGGAAGACCTTCTGGCCCTCCTGGTAGATGAACGGCCGCCAGCTCTCGATGCGGATGGCGTCGCCGGGCTCGGAGCCCCACACCACCGGGCAAATGCCGGGCTGCTCGCCCTCGGCGGTCGCGGTGAGTACGGCGGCGCCCGCCCCGTCGCCGAAGATGACGCACGTGGTGCGGTCGCTCCAGTCGAGGATCTCGGACAGCTTCTCGGCGCCGATCACGATGGCGTTGCGCGAGGCGCCGGCGCGGATGGCGTGGTCCGCCGTGGCCAGCGCATAGGTGAAGCCGGAGCACGCCGTGTTGACGTCGTAGGCGGCGGGCGTCCCGATGTCCAGCTTCTGCGCCACCCGGCAGGCGATGTTGGGGCTGCGGTCCGCCGCTGTGCAGGTCGCCACCACGACGAGGTCGATGTCCTGCGCGGTCAAGCCGGAGGCGGCGAGCGCCTTCTCGGCCGCGAACGCTGCCATGTCGGCGACGGTCTCGCTGTCGGCGATGCGTCTCTCTTTGATGCCGACGCGGGACTGGATCCACTCGTCGGTGGTGTCCACCATCTGCGCGAGATCGTCGTTGGTCAGCACTCGCGAAGGTTGGTAGTGGCCGAACGAAAGGATCTTACTGCCATTGCTCATGAAAGCTCTCCGATACGGGCGAGTGGCTGTCCGGCGCCAACTGGGTCGTCGTGGTGTGCCAGCCACTCGATCAAGTGTCCTGCCTGGTGTGCTGTGACGTCGACGTTTCCTTGCCGGGTCACGATCTGTCCGATGAGCTGACCTGTCTTGATCGGCGCGCCCTCGGCCAGCTCCGCGGCGGGCTCGAAGGTGCCGCCGGTGCTGGCCACCACGACGCGGAAGTGCAGGGCCGGCTCGTTGGTGGGGGTGACGCCGTGGCGGGAGATCAGGTCCCGCGCGGCGGGCAGGTCGTCCGAGGTGTTGAGGGTGACGATCTCGGGCACGTGCTCACCCTTGAGCTCGCGCTTGATCAGGCCGGCGAGCGTGCCCGCGGGGGGCAGCTCGATGACGGCGGTAACGCCGAGATCGGCCAGGCTGCGCATGCACAGGTCCCAGCGGACCGGCGTGGTCACCTGGTGCACCAAGCGGGACAGCAGCTCGTGGCCGTCTGTCACCGCGGCACCGTCGGCATTGGACAGGAGCAGCCGGCCGGGGTGTGCCGGGGAGATGCCGCCGGCGACGGCGGTCAGGGCCTGCTCGGCGGGGGTCATGTACGGCGTGTGGAACGCGCCGGCCACCTGAAGCGTGATGATGCGGGTCTTCGCCGGCGGCTCGGCGGCGAACTTCTCCAGCGCGTCGCGCAGGCCCGCGGCGACGATCTGGCCGGCGCCGTTGCGGTTGGCCGGATAGAGCCCGTGCTTTTCAAGCGCCGCAAGGACTTCAGCCTCATCGCCGCCGAGCACCGCGGCCATGCCGGTGGGCTCGAGGGCGCAGGCGGCGGCCATCTCCCGTCCGCGGACACCGGCCAGGGTGATCGCCGACTCGGGGCTGAGCGCCCCGGCCAGCGCGGCGGCGCCAAGCTCGCCGACGCTGTGCCCGGCGACGACCGAAACGTCGGCGATGGGCAGGTGACCGGCGGCCAGGAGGGCGGCGGCGATCAGCAGCGGCTGGGTCTTGGCGGTGTCCTTGATCTCCTCGGCGTCCGCCTCGGTGCCGAGGTGGATCAGGTCGACACCGGCGAGCGCGGACCACCAGCGCAGTTTGGACTCGGCGCCTTCAAGCTCGAGCCACGAGCGCAGGAAGCCGGGCTTCTGGGCGCCCTGGCCAGGAGAGAGTACGGCTAGCACGTACTCCAGGCTGAGGGATCATCCAGCCCGGCGCCTCTGCTGGCGCTCACCAAATCCTCCTACGCTGTTTGTAGGAGACCTACAAAGAGCCCTTGGCAACCGCTCATCCGGCGTGATGTTAGCCCGCTCACGAATTGGGCGTGACGGGTGTCGGCTCCAGGCGACCGAGCACGAGGGCGATCCGTAATGTAAAGGCATCTCGCGGGACGAGTGGCGCGAAACCGGTCACTTCGGCGATGCGTCGCAGACGATAACGAACGGTGTTGGGATGCACGAAAAGCACCCGAGCCGTCGCTTCCAGCGCCCCGCCGTTGGCCAGAAACGCATCGAGCGTCTCCAGCAGTTCACCGCTGGCCCGCAGCAAAGCGCCATAAGCCGTGTGCCTCAAAATCCGCCGTGCCTCGCCGTCACCGGAAAGGGCGCGCTCTGGTAAAAGATCGTCAGCTGGTACCGGACGAGGCGCCTCCGGCCAGGCGGATGCCGCCCGGTAGCCCGCCATCGCCGAGCGCGCCGATTCGGTCGCCGACTCCAGCGTGGGCACGTTCGGCCCGACCACGACGGGGCCCGCCCCGAATGCGGACAGCAGCGAGACGGCGGCCGCGTGCGTGTCGTTCGCGCCGCCGACGACCACGACCAGCCGGTCGCCGTGAACGCCGCCCAGCACCTCGAGCTTGGCCCGCCGGGCGGCCCGGGCCACGGCGTGCAGGATCGCGCCCGCCTCGCCACCCGGCGACCGGCCGACCACCACCGCGACCGGAGGGTTGTCGGTCCAGCCCAGCGCCGCCGCGCGGCTGGCGAGCACGTCGCCTGAGTCGCCGCGCAGCAACGCGTCGACCAGGAGGGCCTGAAGCCTTGCGTCCCAAGCACCTCGGGACTCGGCGGCGCGGGCGTAGACCCGGGCCGCGGCGAAGGCCACCTCCCGCGAGTAGCGCAGCACCGCCTCGCGCAGCATCGCCTCCTCGCCCTGGGCCGCCAGCCGCGGCACATGCTCCTCCACCACGGCGATGGTGACCTGGATGAGGGCGACGGTCTGCTGCAGGCTGATGCTGCGGGCAAGCGCCCGCGGCGCGGCGTCGAACACCTCGTCGGAGACGGCCTGCGATCCGCGATCCAGGCCGCCACCCTGCCGCAGCCACTCCACCAGCGACTGCACACCGGCCTGCGCCACCAGCATCACCCAGGCGCGCTGGTCGGCCGGCAGTTCCCGGAACCAGGGCAGCGACTCGTCCATCCGGGAGACGCTCGCGGTGGCCAGGGCGCCGGCCGAGCGCTCGATCTGGCGCAGCGTCGCGGCCAGCGGATCCTGTCCGGCATCCCGCACCGCCGCGCTGCTCATGAGCAAAGCTTAGACAGGCTCACTCGCCGGCTCTCTTGGCGGCTGCCACGACGCCGGAGGCGCGCCATGTCACAGGGGTGAGAAAGGCAGCGTTGACGTCGGCGGCGCGGAGACCGGGGCGGGCTTGCGGTTCAGCCGCAGCGCCAGGACCAGGATCCCGGCGACGACCAGCGTACCGAACAGCCCGGTCACGATGGCCAGCAGCATCCACGGGAAGGTCGACTCCTCCTGCGAGACGGCTTTGATCTCCCGGAAGTCGGCGAGCTTCATCTTCCACACCACCGTGCGGTCCTGCAGGGTGCTCTGCTGGTCGTGCTCGATCACCTTGCCCGGGAAGGTCACCGAGATGGTGATCTCCAGGTTGGCCAGCGCGGTGATCAGCTTTGCCGGGGTGGAGTCGGCGACGGGATTGGTGCCGTCCATGCGGAAGGTGTATTTGCCTTCTTTGTGGGTGATGCTGGCCGAGGGATTCTTGCGGTTGAACTCCGCCAGCGGGTACCTCTCGAAAATGATTTTTCGCCCGTAGAACATGCCGTCGTCGTAGACCTCGGAGCGCGTGCCCTCCGGGATCTCCTTGAGGCCGCTCTCGGTGTTGGCGAAGCCCTGCTCGGCGGTCTTGCCCTCCATGGTCAGCACGTTCTTGTTGACCGCGACGATGAACGACCCGTTGAGGGTGTCGTTGCGTGGATCGATGGTCAGATCCATGTCCAGCTTTATGCAGCCGGTCAGCGTAACGGCCGCGACAATGAGCGCGGTGAATGCGCGCAGCGTTCGCATCGGGACAGTATGGACCATCGCCACCGCGGCGGCACCGCTGGACCGGAAGGCTTTACACCTTCTTGCGGATGACATAGGCGATGGCGAACACGCCGGCCGCGAGGATGATGATCGCCGCGATGTTGAGCCCCATGAAGCGGCTCCACTGCCCGAGCATGCCGCGCAGGTCGGGTGGCTGGGAGGCGTCGAGCCCGCCGGCCTGACCGCCGATGACCGGGTCGGGCGTGACCCCGGAGAGCGGCACCCCGGCGGCCAGCAGCGAGCTGGGCATGCTCAACCGGCCGTAGAACCAGGCCTGGGTGGCCTTGCGCCCGGGCTGGTCGGCCGGGCGGAACACGCGCGGGCCGCCGACGGCGAGCGGGTAGAGGTCGAAGCGGTCGGTGGGGGCGCCGGCGGTGAACAGGGTGAGGGTGAACTTGGGGCCCGTCTCGCCGCTGGGGGCGGGCGCGGGCGTGCCCTTCGCCGCCAGCCACTCCACCTCGGCGCGCACGGCGTTGTGGCGCTGGGGGTGCTTGTCGGAGAAGAGAATGATGGGGTTGGCCAGACCGTCGCCGCCGATCTCCGCGGCCCTGATCGGCTGCGGGGAGGGGGTGGGCGTGGGGGCGGTCGCGACGGCAGCGGAGGCCGCGGGCGCGAAGGCCAACCCGCCCACAACGATCGCCGGGCCGAGCAAGACCAGGAGCCGACGCTTCATGAGTCCCCGATTTCATCCAAGTGGATTTGAAAGCTAGACGCTCGAGTGAGCTGGCTGGTTGCGTGGAAGTTGGTGAAGATTTCAGCAGGGATCGCGGGAACTTTCCACCCCCTTACCCACGACCAACGCGCATGAAGCGGTTAGCCCTGATGTTCGTGGTCGTCGCCGGTCTGCTGGCGCTGTGGTGCACCCCGGCACTGGCGCATAACAGTTTGGTGGAGTCGGCGCCGGCCAAGGACGCACGGCTGGCCGCGCCGCCGGCCGAGGTCAAGTTGCGGTTCCTGTCCAACGTGGACAAAAGTGCCAAGTTGATGGTGATCGATGCCGCTGGCGCGAGCGCGATCGGCGCCGTCTCGGTGGACGGCAAGTTCCTGTCCGCCCCGTTCACCGCCACCGCCCCCGGGACATACACGATCAGCTATGAGCTCGCCTCCTCGGACGGCCACCCTATCAAGGGATCGTTCAGCTTCGGCATCGACGCGCCGCCGGCCCCGCCCACCCCGAGCGCGGCTCCGGTCGCGCAGGCTGAGCCCACCCCCACCGGGTTGGCGGAGGCGGCGCCCCCGACCAAGAAGGATCGGGAGACGCCCTGGTTCCCGTACATCGGCGGGGCGGCGATCGCGGGCCTGGCCGTCGGCGGCCTGCTCGCCTTCATCAAGCGGCGCCGCCTTTCTCGTTGATCTTGTGGGGGGCCCATCAAGATCAACGGGAAAGAGCCTCCCGCAGGCGGTCGAGGGTGCGCTCGCGCCCCAGCGCCTCAAGCGACTCGAACAGCGGCAACCCCACCGACCGCCCGGTGATCGCGACCCGTACCGGCGCCTGCGCCTTGCCCAGCTTCAGTTCGTGCGCCTCGCCCACGGCCACAAGGGTTTCCTTGAGCGCCTCCGCCTCCCACGCGGGTAGCGCCTCGAAGGCGGTGATGACCGCGGGCAGGATGTGCGCGTCCTTGCTCGCCTTGGCCCACGCCGCCTCGTCCATCGGCACGGTGTCGAGGAACAGGAAGTCCACATTGGACACAATCTCGCCCAGCACAGCGATCCGGGTCTGCGCCACCTCGGCCACCCGCGCGAACAGCGAGGCGTCATAGGCGGCGGGATCCCACGGCGGCGGCTGGATGCCGTAGGCGTCGTCCGGCCTCATGTACGGTCCCACCAGCCACGGCTGGCAGGCCTCGATAAACTGCTCCACCGACATGGCCCGGATGTACTCACCGTTGAAGGCGCGCAGCTTTTTCTCGTCGAAGAAGGCGGGGGAGGGGTTCACCTCCTCCAGCCGGAACTCGTCCTCGATGACCTCCCACGGCACGATCTCGCGGTTGCCCGAGGGCGCCCAGCCGAGCAGCATCAGGTAGTTGCGCATGGTGTCGGCGAGGTATCCCTCGTACTTGTACGACTCGAGGGCCACCTTGTCGCGTCGCTTGGACAACTTCTGCCGCTTCTCGTTCACCACCACCGGCACGTGGGCCCAGACAGGTGGGTTATGCCCCAGCGCCTGCCACAGCAACTGCTGCTTGGGCGTGTTGGGCAGGTGCTCCTCGGCCCGGATCACATGGGTGATCCCCATCGTGATGTCGTCGACGACGTTGGCCAGCAGGAAGACCGCGGACCCGTCGCTGCGCGCGATGACGAAGTCCTCCATCTTGTCGTTGGGGAAGACCGGCTCGCCGCGGATCACGTCGACGACCACCGTCTCGCCCTCATCGGGTGTCCGGAACCTGACCGCTCCACTCGTCAGCCCGCGGTCGCGGCAGTGCCCGTCATAGCCGCCATACTTGTTGCCCGTGCGCTCGACGATGTCGTCGCGGGTGCAGTCGCAGTAATACGCACGGCCGATGTCCAGCAGGGACTGGATCGCCTTGGCCTGCTCGCCCGCGTATGAGGACTGGAACAGGGGCCCCTCATAGCTGCCGCGCCGGATGCCGATCCAGTCGAGCGCGGAGAGGATGCCCTCCGTCCACTCGGGACGGTTGCGGGCGGTATCGGTGTCCTCGATCCTGAGCACGAACACCCCGCCCCGCTGCTTGGCGAAGATCCAGTTTTGCAGGGCCGACCGGGTCCCGCCGACATGGAACATCCCGGTGGGAGAGGGGGCAAAGCGCACTCGTACCGTCACAGCCCATCAGCTTAATCCGCCGACGGCACGAGAAGCTGCTGGGTTGCCAGCTCGCGGTAGAGCGGGCTTGTGGTAAGCAGCTCGTCATGCCGGCCGACGGCCACGACCGAGCCCCGCTCGAGCACCACGATCTGGTCGGAGTCGACGACCGTCGACAGCCGGTGCGCCACGATCAGCACGGTCCGCCCGCGTGCCGCGGTCTCGATCGCCGCTTTGAGCGCGGCCTCGTTGCGCGCGTCGAGGTTGGAGGTGGGCTCGTCGAGCAGCAGGATCTCGGGGCGGGCCAGCAGGGCGCGGGCGATCGCCAGGCGCTGCCGCTCGCCGCCGGACAGCAGCACCCCACCCTCGCCGACCTGGGCGCCCAGGCCGAGCGGGCTGCGCTGTACGATGCCGTCGAGGTTGACCTGCCGCAGCACGGCCATCAGGGTCTCGTCATCGCAGGACGGATTGCCCAGCAGCAGGTTTTCCCGGATCGTGCCGGCCAGCACCGGCGACTCCTGCTCCACATAGCCCAGACGAGATCGAAGGTCATCGTTGGAGAGGTAGCGCAGGTCGACCCCGCCCAGCCGGATCGCACCGCCGGTGACGTCGTAGAACCGCTCCATCAGGGCGAGGATCGTCGATTTGCCCGCGCCGGACGGGCCGACCAGGGCGGTGCGCGTGCCCGCGTCGACGGTGAAACTCACGTCGCGTAGAACCGGACCGCCGGTCGCGTAAGCGAAACCCACCCGATCAAACTCCAATGTGGATGATCGGGGGTCACCCTGCGATTCGGGAGATTTTTCCCTTGGTACCCCCAAAATCTCCTCCATGCGACTCAGCGCGCCCAGTCCGGCCTGAAGCTGGGTGTAGGCGTGCATCGCCTGGCCCAGCGGCATCACCAGGAAGAAGATGAACAGCACGAATGCCACGAGGTCCCCGATGGTGATCGCCCCGGCGGCCACCCGCGCCCCGCCCACGCCCAGCACGAGCAAAAACGCCCCCTGCACCGTGATCGACATCGCCGGGGAGATCGCCGACTCGAGCCGCGCGATACGCAGGCCGGCGCGATAGGCATGGGTTGCCGCCTCGGTCACGGTCGCGGTCTCGCGTTCCTCGGCTCGCGCGGCCCGGATGGTGCGGGCCGCACTGATCGCCCGCTCCACCGCGGAGGTCATCTCGCCGATGCGCTCCTGCGCCTGCCGGGAGAGCCCGCGGATACGGCGCGCGAAGAACAGACCCCCGCTGAGCCCGATCGCGATCCCGGCGAGGGTCACGGCGAACAGCAACGGGTCGAGCAGCATCATGCCGGTGGCCGCGCCCACCACCATCAGCACCCCGGAGGCCGTCTCGAACAGGCCCGAGGTGACGACCACGCGCAGCAGCGTGGTGTCGGCGCCGACCCGGGAGAGCAGATCGCCGGTGCGGCGGGCGTCGTATTCGGCGATGGGCAGCCGCAGCAGGTGCCCCGCGAGGCTGCGGCGCGCCGTGAGCACCAGCCCCTCGGCCGTCCGCTTGAGCAGATACCCGCGCACCGCATCGAGCAGCGCCACTATGATGAGCACGCTCACCAGGGCCGCGACCACCGGCGCGATGGGGGCGGAGGCCGATATGCCGTCGAGCACGTCGCGGGTCAGCAACGGTTGGGCCAGCGTCCCGACGGTAGTGGCCAGGGAGAGGGCGGCCACGACCAGCAACGACGCGCGGTGGTCCCGCAGGTACGGCCACAGCGATCGAATCCCCACCTTTGGCATGGCGACGACGGTACCTATGGTGTTGATATGCGCCCAGCACTAGTGGTCAGGGGCGGTGCCGAGTTCCACCAGCCCGTCGCGGCCACCGACAGTTTCCTGCCATTCCTGGAGAAAGAGGGCTTCAGCGTCGAAGTCAGCGACTCGCTTGACGCCTATGACGGGCCGCTCGACGGCTACGACCTGATCGTGCAGTGCTGGACCCGAGGGGAGATCACCGAGTCACAGCAGCAGAATCTGGACCGTGCCGTCCGATCCGGCGCGGGCTTCGCCGGATGGCACGGCGGCATCGTCGCGGCTTTCCCAGACCGCAACTATCAGTGGATGTGCGGCGGCTGGTTCGTCTGCCACCCGGGCAACTTCGTGCCGCACGAGCTGACCGTGGTCTGCGACCACCCGATCGTGGCGGGCATCTCGACCGTCGCACTCGACACCGAGCGATACTGGGTGCTGACCGACCCGCTCAACGAAGTCCTTGCCACGATTACGTTTCCGGTCGAGGACGGCGAGCCCTGGGGCGAGCCGGTCACCCACCCGGCCGTGTGGACCAGGCGCTGGGGTCAGGGCCGTGTCTTTGTCTCGACGGTCGGCCACCACCTGCCGGATCTGGACATCCCCGAGATCCGCACGCTCACCGAACGCGGCCTTCTCTGGGCCGCTCGCTCATCCTTTTAGGAATGACAACCTGACCTGGCGGGTCGGGTTGTCGCCGTTGGTGTCCACGAGGCACAGCGACTGCCAGGTGCCGAAAGCTATCCGTCCACTTAGGACAGGCAGGCTCGCGTAGGGCACGACGAAGGCGGGCAGCACGTGGTCGCGGCCGTGGCCGGGGGAGCCGTGCCGGTGCCGCCAGCGGGTGTCGGTCGGCAGCACGGTGTCGAGCGCGGTGAGCAGGTCGTCGTCGCTACCGGCCCCGGTCTCGATGATGGCCAAACCCGCGGTCGCGTGCGGGACGAAGACGTGCAGCAGCCCATCTCCCTTGTCCCGCACGAACTCCTCGGCCTGCCCGGTGATGTTCACGACGGCCGGCTTGCCGCCCGTCCGGACGGTGATCACGGTGCTTTCCATGCCAGTAACCTACCCGGCTTTGATCGTTGTTGCGGACACAGCGCTCTGGCGGCGACTTAGCACTGTCAGCGTCACAACGATCTCCAATCACTCCGATTGCGCGTCGCGCCACTCGCGGGCGATGCTCTCAGCGATGGCGGCCACGCCCAGCATCAGCAGGAGCGACACCAAGCGCAGCAACCATTCCGACGCGCTCGGGCGCGGCTTTCCGGTGACCACCTCACCGGCCATGGCCCGGTCGACCCGGAAGCCGTACTTGTGGTCGAGCTTGGCGAAGGTGTTCCAGGGCCAGTCGTAGGCGGGACGGTTCTCGTACGCGTCAAGCTTCCACTCGCACCGCGTGCACCAGGGCGAGTGGCCTTCGGCGGTCACCAGAGGGCCACCGCAGCGTGGGCATGCTGCTTCCACGGGGGCGGTAGTCACCGTTGTATATTAATCCGGTTAGCACTTTCGCGAGGGCCCCGCTCAGCCGCGCTTCAGGTCCTCCAGCGCCCGAAGGGTCCACTCCTCGACGGCCGGTTTGGAAACCCCAAGCCCGGTAAGGATCCGCGTGCCCGGCTCGTCGGAGGCCTCGAGCAGTCCGAGCAGGATGTGCTCCGTCCCCACATAGTTGTGCCCCAATCGCAGGGACTCCTTCACCACCAGCTCGTGGACCTTCTTCATGCCGGGCGAGAACGCCACATGCATGGCGTAGGGAGGGCCGAGCGGTGGCAGAGCGGCCGCGGCGGCGTCGGCCAGGGCGTCCTTCGAAACCCCCGTCGCTTCGATGGCTCGCCCGGCGATGCCCTGCCACTCGGCGCACAGGCCCAGCACCAGGTGCACGCTGGTGACTTCCTTTTCGCCCCGGTCGCGTGCCTCGCTCTGCGCCCGGAGGAGCACGACCCTGGCCCGGTCGGTGAAGCGTTCCAGCGAGCTTTCCCCGGCCACGAAGCGTTTCTGGGCGGCCTGCTTGGTCACGCCCATGCTCTGGCCGATCATCGTCCAGGAGGCGCCGGAACGCCTTGCCTGGTCTACGAAATGGCCGACGAGGTGGTCGGCGAGCTCGCCGAGTTCGTTGGACACGGCGACCGCCTCGGATAGATGATCAAGCGCGGTCCCGTCGGGGGTTCGCGACTTCACCCGTGTGATCAGTTCATCGAGCGTCATACCGTCAACTGTAGGTTGACGGCGGCCGGGCGTCAACTCCAGGTTGACGCTCAATCCCTGCGGCTGCCTTGGAGATTCAGTTTGGCGGCGGCGGCCCGGAACTCGTCGGCGAACTGCAGCACGTCCATCCACTGTGGAGGGATCGCCTCGGCGCCGTCGCGGGCCCCGAGCAGGCCACCGGCGATGGCGCCGTTGGAGTCGGTGTCGTTGCCGATGCGCACGATGTCGATGAGCACATCGGGCAGCGGTCGCGTGTCAAGCACCGCGGCCACGGCCAGGCTCAGGGAGTCGAGCACATATCCGGCCGCGTCGTCCTCGAGGAACGTCTGGCCGGTGCGCACCAGCATCGCGGGCAGCAGATGCCGGCCATACCCGATCGCGTCCACGACCGCCTGGCCGCCAAGCTCGCGCGCCGTCGTCTGTCCAATCTCGACAGACTCCTCCGCCGGACGGCCCTCCAGCAAGGACGATACGATCTCGTTGTAGGCGGCGCACGAGATGGTGCACCGCGGGTCGGCGTGGGTGATCGCCGAGATGCGCATCGAATCATCTATCCGGCGGGCTCGATCTCGTACCGCCAAAGCCGTTGGCAGACAACGCATAAGCGACCCGTTCCCGGCTTGCCCCGGCCCGCACCCGCTGGAGGTGGCGTCGCCCGTCTTGGCGAACTTTTTCAGGCCGGTCAGCGTCGCCCGGCCGACGTCGCGCGGGGGTTTGCCCTCGACCCGGCCGGGCCAGCGCCCCTCCAGCCAGTCGAGCATGTTCCGGGCCGCCGTCAGCACGACATCCTCACCGGGATCGAGGTAGGCCAGCAGCACGGCCCGGGTCATATCGGTGTCATCGGTCGCGTGCCCGGCGGGCCAGTGGAACGGGCCGCCGCCGACGATCTCGCGGACGCCCTCCGGGTACCGCGTCTGAATGTCGGACCAGGGCGAGAACTCCACCGTCGACCCGAGCGCGTCTCCGGCGTGCACGCCGAGCAAAGCGCCCGCGTAGCGATCGCTCATGAACCATGACGTTAGCAATGTGGCCCCCTCCGAGGAAGGGGCCACATCGACCAGTCCAGCTTTAGGTGTCGCCGCCGGTCTCACCGGCAGGTGCTGCGTTGATGTCGTCGATGGCGTACTTGCGGAACGCCTCGGCCGGGGCGGAGGCGTCCACCTTGCCCTGCTTGGCGAGCTGGCCGAGCACGGCCACCACGATCGACTCCGCGTCGATATTGAAGTGGCGGCGCAGTGCCGCGCGGGTGTCGGACATGCCGAACCCGTCGGTGCCCAGCGAGGTGTAGCCGCCCGGTACCCAGCGCGAGATCAGGTCCGGCACCGCCCGCATCCAGTCGGACACGGCGACCACGGGACCCTCGGTCGGCGAGAGCACCTGGGTCACATAGGGCTCGCGGTCCGGCTCGTCCGGGTGGCGCAGGTTGTGCTGCTCACACGCGACGGCGTCGCGGCGAAGCTCTGTCCAGCTCGTCGCCGACCACACGTCGGCCGCCACGCCCCAGTCCTGGGCGAGCAGCTGCTGTGCCTTGAGCGCCCACTGCACGCTGATGCCGGCCGCCAGGATCTGCGCCTTGACTCCGCTGTCCAATGTGGCGGGTGCGTACCGGTACAACCCCTTCAAAAGCCCAGCCACATCAACGTTTTCCGGCTCCATCGGCTGGAAGATCGGCTCGTTGTACACGGTCAGGTAGTAGAGGATGTCCTCGGGCGTATCCCCATACATCCGGCGCAACCCGTCCTGCACGATGTGCGCGATCTCGAAGGCGAACGCCGGGTCGTAGGAGACCGCCGCCGGGTTGGTCGCCGCGATCAGCAGCGAGTGGCCGTCCTCGTGCTGCAGCCCTTCGCCGTTGAGCGTGGTGCGCCCGGCCGTGGCCCCGAGCAGGAAGCCGCGGGCCATCTGGTCGGCGGCCGCCCACAGGAAGTCGGCGGTGCGCTGCCAGCCGAACATCGAGTAGAAGATGTAGACCGGGATCATCGGCTCGCCGTGCGTGGCGTAGGACGTGCCCGCCGCGGTGAACGAGCCGGTGGAGCCGACCTCGTTGATGCCCTCGTGCAGGATCTGCCCGGTCGTGGCTTCCTTGTAGGACAGGAACAGCTCCCGGTCGACCGGGGTGTACTGCTGGCCGTGCGGCGAGTAGATCTTGGCCGTGGGGAACAGCGAGTCCATGCCGAAGGTGCGCGCCTCGTCCGGGATGATCGGCACCCAGCGCGGCCCGATGTTCTTGTCCTTCATCAGGTCCTTGAAGAGCCGGACGAAGGCCATCGTGGTGGCGACCTTCTGCTTGCCCGAGCCCTTCTTGATGTCCGCGTACAGCTTGTCCTCGGGCAGGACCAGCTTGGTGCCGGAGACCCGCCTGGTCGGCACCGGGCCGCCCAGCCCCGCCCGCCGCTCCATCAGGTAGCCATACTCGTCGCTGTTGAAGCCCGGGTGGTAATACGGCGGCTGGTACGGGTCCTTCTCCAGGGCCGAGTCCGGGATCTCCAGGAACAGCCGGTCGCGGAAGGTCTTGAGGTCGTCGAGGGTCAGCTTCTTCATCTGGTGCGTGGCGTTGCGGCCCTCGAAGTGCGAGCCGAGGGTCCAGCCCTTGATGGTTTTGGCCAGGATCACCGTCGGCTGGCCAGTGGTCTCCATCGCCGCCTTGTACGCCGCATAGATCTTGCGGTAGTCGTGGCCGCCGCGCTTGAGCCCCCAGATCTCGTCGTCGCTCATGTGCTCGACCATCTTGCGGGTGCGCGGGTCGCGCCCGAAGAAGTGCTCGCGCACATAAGCGCCGGACTCGGCCTTGTAGGTCTGGTAGTCACCATCGGGGGTCACGTTCATCAGGTTGACCAGCGCGCCGTCGGCGTCCGCCGCCAGCAGCGGGTCCCACTCGCGCCCCCACAC
>Ga0075418_10004308_pt1 | contig 16231 bp, 15 predicted proteins | sample SoiMetdeltSBSDD2_FD_81776 | JGI IMG/M metagenome (GOLD analysis project Ga0075418, IMG submission 81776) | Bulk soil microbial communities from a Populus tree surrounding site in Tennessee, USA - Soil MetaG P. deltoides SBSDD2 | ecosystem: Environmental > Terrestrial > Soil > Tree plantation...
TAATGTCGTTAAATTGAGGGTCTGGTTCTGCCCAACTACAGTAGTAGCATTAGTACCAGCGATTGTAGCAGTAAAAGCGATTACTACTATTATTATGATGATAAAAAATTTGTCGTACATTGGTAGAGGCATGCAAGCATAATTCTTAATTGATCTGATAGTATTGTATACGCCAGTACTTTCAGTTTTATCTACGAAAAAAAGTTTAGTAAATCAAAGCTGTAAGATAAGTAAAAGGCGCTTGGCGATACTGCATCAACGACCTTGTTACAGCCTATGCCGTTAAAGTCGCAATTTTTTATTGTATGATGCAGTTTTGTCCGCCAAGCGCTATAGCCTAGCCATAGTTTTTTGCACTACTTGTACTTACTTTTATAAGGTATTTATTATATTAAAGTATTCCTATTTAGGAATATTGTAGAATTGGAAGAACTTTTAAGCAATTTTTTATTGTAAAACTCTACAAGTAATATAAATTCTTTGGATTCAGGTTGAACAAAATTGCGCAACATGCATATGCCTTTTTACACTTATTTTTCCAGCACTTCATTTTTAACACCTGGCTTTTTTCATAAAAGGAAGGATTGCCGTCATTGCTCAACTCAATAATATCGCTTCAGCTTAGCAGATCTAGTTGCAGCAAACTGCTGTCAGGCGACGGAATAACCACTTCTGATCTGACCATCAAAGGTGTCCATGGAATATTTGGACCAGTGTCAATTGATGCAAGGTCTGCCAAAAAGGGTGTGCCTGCGATAGGGGATGTCGCAAGTGCTGCAAAGAACCTTGATGAATACCAGTTCCTAATTTGCTCGATGGTTCCTTCGCTTCCAGACTCTAACCCGTCAAAGATGGAACTGCAGAAATATCGTGTGGCCATCATAGCGGCATTTGCAAAGCTGGTGCCGCTGCTGCTGTTGAAAAGTATTCAGCAGGACGACTTGGTGCAATGGAGCAAACATGCCAAAGATCTTCTGGAGGAAACGTCAGACACATACCTTAAGGCTAATTCAAATTCAAAGCTGCAGATCGCTTCGCATAAAGATGCCTTTGAGTATTTTGAGGTTCCTGAAGACAGGGTACAAGTTGCGCTCAGAGCATTTTACGACTATGGCACTTGATAGCTAAGATATAGCAGATTATAATAATTCCACCATCATTTTACAGACGTCTATATACATATGGTAGTTGCAGTGGCCCTGATCGAGCCGCAATACCCCATTAATGTGGGCCATATTGCTAGGCTGATGAAAAATTTTGGTCTCAAAAGCTTGTATTTTGTCAGACCTAACTTTGACAAGACAGAGGCAGCAAAGTATTCAACTCATGGCAACGATGTCCTAGTAGCTGCCAAGACTGTGACATTGAGGCAATTGAGAAAGAAGTTTGACGTACTCATAGGAACAACGGCAATTCAGGCTATTAGCAGACTCAACATTCTACGTGAGTCAATAAGTGCAGAGCGGCTAGCCAAGATAATGCATGACTCAAGCACCAAGGACTTTTGCATCCTGCTTGGAAGAGAATCATCGGGTCTCAACAACGAAGAGTTGGAGATATGTAACCTTGTCGTCACCATTGACACAAAGACAAATTACAGGACAATGAATGTAGCCCATGCACTTGCGATATTGCTATATGAAATTTCCAAACTAAAGTCAAAATTGCCAGTAAAAAAGAGCAAAAAAAGAGTTGACCTTGCTTCGCAGAAGGATATCGATCTTTTGCTCCAATATGTAAGCAAGTTAGCAGACGCTGGCAATTATGATCTGCACAAAAAGCCGTTGCTAGAAGCAGCATTAAAGAAGCTCCTGGCAAAAAGCGTGCCTACGACAAAAGACGTCATGCTCTTGATGTCACTACTAAGAAAAAGTCTTCTTGCAATAGAAAGGGGTTACGGCAAAAGTAAGCACTAGTATTAGCACTGCCTTAACATAGATAGCACACAATTGACCCGCCCACTATCTGCATAGGTAGCAGGCCAGCAGGCCAACTGCATGTCTCTTTTTTGTGTTGCCTTTTTCGTAACTTATGTTTAGGAGCAAGACCAAGAGTCAGGCCGCCGTCTCTATGCATACACACAGACAGCCACATACACATCACTTACAGGATTTTTGGCAATACGGTATTGCATCTAACCAACTTTGCTGCCATCCAATGACGGTATGACTGACTGCAGGTTAGTGCCTCTACTGTTTGCTAGCCCTCCTGTTTTCAGCCTTTGCCTTTTGACCGCGATGTGTATGTTATTGTCGTGATAGCTATAATCCGGATAGTCATCATTGAGGTGTGTTTTATCACCTTTAGTTTATCTTTATTGATGTTGTCGTTGTCCGCAAGTGTCTGCATGTATGATTTTTTGTTAGGCCTTGCTCTTGTCTTGCTAGTACCATTTCAAAATAATCTTTGAAAAGTGAGCTTGTCAACATTTTAGATGTGTTGAGTTAGATTACAACAAGATTGGTAGATGAGGATGTTGATGGGGGGATAGTGCCATAGGATTAAGATTTATGGCAGGGAATAGGATTGACATATATCTATAGCATGGAACACTACGAGCTGGCACCAAATCTAAAGATATGCAGGATTCTCAATGGGATGTGGCAGGTTGCAGGCGGACACGGCCCAATAGATCCAAAAGTTGCAGTAGGAGAAATGGTCAAGTATCACAATGCAGGATTTACCACTTGGGACCTTGCAGACATTTATGGTCCTGCGGAGGACTTTATTGGGGCTTTTAGGCACACGCTGCCAGAGCAGGAGCGGCAAAACGTTCAGGCATTGACAAAATGGGTGCCTGAACCTCAGAGGATCACTCGGCAGATCGCACAGGCAAGTGTTGAAAGATCGCTTAAGCGTATGGGAGTCAGCTCTCTTGATCTGTTGCAGTTTCACTGGTGGGACTACAACAACCCATACTACATTGATGCCATCAAGTACCTATCTAGCTTACGCGACGAAGCTAAAATCATCAAGAATATAGGTCTTACCAACTTTGACACTGAGCGCATGCAGATAATGGTGAAGGACGCAGGCCTGAAGGAAATAGTGTCAAATCAAGTTCAATACTCCATAGTGGATCGGAGGCCGGAGGTCAAGATGGTGCGTTTTTGCCGCGAGAATAATATCAGCCTACTTGCCTATGGCACAGTCTGCGGGGGCCTAATGTCAGAGCGCTACCTTGGCAAACCAGAACCATCGTCATTCGAGCTTGATACAGCGAGTCTGAAGAAATACAAGCGCATGATAGACGCGTGGGGCGGCTGGAAATTATTTCAAGAGTTGTTGTCGACCTTACATCAAATAGCGCAAAAACACGGTGTGAGCATTGCAAATGTTGCTGCACGCTATATTCTGGATAGACCGGTAGTGGCAGGTGTAATCATTGGAGTGAGGCTTGGGATAGCCGACCACAGAGATGACAATGCACGTGTGTTTAGTTTCAGATTGGACAAAGACGATACCAATAGCACAGAAGAAGTAAGCAAAAAGTCAAACGACCTATTTGATGCAATAGGGGATTGCGGCGACGAATACAGAAGAAAATGATGGATATCAAGGAGTTCATGGGAGTACTGTAGAAACATGCTAGAAGTATATCATGAAATATGTTATGATAAATAATTTTAAAAATCATAAAATTTTTCTCTCTTGCATGTCTCCTTGAAGTTTGTTATCTAATGCTTAATTGCAATATTCAACCTCTGAAGCATTATGCCTACTAATAATAATCCAAAAAGACAAAAAGAAGAAGAAAACAGCACCCCGTCAACGACAGCTTCTGCCACAAGAGCAGAAGAAGATGAAGACACTATCACAACAACAAGCCAACGAATTAACAGGACTTTTGATGAAGCGAAGGAAAATACAAGGAGAGCCGTACAAGAAGCAGAAAGAGAGCTTCCACGATACATGCAGATTGTCACAACCAACCAAGAGCAATCAGTGGGAGCGGTAAGGGATACCATAGAGAACTATCTTGAGTCACAGAGAGAAGTTACTAATTTTGTTCAGTCATTTTGGAAATCATATATTGACAATGTCTTATGGACCCCTACAAGGAGAACCATAGAGAACTATGCTGCGGCTGTAAGCAATACAACTGACGCTACTGTAGCAGCAATCAGGATTTGCAATAACATGATTTACGCAAATGCAGAGGGGGTTAGGCTTACACTAGAGTATAACAGAGACAATTCAAGGGAAATGTCAAGAGTCTTTGTAAATACAGCCAAACAATTAGAAAAAATTTAAAATAAGGTTAGGATATAACAAGGACACAATTGCGGCAATGTTAAAACAGAATGAAAAGAAAAATCAGTATCAAGAACAGCAACAACAACAGCAGCAGCAGGATGAGGAGCGTGTAGAAGAACTCAGCAAGCGTGAGATCCAAATACTAAACTGCATAAAGGGCCAATCACGAACCGAAAAGCAAATAGCCAAAATGGCCCGGCTTGATATCTTTATCGTTTACCCTATGATAACCGAACTGATGCTGAAAGGCTATGTCGAGACAATTAGAAGGCGCAGACTATTTTTCTTTTCAAGGGAATACTGCATGATCACAGTAGAGGGACTTGCTGCCCTTGAACAAACAAGAAATCTATTTGAAAACATAGTTGAGCTCATTAGAGGGAGGGCTCTTGAAACTATCGACGATATTGCGGCAGACTCACCCCTCTTAAAACTTGCAGTAATGTTTGGCAAGGCAACTTACAAGACGGTAAAGGTGTTAATATGAGGGATGATGATATAAAATTGTCATCTCTTATAAGTGACTAACCATCTCACAGCATATAGAAGAAAAGATATACATTCTTCCCTCTCTCAATGAGAAAAAAGCATCTGCACACAATGAGTGCTGATAAGCAAGCAAGAAGGAAGCCTTTGTAGCTATCGAAGACCTCAATTGATGTCTGCAAAATGAGTAGAGCATTTAGAGCTGTTCTGTTATCAAAGTTGGACTCACCGTAACACCAATAATAGTCATAGCACACCAGTAAATAGTATCAAGGTTTATCGTTAATTATGGGTGCAAAAGAATCGGCAGTAGCAAAGTCTAGAGGTCCACAAGATGAACGAGACATGTCTCCCCCAGACGCTGCTTTACTCCAAGTGCTTTACAATAAGAAAAAAATTTCGAAAGATGAAGCAAATTATGTGGAAAATGAAGAACCACGTGATCAGTCATGCATCAAATGCAAGTTCAACCTTGGTGATGAAGGCAAGTGTCATGTAGTCGAAGGAAAAATCAATAACGAAAAAGGCATCTCGAAGTTTTTCTCACCAAAAGGCGAGGGAATGCTGCCTGGCGATATAGTTTGGATGTATGTAAAAGAATCAGGAAAGAAGCTGAAATATGAGGAAGGATACGTTATAGAAGAAGGCGCTCCAGGATTTCAATGCAAGGATTGCAAATACTACATGTATTCTGGTAGTTGTCTCTTGATAGAAGGCAAGTTCAAGCCAGAGATGAGCTGTGGTTTTATTGTGAAAGTAGGACATGGAACTGAGATCTAGGAACCGACTTTTCTCTATGCACCTATCTAGCAGTTTTCACCTCCTCCTCCCTCCCTTTAAAGTGTTCTAGACTTTAAAAATAATAGTGTGGTTATTATCTTCCGTGATGGAACCTACACTAGAAGCTCAAAAATCAATATCAACAGATAACGCTATTGTCGTAAAGGGATTGAGGAAATCATTCAAAAAGCTTACAGTACTTAATGGTATTGATCTATGTGTCAAGCGAGGCACTGTTCTGGCACTACTTGGGCCAAATGGTGCTGGAAAAACTACTACTATTAGAATACTTAGTACGTTGCTCTTACCGGATGGCGGTCAGGCACTAATTCATAGCTTTGACGTAGTAAGAGAAGCCAGTAAGGTGCGTAGTTTGATCGGTTTGACAGGCCAGTACGCAGCTGTGGATGAATATTTGACAGGCGAAGAAAACCTACATATGATAGGCCGACTCTACCGCCTTAGCCATCAAGTTATCAAACGGAGGACGCAAGAGCTACTAGAGCTGTTTGATTTGATGGAAGCTTCTGCCCGTACAGTAAAAACCTATTCTGGCGGCATGCGCCGCCGACTAGACCTTGCAGTAAGCTTGATCGCAGCCCCTCCAATTATTTTCCTCGATGAGCCTACTACTGGTCTTGATCCCCGGAGCCGCCTAATTATGTGGGATATTATTGAACAACTAGTTGCAGCTGGTACAACTATACTTCTTACTACTCAAGACATGGATGAAGCAGATCGTTTAGCTGATAAGATTGTTGTTATTGATGGCGGCAAAATTATTGCGGAGGGCACATCTGACGAACTGAAACAGCGGGTAGGTTCGGAGCGCTTGGAGATAACTATTGCAGAGGCAAGCAGCTTCGAGACAGCTAAGAGAGTTGTCTATGGCGATGACATACATTTAGATAGTAAAACGAGGACTCTCAGCTTAGCAACCAAAGGCGGTGTACATCAACTCAAACAAGTTCTGAGTCGGCTGGAGGAAGCTGGTGTTGGAGTTGAAAATGTATCTTTCCATCGTCCGACACTTGATGATGTGTTTCTCACACTTACTGGGCATACAACAGAGCAACCAAACATAGAGATAGAAAGGCAGGAGGCCAAAAAGTAATGACCAAACATTCTTTCATTACTAGTGTTCAGACAGAAAAACACTCAAAGATCTTTTGGTCACTCAGTGATTCGTGGGTAATGGCTAAGCGCAGCATCAAGCATATTACTAGAAACCTCGACCAACTCTTCGCTGTCGCACTCTTCCCAATCATGTTTTTCCTTCTCTTTCGTTATGTTTTTGGCGGTGCAATAGACACAGGCGACTTGAGTTATGTAAACTATCTTGTGGCTGGCATCCTGGTGCAAATGCTGGCCTTTGGCGCAAACTATACAACACTGAATTTGGCGATTGACCTACAACGAGGTATTGTTGATCGGTTTCGCTCACTACCCATGGCAAGTTCAGCTCTCCTAGTTGGTCATGTGGGAGCAGATTTAGTACGCAATACAATGTCAGCCCTAATTGTACTTGGTGTTAGTTTTCTCGTAGGCTTTCAACCAGTTGCAGGCCCTGTGGAGTGGATGTTAGTATTGGGTCTCGCAATCCTCTTTTCACTTGCCATCTCTTGGCTATCAGCTATCATGGGTCTTCTAGTCAAGAGTATTGAGGCAGCACAATGGACAGGTTTCATCGTCATTTTTCCGTTAACATTTGTCAGCAGTGCATTTGTGCCAACTGATACTATGCCTGAGGCGTTACGGTTCTTTGCTGAGAACCAGCCTCTTACTCAAGTCATTGAGGCAATCCGTGGCTGGCTTGTCGGCACACCCGTAGGTGATTCCGGCTGGCTAGGATTTACTTGGTGTGTCGGCATTATCGTCGTTGCCATGCCAGTTGCGACATGGCTCTTTCGGCGTCAGGCTTTGCGATAGGTATGGCATAGAAGAAGCAACGAAAGAGCAGCAGCATTGTCACTTTAAGCGAACAGGATAAGATCGACATTAAGGGAAATGAGGCATAATATCAGTGTAAAGAATCCCAAGATGGCAGACTATTAGGAGGGAAACGGTAGATAGCAACCTCATTCATATTGTAACTACGTCAATTACTGATAAGACCAGATGTTTGTTTGCAGCTAGATCCATTGAGATACAAACAAACGTCTACATAAGGGAAGCCTCCAGCTTTTCTACGGTGAGCACTGTTATCGGCATATTCTCAACCTCTGGAATTTCTGAGATAGTCTCAAAAAATAGATGGTGTAGATAACGCAATGACTGGAGTAGAAAAGCAGACCGACATCATCAATCGTTCAGCATGGACTACGTTGGTAATCCTGAGCTGCCTTGGTCTGATAACAATGTATGGAGAGACAATGGTACTGCCAGCTATTCCAGACTTTATACGGGATTTTAATATCTCATACAACACATCGTCATGGATACTCTCTTCATACCTGATTGCAGGAGCAGTCATGACGCCAATTGCGGGCAGATTATCAGACATCTATGGCAAGAAAAAGATATTACTCATAGTCATGGCAGTATACTCTACAGGTATTTTAGCAGGAGGATTCGCCAACAGCATCGAATTCATGCTTGCAGCAAGAACGGCACAGGGTGTTGGAATGTCTATGTTCCCAATAGCCTTTGGAATCATCAGAGAAATCCTTCCAGAGAAAAAGCTTGCAATAGGTCAGACTATTTTCAGTTCGACATTTTCGGGTGGGGCTGTAGTAGGGCTGATTGTAGGTGCAACCATAATTCAAAACTTTGGGTGGCAAGCCACATTCTTTTCAATATTTCCTATAGCCGTCATACTTGGCCTGGTGATCAGGAAGCTTATCCAAGGCAGGAATCTGGCAAGCTCGGAGGTAAAAGTGGAGGGGGAAGGGAGAAATGATAATGAGAATTCTTCTGTCAAGAAACAGACGATCGATTTAAAGGGAACAGTAGCCTTGGCTGTTACAATAATTTCATTTCTAGCTGGCATTTCCTTCTTGGAAAACAATATCAATGATACAGGATTTCAGGTTGCAGGACTTTTCTCAGTAGCAGCAGTATCACTGGCGGTGTTTATTGTCATAGAAAAGAAAGTGAGTTCACCTTTGCTTGATCTCAAATTGATGACTCACAAGATGATCCTTCCTGCAACTATCATTCTGATGATGGTCTTTCTCTGCATGTTCATGGTCTACCAGACAATACCTATTTTGGTAAGAAGCCCTCAACCGCTAGGATTTGGAGGAGATGCCTTGGTTACTGCAAGTGTGCAGCTTCCATTTATGATCGTTTTATTGGTTGGCACCATTATGTCAGGTTTCATCTTGAATAAAGTTGGCAATACCAGGCTTACATTAATAGGCACTATAATCAGTGCAATAGGATTCTTCAGCCTACTTCTGTTCCACTCAACAGAATTCATGGTTTCTGTCACACTTGCAATAATTGCAGCAGGACTATCACTTTCAATTACTGGAGGCTTTAATGTCGTGCTCCTGTCAGCACCGATACAAGCGACTGGAATCGCACTTGGTATGGCGCTGCTTCTCAACCTAGTTGGGATGTCAATAGGCCCATCAATTGCTGCATTGTTCCAGCAGATGTATCAGGGGACTGTGGAGGGAGTGGCAGGTGAGCAATTCCCCACCCAAGTTGCATACAATCTCATATTCCTTACGGCCGCTCTGATATCTCTGGCATCTATCGCTCTTGCGTTGGCACTAGCCAGAAGAAAAATCATAGCAGGGCCTATATCATCCACCACCACCCCCACTCATTAGATTTAGGTTAGTAGTAGTAGGAAGCAAGCATGCTTGAAATCTTTTTATCATGAGATTTGAAATCTATCTAGTAGAATATGTCCAACACATCTCTCCTTTCCGTTCCACATTAGCCAGGGTAATTGTAGTATTCATATATGAACGAGGAGGAAAACAGATCTGAGCAACAAGATTGAGACTACAAATGGAGTTAAGATAAATGTCGAAGATCTAGGAGGTACGGGTAATCCAATTGTTTTCATACATGGTTGGCCAGTGAACTATAACATGTTTGAATATCAGTTTACTGAGTTACCAAAGCATGGTTATCGCTGTATTGGTATAGATTTACGGGGCTTTGGAGATTCTGATAAGCCTTGGGATGGCTACAACTATGATACAATGGCTGATGATGTGAAGGCTGTCCTTGATACTCTCAATATAGAAAATGCCACACTGGTTGGTTTCTCAATGGGAGGAGCAATCTCTATTCATTATATGGCTCGGCATAATGGAGCGCATATAAAAAAACTTGCTCTTCTAGCAGCGGCTGCACCTTGCTTTACCAAACGACCAGACTTTCCACATGGTCTAGATAAGAGTGCCGTAGATGGTCTCATTCAACAAACTTATGCAGATCGTCCATCTATGCTCAAGAACTTCAGCCAACTTTTCTTTCAGCATCCAGAGAAATTAAGTGCAGAATTCAATATGTGGAATCTGAATCTTGGTTTGGCTGCATCAGCATATGCTACTATTCATTGTGCAGTTGAACTGCGGGATGCAGAGCTGCGTAAAGATTTGGCGGATATTCAGGTACCTACTCTGATTCTACATGGAACAGACGATCGTATCTGTTTATTCGATTTGGCTAAGAAAATGAATGAAGGTATTAAGGGATCACAACTTATCCCAGTTGAAAAGGCAGGCCATGGCTTCTACTATGAACAACGGGAAAAAGTCAACTCAGAACTTGTGCGCTTTGTTGGCTAGATCATTTTCTAACTCAATGATTTATGTGTGAATGATTTGTTGGAGGGGTGAATTTTACTACATCAGCTTAGCTATCAAATGACACAGATAGCTGCTGGAGAAGGAGAAGAATACTTGTCGCAAATCCTAAACTATCAACAAAGTCAATTATGTCTCCTGCTTTTTGCATTTGAGATAGCAAAGACAGTACCCCAGATATGTACATGAAGGTCTGCTATTGCTTAGGTTGTTTTGCAAAAGCTGCTGTACCCACGTTGTTATTCATCAGCAGACGAGTGGCAGCTATTACCAGAGGGATCCCCATAACGATAGGCCCAATGATTCGTAACTCCGGTGGTTCACCAGGTATTATATTAGCTATCATCGTTGCGCCATAACTTATCAATGGCAGAAGAATAATTGAAGTAGTCAATGGACGACGGCTAGTGTGCATTTGGAATTTACGTTCCGACAATAACCGAAAGATGAAATAGATTGTAAAGGTAGTTAGTAACCAACCGCCAAAGTTATGCAAAGGAACTCCAAAGTATTGACCGCCATCTTCCCAAATCCAAGCTCTTTCTGTTGGGCCTGAAAGGTAAGGATCAACTACTAAATCCCATGCGGTCATTATAACAGCACTCAAAAATGATAGCCATAGAATTTGCACTAGAGTAATCGGGTTGTTGTTGTTCTTCTTATCCCTCGTCATCATCTGTCGGCCACTTCCGATAAGATTAGCGATAATGTAACTTGGATATATCATCATGAACCAAGCGATTGGAATGATGATTGGGACATGCCCAAGCTTTAGACCTAAAGCATCAGTATAGTGATAAGCTCCATAAATTAGCCCAGTCTCTACACCGACATGCTCGTAGCTCCATGAGACAGCGACTGTTATCCCAAAGAACAGTAGCGTATGCCGCCATCCAAGCACATAAGCTGCATGAAATATGCTAAATAACATCATAAAGAGAGTCTTGATCCCTATTCCGCCAGGAATGCGTGGTAATTCAGCAAATAATGGTTCCAAAAGAGGCCGAATAATGCTTGAGTAAATGAATAATGCTAGAAAGGTTATAGCAAGCCCAAGCAAGAAGACATTCTTTCTTTGCCGCAGGTTTGTTATAGAATGCGGTTGCACTGTTATTATGGCATTGCCTCAGAACACATGTATAAATATAATACCAATAAGCATTTCGACTCACATAATATTAAAATCGTCATCTAAATGATTTAGAGCAGGTTTATCAGAAGACGGTAAAAAGGGACAGAAAGAAAGATGGGAGCAGGGGGATAAGTTGCTAATTTGCTTGAACGATCAGGATTTGATCAAAATGTTAGAGTTGAAAGAGAAAGAGGACGAACCTTGGAAAGTAATAGACAAGGGGATAGTGGATTTCTTAAAGTCATTGTAGCAACCTCACTGAGTTAACTATAATGTTTTGTGATGTCTTAGAGCTATTTGTTTTCATAAGCTATCAAGACTATGTAGCTTTTACGAAGGCGTAAGGTTTTCCCGCATTGAAGGGGAGAACAAAAATCCTATTTTTACTGGGGTTCTATTGTCGCAGGTGGCTTACTTGATACTGCATATGTGACCCAAGTCACCCCTTCAACTTCATTTGTTATCCTGTTGCTGATCTTCTCAATCAATTCATAGGGCAAGCGCGACCAGTCGGCAGTCATTGCATCCATAGACTCTACAATCCTTATGATCACAATGTGTCCGTAAACACGCTCATCTCCCAGTACTCCAACAGCTCTGTCGTCGCCAACTGCAGCGTATGCCTGCCATACCTTGTCATACCAACCAACATTATCGGTAACAGCCGTTGCCGCTGCAGAAGCAACAGATCCAGACGTGGGAGCAAAAGCAGCAGTCGATTTCAACTCATCTTCTACTATCTTGCTTGCATGCTTACATATCCTAATCTTCTCAGGAGTCACTTCACCAATTATCCTGACAGCCAATCCCGGTCCGGGGAACGGGTGCCTCTTTAGCAGCTCATCGGGCACTCCAAGCAGTTTTGCCGCCTTTCTTACTTCATCTTTATACAAATAGCGCAGGGGCTCGATTACCTTGAGATTGAGCCATTTGGGGAGGCCGCCTACGTTGTGATGAGTTTTGATCACTGCTGCGGGCCCCTTTGACACACCACTTTCAATTACATCGGGATATAATGTGCCCTGAGCAAGCCATTGAAACGAATCAGCATCCTCCTTTTCCTTGTCCTTTTTCTTCTGTTTCACAACAGCAGCAAAAACGTGGGCAAACTCTTCGCCTATTATCTTGCGTTTTTCCTCAGGGTCACTTACGCCTTTTAATTTGCCAAGGAACTGCTTCTCGGCGTTGACATAGATGACATTAATGCCAAGGTGATCCTTGAACAGCCCGACAACATCTTTTTCCTCGTCCTGGCGCAGCAGACCATGGTTGATGAAAACGCAGCTCAGTTGGTCGCCAATAGCTTTGTGCATCAATGCTGCAACTGTAGTCGAGTCAATTCCTCCACTCACAGCAGCAAGGACCTTCTCTTTGCCCACCTGCTTACGAATGTCATTGATTGTCGATTCAATAAAGCTCTCAATATCCCATTCAGGCTTGGCTCCGCTTATAGTCTGCGCAAAGTTCTTCAGGATTTGAGTACCCTTTTCAGTGTGTACAACCTCTGGATGGAATTGAATCCCGTATAATTTCTTGTTGAGGTTGCCAATAGCAGCTGAGAATGAATTTTCAGTACGGGCCAACACCTTAAAGCCCTCAGGCAATATTTCTGCAGCATCAGCATGGCTCATCCAGCAGTTCATGATGCCTGGACCTAGACCCTTGAATAGGTCTGGCGTGCCTTCCTCTTCTCCTACTCTTTCCCCCTCAATTATAAGCACAGACCTACCGTACTCTCTACTGTTAGTGCGCTTGACTTTGCCGCCAAAGGTATCGACTAGCACCTGATGGCCATAACAAATGCCAAGTAAGGGTTTGCCCATCTTGAAAATTTCTTTATCGGGCTTTGGAGCATTCTGGGCATAAACGCTTGCTGGACCTCCAGAAAATATTATCCCCTTTGGATCAATCTCTTTGATCACTTTGGCCGGTGTGTTGTATGGTAATAATTCGCAGTAGACGTTTGCCTCGCGAATCCGCCGGCAAATCAGATGGCTATATTGAGAACCAAAGTCTAGGACCACTAATTTGTCCATCTTCTCTACATCTCTATTCTCCAGATATCTCTACATATCTTTCTCTAGCTATCTGCCGCTCTTTTCCAGCATACGTGTAAACACCCATGCAGAAGTGTTGAATATCTCCTGCAAGCGATCCTTCTCGCGATACTTATTTATCACAATTCGCTTGATTATGCCGCTGCTGCTGCTGCTGCTGCTGCCGCCACCACTGTCGTCTTCTTCAACCTTGTAATTGAGTGCGTCTGATTCACTGAGCGCTCCTTGACTTACCTTCTCGGCATCTTTGTTCTTCATACCCTCTAAAATCCTGTTCAAAAAGAATGACGTGAATGGAGGTGTGTTGGCGTTGAGATTGATGCCAGGGGTTGGAACAATTACAACTGCGTCTGGCGATATCTCCGCATTTGCAAGCAAAAAGTCGTCCTTGGCGCGCTTGAGCGGCTTGATATTACGGTTATCACCACCATCACCTCCACTACTAACACCATTATCAGCCGTTGCCCTCAAAGTAGGTGCGGCGGCCGCTCCCTGTTGTTGTTGTTGCTGCTGCTGCGGTGGTCCTGCTGCTTGGCGAGTTTGCTGTTGTACCTGCGCTGTTGTAGCTGCTGTCGTGGATCCAGCTGGAGTAGACGTGGCGGCACCAGAGCCGAGATTTGCCGCAGCTTTAAAGCTACCCTGCTTGAGCAGGTTGTCTATAATCGAAAGTGTGGTGCGTAATCGCTCGACTTCTTCCTGCTTATCGGATATTTCCTTGATAAGCCACTCGCGTATCTCTGCAGCGCGTCTGATGTCTTCCTCTGAATAACCTGACGACATTAGTAAGCCATCCTACTGCATAAAAGATATAATAGTTTTATCGCCGCGGCTGCCCCTGTTTTCTACGCTTGTTCAGACTAAACACAATTACCATTGCTGCACCCCATAGCATAGCCGCAGGAATGTATAACTGGAAGAACCACGCCACTCCGCCTAGCACAGCAAAGGCCATGCCGACGATACTTTTTACCTGCCTGCGCCCAAAATTCATGATGGTAATTGATGATTGTTGTTGTTGTTGTTATTAGTATTATTATTAGATGGTAAGCGGTGAAAATCCCTTGATGGGTTTGTGTGCTGTATCAACAAGCTGAGAGCGAGATTGTTTTGCTAGCATTTCAAGCAGGCGCTTGCCAGCCTGCATCTTTTGCTTCTTGAGCTCAGGGTCCTTGACTTTTTCCTTTGAATACTTGCCTATGCTGTTGCCAAAGTCCATGCCTACTAGCACTATCTTTTTAGCACCAAACTCTTCTGCCAAAAATACGCTCCTGTCACCATCTGTAAATCCTCCAAAGTTATGGACATTTTCAACAGGGGCAACCTGCGTGGACCCGACCAGCTTTCTGAATTTTGGAACAAGCTTTTTGAGTATGTCAGTATTGTCACCATGGGCATGAACTACCAGTATAGCACCATTTTTTTCTGCCCTTTGAAGAAATTTGGAGTTGCCATCAAGGTCAGTAACTACAATATCCGGCTTGATCTTATTTTCAATCAAAAACTGTACGGCGCTGTCTGCAGCTATCTTGACAAATTTCTTATTTTTCTTAATGTATTTTAGTACTTTTTCATCCTCTAAACTTGGGCCAGCTCCTATCACAATGACATTCTTTCCCTTGATCTTGCGCTGGAGAATCTTTGGGTCAAGTGCCTTCTTCTTTATCATTTCAGACAGAATTTTTGCAGCTTCCTGATCCTTTTCAGTGCTGTATCCAAAATCTGCACGGATTCCCTGATAATATGGGAACCAATCCGCGAATTTCATTATTATACAAGAGAGCATGCGTAGGAGTTACTATTAATATTATCTTCTGAAAACTGAGGCTTTACAAACATTAGCAAAAAGAGAGAGATGGAGGGGAATTCGTAATAATAGGAAAAATAATAATTAATAATACCGCCAGACAGAGGACAAAAGCAGAGCAGAGCACACAATGGAGCCGAAAATCCAGTCAACATCTTGGAACCCCGAAATCATAGAAGAGGCAATCCTCAAGAAATGGGAGGAGGAGGGTATTTACCATTTTAAAATAGATGGAAGCAAGCCGGCGTTTGTAATTGATACTCCACCGCCGTATCCTTCAGGGCGTCCTTGGCATATCGGTGCAGCTGCACACTATGCTCAAATAGACATGATAGCCAGGGTTGCCAGAATGAATGGCAAAAATGTGTTGTTTCCAATTGGAATCGATAGAAATGGTCTGCCTGTTGAGATCTATACTGAAAAAAAGTACAAGGTGCGCATGCGCCAAATGGACAGACAAAAGTTCCTTGATCTTTGCAAAGTCGCCCTTGACGACTTGGAAGCAGAAATGATCCAGATAATGAAAAGGATGGGACTATCAGGCAATTTCAAAGAATACTACCGAACAGACTCTGATGAATATCGTGCGCTAACGCAGGCAACATTCATCGAACTGTGGAAGCGGGGACTTGTATACCTTGCCAATAGACCCAACAATTATTGCTCAGATTGCGGGACCACGATAGCTGACGCTGAGATCGTTTACAACGAGATACCTACGAGGCTTGTCTACATGAAGTTCAAGGTAAGGGAGAAGAAGGAGGAAGAGGAGAATGGGAAGAAGAATAATAATAATACAAACGACACACTCATTATTGTTGCCTCAACAAGGCCGGAGCTGCTCTTTGCATGTCAAGCAGTTATAGTCAACCCAGAAGATGACCGCTACAAGCACCTGCAGGGCTCACATGTCATTTTGCCATTGTTTAATAGAGAAGTATCAATA
>Ga0075418_10004309_pt1 | contig 16230 bp, 16 predicted proteins | sample SoiMetdeltSBSDD2_FD_81776 | JGI IMG/M metagenome (GOLD analysis project Ga0075418, IMG submission 81776) | Bulk soil microbial communities from a Populus tree surrounding site in Tennessee, USA - Soil MetaG P. deltoides SBSDD2 | ecosystem: Environmental > Terrestrial > Soil > Tree plantation...
ACAACATGCTCATTGTGCTTTTGAATATACCTATTTTGCACATCCTGCCAGTATTATGGAAGGTGTAAATATCTATGGAGCTAGAAAAAGAATGGGTGAATTTTTGGGTAAGATGTTCTCCATTCCCTCTGCAGACCTAGTAATTCCAGTACCGGATTCTGCACGACCTGCTGCATTAGGATATGCACAAGAGACAGGGTTACCTTTTGAAGAGGGCTTGGTTAAGGATAGACATATCAATAAAGGTGCATTAAGAAGTTTTATCGAACCATATCAATCGGATCGAATTGAAATAAATAAAGGGATACTTCCTATAAAAGACATAATTGATGGAAAAAATGTGGTTATAATCGATGATAGTATAATCAGAGGAACTAGTTCAGCATCTATTATTCAAACCCTGAGGGAAGCAGGAGCTAAAAAAATTTATATGATTGTAACCTATCCTCCTGTACGGTTCCCTTGCTATGCAGGAATTGATTTTCCTTCTATGGAGGAACTATTAGCAAATCAAAAATCTCTAAATAATAAACAAAAAGAAGAAGTTAATAAAAAAGTAAGTAAATTAATTGGCGCTGATAGAGTGTTTTATAACGATACAACAAATCTCTCCAAAGCAATTGGGATCCAGGAAGAAGAATTATGTTTTACATGTTCTACAGGAAATTATAGTTCTCTAGGAATAACACCAAAGTTTAGAACTAGAGAAGAAGTAAAAGGAGAATGAACTTTACTATTTCACATATTTTTACATTCGAAGGTTAATTCTTGATGAAATATTTTTTTAAATGATCTCAACAATCAAAGCTTTTGCCATAGATATTGACGGGACTTTGACTGAAAATGGTGGAGGAATTATACACCTTCCAGCTATTCAAGATCTTAGAACCTTGGAAAAATTAGGATATAAAATTATTTACGTTACAGGACGGTCTTCAGTAGAAGCTTATATGTTGTCTGTATTTGGAGGGACTACAAAAATAGCTGTTGGAGAAAATGGGGGAGTGGTTACTATCAGTCCGAAAGAGCATATTCTTCTGGGAAACAAAGAAAGATGTATTGATGGATACAAAATTTTAACAGAAAAATTGGAAAATGTTAAAATAAAAAATGTTTTTGATCGTATGACTGAGGTTGTATTAGAGAGAAGTTTTGATATTGAATTAGGAAAGAAAATTCTTAAAGAAAATAATCTTGAGGTAGATCTGAGCGATAGCAAATATTCTTTTCATATTAATAATAGAGGAATCAATAAGGCTACAGGTCTTGCCAAAGCATTAGATATTCTGAAAATAAAACCTTCTGAAACTGTAACAATTGGAGATAGTGAAACTGATATTCCTTTGTTTCAATTTTGTGCTTTTGGAATTGCTCTGAATCATGCTGACGAAACTGTAAAATCGAAAGCCGATCATGTTGTATCTGGTAATTCAGGAAAAGGGTTGGTTGAAGCATTAGATTATATAGCTTTAAATTTTTTTGGTAAAAATGCTAACAAATGACTCTTGAAGTAGTAATTCAGCAAATCAGAGAAATTATTAATAAATCTTTGATAGATTTAAAATATGAAGTTATCGAGTATGACATTTCCGAACCTCCAAAGCGGAGTTTGGTGATTTAACAACAAATGTTGCTTTTTTACTTAGTAAAAGAATGGCTAAAAAACCTAATGAAATTGCTAAAAAAATTATCGATAATTCTATTAATTCTCAAATAGCAAATAGAGGAAATGATTCTTTAATTCTCAATGCAAATGCCCACATATCAGGTCATATTAACTTTAATATCAATTATGTAAATTTTAACAACTTTCTCATTACATTTATAGAACAAAATAAATTATTATTACCAAATATAGGACAAAATAAAAAAATTGTCATTGAACACACTAGTGTAAATCCAAATAAATCACTACATATTGGACACCTTAGGAATATAGTAGTGGGAGACTCATTATACAGATTATTCAAAATGACTAATCATAATACTATTGTATTGAACTATATAGACGATTCAGGAGTTCAAGTTGCAGATCTCATTGTAGCATTTAAATTTGCTAATTTTAACCATGACAATATACAGAAGATTAAATTTGACCAATATTGCGGTGAAATATACGTTAAAATGAATGAATTATATAAAATTAACTCGGATTTAATTGAAAAAAGGAAGTTAGTTATAAAAGAGATAGAACAAGGAAACACAGAATTATCCAAATTTACAACCGACATTGTTGATAAAATCGTAAAACAACAACTTGTTTCTTGTTGGAGGATCAAATCAAGATATGATTTGCTTGTGATAGAATCACAAATTCTGATATCAAAACTTTGGGAAAAAACTCTCTGTTTGTTGAAGGAAAGAAATATTATTCACTATTCAACTGAAGGTAAAAATATTAATTGTTGGGTAATTAAAGATGAACACAATGAAGAGAAGGTAATAATAAGAAGTGATGGAACCGCTACTTATATTGCAAAAGATATCTCATTTGCAGTATGGAAATTAAACCTAGTAGATGATCCATTTAATTATAACAAATTTTCTATACAGTGGGATACGTCGATCTTATGGAAAAGTACAGTCGATTCAGAAAATACCAAAAATTCTACACATGAAAATAATTTATTTTCAGATGAAGACAAACCAATTAAAGTGATAACTGTCATAGATTCAAGACAAAGTAGATTACAACAAATAATTTCTCGTATTATAAACGAGTTAGATCCAAATACAAAAAACTACATATATCTTGGATACGAGACTGTTGCCCTTAGTTCAGATACCGTTCAATCTATTGGAATGGAATTAGAAAAGATAAATAAGAAAATTGTTCATATGTCGGGTAGAAAAGGAATTTTTATCAATGCAGATGATATTCTGGATGAGTTGCACAAAAAGGCTTATTCTGAAATCAAGAAACGAAACCTCGACTTTGACCACACTACTATTGATGAAATCGCAGAAGGAATCGCAGTTTCAGCAATTAGATACAACCTTCTTAAACAGGATTTAGATAAAATGATAACATTTGATATGAAAGATGCATTAAACCTTGATGGAGATACTTCTTTGTACTTACAATATTCATATGCACGAGCAATGAGAATTCTAGAAAAAGGTAAAGACATTTTGGAAGAATTTAGCAATCACGGAAATGAAACTATAAGATTCGATCTTTTAAACCACAAGATCGAACTTGACCTTATCAAAGAGATATCGAGGTTTAACATAATTATTGAGGAATCACTCAATACTTTAAATCCAAAGATTTTCGCAAGGTATGCTAATAAACTAGCTACTAAATTCAATTCTTTTTATGAGAACTTGCCTGTATTAGATTCAGAATTACTTTTGAGGATAAGCAGACTGATGTTAGTAAGAATATTTGTGAACATTCTAGCGAATCTTTTCGAATTATTAGGAATCGAATCATATTCAAGAATATAAAGATTAGAATCAATTTTTTTATAATAAATATTAATTGTGGATTATTTAAAATAAAAAATATGAAAATCTTTGTTGGCAACTATGTATTGCTTTATCATACCATGAATAAAAAGTGGCTTGTAAAAGTGGAAGAAGAAAAAAAGATGCACACCCATTTAGGAATTATAGATATTTCTTCTTTAATTGGTCTCGAATATGGTATTTCAATTAACACTACTCTAAACAAGAAAATTTACTTGATAGAACCTACTATTCATGATTTTATCATGAAATCAGAACGAAATACTCAAATTATTTATCCAAAAGACCTCGGATATATAGCTATAAGAAGTGGGATTCAAAATGGATCAAAAGTATTAGAAATCGGTACGGGTAGTGGAGCTTTAACTACATTTCTAGCTAGCATTGTAAAACCTAGTGGACATATTTTTACTTATGATATTAATAAGGAATTTATGAAAGTAGCAAAAAAAAATCTTGTCAAAGCCCAGCTGGATGAATTCGTAACAATGACAGATCAAGATATTCGGCAGAATGTGAATACTGTTCCTCATGAATTTGATGCTGCAATTGTTGACCTAGGTGATCCTTGGACTGCTGTCGAGGCTGCATATAATGCATTAAAAGGAAGCGGTATTTTCCTAGCAATATGTCCTACAATGAATCAGGCAGAAAAAACGTCAATTTCATTGAAAAATAATCATTTCACAGATATAGAATGTGTAGAAATTTTAATTCGCAATATTGAAGCTAGGGAAGGAATGACTCGACCATCAATGAGAATGATTGGACATACTACCTATCTAATTTTTGCTAGAAAAACATTTCCATTTTGTCAGGAATATGGTAATGTGATAAATTAGTATTTAAAAAATAAATAAAGTTTGAATTTTGATGCTTAATAGAATTTATGGAGTCACGTTCGCGTTGAGCATCATTGCGTCCATCATTTTATCCTTGCTAAAAGATTGGTTGGTAGATTTTGTCATCCCTCCATTATGGAAGGTGAGCATCATTTCCTCTATTGTCATAGTTGTAACATTTAGAATATTTCCTGTACCTACATCTGTTATTACTTTTGTTACTTCATTCTGATCATCGAGTAAATAGATCACATATACTAGATATCCTTTGACAGGATGAATAAATGCAGCAACTGCAGAGGAGTTATGCCCGATCTCTAATTCAGAATTATTAATTGCATCAGATAAACTAATTTTAATTAATGGATTAAAAGACTCTCTCAGAACTTTTGATATTTCTACGGATCCAGTCCAGTTAGAATTTTGGGCCTCAGAGGTATTTTTATTTGAATCTGAAATCGTCATTCCTTTTTTCAATTGTTGTGCATTTACATCAATGGGTATAATGTTGTATAAAAATAGAAATGAACCAAAAAAAACAATACCAACAAGCAGCGATATTTCTTTCTTGTAAAAAATTTTTTTCATGGTAAAGGAATAGTAATACAATTATAAAAATATTTGATAGTTAAGGAATATCGAACTTTACCTATGGATAAAGACTCATCGAGATTAAAGTTTTCCAAGATCTATCCTGGAAGACATGAGGATTATGCCCTTTAATGTTGACTTTTTTAGAAACCCTTTTTGACAAATATAATCCTAAGGATCCAAGGATTCTCCAAAATTTACTATTGGGTTTGGATAGAAATGAGTCCAAAGTCCATTTTACCAAAGAAAATTTGGAAGGATGATGAACTAATATATAATTTAACAGTTGATCTTTAGAAGCAGCCAGCATATAATGAGCATGTTCAAAAAGTTCATCCTTTAGTGCCAAATCTGCTTTTAAAACTTTAGATTTTCTTTTCAACATTTCTTGTAATAAAGAATCTAACTTATTTTCTGATTCAATAGAATTTATGCATCTTCCAAAAGTGGTCAGAACATGCGAATCACTTCCTGCTATAGATATCATTTTGTTGTCAGAAGAAAATTTCTCTGCTACTAAGTTTGAATAATGATCTATATTATTACTGTTAAAGGTTTCAATCATATCACATTTAATTGCATTTTCTCTTATTCCATTAGAAACTGCAAATGGATGTGCTGCACAAGAAATCGCATTTTGTTTTTTTATTTCGTCTAAAGTTGAATCTAGATCCATGCCTGGTTTTATAGTTTCATGTATTCCATAAGCCAAAACATGTCCTTTTGTATTTAATGTTATTTCTTCAGCAGGATATATCTTAATACTTTTTAATTTTTCATGATTATCTCTATATTCTAACATTTGTTTATATCCATTTAAAGTGTTATGATTAGTAACGAACAAGACATCGATCTTTTTTTCATGTGCTAAATATAACTGATCTTCAATGGTAACACCGCAATCGAAGGGAATCCTAGGAGAATCATTCATAAAATTAGAAAAAACGTTATGACAGTGTAATTCCATAGTTAATAATTGAGTCGTATCTATAAACCCATTTTAATGGGTAATTTCTCTTATATATGACTATCTATAAAGATATATTAAAAAAAGACTGATGGGATACTTTTTATTTCAATGGAATTTTTGTATATCCAGCTATAATAAATCATCAATTATCCTTCTGTTCTGCAGCTTATTTCTAATTCACAGAATAGAAATTAGGTTATTATGATAAAATAAATAATTTTTATTCAAGACGTCTCTATTTCAAATACAAGATTTATCTATAACCATTAAGAATTATTTTTATGGTGATTAATCATCTATTTTCAAAGATACTTGTCCCAGTAGACGGATCTGAACCTTCATTTCATGCAGGACAAATTGCTAGCCATATAGCTGATAAATTTCACTCGGAAATCATACTTCTTTATGTAGTAGTTTCTCCATCCCATTATGAATATATTAATCTGACTGGTCTTGTTACACCTAAACAAATTGACATGATTATTGAAAATGCAAAAAAAGAATCTGAAGATTGGTTTAGGAGAATCGAAAATCTAATGAAAGATGCCAATCCAAATATCAAAGTGTCTACAAAAGTAATACTAACAGGGGTTGCTGTTTATGGTGAAATCCTACAATATGCGGAAAAAGAAAAAATTGAGTTAATAGTTATAGGTACAAGAGGAAAATCTGGTTTTAAAAAACTTTTACTTGGTAGCACAGCATCAGGTGTAGTTACCTATGCAAACTGTCCTGTACTGGTAACGAAATAAAATTTTATATGCGTCATATCATTTTGTTATATGTTTTAATTTATAAATTACTCTTGATATAATTTTTTAACTCAGACAGTGAGTAAATCGGTAATGAACAAGTAAAGTCCTTGCAGATGTAGACACATTCAGTAAATCTTTCTCCATCTGCAACATCTATTTTTTTTCCTTTTAGTAAAGTAATAATAGGTGACGACATTAATTCTTCTAATTCATGAGTTGAATATTCTAACGTTAATATTATACTGTTTGGAATATATTGTTTCCTAATCCATGATTTGATTTCTCCTTTGTTAGGGTGATTTTTATTATTTTGTAGTATAATTATCTCTAAAGGTTTTTTAAAATACAAATAAATTGAAATTAATAGTTGTCCAAAACCAAAAGGATTTCCTAATGCTGCTTTATAACAAGATTTGATAATCGCTTCTGATTTATCTATGTAACCTTGGTCTTGTGTAAGAAAATGGAGACGTAATAATGCATATAGTGCCATGGAATTTCCACTGGGTATTGCTAAATCATAGTAATTTTTTGTTCTTAAAATTAATTGTTCCTGATCGTCAGAAGTAAAAAAGAAACTTTTTTCATTCGCATCCCAAAAATGCTCAATCATAGAATCTGAATACTGAATGGCTCTTCGGAAATAAAATGGATTCGAAGTCACTTCAAAAACATCTAAAAGGGAATTAATATAATAGGAATAATCGTCTAAATACCCATTAATTTTTGAAATTCCGTCTTTATAAGTATGTTTTAATCTATTACTAGCATATGATAATTTTTTTTCGATGAAATTTATAGTATTTTTTGCACGATTCAAATACTCATTATCATTAGTAACTTTGTAGGCTGAAACAAGTGCAGAAATCATTAATGAATTCCAAGAAGTTAAAACTTTATCATCTTTTCCAGGAGCAATCCTAGTTTTTCTTATGTTAAATAATATTTCCAATGACTCATTTAGAATGTCTTCCACTTCCTCTATTGAGATATTATACTGTTTGGATATAGTTTCTTTTGATTTCGTAATATTCAGAATATTTGTTCCTTCAAAATTACCACCTTGGGTTATTCCAAAATAATCACAAAAGATTTCAACTTTTTGATTATTTAATATATTTTCTTTAATTTCATTTTTGGACCAAGTATAAAATTTTCCTTCAATCCCTTCTGAATCTGCATCTTGTGATGAATAGAATGCACATTCATTTTTTTCAATATTGAGAGTCATCTCTCTTATTAAGTATTGAATTGTTGTTTGGATCAAAGTTAGATACTGATTTTTTGATGTTGCTTGGTAAAGTTCTGCGAATAATTGAATCAGCAAAGCATTATCATATAGCATTTTTTCAAAATGAGGTATGAGCCATTTTTGGTCAGTGGAATATCTTGAAAATCCCCCTCCTATATGATCATGAATCCCTCCCCAAGCCATTTTTTTAGCAGTAAATTCTACAAAATTAAGAAAACTACTATTTTTTGAATAGTCAAAATATCTCAATAAAAACAAAAGATTAGTTGTATTAGGAAATTTTGGGGCTTGTCCAAATCCTCCATGTAGTGAATCTGCAAGTTGTAAAAGGTTTACAGCTGATTCATCTAAAATTGTTTTTTCTATTTCGATCTTAGAATTATTGACAAGAACAGATGATGATGATTCTACAAGAAAATCCATAAGTTCCTTAGTAGCTTTATTAATATCTTCTTTTTTATCCTGATAGGCATGAGCTAAAGTTTCTAATATAGTTGAAAATCCTGGGATACCGTACCTTGATTGTTTAGGGAAATAAGTTCCTATATAGAATGGTTTCTGATCAGGAGTCAGAAATACTGACAAAGGCCAGCCACCATTCCCCATAGCAATTTGACATGCTTTCTGATATATATCATCAATATCTGGTCTCTCTTCTCTATCAACTTTAATACTGACAAATTTAGAATTCAGAATTCTTGCAATATTTTCGTCTTCAAAGGATTCATGTGCCATAACGTGACACCAATGGCATGCACTATAACCAATACTAAGAAAGATTGGTTTATTTTCTAACTTAGCTTTAGTTAATGCTTCCTCGTCCCATGGTAGCCACTCGACGGGATTATAGGCATGCTGTAAAAGATATGGACTCGACTCTTTAATTAATTTATTAGGTTTTTTATTATTATTTATCATGATTAACTAATGTATTACAATCTTTTAATTGTATATATTATAAATTATTTGATGTATTGTTGGTTTTTCTTTCAGTAACAATTTAGTTACTGGAATGGAATAGAGACATTGTAAGGGATGTAGTCAATAGAAAGTAAAAGGAAATTGAGTTATTTTACAAATATTTTAATTGCCTGTGGTGGACACACATTCTCGCATGCTAGACAAAATATACAATCCTTTTCTCTTGCCATAAAAGGTTTCCTCTCAGAACCTTCATGACCAGGTGTTTCTAGCCATTCATACACATTAACTGGACATGCTTCAATACATGCACCATCGCCGATACAAATATCAAAATCTACAGCGACACTATCTCCCCATATTCCCAACTGACCAGGAGGATCAATTGGTCCCCAGACACTAATACCTTTAAATTTGCCGGCTTTTTGTCTTTTAGATTTAAAAGAGGTATCGATAGGACCATCAACTTTGGAATGACCTGTTCCACTTCCTGTAAGCGAGATAGATGTTTCAGAACTTCCAGGAGTCATAGTTGTTGGGGAAGGTGTATTAGGAATATTTGGAGAAGTTCTTGTTGGGGTAATGGAAGATGAAGCTATTTCTTGAGAAGAAATTGATGCCCCTGCTGGAAGAGGTGGTGGATTTACATTTCTTGTTATTGGATTAAGAGCCAAAGGAGTTAGTTGAGTCAGTTTATCAACCGCTTTTTCTAGTGATAATTTCTCCGTTTTTTGGTAGTAAGCAATTAACTTGTCTCCAATTGAAGTATTTCTTATGATTGTATCAATCACCATTTTTGCATTGAGATCTGCTTTTTGTCTATAATTGTTAATCCGATAGGAATCTCCAAATTTTTCAATAGGTTTAATTTGATAAATTAAATCAATAACTTCCCCTGTTACAATTTCAACTGTTATATCAAGGGAAATGGATAATAAAATAGCTAACGAACTATCTGTTTCTTGTTCCTTCCAAGTGTGGGTTACATAAATACGATCAGCATATCTATCTAATTTAAATCCTGTTTTCTTTAACTCATTCAAGATATTGTTAATCGTTGATTCCTCTGTCAAATTTACCGGCAACCTAAAAATACCTAATTTATATCCATGAAGAGGATATACACCTCGTTTAGAAATTTCAGAAAGCATCACCCATACTCTATCTTTTAAGAAAACTGACATATTTTTGTTATAACTTGAAAAACCTAAAAGCGTTTCGATTTATTAAGCTATCAATGTTAATTCTCGAACGAAAATGGCGATTATGAGAATAGCGATATAAAAATTATGGTATTCATTGACCTATCACTAATACATGATGTAATTAATGCTATCTATAAGTACCAATAAATTTTTTAAATAATAATTTTAGCTATAATTATAAATCATTATTGAAGCTATATTTCTCATTTTAACATAATTTGATTCATTCTCAATTGAAGGTTTTTTTGATATATTTATCTCTACATCAGCCAAAAATCTTCTAGTTGTAAAATATGGAATATTATAGTAAGAGTCGATAATAACTAAATTAGAAAGGTTTATCTAATTAAGGCTAACAAAAAACTTAATTAGATATGTTCATGTCCTTTTCGTTGAGTCTGAAAATATTTATATATGTCTATAATACGTCCATCATATAAAAATATTTAAAAAAAATCAATGAAACTCTACAATTATTCTACTACAATATTTTAAATTGTATAACATAAATCATAAAATTTTAATTTTTGATCGCTATGAATCCTAATTATTAATTAGTTAATTTATATTTAATTTTACTATTTTGTTACTAAGTGAATAACATTTAATATTTTGATAATTTTACGTTCATCATCAAGTTAAGAATCTAATATTTATGCTGTTAACATTTATCGATTTAGTAATTTCTAACTGACGGTTGAGATGAATACTAATTTTCTCTCTATTTTAACGAATTTCCTTATTGGTAAAAATTATATAGATTAACTAACAACAATTAAACACTTAAATTATCAGAAAATCAGGTTTTGATTAAAGGGCCGGTAGTTTAGCCTGGTAGAATACCTGCCTTGCATGCCATCTCCGCAGAGGAAACGTAGGTGGTCGTGGGTTCAAATCCCACCCGGTCCATACACTATTATACTGAATTAGATTTTTCTATTAACTTTTGAATAATTTTTTCTGCTATTACATTGGAAGCTAAATCTTGTGATTCTTTAGTTTGAGCAGCTATATGTGGAGTACAAATAATATTTGGCAAGAGTATTAATTTTTTATTAATAGGTGGTTCGATTTCAAAAACATCCAGTGCTGCCCCAGCAATTTTTTTTGTTACTAAAGCTGAGTATAATGCGTTTTCGTCAACTATTTCTCCCCTTGATGAATTGATAAAAAAGGCTGTTGGTTTCATATTTGAAAAAGTAGATTCATTAAACATATGTTTAGTATCAGGGGAAGAGGGTACATGACAAGAAATAAAATCTGAACTAGCAACTAGCGTATTAAAATCAGTTGTTATCATTCCTACTTCATGTAAAAAGTCTTGCTTAATCGGTACTGTATCATAACCTATAATATTCATCCGTAATGATCTTGCAATTCTTGCTAAATTTCTTCCAATATTTCCAACACCTACAATTCCTAAATATTTCCCTCTCAATTCTATCCCGTGTAGTTCCTTTTTCATCCAAATGCCTTTTTTCATTTCACTATCAGCTAAAGTCAAATTTCTTGCTAATGAAAGCATTAATCCCATAACTAATTCAGCAACGGCATTAATTGCAGACTCAGGTGAGTTTACTACTTCGATATTATTTTGTAAGGCAGATCCAATATCTATATTGTCAAGTCCTACTCCTACTCTACCTATTATCCTAGCATTTTTTGCTCTGGAAATAACTTCATTAGTGATCTTGGTTCTACTTCTGACTACAATTACCTCATAATTTCCAACTTCTGAGATTAACTCGGAATTAGTTATAGATGGTTTTTCCACGACATTTAGACCAGCTTTTTTTAAAATTGTTATTCCTATTTTTGAAATAGGATCACAAACTAATACATTTCCAGTTATGTGCATGGATAAATTTTTTTAAATACAAATATAATTATTACTTCTTTATGTAGAATATAATAAATAAAATATCTTTAATAAAAATTTTTACTTGGTAGATATAATTTCGCCTCGCAAATGATCAACGTAATAAGTTTTATTTAATGTAGGAAAGTTAATTTCCCATCCAAAATGATTCCCAGTACTAAGAGTAGGAGAAGTTTTTCCTACATAAGTGCCTATGAAGTTTGTATCTTTTTTGGATTCATAGACATCCCCATTTCCCTTAATATATACATATTTAGAATTTATATTTTTGAGCTCTTGGGACGATAAATTATAATTTTGAGCGATAAGAGAAATAGCAGTTTCATTAGAGATAGATAGATAATTAATTGAAGACCTAGTCAAGGCATCCATCAAACCTAAATAGACCAAATAGGTAGCTACGACTCCAACTGTTAGTGATAATAAAACTCGTTTTATCATATGTAAAAATATTATTTTTATTAATTTATTTTAAATGTTTAATACATTTAATAATACAATTTTTTCATATTTCATTATTGATGAATATAGAGGAAAAACTCCACGCATTAGGTCTTGAATTACCTCCCCCTCCAAAGTCTGTTGGGTCTTATATACCATTAGTTGAAATAAATGGTATAATATTTATTTCAGGACAAATTCCTTTAGACACCTTATCAAAACCCGTAACTGTAAAATATAAAGGAAAAATAGGAAAAGATTCAACACTTGAACAAGGCCAAGACGCTGCTATACTTTGTACTCTTAATACTCTTGCACTGTTGAAAGAACACCTAGGAAGGCTTGAACAGATTAAGCAAATAGTAAAGTTATCTGCCTACATAAATTGTATAGAGACTTTTTCAGATCATCCAACCGTCGTTAATTCGGCGTCAAATCTTTTAGAGAAATTATTCGGAGAAAAAGGAAAACATACACGCATCGCTATCGGAGTTCAAAGTCTACCTTTCGGAAGCACAATAGAAATTGATTATATTGTTTCGATTTGACTCTTAATCTCATATTAAATAAATTAAAGAACGATATAAATATAATAAAAGAAATTCTTATATAGCCTTTTGGAAGAATTGGATTATATTTTAAAATGTACAGACAATTGACGAAAACTTGGATTAAAATGTGGAAAACAAATAGCGAAGAGTTGAAATCTCGAGCAATTGGATGGAGAAAAGAACTTTCGGTTCATAGAATAAATAAACCCAGCAGAATAGATAGAGCAAGAAGGTTAGGGTACAAAGCTAAGCAGGGTATTATAATTATTAGGGCACGAGTGGGACGTGGAGGAATGAGAAAACAGCGACCAGTTGCCGGTAGAAGACCGAAACACAGCGGAGTAGTTCATATTAAACAAGCAACAAACATGAGATTAGTAGCTGAAAGGAGAGTTAATGAAAAATATCCAAATATGGAAATAATGGGCTCGTATTTTCTGTATAAAGATGGTAAAAATTCATGGTATGAAATAATATTAGCCGATCCAAGTCATCCTTCAATATATAAAGATAAGGAGATGCGTGGAAAACTAAAATCTTTAATGTGAATTGAAGCAAAAAGATAAAGCATCACGATGTTGCTATATCTCTAGTTTTTTTGATCACGGAATATAATTCATTTTTATCTATGTCCTTGTCTATAGTCATATAATAAACTAACTCATCAACATAAAAACTAAGAATATCTACGTTTTCATTAGAAATAAAAATGAATTCAGTTTCTCCTATAGAGTTTTCATAGCTCTTTCTGATATTATAAATCATAGAATGAACAAACAACTCATTTCTCATTTCTTCTGTTTTTAACAAAGGAGTTAAACCAATTCTAAGTTGGCCTGCTATTGTTCTACCAAATTTATTTGTTATACCAACATACCGGATTTTAGGTGACACTTCAAGTATTTTCTTACAGTTTGTTTTATATTGTGCATTTAATTTGGTTAGATTCTCAGTCATAATATAGATTACTATGCATGATATAAATTAGTTTTTTTGAAAGATATGATCTAAATAAAATTTGAATTAATTATTCTCTATTTTTTGTTATTGACGAGATATATTGAAGGGTTCGGATAGCATCTAACTCTTTTAGACTCAATTTATTATCAACAATATAATCAGTAAATCTAGAAATATATTTTTCTTTAGAAGGATAGAGTTGAAGAGATTTCCTGATTATGTTCTCATAACTACGGAAAGGAAAATAGATTCTTTTAGCTAACTTCACCATGATATCCTTTGTTTCCTTATCAATTATTCCTTTTTTCCAACCTAAAAAAATATTATATCTAATATCAATCATTGCTTCAGAAAGAAGATTATATTCTGAATCAAATGTTACTGCGATTTCATCATCAGAATTAATTAAGTTTTTTTTAAATAGTTCAAAGATTTTTCCCATTCCTTTCATTCCAAATTTTTCTAATTCTACTGCGCGTAATGCTCCTATACTAGAAGCACCATATACCTTGAAGTTTTTATTATTTATTACTTGAAATACTTCGATTGGAGTTGGTGGGTATTCCTGAAGAAAAACTCCATCTATTAGAACTATGTCCCTTTTATCTCTTAACAGACTTAAATTTATAAAGTCACCCTTTCTAGCAGGTGGTTTAAAGTCTGCGTTAATAATTTTTTTAGCTTTGTTTATCTCTAGAGATGGTCCCAAAAAAATAATTGGCAAATTCATTTATATCTTCTCCTAGCCCTAAAACCCATAACGGACTTCGAAATTTTAAATGTTTCAAGACCAGGGACTATAGCCCTGACAACTGGAATTTTGATTTTTGGGTTTGTTAAATTTACTATTATTGCCTTATTCAATTTTATTTCCTTAAAAAATTTTATAATGAGATTAATATCGTCCAAAATATCATCATTCTGATAAGTAATTAGATCAGCAAAATTAATTGACTTTTTTGATGACATAAATTGCCAAGAATTTTTATCATCGGTATTATTATGATTGTATTTTATTTTTCTCAAGTCGTCTCTTGCTCCTTGGATATTTGCTGCTCTTGTTTGTGAAACTTCAGTTATAGCTCTTAATAATGCAATTCTTTTATCTGGGTGAGTACCATGTCCTTCAGCCAAATAACCATAGTCATGAGATATCCACTCTACAGAAGCAACATTAAAAGTTGGAATTTTAATATCTGTAGTAATATCCTTAATAATCAAGTCTATATTAAATTTTTTAAATTTCTTAATTAACTGAGTTATTGGACTGTAATCTTCTCCAGAAATTAAAACATCAGGATATATAGAATTATCATCTTTAAATTGTTCTTTGGAAAATAAACTTATTTTATATCCTTTTATCCGTAATTTATTATTTATGCTATACAAAATATGGAAGGGGATTGCACTTGCACGTAATTGGGCTAAGCTTATTGCGTCCCTTTCAATCACCTCGCATAGTGCATGACAAACCGCTTCTTCAAAAACGTTACCTGATGCTAACCCATTTGTATGGTGAAATGCAAAAGGGTTAACAGAAGGTGGGTTTGGGGTAAATCGAAACAATGCTAATGCAGCAGGTACTAAGATATTCACCTTATTAATAATATCATATCCTTCTACATAATCCATTAACATATCATTTTGAAAATCAAAGGTAAGAGGTTCTACAACCTCGTCTGGATGTAGAACATTATAGGATAGTTTTAATTTATTAAATGTTCCAGTTATTAATTTATTAGTAAAGTAAGTAGGTAAGGAAGAATAACGTTCGATGCTTTCCATAATTGCACTGACCTTTGCATGTTGTTTAGTTGGACCCTTTCCACTATATACCCATATATAATCTTCGGTACCAGGTAAAACACATGAATAATTAGGTATGTATAATTTATCCATATAAGTAATATCAGAAATTCTAGTAATACCAATTTTTTTACTTATTTGTGAGACACGATGAAGAGTTTCCTCCACTGGTATTACTCTAGATGTTCCATTCAATGTCCATTTCTTTTGACTTCGAAATATCAATATCAAAAAAAATATTCATTAAAGTTCTTATCAAGTTTACTAATTTAACATTAGGAATATATATGACTTGTCCCTTTTTTTTTCTATCTTGATTTCGCGACAGAAAGAAGCAGAAATAATAAGTGACATTCTGCTCAGGGCTGCAAGCGAACCTGAATTTAGGAATTTACTTATTAAGAATCCAGCAGATGTACTAGAAAAATATAATATATCGAATGAAGCGAAATATATTATTAAGAAAAGCATTGTTGATTTAACTCAATAGGTACTTATACATTGATTTACATCACCTCTTTTTTGGATCTCAGAAATGGGTTTCTGTTTAACACGTGTAAACTAATTTATTTTGTCCCCCGCCTCT